>Ga0247812_10000106_pt1 | contig 113106 bp, 142 predicted proteins | sample UWRJL149409B1_FD_178011 | JGI IMG/M metagenome (GOLD analysis project Ga0247812, IMG submission 178011) | Plant litter microbial communities from Arlington Agricultural Research Station in Wisconsin, United States - UWRJ-L149-409B-1 | ecosystem: Environmental > Terrestrial > Plant litter >... | reverse complement strand
TGACTCACTTGACGAGTACCGTCATACACCATGGATACTAAGCTGTACTTTATTAATATTTGCGTTTTTAATGTTAATCGTATCAATAATTAACAGAAAAAACATTATAAAAATATATTATTATCACTTACTAAGTATATACGCGGTGTTATTGAGTGTATCTTTTTTAATTAAACTATTAATGAACATACCGTTGTACAATATACAGTTATTTTTTGATCCAATAGTGATTTTGATTAGTTGCTTTTTGTTTTTTTGTGGAAGGCATATGTATTTTATGGCTATATTTTTCACTAGAATTTTAGAGATATTAATTATTAAGTCTCCTATTTTATTGTTGGGTTTAGCATTAATGTCATTATCGCAATACTTTTTTAAAAATATATCATTTGGTATGTTTTTATTTTTAATGTTGTTTACATTTTTAGATTTTAGACTGATAACTCAAAAATATAAAAAATTATCTATATTTAAAAAATTATATTTGTTCTCAAATACATTTAAAAATAATTTTCTAGATTTTTTAATTCTTGCTTTTGATAATTTAAACATAAAATATGAAAATAAAGAGGTTAAATTTGAAATAGAAAAAGGTATATCTAATGGACTTACAGATACATCATCGAAAGTGTTTACAGCATATATTTTAAATATAATCTTTTTACTAATATTTTCTATGCCTATTGTTTTTTTTAGTGGTAAATCTGGTAATGATTTCTTTATTGATAGCTATTACTCTTTTTTTTATAGTCAAAATAAAGGTTATTGCTCAAATATTCCATATCATAACAAAATAATAAAAGACAACTTACGAGTTTTAGAGGATAATCAATTATATCAAAAGATGCGAATTGCGTATGAAATAAGATTTCGTTATATACAATGTAATGATTTTCAAGAAGAGAGGAATTATATAAAAAAATAATATACTATTATCAATAGCTAAGCATTTCCATATTTTGAATAACTTCATCTTTATGGTAGAAGTAATCACTAAGCGTAAAGTTAGTTTCAATACGTTCTCTGTTATAGTTGTCCTTATACAACTTTAAATTAACAATATTTTTAATATTACAATTCAAATCGACATCAAAGCATATATCTATTTCTTTTTGTCGGTCTACGTACAAATGATATTGTGAAGTTATTGTTTCTGTAGAAAACAAAGTATATTCATGTTTAATATTTGTTTTTTCTAATAGTTTATTAATTGTTCTTATAACCTTGAGGAAATATTTAATATCTTGATTATTGAAATTTTTTATATTAGAAGTTCTTTTAATCATATTTGTTAACGTGTCGATAAAATTCCATTCGAATGAAGGGTTTATTCCGTTAACACTGCCCGTACCATATAATATGTTTTCAAAATCACTCATTTTATTAAAGCTTGAATGAGTTAAAAAATAAATTTTCTCGTATATATGATGGTCATGGATGTCTTTCATGCTATAAATAAAAAAATTCGATTGGAAAATATAATTTTGCAACTGTTTGAATTGTTTTACATGTTCATCTGTATTAATTGCATTTCTAAAAAAAGTATACTCGTAGGTGTTTCCGTCATCAAATTTTGATATTTCAAAATCTATATACTCTGAAAGATTTTGTTCTTGTAATGAAAAAGGGTTTTCTATAATGGATTCTATCCGAATGTCTATTCGTGCTATTACAATATTTTGATGGTTGCAGAGGTGGAAACTAATCAGACTGCTATAATAATCGTGTTCCTCAACAAGATTTAATTTTGTTTTTTCATTTAAATCTTCCTCTAATATGATATGTTTCAAAACTTCACTATTTTCGATAAAGTCAAAAAATAAGTCTATATTTTTTAAAAGAAAACTATATATTTTATTATAGCTTCTAATATGACTTTCATATTCACTAATTGTGGTAGCACAGACATACGCCATATCACTATTGGGATTATCAACTATCATATTTCTTGAAATTGAGAGCATTTCTGTACAATGATTTACTTTTTCAACATGTTTAAAATTTATTGATTGAACAAAATCTAATTTATTTCCTATTTGAATTTTCATAATTAAAGACCTTAATATGTATCCGATAATATTATATATGAAGTGAAAGTGCAAGTTTATATTGATTTTTCGCAAGAAGCCATGATATAATAAGTCTTCTACTAATTTAAGGAATACAGAAATGAAAGCATATACTGAAACACAAAGACTTGACTGGGTGTTGTTGCGTACTCCAAGGGTAGATTTTGATTGGAAATTAAAGGAGACAGGTAAAGATGGTAGCCATTGGATTGTCGTCTGGATTGGTTCTGAATCAAGAGAGGCTGTATATAGTGGTTCTGACTACCGTGAATGCATTGATAAGGCAATGACTGCAGAAGAAGCCAGAGTAGCTGCTGAGCTTGAAGAAGAACAACTTGAAGAGGATGTATAATGATTAAGTTTGATAATCTGTTTGCCATTACAATTGGTGATGCTTCAGGTGATGGTCATTCATATTTAAGAATGTTTGGCATTAGAACAAATCTAAGTATTGCAGAAATTCGAAAAGCTTATAAAGAATCTGTTATAAAAACAAAAGTCGATTTCAATCCTGATAGATATGGTTATCTAAATAAGGAAACTGACATTACACATGTATGTGCAGAATATTTAGATTGTTATATTTCAACAGAAGCAATTGATAAATTATCTGTAATTGGAATTGATATTAATAATTATGCATCAGCTATTCCAAGACCAGAGCTTACTGGTGATGATAGAGCAGATTATTTTACTCAATCTCTTTATGATCTAGAACTTGACGATCAAGGTAGACCAGCATATGAATTCAAAAGTCTAAAAGATTTTTTGAGACTTGTTTTGGATTTTATTGGTAAATCAATTGATTTTGACTATAAAATAATTACAAGTTTGAGTAAAAAAGAATTGAGAAGTTTAGATTGTATAAACGATAAACCCGACATTAAAGATTATAATGACAAAAACTTTGGTTTTGGTTATGGACTATTTACTGAGGATAATGATTTGTTCAAATCCTCTGATAACTATTCTTGGTAATTAATAATTTTAAAAAATAAAAAAGACCTGTAAAGGTCTTTTTTTGTTATGTATTAGATAATTTTTGTTCTAGATTTGAAATTTGTCGTTTTATTTTTTCAATTTTGTTGCGTACACCAACTAGCTCATCGCAGGAACCATTTTCAATGACGAATCTCTTTCCTTTTACTTCCATTACCACCGTCTTTATGCCAATGTTTACATTTGCTGGTGGTTCTTTATATCCTGACAGGTATATTTGATTGTGTATTTTTTCTTTATCTACAAAAGCTCGTTCTCCTGCTGGTATATTTTCCATAGTTGTATTGTGATCACTATACCTGTGGTCATTAGGTAGCAAAATCAAACTTCTTACAGACGCAACTGTTGTGTCAGAATGATTGGCAATGAAATAGCTCATGACAACTCTAGACTTATTCTCGTTATCTTTAAAAGTCTTGAATTCTTCAACTTTAACTTTTTGAGCTTTTTCCACAATACTAAGATAGAATTTTTCTTCTTCTAGTGCTTCTGATAGTCTTGATTTTTGTATTGCAAGGTTTTTCTGTATTGTATCTTCTCGGGAGCCAGAGTAGGCAAAATTTGAGAAAATAGTTAATAGTGAAAGAACAATGGCGTAACTTATTTTTTTATTCATAATTTTCTCTTATTATTAAGCGTTTAAAATGTTTTTATCAATTTTTATTCATAATAAATTAAGCGTGTCTTTACCAAAAGTATCGACGATAATTTTAGCAGTTTTTGTGCTGGAATCTTTAATGAGTCCAGCCTTCAGAAAAGATTTCACTGATTCAATATCGTTGTTTTTTGTTTCTTCTGCTTTATATTTTTTTAGCAATTCAGCACATTCGTTAAGGTCCATTCTGAAACTCTCATTTATTATAAAAGATTTTGGGTGATTTTAGCATAATTATATAGATTCTTTAGTCGGAATCTTAACAGACAAAAAACAAAAGCACAAGTATTTAGATAATAAAAAAAGAGGCTCGCAAGCCTCTTTATTTAATAATTATTTACTTTTTATGAAAATTTGTACGAACTGAATGAACAAGTTGATAATATCCATATAAAGAGCCGCCGCACTATCAATTGCATTATCTACTGTTCTTGGAATGCTGTTTGCTCGCGCCCAGTCATAGCCAATATAACCACAAAATATTAATGAAATAATCCAATTAATAATAGTGCTTTGTGTGTCAAAGAAAATGGCTTGAATAATTTGAACAACAATTACAAGCAATAATGACCAGAACAATGCAGTACCAATCTTTTCAAAAAATTTAGGGAAAATTGTTCCAAGAACCATCATACCAAAAGTAACCAAAGCAGTTGTTTGAATGGCAGCATGAATAATTGTTGGATCTACTTTCGCAAGAATAATGTTTAAAATAAGACCAAACGGAACTGCTACCAAGTTGTATCCAGTAAAGCTTACAATGGGGTTAGACGACACAGTGAACATTGCGATACCAGCAATACATGATACAAAGTATCCACCAAAAAACACCCATTTATTAATAGAAAGAAGGCTTTCTACTGGAATGGTAGCTACCAAATACCAGTTGATTGCAAACCCCCATAACAATACTGCACCAATCAAAAGGTTGTATGCATTTCGACTCAAAGTGTCTACGCCAACAGACCTTTCAAAAACAGATTCTTTGTTAAACATTTAATTCTCCATAGCTGTTAGTGTTTAGGAATCAAATTATACCAAGTATTAGATTTTCTGTCAATTGGGTTGTTGTATATATGTTGTAAAACTTCAATTATAGACCTCCTGAAGTATTGAATAACATTCTCACCAGTTTCTAGTTGCTGATTTCTGTAAAGGTCACTAATTTTAGACGTTGAATCAATAAGGGGCACTAAATCATTTAAAGTAGGCTGAGCATGAAATTGAGCTATTTCGGCAAGTTTTATTTCTTTAAGTTCAATTAATGTGTGAACAATGCTCCACCAAGAAATACCATTAGTATCTATATTGTTTTTGTTTAAGATAGAATCGATTTCTTTCGAAACATTAATTTCATATTTCTTTTTCATTATTCCATCATCGGAATAAACTGTATATGCTTCATCAAGAATATCGTGTACAAAGTCATTTATTAAGTTTTTGGAATTTGGGCTTTCTAGTGTAAAAGCTGTTTTTAATGTTTTTTGTGCATTATTGAATTCTTTATAGTTAGGTATTGGTTGACCTAATGCAGTTTTAAATAACCTTGTTGTAAGATCTGTGGCTGAATTGTGGAAGTTGTCTGCTTCTGGCTCTTGTTTTTCCAACAAGCTATTTAATTCAAAATAACTGCTAGCACCGAATGTCTTTGCAAGTATTTCTTGGGTTTGTGTAAGTGTAGTTTTAAAACCTTGTTCTTCATGTTGTTTTTGAAGGCGCTTTGCAAAACGCTTAAAGTTTTCGGGTGTAATTGTGATATTTGACATTTTAAATCCTCTAAATTAGTTAATTAGTTTTAATTCGACAAATAGGAGTCAACTTATTTAAAGGTTAAAAATTAAATTTAAGTTGTGTTTCAGAATGTTGATACTGGATTAGTTTTACCATCTAGCCTATTTAGTACGCTTTCAACTAAGCGATACTAATAGGTTATTAGATATTTGTTTTTTGTCAAACGCTAACAAAAATATTAATCATCTTTTGATTTAGGACAATTGCAACTAAATAGTAAAACAAATGGTCCTACCATGAAAAAAGAGCCAAGGAACATCATAAAACCAAAAACAAATTGTTCAGCAGTTATGCTGGAAATAAAATTAAATGTGATTTTTATTGCTTGAAAAGGAGCGTCCATAGGTGTGCCTAACAAAACTGAAATATTCCATGAGACAAAAAGAGGCATACCAACAAAAACCAATAGGAAATAAAACAAAAATTTTATTATTGGTTTCATAAAACTTAAATCTATATCTTCTACTAATTCTTTTTCTGATGGTTTTTTCATGGGTTTATATAAATCATCAGAATAATAATTTTTTCTTTCGCTGTTTAGTTTAGTTAATAACTCAAAATCAGAAAGTTTTTTGTCTAAATTGATTTTTGGTTTTATAAAACTTAAATTTATGTTCTCATGTAGTTCTTTTTCTGGTGCTTGTTGTTTCACTGGTGTATATGAATTATTAGAATAATAATCTTTTCTTTCGCTATGTAGTTTAGTTAGTAACTCAAAATCAGAAAGTTTTTTATCTAAGTTGATTTTCGACATTTTAGATCTCCGCATTATTGCATATAAGATATCATGGCTATTTTTAGAGTCAATTTTATATTATAATGCCTAATTGACTTTCAAATTATTAAAGGTTATTATTTTGTATAATTTAGGTGTTCTATGTTTAAAAAAATATTAGAAAGTTTATTTTTGACCAAAAACAATTTCTCTTTATACGTAAAAGAAGAAGTTTTTTATTTCGAGTGTTCTAAAGACGAATATAAAAATATATTTTTTAAATGTGAAAAAGACGACTTTTTGATTTTTGTAAAAATAGATCTTAAAAATAAAATATTTCAATATAAAATAGGATTTAATGAAAAGAATATTTTTTATGTAAAAAACTATGCATTTAAAAGTTTAACCATAAATACAAAAGAAGCTAAAAAACTTCTTTATTCTGAATTGTTGAAATACTCTGAAATAACAAGTCTGAATAAACAGGATTTGAGTTTTTTTGTTCCTGTTTTTGTTAATGTTATTAACGCAACGAATAAGAAACATACTGATTTCTTTGATGTTTATTATGAGGCGATCTGTGAGGGCGAATATAGAATAATAAGTAGAAAACTATATTTAGACCGAAATGTTTTAAAAATCGTAAATGAAGATTATACTAGGATTAGTTTTGAGGGGAAAACAGTAAAAGTGATTCCTTCATTTCCGCACGCTTTTACTAATCATGGTTCTTATATATGCAATAAATTAGCAAGAATGCCTTATGATGATTACTTATTCAGAGCAATGAAAAAGAATGTAAATATTTCATGTGATGGTTATGTTTCGACGACTTCAAGTTATGACGAAATAACTAAAAAAATGGAAACACTAATTAGTCTAAATCTAGATCGTGAAAGAGCCTCTGTTGTAATTAAGGAGGTTGAAAATAATATTGATGTACTCATTAAAAACGGAGAAGAAAAAATATCAATTAAAGGAGATAATAATGATTACAAGCAAATAGTTTCCAAAATTAATGATTTTTTATTAGATTTATCAATAATCCATTTTTTAAATAATGAAACCAGAGCTAAGTATGGTATTCAGCATTCAGAAAGTTTAAACAATGATGAAGTGGATACTGTGAAAATGATGTTATATTAAAGGACATGCCATAAAAAGCCACTCGAAAGTGGCTATTATTTTTTAAATATGACAGTCGTAAAGACTAATTAAAGTATCATCAGGAAGCGCAAGTAAAGTTTCATACATTTGCTTTGACCATTCTTCTTCATTGACTTCATTACTAGAAATACCAAACCACCCCATATCACCTTGAGCATTCCATTGACCATCTTTAATGTAAGCATAGCTCATAACACTATTGCGTTTACATTTCTCGATATAGGCTTCTTTTGAATTCCCATAGTCTTCGTAGGTTTCAAAGTATCCCAATTTTTGTTCACTTTGTGCTTGTGAAATTGCTTTTACAGCTTCTTGGCTATGATAAGCATCGCGTGCTTTTGCATTATTAGGTATCGTTTTTAGAAAATGAGACCAAGGCAAAGGAACTTCACAATCTTTTACAATAGACCAAAAGTTATCAAAATCTTTTTCACCTTGTACGGCTGCTTCATTTGCCATGCCTTCAAAGTCAATATCACCTTTTCTTAATTGATCTGAATATTCATTACTGTTTTTGACTTTGTAATAATCATTCCAACGACCACCAAGCACATACCAATCCCATTTTGAATTTGGATTTTTTCTTTGAATAACACTTGTGACTTCGCCATCTTTGGTTAATGTAAAATAGCCAAATTTGTGAACGCCTTTTAAATCTGGTTCTTCACCAAAAGATAAAGGCGGAATACCATAATATTCTTTAAGATAAGTTGGGAAGTTATCATATTCCTTGGATTTTTCAAAATCAAGCCTAATCTCATCAGTAGCATCAATATCTTTAACATACTGGTTGTCATTACCAGTTGATGAAAATTCATGATATGGTGCTAACTGTTCATCTGGATTTTCACCAATAACGGTGACTGTAAAGTGACTCATAATTGTTTCCTCTCAGTTAAATGTTTTGTTTTTTAAAATAGTCTCGCTTTTCGTCTTCAAATGAATATCCCCATTGAACCTGATTATCAACGATGATTTTTCCTGATGTTCTGTATCCTACTGGTGACTGATTAATAGTATACAAAGTAGGAGAATCAATGAGTTCTTTTGCTTTCGCTAAGATATCGGGGCGAACCAAGTGACCGCCAGAGTAAATCAAGAATTCGGCAATTGATAATAAAATATAAGATTCAGCATAATTTATTTCTAAAAACTTCAATTCTTTTTTGATTTCTTTATAAAAATCATATGAAGCTAAAATAGACCAAAATGATTTATATGGGAGAACTTGACGATCTAATTTTAAATCTTTGTAATCTTCATATGAACAAAAGTGGCTAATATAAGACATTACACAAGCGTCAATATCGTTAATCAAAAATATCTCATGCTCTCCACTTCCTCCACCTACTGCAATTGTTTTAGGAGTAAGACCATATTCACGGTCGCTTTCCAAAGGGTGATAAACAGGAATTCCAGCAAGGAAACCGATGTGGGAATGGTTTATGGTGTCAATATGGCTCATTTTTTACTTCCTATAAAATTTTCTAATTGTAAAAGATTTGAGTTTAAAAATCAATAGTTAATTGCTTCATATACTTTTAAACATTGATCTGACTTGATTTCGTTTAAAATACTCCAAATTTTCTTGGACCATTCACCTTCGTCCATCAATTGACCATTGCTCCAAGGGTTGTTAATTCGTGATATCCATTCTTCATCGATAACACAAGCAAATATATTGATAAAAGCAAATTCTGCGCCTTCATGAAATTTGTTTTCAACATCATGTAGTTTTGTTGTTTGTGAAAAATCAATATCATGTGCGAAGTCGTAATCAATTTCACATTCTTCGTTATTCATTATAAAATAATCAAAATGGTCATCAAAACTTTCAAATTTTTCACCTTCGTAATGGCGAACGAAATGACCATCACCATGATCTCCAAATAGTAAAATCAAATATGTATCAGGGTATTCCATTTAAATTTCCTTTCAGTGAATGTTATTAATCGTTATTAGAAAAAAATGACTCTAAAAGAATATTTTTAATCTTGTCAAAGTCGTCCTCGGGATTTTTTATTAAATATTCTGTTTTAAATGCATCAATAAGTGCAATTTTACTTATTATTAATTTTGGATGTCCTTTCTTGAAAATATTCATATCAATAGTATTTATCCAAGCGATTGCTTTATCAATAAGACCACGTTCTTCAAGATTTATCGAACATATCTTTAAGTTTCTTTCAATGATTTTTCTATCACTTTCGATAGTGATTAAATTGCATTTTAGTAAAGTATTAAAAAACATAAAAGCAGCCGCCCAAAAACTATAGTTTTGTTCATAAGCGAGTGAATCCGTTAGTTGATAAGTTTCATATCTCAACTTATGATCATTTGGTGTATACAATGGTAATTGGTTACAAGTTTTGCTAAAGTCTTGTTCAAGTGTTTTTGAATCTAATAATGTTTGGTTTGGTTGATAAGAATCAATATCAGGATATTTCTCATAAAGATTTTTCAGATAATCATTTGTATTTTGATTATAAGTAATCCAGTCACCACCATTAGTATCTTTAGAAACCAAAGATGCTATATAATGAGGGAACGTTCTGAAAGTTTCAAAATAATTTGAGTTCAGATAATGATCATAAGGATCTGTAATACTATCCTCGAACATCTGTTTATTAATATCTAAAAATTTATCTGGAATATCAGATGATATGAATTCCATTTTCCCATATAAAGGATTGTCGTCACGATTTCCTGATGTGGTGGTACAACGATAAAGTCCCGGCTTCACTTTGATAACGAAATGAGGATTTTGTTCTAAGAATTTATTACAGTCAATGCTCTTGCGTGTGCAATTTATTTCTAACATTTTTTTATCAGTAATTGATGCCCACCACAAATCTGTACAAATGGAATTTGTACCTCTAAAATCACCTATCTCAATTGTTCCATTTCTACGTTTTACAACAGAAGGGCAGCTATTCCCTACAAATGGATGATACATACCAAATTTGGCATAATCACGAACAGTGTTTTTGATACCAATATGATGATTAACATAATAACTAACTTCTGGAAAAGCATCACGTAAGTCATTAGCGCAAATTAATTCACCACTAGGGACAGCTAGCTCAAAGAAGTAAGGTCCAATTTGTTCTTTGCATTGCTCTTTTGCAATATAGAATTCACCATCAAAAAGAAAAGGGATTTCTTTTCCACAGCAAGTGCATTGTTCATTGCCAATATATAACGCTTTTTCTGGATTTGGATTTTTAATTAAATCAATAAAAATGGCGTTAATATCTTCTTTCACTTTTTTCAGTTCATCAGAATCATTTTCTTTTGATTTAAACATAAAATAGAAATCGAGAAAATGTAGACTGCTTTCAAAAACGTGACCATTAGGTTTAATGTTTTCTTTCGTCGGTTTATAAAAAATAATAAAAGATATTGCATTATCTCCTTCCGAGAAACAACCTAAAAGCTTTTTTATTTCTTCATTCATGTTAAGACCTTCAATTTAATATTGCTGGATTATAGGTGAAAATAAAAATAATAGCAAGTTATTACTTGCTTAATATTCTACTTCTTAAGACGAAGTTGAGACCATACTCTTGTGAATAACTCTAATTCTGTTTTATTCTCAAATTCATTTGCAAATCTTTCTGTATAAGTTTTTATGGCTAATAATAAGTCAATGTTATCTATAGAATTGATTAATTCTCTAGATGATGGAAGGTAAAACAGTATTGATTTTCTTATTGCATTAATAATGTCAAGACTTAAATTTTCAGGACTGGTTTTATTTAATTTTTTTCCTTTAAAACCTGACAGAGCATTTTCTATTCTTTCTGATATTGGCTTATCAGTATTATTATCGTTTACATGTTGTTCAATGTGTAGATATCGAGAATTATTTTTATTATCAGTAATGATTGCATTGGGATCACGACTAATTTTAGATGGGAACAAAATTTCAGGATCACGACTAATTTTAGATGGGAACAAAATTTCAGCGTCAGGAATATCTTGGCTTGCAAGTTCCTTTATGCTAATCCTTTTTTGAGAAGGTAATGGTGGCAAGTTATTCGCATCAAGTGCTAAAATCCTCCACTCATTCATTTCTGAATATTTATGCTCATCAGTGTCTTTTAAACCATATTCAGTAGAATAAATAATTTGCATGGTTCGATTACGGCTTAATTCCAAAAAGCCTTCATCAATACCATATGAATTGTATTCTGCTATTTTTAATGTGAATTCAGGGTTTGGTGAGTTTTCAAAAGCATATTGTTTAGCATGTGCAATAAAAAAAGCGCGTGCAGATGCCAATCCAATTTCATTATCGATAAAATCTACTTTTGTTAAGATTTTGTTATTTTCAATGATAATAACTGAAACGGTTTTTACTTGTGCAGATTGTATGGATTCACATTCTGAATGTGATTTATTATCAAATGACGCTGCATAAGTTTGAATATTATTATGCTGAGTTTGATCAACAAATAGGTTGCGGAATTCTGATAATTTTAAGTTGCGATTCGATTTAAAGGTATCGAAAACTATTTTGGTTGCTTTTTTGAAATGGTCGTAAGATTTAAACATGATTTTTCTCCAATTGATAGGTTAATAATCAATTTCGACTGTATTTGGAAAGCTGTTCTCATTACTTTTGCGTCTAGATTGATTGTTGTCAATTAAAGAAGCATTTTAAATAGAAGTTTTACCAATTTGAGAACGGTAGGTACTTATCAACCTAAAACATCAGAATCAAGCCAATTCTTGAACTGTAATAGTTATGAGATTGAGTGTATCAAAAAAATAAATGAGTGTCAATATTTTTTATTTTTGAGCTTAATAATGCAATAATTTTAGCATTTCTTTGTTTTCATCAGTTAATGGAGATGTCATTTCATAAGTCTCTAGTGTCTTTTTGTCTAGGAGATAAGTTAGGAATACATCTAATACTTCTTTATCTATTAACTCTAATCCAATTCCATTGCCATTAATTTTTTTAGTAATAGAAGTTGTAATATCGTTATGTGTTGTTCTAACCTCTAGTTTTAATTCGTTATTTATATTGGATAAATACATATTTATATTAAAGTCATTATTTCTAACTCTAAGAATAAAAAGATCATAAAAAAATGTCATATGAGAAGCGAATATAAAATATTCGATATAAGGTTCTAAACTAGGGAAGTTATACTCTAACCCATAACTTATAACTCTTCCGTAGTTAGATGGCATTGATTCAGTTGGCATAAATAGATTTTGTTCATATGCAAAGAATTTTTTAATTGCTTTTTGATTGCTGTATGATGATACTAAACCATAATATTCATTCTCTCTTATTTCATGATGAATGTTCATAATTTGTATTTTTTCATTCATTACAAATAGAGTGCCTATTACTTCATTGATTAAAACAGGCATTTCTCTAATAAAAGAATCTATTACTTGTTTTTCTTGTTGTTGATAAAATACATAATTTTCCATACAAGAATTCATGAATTTAGGTAATCCTTCTACATTTAAAGGAGCTATATTGATAAAAAGAATGGATTTGTTTTTGAATATAGCAAATGAAATATAATTTGTATTTTTGAATTCACCAATAACGACTTCAATTATAAAGTCAGATGATTTTAATACATATGCTTTTTCTATTCGTTGAATTTTTGCAATTAAGTTTAGAGGGTCTATTTGAAACCTATCAATGTTAGATAACAATACCTCTTTATGCGTGCTTTTAAATTGATAATGTATTCCGTTTTTGACAATTTTGATACACTTGTTATTTATAGAAAAACCATCAATCTTTTTGCTTTTTACAATCTTTGATATATTCTTTATTAATCTAATCAACATCTTATTATTTCATTGCGTCTTATTCATCTTACAAATTTTAAATGCATAATGCATTAGTACTTGAATATATTTTAATATTGATGTAGAATTGGCTTCTATTAATGGTTTTCAGGATAAAAAATGAGTCAAGAAATTTTCGTTTGGCGTCTGGAAGATGAAAGAGGAATTGGAGTTTATCAATCGTCTGATAAAAAAGATTCTATCTGGAATATTTCAACAAATAGCTTTAGATGCCAAAAAAGAAACCCCACTTTCTGTGAAGATATTGCCTTTGATGATATTATTGTCAATGACATTAAAAACTGTTCATTTGGCTTTAAAAATCTTGATCAATATTATGCTTGGGTTTTTAAAAAGGAATGGAGAGACGCATTATCGAATAATAAAGCTTTGCTTAGAAAGTATCTTGTTGAAGATGGCATTTATCTTGAAAGTAAATATCAAGTCCTATTCAGAAAAGACTTATCTACACTAATCGAAGAATTAGCACCTAATTTCTAAAATAAATAAAAAAGCCCCTTTTCAGAGGCTTATTTTTTAAATGGTGTAAATTGATTTTTCACCAGTTTTCAAGTTAAGTAATTCTCCTTCCTTGTTTTCCTTTGAATTATTATTGATGATAATTCTTTTGTGAGCCGCAATTAATTCACTGTCATAGAATTTCTTACCAGCTTTCATATCTCTATCATCTAACAATACAGAGAAACCCTTGCTTAATAAATCAAAGTAAACTTGATCAGCAATTTCTTTATTCTTTTCATAGTCGATTACAGAAACAACATAATCGAATGTATTGAATAATTCATCACCAAAGAATCCTTTCTCGTCTCTGTGTTGTTCTAACAATGCCATTATAACTCTGGAAACACCAATACCAAAACATGCCATATTAACGTTTTTGCGAGTGTTGTCGTATAATTCAAATGCTTTGGAGTATTTGTTTCCCAAATTGAATATATGACCAATTTCTAAGTAGTTCTGACCATCTTCACCAACATCTTCTCCAAAAGAACTTAAGCAACGGAACTCTTCTGAATAGTTACCACCCATTTCACCTACTTCTGATGAAGATATGATGAATTTTAATCCTAAACGATTAAATATTTTGACATAAGCTTCTTTCACATCTTGGTAAATTTTATCTAATTGCTCATCGTCATGGTGAAAACAGTAGGCATCAGACATTAAGAATTCCTTACCTCTTATTAACCCGCCTTTTGCTCTCATTTCATCACGGTATTTATTTCCGATCTGGAACAAACGAACATCCATTTTTGAATGGTTGTAATAGTCTTTGACTAAAGTAGTGATTGATTCTTCACAAGTAGCGCCTAATACAAATTCACGGTCTTTTCTGTTCTTTAATTTGAACAACTCTGCGCCATAAGAATCATAGCGATTTGTGTCTTTCCATAATTTTGCGTCTTGCAATAAGCTCAAACGAACTTGTGAAAACCCTACTTTGATTAATTCTTCTTGAATAATTTTCTCAATTTTTTGTTCTAAAATATAGCCCAAAGATAATGTTGAGAAAATACCTGCCGAATCTTGGTGAAAGAAACCAGCTTTTTGAGCTAAGTCTACCAATTCTAAAGTTTTGTTGTCTTTTGCAAATGCGCTGCTGTTAAAAAATATGTTTGAAAATTTCATTTTGTGTATCCTCGATTAGTTTGCTTGTTTTATAGTTTTAAAAGGTATAAAAAAACGCCTATTCAAGGCGTTTTAAGCAAACTCAGGATGAGAGAGATTAATCCGCCTTAAATAGGCGGTAGAGGTCGTTCGATGTGGTTAAATTGAGTAAACATTTCTAAATCTCTCGTTTGTATGTATCATTTAATAATACTAGCATTTTATTGTGCTGTCAACCTTTCTTTTAAATAATTCTCTATTAAGATATTTGTTTTTGAATCGAAATCTTCTTTAGCCATCTCAATATATCTATTATATTTTCTGAAAATGTCACTATTTTGGGATAAATAGTCTTTAGCATATTTTAATATATACATATTTTTTTCTTTTATCTTTAAGGCTACGTTCTCTCGTGTTAACAAAGTTTGTTCAAAAATATCTTGAATTGTGCTTTCATAGTTAATAAACGCTGTATATTTCATTGCAAGGAAACCGTACTGCTGTCTAATATCTCCTGTGATTTCGTAATTGTTCTGTGTCTCAAAAGGTAAGCATTTTGTGAATAATACAGCAACATCATAAATTTCGATTAGATTCTCTTTAGAAATTGTATTAACAAGATTATCTATAATAATTAATTCTCGAAATGATGAGAAGTCTTTTTTACATTTCGATTTTCTAAAAACAGTACATATGACTTTTGCCAATATTTTTGCTCTGTCGTACCATTTGTCATATGGATTATTTTCTTGTGGCAAAAACCTTCTTATAAAATAATAATAAAGCTCATCGTCCTCGTCATGTTCTAATAATGAGTTAAAATATTTAATCTCGAAATAAAGTTGTTCTATACATTCTGAAAAGAGGTTCTTTTCAAACTTAGATATTCCGTTATCAAATGAAGATGTTCCTTGTGTTGTGGTAAGAGAATTATCGTATGTTTCGTCTTTAATCTTTATCAAAGATGCATTTAATAGTTCGGTCCAAGTAGCGTATTTGTACTGTTGAGCGATTAAATCTAGTGAATCAGAATGGTTTTTGATGCTGGTATTGTTTTTCCGCAGTTTTTTTGCCTGATTTTTAAGATCAGAAATAGTAATGTATTGCATTCTATGCTCCATTTATGTTTAGAAGTCGATTTCAGTGGATAGCTCAAAACCAACCGACTTGTTAAATGGTTAGAATTGTTTTAGAAGTAATGATAATGTTCTAACGAACTTCGCCTATGACTATCAAGCATGCAAATATCTATTGCTACTTTTTATCCTATCAAAACAACAATAGTAAGTCAATGCTTAGGATGATACAATATTTTAAAATATAGGGCTTTAGACGTGAGCAAGATTAAATTGGTTTATAAAACACCAGAAACGAAAAAAGAATGTCTTCAAAAAATTAAACAGCACCTTTTTGAAATGTATAATCATTTTAATATTAATGACGCTTATACAGAAGCTGAAAAGAAAATAAATTACATGAACAAAATTAAAAGTCGTAGAAAACTTTATGATTTTGATGGTTTTTTGATTGAATCGGTAAAATCGGCTAAAAGACATTTAATTCTAAAAGCCGATATGGAAGCGCTTGCAAATATGGAATCTTATATGAAAATAATAAAAAAATATCTCAATCGATTTGACAGAGAACACCTTTAATTATTCATTTTCATCTGCGCTTTCCATTCCAATTTGAGGGAGTGAACGACTTACAAGAACAGGAATAGATAAAGTTGGTTCACCAACTTCCCGAAGACTTTTAGCAAAAATTTCCAAATACAGTGCAAGCCGTTCTTTGGCCGCATTAAAGTCTTCTTGCTCAGGCATGAAGTCAAGATTCATTGCTGCCTTAACACCAGTAGAAGACATTTCAAACACAACATCTGTATGAACACTAATTCCTTTTCTTCCGGGAGTAGATCCTGTCAATTCATACGTTGCGACATGTCCGACAATACCTTTTTTAACATTCTTCAACTCAATGCCCATGATTTAAACCTTTTTATTGATTGATTTTCTAATTCTTTGTCTAGTTTGGAGAAAAACATTTGAAGGCTATCTAGTATAATACCTTCTCTTTAAGTGCATCAATTATAGCATCCAACCTGTTACAAGTCAATATATTTTAATGCTAAAATGTATTGGTTAACAATGTGAAATCCGTATGAATAGTGAGAAAGTTGATATATTAAAATACTTAAATAAAACAAAGACAAAAAACGCTAGTGAATTAATTGATTTTTTGTCGAATGAAGAAGATTTTTACTCTAGACAAAATAATGTTGGTCATATTACAGCATCAGCTTTTATAATTAGCCATGATGAGAAGCATGTTTTGTTAATTGAGCATGCAAAATATAATATGTGGTTATCGCCGGGAGGTCATATTGATTCTGGTGAAAACTCTTTAAAAGCTGCTATCAGAGAAACTTTGGAAGAAACGGGAGTTAGTAATATGGAGCTAATTAAAAAAGACATATTGGATATTGATATTCATCGAATACCAAATTCTGAGAAAAAAGGTGAACCTGAACATTGGCATTTTGATGTAAGGTACTTATTCAAAGCTCCAAAAGAGTTAATAATCAATCTCAATCCAGAAGTGGGTGTAAACGCCGAAAATGGTGTAAAAATAAATACGCAAGAATGTAATGGATATAAATGGTATTCCTTAAAAGAAATGAAAAACCACAATGATTTATCATTGAAAAGGCAAGCTGAAAAAGTTATAGACTTTCTTTCTCCTGCTAAAAGAAGACTTACAATGTAATATTAAAGAATCATTTTTGTTTTTGCAAAAAAAATAATTAAAAATAAACCCAGTAGTGAGATACTGGGTTTTAAAGTTTATCAGCTTTCAATTTTCAAAATATTTTTTTCAAGATCATTAAAGAACAACTGAAGGCTATATTGTGTTGTACCCTCTGTCAAAACTTCACCATCGGAACGGATATATTTCCACAAGTTAATATTTACTTCATCAGAAATATAGCTAAATACATTAAAACTCTGGAAACCAACTGTTTCGCGTACTCCATTGTCCTTATAGGTCAAGTCAATGACAAGGCTATATGTTTTAACTTCTTTTTTAGCTTGTGGAAATTTAAAAAACAACAGGTCTTTAAACATTTTAAAATCTCTTCAAAAGGTTTTTTATTGTTAGTATTATATCATTATAATACTAGAAGGTCAATAAGGTATTAAAGGAAATGTAAAGGTGGATTAATGCTTTCGAAATTTTCGTTTACAAAAAACATGAAGTCATTTTTTGATACGAAAATTTCTACATCGCCATTCATAATATTCATTTCGCAACCACAATCAACTCTAAAACGAGAAACGATATTACCATTGTTTTTTAATTTTACTTTGTACCAATTACCATTGCCTGATTGAAGCATTTGCTTGATCATCCGAGTATTACTAAAACTTGCTTTCAGTACACCAGATTCGCTTGAAAGGATAAGACGCATAATCTTTATCTCATAGTTGATTTGAACCTATATTATAGTATAGATTGCAAATCTGGTCAATCTTTTAAAATAACTATTTTATTGAAACTGAACGTTGCTCATCAACTGTCAACCAAACAAGCTGTCCTTTTACTTTTGAGCAAACTTGAAGAGTATCAGGAGTAGACTGAAAAATTTCTCCCGGAGTGAATTCTTGGTTTGCGTAGTAACAGAATCTGGATGTATCTAATTTAATTACTTCATTTGTTTGTGCTTGTGCAAAACTGGCAAAACCCCCTAGAACTGTAAAACCAATGATACTTAATTTTTTTAACATAAAGACTCCAAATTGATTATTGTTATTAAAATTGTACAAAAAATAGTAAAATTCGTCAAACATTTAATATGTTTTAACGATTTAGATGAAGGAATTCTAAAAAATCAGTATTGAGTGGTTCTCTATCATCATTAGTATCAACATATAGACAATCACCTTTCAAGAAATAGATTTTTAAATGTTTGTTTTCAAAATGCATATAATGATCGTTTTGAACTTCGAATAAATCGACATCTTTCTTATCTTTGAAATCACCTTTTTTCCAAACGCCTAATTCTGATTTAAAAATAGCCTTTGCAATTCTTGAACTGGTTATTTCTAATTTGATATTGCCTGAAGAGTCGCTGACAAATAAATTCATATGTATCCCTTTTTAAAAATCTTCGGTTTTTACTTTTTTGTGTCTTACTCTCGTTTTCTCAACTTCCTGTTGATAAGGAATGGCATTAAAAATATTATCTATTCCAACAAACCACATAGTTTTTAATACTAATCCGATTTCGATTTTGCGATCTCCTTTTTCTATCTTTTTGATGGTAGAAACAGAAACACCCATGCTTTCTGCAAGATCTAATTGTCTCATGTTTTTAGTTTTGCGAGCATTTTTTATTGAAACTCCAATATTTTCAATGGTTTCAGAGCATCTAAGTGGAAAATAATCTTTTTTAAGCGTCATTATAATGCACCTTAAACGGTTTAAGAGTCATTATAATGAACTTTAAGATTTAAAACAAGTGTTAATTTTCCATTCTTAATATATTTTGTTTATTTTTTTATAGTTCTTTAAAAATTAAAAAATATTTCCTGTTTTTTTATTAATTGAATTTGTAATTGTCTTTTCTTATTTTATCAGACAAAACAAAATAATTGCTTATTAATTTGAAAGCGGTTTAATAGAAGATATTAAAGGTTTAAAATAAATGAAAAAAGTTACACTAGAATTTGAAAATCAAACAGGATGCGATGATATTGATGAAAATTTTGAAAACAAAATAAGAAACGCATTTCAAGATAATATCGAACGTTACTTAGTTAATTTTCAAAGAGAGATACGTGCTAATACATATAGGGTAATGGTTTATTTGTATCCTGACTCAGATACTACATTTAGTATTCATGCTTTCGTGTCTTTTGGAAGAGATACTAAAAATAAGCAAGAATTTTCAATGTGCTATGAATCACCAAAAATAGTTAAAGATTATAATGACTATTTTATTAACGATTTCACTATTCAGCAACTTGAAAACTTAGTAATAGATATGTATTCGAAGAACGAATATGAAATATGCTTTGTTGGTAAGCGAATGAAATCTTTTGAAGATTATAAAAAAGAGTATGCAAAGCTTGCAAAATCAAAAATGTTCAAACAGGATAGTTTGATTTATATTTATGAAAGAGAATGTCATAACTTTATAAAAAATTTTATGGACGCAAAAATAAAAAAATTTATTTCTAGAACGCATAAAGCAACATCTTCTTTTTATATAATAGATGAATCAAATAAAATTCAAATAGGATTTACAGATTCATCTGTAGCTAAGCTATTAGATATAGAAACAAATAAATTTTATGATAAATTTGAGCATTCATCTGAAAATGAATTGCTTGATTATTTTGCAGGTAACGGTTTTTTGGATAAAGATATAGTTAATGAGTACAAAGCAGTAAGAGACTTAAATGCTTTAGTTAATATGTCTAAATTATTTGATTATTAAAAATTTAATAATAGAATATTAATTTAATGGGGGAATTTTAGAATGGAAAAATACAATATTACTGATAATGATTTACGCTCTTTATTAGTTAATTATATTACTGCTATGATAATGATATTAAAAGGTCTTATGTGGCTTGGTGCAATACTTTTAGTTTCTGATAATGCTCAAATTATAGGATTTTTCAGAATTGTTGCATTTGCATTCATCATAACAGGTTTAATAGTTGCTATATATACGAAGATAAAACATATTAAATTGCAAAAAAAATATAAAAACAATAAGGTCAGTCAATGAGTACAACAGAAGAATCTATTATAGAAAAAATGGCAGCAGAAAAGTTACTGGTAGAAGATTGGAAAAAGGCAGATGCACAGTTTAAAGCATGCGTTAGGTTTGTAACTTTTTTCTTTTTTTTCTCAGTTGCATCATTCATTTTAAATTATACAGATATGGTCACAGATCGTTTTGCATATTTTGTATTACTTCCATTAGCGTGTCTTATGTTTGCTATATCAGTGTTGGCATTTTCTATAACTGCTAGACGAGTGACCGATAAAATGCAAAAGATAATAGAGTTCAAGTACTAAAATAGAGTTTTTCTTTTGTATAATATTTACAAAATAATATTAAAAGCAATAAAAAATGAAAAACTGGATAGAAATAACAGAATCTGATATTTACACATATTTAGATTCTAGGACCACAAGTATATATCACAAGAAAGAATTGGCGCAAGAACTTGGAAAAGGAAGTAAAATATTTGAATCAGGAGCAGAAGGATATGGAAGATTTGCCTCTTTAGAAACATTGATTTACAGATTTAGAATAAAACTTTTTAAAATGAATATGTTATTAACTGTACTATTTTCAATTATAATTGTTTCATTATTTTCTATGGGTTTAGACGTATTATATAATGAGAATAAATTATTTAGTCAGGCATTTTTTCAAACTTCTGATTTCGGGTTAGGTGTTTTGGCTTTTGCATCAAGTTGGTATTTATTTAAAACATTTAGCAAAAGACAACATGATGTTTGTGTAGATTTGTCAAACCTTTCGTCTCATAAACTGAATATTAGAAATCCTGCTTGATGCAGGATTTATTTTTGATATTATGTAAATAATAATATAGAAAAATAAATGGAATATATAAATTTAGCAACAGCAGAGGATACTCAAGCTTATCTGGAATCTGATTACATAACAGAAGAAGAAAAATCTAAATTATTACAAGCCTTAGAAAATAAGGAAACAGTTTATGTGATGTTTGATGAAAAACACGAAAATCGTCTTTTTGTAAAATCTCAATCTGAAATAGTTGTCGCATTTAATAAAGAAAACAAAAAAGCTAATAGAAATATGATTCTGTATACAATTATAATAATCATGTTTTCTTTAATGTGTGTAATGGATATAATGAATCCAGAATATTCAAATGGAAGTTATAGTAGGCATACTTATTTATCTATAGGGCTATCGGGATTACTCGTAGTATGGTATTCTATCACCTTGTTTTACACTATATGTTTAAAAAGGTTTTTATCCAGAACGCTCACTTATATTAAAGATAACAATACGTTGCCTATACAAAAAGAAAAGGTTGATTAAAATATGGAAAATTTAAAATATGTTATTCACGAAGATGCGTTGAAATATTTAAGAGACGATACCATTGGTGTTCAAAATAAGAAAAATATTTCACTAGCAATGGATGCAAATGAAAGGATTTATATGTATAACCAGAATGGATATACGCAATTTCTTGGTGAAAAAGATTTAAAATCCTTATCAAAAGTCAGTTTAAGAATTATAAAAGCTGTAAATTTGAGTTTCTTTTTTTTAGCAGTATTACTCATGTATGTATCGTTCTTAGAATTGATTAAATATGGGAAAATACAAGACTATTCAAATATCGGCATATTTACAAGCGTTTATTCTATTTTATATCTCTTTTTGATTTTAAAATATAGAAAATACTCAAAACAAGCTCTTCTTTATATAAAAGAAACAAAAAACTCTCAAAAAACAAACTAATAGCGTTTAAAATGCTTGCCAAATTAGCCTAAGTGTATTATCATTAGTCCATTAACTAAACACGTACTTACATTGGAAATGTGAAAATGGAAACTGACCGGCAAAAGCTAGAATTTCTGACTACCAACTTTGATAGTCACAAGCTTTATGCAGCTACCGCTGAAACCTTCGGACTTAATGTTGAAAAACGTAAACACATTTTGTTTCATGCCTTGATGGCTTCTCTTTTTCAAAAAGAATTGAACTGCTATATCTGTGGCTCGCCAATCGTAAAATTCAGTTTGACAAAAGAAGCTCACTTTGAGAATGGTCAGCACATTACATATGATCATATCTGGCCTGATTCTTACAATGGCACTAGTCATGTATTAAATGGTCGTGCAACATGTTTTTGCTGTAACAACAAACGTGGGAACGAATTGAAATTCGAAACCTACAAAGGGAAGATCGAAATCACCCCTGAGTCTTACTACGCTCGTCGTGATGTTCTTTCAGATGTTAAGTTTCAGTTGAACCAAAAAGGTATTGATTTTAACCATAAAATTCATACTTTGATGAAAACTATTAACGACAAGAGCAAAGGTTTCCTTCGAAAGAAAGAAGTAGACGAATTGGAAAGGTTCTTGAACAGCATTGGGATGACCGTTGAACTCAATCTGGAAAAGTACAGTACTGCAATAATCGGGCAAATCAATTACATTTGAAATAAAGGTGGTCATCAATGACAAAACTAACTAATTTGAAAGAAATTTTAAAAACTATTCCAGAAGGCAAAAAGATCACCACTACCGCCATCATGGCTGTGACAGATATTGATTATTTTAGAAAAGATAAGGCAAACCCTGTTGTGAAGAAAGAAAAAGTGAAAATCAGTTTCGAAACGGTTTTTACAAGCTTGTTTGCAAAAGAGCAAGAACTTAATGCAGTCTGCCTTGTCACTGAAATAGCAGGCGTTTTTTCAGGTATATCTGACAAATTATTTTTATCTTTGGATAAAGAAATTGGCAGTGATAACATGAAAAACATTGATAAGATTTCGATTGGCTGTATTGAGGAAGACACTAGTTTTCTTGATGAGCCATCTGAATATTCAAGGTTTTTTGTATTTGATATTACTTACAAGCCAAAAGAAAAATTTGTAAAACAAACAGATAAAGAGGTTGTTGATTCACTTAAAAGCCAATTAGGGCAGTTAAGAACAGAAATTCAATAAGAGGGTATTTTTATGCAGGCAGTGTTTATTTACTTTCTTATTGGATTGTTTCTTCATCCCTTAATGTATTGCTTTAATTGTTATGCAAATCCACAATTTAAAAGAAGTCAGTTACACATGTGCAGAAACAATAGTTGGTATAGAGTTTTATTGGTTCATATGGTTGCATACAGCCTTTATTTTTTCAATGTTATCCCTACGGTAAAAAACATTATTAAAATGTTTAAAGAGAGAAAAAATCATGTTTAAAGGTAAGAAAGTTATCAACGGTGTGGAAATGGTTCTTTTCTCTTGGCTATGCCTTGGAGCTAAGTTTAAATATCCAAATAGCAATAAAGTTTGGGTTAAAATCAGCAATGACCTTGATAGCGGTTGTGTTGCTGAATGGAGTGATGATAATCAAGATACGTATTGGGTAGGACAATCAGTGTGTTCTTTCAATGATGATAGTGTTGATGATTTTGTTATTCTAGTTAAATAATTGATTATTGAAAAAGTGTGTATTTTATAATATGATTGGACTATCAATAAGCCAACATATCATGAAATACACTATAGTAAGACACGAAAAATTAGGCGAAGTGTTTGCACTGTATAAAAACAATAAAATCTATTATGTGTCATTTCTGGAAAATTTGCCAAGCAGTCTACAATCTGAAACTAATGATGTCTCTCTTATATTTGGAATTCAAGAGCCAGATTTCAAAATCAACTATAAAATAAATTCTTATTTGCTTTCCAAAATAGACAATCCTGATACCAAACATAATTTTGAGATTGTTTTTTCTGGTACTGAATTCCAATCAAGAGTATGGAAGGAAATATCTAATTTAAAACCGCATGAAATCATTACATATTCTGAACTTGCAAATAGAATAAAATCACCATCCTCTGTAAGAGCAGTGGCATCTGCCTGCGCTAAAAACAAAATAGCATTGCTTATTCCATGCCATCAAATTGTTGGTATGAATGCCAATGATTACAAGTATCGCTGGAAGCCTGAACGCAAAAAATATTTGTTGTCTAATATAATTAACGTATTATAATCTTGACTATTTTTATACAATTGTTTTAAAACAAGATGCTAAAATGACATTATACAGCCTGTATTTAATTATGATAAGAAATATACTTATATTAGCTTTAATAGTAACAGTTATAATTACATGCATAGTTAAAATTCAAAATACAGATTTAGTTTCTGATATAGTAAAGAGTCAGCAAATATCTATTGAAAGCATGTTTAAGGATTATCTACTTGTTAAATTCAACGACTTAATATTGACTAAAAATGAATAAATAATTAATATTAAGATATAATTTTTTAAACAACGATTATATAAATGAAATCAAAATTAAAGCTTATTGTATATTTAATAGGGATTATAATATTATTTAAAATTCTTACTGCCATTACGTCATGCAGCACAAGAATAGATAATGAAAAAATAGCAGAACAGGCAATTCGTTATAACAATACATTAAGAGATGATTTTTCAAAAAATCGTAATGATATAATTTCATCTATAAAAGAAAACATACATATCTCAAATTATAATAAAGCAAATGAGATAATCAAAAAGTATCGTGCTGTAAATGATCCAGAAATAGAATCGCTTCAAAAAGATGTTCAAGAAGTTCTTTTGATTCAAGAGTTGAAAATTATAAATTCGAATTTTCCTGATAAAAAAATTGAAATTGTTAATAAACTTATTGGGCTAAAACCTGAAAATAATAAATACAAACAAGTTTTAGTTGTATATCAAAAAGAAGCGATGCAGAAAGAAATTAAAGATTTACATGAACTTTTAAATTACACTAGTGATAAAACTTCAGAACAGCAAGAAAAGCAATTAAAAATATATTCACAGCTTATTAAATTAGAACCTGAAAAACAAGAGTATAAAAAGAAGGTTGAAGAGCTTAAATTGTCTATACTTGCTTTAAAGTATGTTGAGACTGTTAATTCAAAAATACAAAGTCAATTCAAGCGTGGAAAAAATCCTGAAAATTGGGTCTTGGCAAATTACATAAAAAGTCATATTGCTGATAGTGATTCATATGGTCATGTAAGCACAAGGTATGCTTTAACAAAAGAAAATGTAATAGCAGTTGATACTATATATAGAGCAAAAAATGCATTTGGAGCTATTGTTTTTAATAGAGCTATTGCATTGATAACGCTTAATGGTAATGTCATGAATTTTCAACCAATAAAATTGGATTATGAGCCAAACGCCCACAATTTTTAAATATTTTATTTTTAGATGATGACTCATTGACATCATTTGAAATACAGAGGATAATAAACATACAAACCATTAAATAGGTGTAAAAATGCGCAAATCTGTGATTGTGTTAATGCCAGTGATTTTAATGTTGGGAATAAATGTCTCTTATGCTGAGGAAGTTCAGAATGAGTCTCAAATAGACACGACAAGCAGTAAAAATGTAGTTCTTCAAGTCGCCAATTCTGATTGTCGATATTTGGGTGAACTTGTCAATCTTGCACAAGGTGCAACAGTTGATGCAGAACATCCAGCAACAGCTATTGTTAATAGAGATATGCAAATCAATCTTTCACGTAAAGTATGCAAAGGTTATGTGGGCGTGAACGTAACAGAAGCAAAAGGCGTTATTAAGCTAGGTGATTTGTCAAAACCAGTATTAGCTGGAACGAAGTTAGAAGTTGTGAATCCATAATTAAAAATACAGAGAGTAATGTTAAAATTTAAAATAAAAGCTTTGGCAATATTGATATTGGCAAATACAGAAACAATAAGCGCTGCTGAGATTGTTTCAGGAAGCTCCATAAATAGAGAAAGGTTAGGCGAAAAATACAATTTCTATGTGAAAGGGATAGATAACTGCGCATTTAAAGGCACGATTATTGAAAATAAAAGCACAATAAATAAAAAAAGTGAATTTAGTATTAGTGTCGAAGAAAAAACATGCTCTGGTGTTGTTACTAAAATAAATAAAATTTCAGAAATACAAAATTCTTCAAAAGAAGTGCCCGCAGGTGTAACCTTTGCAGTATCTGATTTTTAAAACTTGATTTTGACATGCAATTGATGTAATATAACCATTCGAAATTCAAATAGGAAATAGAAATGAATACTTACCTTAAAATTAAAAAAGAGAAAAACCAAGCAATGAAAGATAAAGATGTTCTTAAAAAGAACCTTTTGTCTCTGGTTATCTCTCGTCTTGACTACCAGAAGGTAGCTGAACTTGAGGGTGCCGAGCAAGAAAAAGCAGTTCAAAACGTTTTGCTTGCTGTGCGTGTAGATTTGCGTGCTTTAGCTAAAGAAGTTCATAAAAGGATTGATGAAGGTAAAGCAACAATGAACGATGCGATTCAAGAAGAAATTGATAAAACTGTAGCAGAAGAGAAAATCATTGAAGAGTTTCTTGAAAAAGGATTGACCAATGAAGATGTTCAAAATATTGTTGATGAATTGCTTGTAAAACACGGCAATAAAAAAGCATCCAAAGGTCTAATCATGAAAACGCTTAAAGACCGATATACAGGGCGTTATGATGGTCTTTTTGCAGTTACCTATGTAGATTCTAAACTTATTTAATATTTTTAGAAAAAACCTCTTGACAAGGATGTCAGATAAGGTTACTATATGTCTTGTAAGGCCAAGAAAGAGTTCCTTCTCAAACTTAAATTTCTGATAACTTTTCACTCAATCGCTTTCCTTACACTAAATTCTACGTGATTCATTACAAGCCTCTTAACTGAGGCTTCCGTATATCAAATTCCTGAAAAATCAAAAAAGGCAAATATCTATGAAAAACGAAATTCTAATCTCAAACAATCTTATCCAAGTAAATGCTCCTGCTGACACCAATGTTAAAGCAGATGTTGCCTTAGTGGGTACGTTGATTGCGAATTTCGTTAGCTATGGCTATGCACTTTCTGAAAGCGCAATTAAAAGCCTTCAATCCTATTCCGTTTCTGAACTTAAAGAGTTCTGGAAGTCGATTAAACCTGCATTAGACGAAATTACAGGCAAAAACCGTAATATGGATGCTTTTGTTGTGTACAAAAATTTTCCAGAAGAAGTATTGGCTAAATCGGACGCTGAATATTGGTTCGCTCAAATTTTCATGTATTTAGGTGTTGAAAACGAACACTTCACAGAAGAAGTGAAACCACGAGATCCATTATTCGAAAAAGTTTCTCTTAAAGTGCTTTCTGTTGCTAAAGAAAATGCATTAGAAACTATTTTCAATGGTTATGTCGCTAGCACTAGTTTTTGGTCTGACAATCAGTCTAAATATGCTTCATGGTTACTTGAAAACATCAAAGTCGAAAAAGTTGATTTAGCATCATTTGGTTTTAAAATGAACGGTATTTTTTCCATCAAGCAAGCTATTGAATTAGGTATTCCGGTTCATATTGCTGATGCAACAGACGTTCTTCGTCTTGCTGCTGCGTTGTCTGATGCAGACATGTCTTTGCGCACTAATGTCAAATTTAAAAACTTTAAGAAATCGGAAAGAAGAACTCTTTTAGGTGTATTGGAAAACACAAAAAATCTTGAAAGTGATATGGCTATGAGAAAAACGCTATGGAAGAAATTCCTTGCGCGTTTACATCCGGGAGATTTCCAATTCAAAAGAGTTAAAGAGGCTTATAATGCTCTTTACAATAACGAAGTTAAGTCTTTCAATAGTGGAGTTGAGTCTGCAATTAATTCAATCCATGAAAGAACAGCTACGGCTCCACAAATTAAATTACAAGATTTGGATAAGAACAAATCCTATAGCCTTAATGACTTGAAGAAAGTTGTTGAATTTGTGAAACCAGAAAAGAAACCTCTTATTATTTTACCAGAAGATGCAAATGTGCTTAAAGCATTGTCTGCAAGACCGGGTGATATGCTTCGTCGTTTCCATAAATTGTATTCTCTTTTTGGAAAGAAAGCTGTATTGGCAATGGTTGCTGTTGTTGAAACATTGACAACTATTCAGTTGCTTAAATTCAAGAAATATATTGAAACTATCAATGATAGAAAGCAATTTATGATTGCTCCAAAAGGAAATTGGACAAAAGCTAAAATTGTGCCTAACAATAAGGTGAAATTATATTCTGAGGACAAGGAATTACTTCTTAGTGCAATTGGCTCAGAATTAACAAAACGTATGGAAGTTGCATTTCCAGAAGGCGTAAAATTGGAAGAAAGAACTAAAGATATTAAACTTCAAACAAACGATCAAGAATTAGCGGAATATGGTCGTGGAACAGTTTTTGATATTCCAGAAAATATTAAGTTTTTCAGAAGCGCAAGCTATTGGAAACAAGTAGGCTATGGCAATACTTGGTTTGACAATGGTTGGAACTTCTTTGGTGAAGATTGGAATGTATTGGGCACTTGCTGCTGGAATGTTCATAGTTTTGGTCATAAAGCTGCTGTATTCTCAGGCGACCCAACAAATTCAAAAGATATGGAAGGTCGTGCTTGCCAGATGATTGACCTTTATTTGGACGAACTCCAAGAGGAAGGCGTGCGTTATGCTGTTTGGAACGTATTGGCATATAGCAGAATATCGTTCAGTGCAGCAGAAGATGTTCTTGCAACACTTCAAATGGGTGAAGAACCTATGGAAGGTGGTTTGTATGAGCCTAGCCGTGCGCAAATGGTATTCCCATTGAAAGGCGATAATATGACAAAATATATTGCTTATATTGATGTGAAAGAAAGGAAATTGGTTTACATTGATGCTAACTTGTATGGAGACGTACAAAGCGCTCACTGTAACGAAGGCGTGCTTGCTGAAAAAATGCCAGCATTTATGGAGTACCTTGATTCTCTTCCATCTGTATATGATCTTGTATCATATGCAAAAGAAGGTTCTGTACCTGTTGTTTACAGTGATAAAGATGTTGAAATCACAGAAGGTAAAGCTTATGTGTTTAAGCCAGAAAACAGTAAGAACGAATTTGAAAAAGTAGATGTAAATAGTCTTCTTTCTTAACTAGTTCTCATTTTAAAAAGAGACTTCGAGTCTCTTTTTTCATTTCTTATTATTTTGTGTAAGATATAAATAGATCAATTAATAATTAATAATGAAAAAGATAACCAAATTTACTTTAATACTTCTTGCCATATTTTTAGCAGCGATATGCTTTGAGGCAATAATGCCAACACCTAAAGTTGTAACAAAGATTCAAAGTACAGAATTAGTTAAAAAGATAACACCAGAAGAAGACTTTAATAAGAAGAAGGGAATTATATTAAACACGGCTTATAAACTTATTTCTGAAAAGAATGATAGAGATGCTTTGTTTATTTTAGAGAAATATGAATTCACAAAAGATAAAGATATTCTTCAAGCTATGATTGAAATTAAAACTAGAAATTTAATTTTGGATTTATCAAAGTCTAAAAGTGATGAAGACTCGAAAAAAATAATGCTGGAAATGAAAAAATTAAAAGCAAAGTCTATTGAAATAAATGCAATTGGTTATGAACATTATGGTCAAATTAAATAAATTAGTATAAAAGATAAAAAAGAGGCTCCGAGCCTCTTTTTTTGTCTTTGCAATATGACGTTTTTATTGTAAAATGACCATATAATTAATAGTAAATCAATGGATAATACAACTGAAAAAGGCATCGGTCCTGTTGGGAAAATGTTGTTATGTATGTTTGTCATAGTTATGAGTGGCGTTTTTTATGCCTCATATGAACAATCAAAGCAAAATAAAATCGAGAAACAAGAGCAAGATACAAGATCTATTAAGTATTTTAGTGAAAATAAAGAATTAATTTATAAAAGAATTGATAATTTAATTTCTGAAAAAAATGATATTAAAGCACTTATTCTGCTAGAGCAATATATTCCAACATATGATGAAAAAATAATTAAATTAAGAAATGAAACTCGCGAAAGAATATTGTTGGCTAGATTAAAATTGTTACCAGACGAAGACAAAACATTGCAAGAAAATTTAAGGATCAGAGAAGAAATTTATTCTGAGTTAAATAAACTAAAACCTGATAATCCAGAGTATCAAAGAAGGCATATTTCTGCAAGCAATGAAAAAAGTAGTTATGAAGCCAAAGAATTAATGAAGATTATTGTCATTTTGTAATAATTATTATGTTGCAAACAAGGTCAGAATGTATTATAATAGTGGCTTGAAAGGGATATAAACCCAACCACTCACACCAATACAGAGAATTCAAAATGCCTGCCATTGCAAAAGAAATGAAAGAAGTAGAAATTAAAACGTTGAAAGGCGAAGCCCTGAATTGGGTTGTTGCTCTTTCGCAAAGATTTATTCCTCATTTTGAAGAAGTCACTAGTATCACAATCAAAAAAGTCAAAGATGGTTCTTTGCCTCCATTCGTAACACTTAGTAAAAATAATGAAGTCATTGTTATTTCAGATGACAAGAAAATCAAAAATGGGATCTATGCTCCATCCTTTTCAATTGAAAATTTGAGTAAGACTCTATCTAAATATCGTATCACCAAGAAAATCATTGGGGATAGCTGGTTTGTATCTTGTGAAAATATTAAAAATGGAAAAGTATCTGCTAATAAAGTAGATTGCACTGCAACTGACACTTCATTTGCGAATGCTGCCTGTCGTGCTATTGCAATGTATGTACTTGGTGAAAAAGTGTCTATTCCTGCACAACTGATTCCCCAAATGGTTGAAGTTAATACCAATGAACTTTGTGATGAAGATTTGGATCGACTTGTTGCAAAAGCGGAAGGTATTCTGGATCTTGATGAAGAATCTTCTGATATTGTGAAGAGTTACAAACCTTCATCTGATTGGGGTCTTGGCGGTAAGCTTCAAGATAAATATGACATTGAAATTGTACGTACTGAAACGAATGGCAAGCCTCAATATACTGCGAAATGTGAAGAATCTCGTGGTGGCGCTTATGGTTATGGTGATACTAGACTGGTTGCTATTTGCCGTGCTATTGCCGTATCGCGTTTTGGTCAAACTGTTGAACTTAAAATTTAATTCTTAATATTGTTTAGAGGGTTTCACCATGAAAATCAAACCATATACTTTTGCTGTTACGTCTGATGGAAATTATTTCTTTATCGAATCAATTTCAAAACGTAGACTTGAAGTTGGTCTTGCACCAGATAAAATTGCGCGTGGTGTGATTATCAAGAAAAAACCTTCTGTAAGCCTTGAAGGTGAAAATAGTAAAAGCCATATTAATCTGAGGACTGTTTCTTTCCAAGACCTTAGCAATTTCTTTTACAACAACTCTGCATTTTGCTTTAAGGAAAGCTGGGTTTATGTTGATGAAATTCAGGCAATTGTAGATAGGAAAGAGTTTGATTTTACAGTAAAAAAAGATATTCCAAAAATCTAATCTTAGGAGATATTAAAATGAAGCTTGAAGACTTGGCTGCAGAACATGAATATTATTGTAATACCGGCAACTTTTTTTCAAATGAATGCTCATTTACCTGCGAAACCGTACAAGAATTTTTGGATTTGATGGGAGATTCAGACATGGATATGAATCTTTTGTTTCGGTGGGATGTCAAAAAACATGAAGTCTATGATGAAGAAGATGAAAATGAAGATTCTCCAAAAGGATATTATGCTGAAATGTTTTTTATGGGGCAAAGAAAAGGCGTTTTCACTAGTTATCAAATTGAGAAAATCACAGAACAGGACGTTGAAGCATTCGTTGCTTTTGTTGAGCCAAGATATAAACATTTGATGTCTCTTTGGGCACCATTCAGCAAATAAAAATTAAAGATATAAAAAAAGCTCCTTGAAAGGAGCTTTTTTGTTTTTGTAATTAACGGTTATTTGGAAACTTATTCCATGACTCAAATACATCATTACCAAATACATACTTCAATGTGGCTTCAAAAATCCAATGCTCGGAATCTTTTCCTTCACCACTAGCTTCTTCTTTAAAAATATCATTAATATCTTTTATGAATGTATCGTGCCTTTCTTTATTATAAGGAAGAGGTTTAGGAATCGAAGTTTTTTCTTTATGCTTTTGACGTTGAGCAAGTAGCTTTTCAACTTCGCTATCACTAAGGTTATTAAAATCTTTAATCATGACAATCTCCTGTTAATGTGTGAGGATTATATCATTGAATTTTAACTCAGTCAACAAGAGCATTTGATTATAATATTGATTTGATTTTCAAGTTTTAAACTGGGATAATAATTAAATCATGTATTGCTAATGCGATACTCAAAATTAATAAATATGGAGTTTAATGTTGTATGACGCTAGCACTTAAAAGAGTAAAAATTAATGAAATGTCTGGTTATCCACTGAGTTTTATTGTGGCGTTGGCAGAAGGGCATGAATATATAACAGATAAAAAGGAAATTGAAGAAAAATATTGGGGAAGGGGATCTGAAAAAATAGTTTTCTTGGATATATATGAAAGAAGAGATGAATGTGGTGTAAAGGTTTCTCCATATTCAGGTTCCGATTATTACACACCTTCAAATAATTGGATTTTAGCTGGTCCATTGTTTGATAAATACAACCCAAGAACATCCAGTGACTATAACAATGAAGTATTAGAAGTAAGAATTGAATTAAATGGTAAAACAGCCTATGGAAAAGGTAGCACTTACATGTTAGCCCTTTGTAGAGCAATTGGTTATTATCATTTTGGTGAATATGCAGAAGTTCCTTCTATTTTAGTTCGTCATATGGAAGCCTCAACTGTTAAAAAGTATATTATAGAAAATGATCCTGAATTTGGAGTTTGTGTTAATATTGAATTTCTAGATGGAACAATAGATTTTGATCATCAGCCAGAAAAAGACGAAAGTATACAAGTTTTCGTTGAAAATTGCAAAAAGAGAGCTAAAAAGTTTAAGCTTCCAATAGAAATTAAATTATAAAAAAAGACCTCATCGAGGTCTTTTTAATTATTGCATTCCGTAACTAATGCTTTGTTTTTGAGTTTTATCTCTTGCTGGTTCTACAAGTTGTTTTAATTTTGAATCTAAATCCATATTATCGAAGAAACTTGATTGGCTATCAGAAATACTGTCACGGAAGCTTTTGACTACTTTTTGTCCAGCTTCGTCTTCTGGTTTGAAATGTTTTATATTGGTTCCACCAGCTTCTGATTGAAATATATCTGAAACAGAACCTTTATTGTCAAAAGATATTCCTTGAACATCTCCGCGAGTACCAGATTTCATAACTTTAGAAACCATATCATTAGCATTCATTTCAAGACCTTCTGATGTAGCTCTCTTGCAAGAACCTAAATACTCTTCAGTTTGATTAATATAGTTGCCTAAGCGACTATTATTGACCAATTTTTCTTTACCATAATCAATGGCTTCTCCTGCTACCAAACCACCAAGTCCACCAGTTGCTAAAGTAGCAGCACTTGTTAAAGCTCTGGATGAGAGGTTTGCTAATGTAGTGTCATTAATAAATTCGCCATCTAATTTTTTGTTGAGATTTTTTGATGGGTCTTGAATATTAGCAATACCATCGGTATCTAAACAGTTATCTGCACTTTTAACTGCAGAATCAAATCGAGCTTTCATATCAGGTGATTTTATTTGATCGGATACACTACTTAAAGCTTCTAGATGTTGTTTATCATTTAATCTAGTTTCTGGTCCTAACTCTTGTACATCAACTTTTGCTACTGTTGCGTTATTTAATTTGTTTTTATAATCAATGCTTTGTTCAACAGCCAAATCAACTACGTTAGAAACGAGTTCTCCCTGTCCCATAGTTGCAAGATTTTTAACGGCTCGAATGCCATTATCTGCTGAAACTAAATCTCCAATTGATGATGGACCTTTACTTACATTGTAAGGGTCTGTATATTTGGAAAAAGATTCTCTAGCATTGTTCCCAACTAAATCAATATCGTTTTGTAGATCGTTCAAATTTTCTTCGTTATTCATATTTTTTCATATTGTAATTAAATTAATCTTAACATTTCAATATTATAATGACAGTATTAGCATATGCTAATAATCTAAGACGGGTGGCTATATAATTTTGAAAAAAATTTTGAATTAATAAAATATTTACAATATACTACAAAGAATGAAACAATCTAATATGTTTCTGATTATAGGATGGATTTGGAGTTCCCATGTATTGTAACAAAAAAAATAATATTAAAAAATATAGTAAAAAATTACTTATTTGCTATCTTGCTGTATTAACGGGATGTACTAATTCCATTCCTGATAGCTCATCAAAAAATTTGTCTTCTAACATAGAGAAACAGGGTTTTGAAAAGAACCATGAAAATAAATATAATCTTCCAAGTTTAGATATTCCTGAAAAGAAAGAAGAAGTCAAAATAAAGAAAAATAATATATTTGAATCTTCCTATAACAACACCCAAGAACAAACGTCAATTAATTCTAGAGATAAGAAAATAGGAAATGCAGTTGATTTGCAAACCATGGCAATGGGAATTGCTAATTCAGAAGTGACAGAATCTGTTAAAAATTGGTTTGCAACTAGACATGCAACTGCTGAATTATCTATAGGCACAGGAGAAAGTGGAATAAGAACAGGAAGTTTTGATTTATTAGTACCACTTGTTGATTCAGAAAAGGATTTGTTCTTTACGCAAGTAGGAGCTAGAAGATCTAATAGATTTACAGAAGATTATAGAAATACTATTAATTTGGGATTAGGCTATCGTCATACTATTGATAAATGGATGCTTGGTGTTAACTCATTTTATGACCGTGATACTACGGCTGGAAATGAGCGTCTTGGATTAGGATTAGAGGCATGGACGGATTATCTTAAATTAGCCGGAAATTCTTATATTAGACTAAGTGACTGGAGACAGTCTAAAGCAGTTGAAGATTATCAAGAAAGACCCGCTAATGGTTGGGATTTAAGAGCAGAAGCTTATTTACCTCAATACCCTCAATTAGGTGGAAAATTGATGTATGAACAATATTATGGTGATGAGGTCGGATTATTCGGTTCATCAAGTCGTCAAAAAGATCCTAGTGCAACCACTGTTGGTATATCCTATACCCCTATTCCATTAGTCTCTTTAGGTACAGACTATCGTCAAGGTCAGAATGGGTTATCAGAAACGTCAGTTAAGTTAGGTATTAACTTTCAATTCGGTGTTCCACTAAAAAAACAATTGTCTGCTGATGAATTAAGAGCCAGCAGATTATTATCGAATGCTCGTTATAATCTGGTTTCAAGAAATAATGAGATTGTTTTGGATTTTAAGAAAAACGAGACAGGAACAATAACCTTACCTGTACAACTGAAAGGTGCTTCTAATGAAATTGTATCTTTCCCTGTCAACATAACAGGAGAACTCAGGAATGTCACATGGACTGGAACAGCAAGTTCTTATGCTAGAACCTATGGAGGTTCAGCTACTGCGTCGTTAACAATGCCTATTTATAATGACAAAGGGATTAATAACTATACGCTTCAAGCGATAGCCAGTGATAAATATGGAAAATTAGTGTCTTCGAATGTAATGCAAATTGGTGTTGAATCATTAAAGATAGCAGTTGAAAGTTCGGCTAAGACTGCTCTTGCAAATGGTGTAGATGAAATAGTATTTACAGCAATTATAACTAAACAAACAGGAGAAATTGTTTCTAATAGTGATGTTAAATGGGATATACAAGGAAACGCAACAGTTGTTCAACAAGATAACAAAACAGATGAATCTGGTAGATCAAGATTGAAAATAAATAGTAAAACAGCTAATACTATAGTAATCACAGTTAGTGAAATATCAGGAATAAAAGTTAATAATATTGTTACATTCTTGCCTGTAAGTATAGACTCAACAGCAAGAGTAGCATCAATAATCGCAACTCCTAATAACATCACAGCAGATGGAGTTTCGACTAGTACTTTAGTGGCAACTGTTCAAGATGAAAACAACAAGCCTGTAAAATCCGGTGAGAAAATAGATTGGACCACAACAATTGGTGAGTTATCTTCTGCTTCGACGGAAACTGATGAAAATGGAAAAGCAACGGTTACAATAAAAAGTTTAACATTAGGTACTGCCAAAATAAAAGCAAGTGCTATAAAAGGAAGTTTTTCTACTAATGTTGTTTTTAATGCTATACCTCAAGTACTGGGTTCATTAAATATCAGTTCATCTTCTGAAACTATTCAAGCAGATAATATATCACAAACTGTGTTTAAGGTTATTGCAAAAGACACTAATAATAAATTAATAAAGAACTTAGAGATCAATTGGTCAAAAAATATTAATGATGTGAAAATATCTAATTTAAAAAGCATTACAAATGAAAATGGTGAAGCTACTACGACAATTACATCTGGAATTACCAGTGGTGATTTAATAGTAACAGCAAATGCTTTAACAACGAGTGTGAATAAAACAATAAAATTAGTGGCACCGCCTGTAAAACAAACATTAGTTGAATTAACATCTGGTTCAGAAACAATGGTTGCAGATGGTCTATCAAATAATACATTTATTGTTGTTTTTAAAGATTCTGATAATCTACCAATTCAAAACCTAGAAGTAAATTGGACAACTACTGGTGTTGGAGCAACGCTTTCAACAACAAAAAGCGTAACAGATTCAAGTGGTAAGGCAAGTGTTGTGATTACATCAGGTACTACAGCAGGTAATCTAACAGTAACAGCCACAAGCACAAAAGGTAGTGCAAATAAAGTTATTAGTTTATCGCAAGCTCCCGTAAAAACAGTTACATTTAAAATGCTCTCAAATTTTGAAAATATAGTAGCAGACGGAAAATCACAGAGTGTTTTCACTATAACTGCAATTGATTCTGATAATAATCCTGTGAGTAACTTAAAAGTTAATTGGAGTAAGAACTTTGCAGATGGAGTTCTTTCTAATGAGCAGAGTTTAACTAATTCGAGTGGACAGGCAAGTGTTACCTTCACCTCTGGATTAAATGTAGGCGATTTAGTAATAACTGCAACAACAGCTAATGGAAATGTGAATAAAACTATTACATTGGTAAGTCCTCCTGTTACAGTAATAACAATAGAATTATCGTCTAATAATGAGACAATAATAGCTGATGGCATATCACAGGCGATTTTTACTGCAACGGTTAAAGATTCAAATGGTAATTTAGTAAATAATCAAACAATTAATTGGAGTAAAAACTTATCTGATGTGAATTTGTCTGCTGATAAAAGTACTACAAATTCAATAGGTCAAGCAACAGTAACAGCTAAATCGGGATTAACCTCTGGCGATTTGGTTATTACGGCAACAACAGATAACATAAGCCAAACTAAAACTATTAAGCTTACGTCTGTCCCTGTAAGTAATCCAACATTAACGTTAACAGCACTATCGCCAATTATATTTGCTGACGAAGTTTCAACCTCTACGTTAGTGGCAACATTTAAAGATGGGGCTGGAAATCCAATTGCGAATTCCGAAGTTGATTGGTCAGCAACAGTCGGCGCTATAGAACATCCTAAAACACTTACTGATTCTAATGGTCAATCAACTAATAGAATTAGAAGCGTAAAAGCAGCAACTACATCTGTAATTACAGCCACAACTGGTGGAATAAGCCAAAACGTTTCTGTGGAATTTGAATTTGCAACGGCAAAAGTAACATCATTTGATGCTCAACCTCAATCAATTAAGGCTGATGGGATTGAAACGACTACATTAACAGCAACTGTTAAGAACTTAGATGGTTCTGTTGCTCGTGCAGGAATACCTGTTAATTTTAGTCAAGGTGTAGATAAATTTAACAATTTATCAAGTAATAGATCACTAACGGATAGTTCAGGAAAAGCATCTGTTACATTTAGTGGAACAGTTTCATTAAAGGCAACGATAAGTGCTGGTGTGGATAGTGAAGGATCTATTGTGAATACAGTTGTTGATTTAACACCGATATACAATTATTCAGCCACAATAGATATTCCTTCTCCTGCTTCAATAAAAAATGATGGAATAGATTCTACTAATTTAGTAGCACATGTAAAAAATGAAGATGGAACGCCTGCTGCAAATATCAGACTTAATTGGGCAACAGAAGATGGTAATTTATCTTCAAACTCTACAACAACAGATTCAAATGGGCGTTCTACTGTAAGATTTACAAGTACAAAAATAGGATCTGCGTTTATACTTGCGATACCTATTGGAGCAAATACAAGTAAAGCAGGCTTCACTAATGTAGCTGTAGTTAAAGATGTAATACCGATTTCTACATCAATATCTATATTGACAAGCAATAGCTATTTGGTTTCTGATTCCTATACAGATCCGGGTTCAGGAACAGTATATCCAGTTCGTGGAGGCGTTATAGCCGCAAGAGTGACACAACAAGATGGTCCAGTAACTATTCCTGTTGTGAATAAGAGGGTAACATTCGAATGTATCGATGGAAGTAAGTGTTTATCACAAACTGATGGTTCTTCACTGTTGCCTGCAACTACTGTAACAACAGATTCAAGTGGTATAGCTTATGTACAATTTGGACCTTCTGTGAATGACAATAATTCAATATTGTTTAAGGCGAGCTATGCGGATGATGCTTCTGTTTCTCCTGATGAAAAGGTTCTGAATGTGTCATTATAATATTGTTTTTGTGTTGACATAAGGGTGTCTAGAAAAGTATAATACAAGCTCAAACATTAGGAGTTAAAAATGAAAATTGGTGATTTGGTTACTGGTGCAAATGGTTATGTTTTGGCAAGTGGTGCAGAACGATATTCGGATGCAGTATGTGTCTCTGTAGAACCACTTATTGTGATTTCGAAACGTGGCGATATGCGTTGGAACAGACTTGATAAAGAACACGTTGAATCTGTTGGAGTTGCTAGCGAAAGTGATTACAAAAACGCTATGGAACGCCTTGAAAGAGATAATGAATCTGCGTAGAAATAAAAAAGCCTGATTTGATGTCAGGCTTTTGTTATTTTAACGGGTTAATTTTGATTTGTTTTTTAAAACTTGTGAATCTAGACTTGCTGATAATTCAGATTGGAATGAATCAAAGAATTTCTCTTGTGACGCTGGTATCATAGCAGAATTGGATTTTTGAACCTGAGACATATCCATACTATCTATTTCTCCTTTGTTGTTATACTTAACATCTACTTTTGTGAAATCATTGCCATCTTTAGATGTGCTTCGATTCATTGATACAACCTTACCGTTTTCATAAAGTATTCCAGATGATTCGAAATGTGTACATGAAGAAAGCATATCTTCTGTTGATTGAATGTATTTATCCATTCTTGAATTGTTTACATATTTTTCCTTTTGATTATCGATTAAATAGCTTGCAGCAACACCGCCAAAGAAACCAGTAGTTAAAGTTGCAGCAGCCGTTGTAACATTGGATATTCCATTTGCAATTTTAACATCAGTAAAATATTTACCATCAACTTCTTGATTAAGATTAGTAGACGGATCTTTTACATCAACATAGCCGTTATTATCTAAACAACTTTCTGCACTAGAAAGAGACTGCTCAAATCTCTTTTTGTTTTCTTCATTTCCTTTTTTGTTCAATTCTTTTGAAACATCATTCAAAGCGGCAAGTTGATCTCTATCACTTGGTTCTGGCTCGCCTAATTCTTGGTTATTAACAGCTACAACTTTAGCTTGTGAAAGATGTTCTTTAACAGATACTCCGGCATCAAAAACTGAGTTTACAGATGACTTTAATACGTCGCCTTGACCTCTTGTTGCAATATTTGTTGCTACCCGCAAAGCATTCTCTTTTGAGAATAAAGGTTTATCTTGTTCAGGAGAATCAAAAGGGTTTATAAACTTACTGAATCCTTCAACAGCTTTTTTAGAAGCCGCACTATAAGCAGAATGATTTTCATACTGGTAAGTTGGTTGTGGTTCTACATAATCCATAATATTTATTATCTTATTTTCTTATAATTTAACATTTGATAATGTTTTAATGCTCTATCTTATTGGTTTTAATAATGATTATGAGAAGTAAAGCTTATATTTGCAAAGAAATATAAAATAAGTTTTATTATTGTTTTTTGCATTTTAAAGTTGGTGGTGATATGATACAAAACTTAATGAGGATTATGATATGGGCTTAGTTTGTTCATTTAATGCTTTTGATGGTTCGTATGCGAGTTTTTACGAACTTCAAAAAAGAGTAGCTTTTGTATTGAAAGGTAGTTGCCCACCTCACTATTTAAAAAATTACCATGGCGGTTATGCAGTAGATGAACAAGGAAAGAAAATCGTTGATAAAACGTTGAATCCAGAAATGATTATATTGCCTGATAGTCTTGAGGCTAATGTTGGTATATTAAAATTTTTAACACAAGAGTGTTATGATTCTGAAATTTCACCAGATATGTGTAAAGTTATTGCTAATGAGCTTGAAGAAAAGGTTCTGCCTATTTTCTTAACACTGCCAGATGATGAAGGTGTAGGTAGTATATCTCATAATGGAGGATACACTCAAGTACTTAAAACATTCATTGATGGTTGCCGTCAATCCTATGGAGCTAAAAAGCCACTTGAATTTAAATAAGTAAACATATATTGACTTTATCACTGTTTTTGTGTATATTCAACTCATTGAAAATATACAATCAGGAGTATTGAGTTGAACGTCTTTTATAAAACAATTGTGTTGTTTGTAAGTGTTATGCTGTCTGGTCTAGCCGTAGCGGATGCTTATCCTAATCTTGGGTTAAATAACGATGATAATGGTAAGTTTAGCTATATTCAAATGAATGACGAATATGCTATGACTGCAAAACATATCAGTACATTGAAAGAGCATGAATATGAATGCAGCCTTGGCTGTGATCTTGTGTTCTTTAAGCATAAGAACCCTAAGTTTGAAAATGGTCTTTGGCGTGCTCCTGTCATCAAAGAAGAAGTGGCTCAAATTGGTATTACTCATGAAGGCGGAATTATTATCAAAATGGGTGAAGTGACTGATGAATACACCAAACCTGAAAAGGATTCTAAATTTTATAACATGTCTACGACTTCGAAAACAGTGAAAGGCATGTCTGGTGGTCCAGTATATGGGGCTGATGGTAAAATTATCGGCATGACTATTGGCGCTCCCAAAGATAGAACAGAAGTTAAAGATGTTGATTCTATTTTTATTCCATATGAGATTATTAAACTTGAATGGGAAAATTTTGAAAAAATCAAAAATCTTGAACCCACAAAATTTTAAGGTCTAAGTGATGAATTTAAATATTGAGTATGTGAAGAGTTTAAATCCAGAACTGAATGATGAAGAAGCAGAAAATGTTTTGAAAACACTTACATATATGCATAAGAAATTGTTCTTGCCCGGTGGGAAAACAGAACAGGAACATATTGATAGACTTTGTAATTCATATGAATCTTGTGGTTTTAAAGCCAAAGTATATAAAAATTCAAAGAATGGTGATTTATATAATTCATGTATAATTTACGATGATGTGAATTATATGATTTCAAATTTCTACTATGATACTATTTTAGATATTAAAAATGAACTTAATAAAATGGGCGATGTAGTTAGAGACCATCATTCTTTAATAAAAGAAATTTATAATTATTGCATGGCTTTAAATATAGGTAATATATCAGTTGAATTTGCATATTCTTATGGTTTTAAAAGTTTATTTTTCAATAATGACACTGATAAAATATGTATTTTATTTTTTAAAGATTTAGATTTGATCGATTCTGATACTCGTTATGATTATGAAGGAAATGTCGCACATGTTTTAAATCCAATGATTAAAAAGAATAACAAATATTTCAGAAATAAGCTAAAAATTAAAAATGTTAATGTACTATTAGCATGATTCAATTCATATAAATCACTAAGGATATTAAAATGTCTATTGATACAAATAAACTTAAAATGATATTTCCAAACGCTTCGCAAGAAGACATCAAACTTCTTGTGGAATATTTCCTTGAAAGTGAAACACCATCACCGAGAGAGAAAGATGTCAATCCTAGAGTAATCGAAATTTTTCAGAAACTCAAAAAAGCAGAAAACGAAAAAGAGTTTGATGGTAAAGGATTTGCAGAACTTAAAGCCGCCTATGGTCATTGGGGTTTGAGCGTTGATGAACCTAAAGAACCGCCTCGTTTTGGCGAAACATTGGTCGTTGCACCATACGATGGTGTTAACTATGCAATGGATGACCATGGAAAGTTCTTGAAATCTGGTAACAATGAATGGGTTTTGCAAGGAATAAAATTAAGGGAATTTATCATTGATAATTATCATGATGTAGTTAAAGGCGTCTATGAATACTGTGTTGCTCTTGAAGTTGGTTATATTTGGGTAATGGTTAGTAATGGTCAAGTATTCATTGGCAATCATACTGGGTATCTTGCAATTCTTTATCTTGATGATTTCGATCCAGAAGAAGAATTTCCAGATTATGATCATAATGGAAATCTTGCTCATTGTTTAAGCGTGAATTTCAAATACAATAATATTTATTTTGAAAATAAATTTAAAATGAATAAAATTTGCTTGCGGTTGTCCGAATAAAAATGAAAACGATAATAGTGTTCTTGGATTTTGATGGAGTGCTTCATTACTTTTTCCCTAAAGAGGATAAGTCAGATGAAGAGAACGCTTATTTTTATTTTTTACCTAACTTCGAAAGTGCTATTAGAGAACTAGAAAACGAGATAGATTTGAAAATAGTTATTTCAAGTTCTTGGCGCGAAATGAAAACTCTTGATGAAATAAAATCTTATTTTTCTGATGATGTTGCTGATAAAATTATTGGTGTGAATCCTGTATTTGATAAAAGTATAGATTTCGTTCGAGAAGAAGAATCCATATTATGGCTATCTACTAATGCACTAGATGAAAACTGGATAGCCATTGATGATTTTAAAGATATTTGGAAAAATCATGAAAAATTGATTCATTGCATTGATGGATTTACGCTAATTGAAAAAAGTAAATTTGTAAATCTTTGTCGCTCACTTGCCAGTTGATTAAAATTTCAACAGAGAGTATAATTGTCTAATATATCAAAAGGATCACAAAATGAACTCACTAGAATCAGTGCTTGAAAACCTAAAAACTGTTTTAGCTAAGAATGGTAAAACTATTTCTGCTGCTGAAAGCCTTACTGGTGGATATGTACAGTATCTATTATCCTCTATTAATGGTTCGTCTGGTTATTTTGTAGGTGGTGTTACTGCCTATAATATTGATCAGAAAGTAAATATTTTAGGTGTTGATAGAAAAAACGCAGAGAAATGTGACTGTGTGTCAGAACAAACGGTTATGGAAATGGCAAGAGGGATTCAGAAGCTTACAGGAAGTGATTACTCAATTGCTACAACTGGCTATTCTGTTACTAATGATGACGTAGCAGAGCCTTATGCATTCATTTGTTTTTATGATTACAATAATCATGATTTAAAAACAAAAATTATTAGAAACAAACAATTTACAACAAGGGAATTATCTCAACAATACTTTGCAACACAAGCCTTTTTATTCTTGTATGAAAACATTATTGAGGCTGAAAAGAAGAAAATTCTTTAAAATAGTGTTGACAAGGTTGTGATGTAGTGATATATTAACAGCATATCGAATGAACACGTTGAAGCTCTTTTCATTCTAAGAGTTAGATGTCGGTATTTATGAAGAATGGCACGCTTGACAAGGTATAAGTCCACCAGCCGCGTCTTGATTGCATAAAAAAATATATTGTGGGCTATGACGGTATTTGTCGAGATAGAATGTAATTTTAATTACCTAAAATTGCAATTGTTTTCCCGTTTTCAGCCTTATAGGGGAGCAATTACTTAGAGAAAGGTTAGTCAATAAGTAGGTTGTTCCTGAACATTGATGAGGGATTAGGAGTTTTGACTAAGGTAGTCCGGTATGGTCTAATGGTTAGGGCACTGCTCATTCGGAGTAGTGATACGGGTTCGACTCCCGTTGCTGGGAAACGCTTTAGGTATAGACTGTAATCTGACAAATGAAATTGATTTAGTATGATCAATACACTATAAAGACGCAAAATATTCTGGAATGGATAGCACGATAGGTTAAAGCCCCGTATGCGTATTTAGAGAGACACAGGGTGAATTCCTGTAATCAAGTTTATTTTTATTAATATATATTTAGTTTGAGAAGTGAGTTTATCATAAACAAGTTTACTTGGATAAAATCACAGCAGTACAAGAATCCCCTGACAGTGCATCTGTTGGGGGATTTTTTTTGCCTTTTAATATTGACTATTTAATATATAAGAGTATAATCAAAAGTGTGTAATACCACACTCTGTACAGGTGAGAAATGGATAATCAAGAAAACGGTTTTTCTTTAACAGTTGATGAATTAAAAGAATTAACAAAAGAAATTAATAAAGAAATGAAACCAACACTTCATTTTTCCAATACAATTAATGATGACTTAATTTATGAAAGTCTATTATCATTATTTAATGAAAAAAGAGTGAAAGAATATAAAGAGTTTTTCAAACAAGAAGAAAACAACTTTATCTCAGGAAGAATCAATGAAAATCAAAAATTAATAGATGGTTTTAATAGTGAGACAATATTACTTGCTTATTTCTTATGCACAGTAAGATCCAGAAGTCTTTCTAGTAGCTGGCCTATTGACTTAAATATTTTGCAAAGAGTTTATTCTAATATGGGGATTTCTCCGTCTTGGGCAGTTGTTTAATTAACCAATAAGAGGTTTAAAATGAAGAAGGAACATAGACTTTACGATCCAAAAGAAATTGTTGCAAAAGGGGATTTGAAACCAGAAGAAATCAGCAATAAATTTGCAGATATTCTTACTATGAGTTTAGAGTATGTTCTAAATTCTGAGAAAAAGGCTGATTGGATAGACGCATCAAAAGATTTACATGAATTACTTATGAATCAAATTAAAAATTGTGATCGTGGAACTTGGAAAGCAATTCAAGACGCATACGATTGGGAAGGCAATTTAAAAGAGATGGATGATGAATCTCGTAAAATTTATCAAGCATATGTATTAGGTAAAATTTCATTCGCGCAACAACTTGTTAGTCATATGACAATGCGAAAGCCAGATGATGAAATATTTGAGCTATTGAATGCTCCTGATAATCAAGCTTTTTTCACACTCATGCTGAATGCAAAAAATACAAATAAAGAACCAACAATTCAAGAATTGTATGCTGAATTAGGTGGTGATATTCAAGAACTTGCAACGTTTATTAGAAAATGTCGTAAGTTTGGGCTATTGAAGTTTAGAGAAGGTGGATTGGGAATTGTTTATAATTCCTTAACAGATGGCGCTGTATCCAGATACTCTCCGGTGTAATTATTATGTCTAGAAAAACAGATTTCATGGCTGAACCCAACTTTTACTACTTTTCGGTGAAAGTTGATGAAAATGGCGTTTTAAGCAAGTACAATGAAAATTGCTATCCATCTGCTATTTACATTAATGCTGATTACAAACAGCAATATATAAGACCTTTGTTTGAAGGGTGGTCTACGCTTATGTGGAACTGTGGTGCATCAAGAAAAGGCATGGATTTGACAACACCTTCTGAACACATGAAAAGTCAGACACGTTATATGCAGTTTAATGATATAGAAAGTTTAAATGCTTATGCTGGTACAAATTATCCTAAATGCCCTTTGGACAAAAGATAATTAATCTTATAATTTGAAATATCTCGCTATAAGCTTTACACTATTAAAACAAGAACATAGGTATAATAAAATGCGTGGCGAGATATCCATATTAGCAAGATTAAGCAACAATGAAAAAATCTCTTTTAAAATAACAAAAGAACAATTTAAGTCTATTTTTAACAATTTTAAATTATTAGATGAAGAATCATTTTTAAAATTAATAAATGATAATGGTTTATATATCAAATCAGAAGTTACGTCTCAAAAACATAATGACGATAGTTCTAACAAAGCCTTTTTTGCTCCATTTCTATTAGGATTATTTTTCATTGATTTTAAAAATAAGAAAGTTTTCTCTTATAATGATTTAGAGCCTATTTTTACACTAGATAGCTGGTTTATAAGAAATGAATACCTATTCTTGCTTGCTCATGCTAAAAAGAATAACGCAGGCGATATTAAACTGTATTTAAAACCATCAAGCAGAAATTTAAGTTCTTATTATTTACCATATAGAATAAAAACAGCCATTGATAATAATGCTGTAATTATTTCTAGAGGAAGAAAAGTAAGTTATGAGTTGGGTGATGAAGAAAGTATTTATACAGTATTAGATAATATTTCAAATGAAAGTTTAGCTGACAAAGAACTGGAAGAAATATTAGAACTAAGGAAACGCCAAATAAATGATGGCGATGGTAACGGAACAGGATACGAAGATATTGAAATTTCGATACCAGAATGGGAACTCAAAGAAGGATATGGTGATGAAGTAAACCAAGTTCTTAGATATTGCACTCAAGAATCGTTGTTAAGTGAAGATGAAGAGAATTACTGGAAAGGTTATATAAAAGCCTTGGATTTGATGTTGTAAATAGTAAAATTTAATAAACTAATTATGAGGTAATAAAAATGAAAAATAAAGCTCCTATAATTGCAGTACTGGCATTAATACTAATGAGTATAATTGGTGCTGTTTTATATACTATTTCACAACCTAAAATATTAGATCATGATGACTTTTTTGAATCAAAATATTTAGAAGTAGAAAAAGTATTAAACACAAAATTAGATTATGATAATTTTATTAAAGGCAGTAATATTCTAACAACAGAAATAAAAAATGGAGAAAAAATAGTTAGATGGCAGGATGGTGACAGAACTGTGATGTATGTAACTGATATGGAAAATACTCTCCTAATGGTAGTTTATTTTTCATATTTGAAAGATATGAATGCTTGTGTCTCTACTTACGATAATAACAAGAAAAAAGCACAAAAAATCTACAAAACTAGAGCAAAAGATGCCGGATTAGATTACAGTAGTGAATTAGTAAAAGATGACAAACAAATCCTTCTGTATTGTGCAAATACAGATAACAAAGAATTTAATAGCTTCGTTTCTTACACATATATTAAAAAAGCTCCTTAATAGGAGCTTTCTCTATTTAAGTGTTGAAGAAATTTTCTGAATGTCCCGTCAAAATCAAGATCCGAAAAAACTTCTTTTTGCATTAAATCATTTTCGTAAGCGTATTTACGCAATGTTTCAAGTTGTTCAGCATTCGGTTTGCAACTGTCTATACCAATGCTAATATTAACAGTTAAACCACAAGAAATGCGAATAAGTGGAAGTGAACTGCCATACGTCAAATCAAAAGCTTGATATGTCATTTTGGGTGCTTCAATTAGTTTGCCAGTAGGCTGTGGTAGACCAAATTGTTTAGCAGTGTCAGGATAAAGAATAGCCTCAATCAAACCATGTGTGCCATACACTTTAAGTGCATAGATAGAGCCATCTTTCAGAATGATAGAGCCGTTTTCTGATCGATGCCCGCCTTTGGTAACAACGTCTTCGAATGTGAGTGGCACAGAAGAAGCTTCGAGCATCTGTGCAATTTTTTCTTTGTGGTAAGAATCTTCTAGAATACTCAAAATATGAACCTCTTTATTTAATTCGTCTATTATAATATAGTTCAATGGTTTTGTAAACCTATAGTTAGTATCCATGTTGTTTTTAGTAAATGTATGAGTTGGTATCCATGTTGTTTATAACTATTTTTTAATTTGCTGTTATAATATTATTCTGATTCACTTAATTTTAAAATTGGAGAATAAAATGAATAAGTTATTAAAGAAATACAGAGTTGCTGCTATAGTTGCATTAAGTATATTATCTTTTAAATCGTTTGCTTATAATGGTTCATATATACCAACAGGATCAATGGAACCTACAATTGATTCAAAGTCATTTGTGATTGTTGATACTCATGCATATGGTTTAAAAGTTCCTTTTACAAAAATATCAATGACAGAGAGTAAAGGACCAGAAAGAAACGATATTGCTGTATTTAGAAAACCACTAAAAGAAAATGTAAATTATATCAAAAGAATAGTTGCAGTACCGGGCGATACTTTATATTTCAATGACAATGATTTCAAAGTAAACAACGTGCCAAGGAATGTAGAAGCCTATACAAAAGTAATTATTCCAGAAGATAAGTATTTTGCTATTGGTGATAATATTGATAATTCTTATGACAGTCGTTATTGGGGCTTTATTCCCAAAGAGAACTTTGTTGGAAAATATGTAGGAACATTAGTTGAGACAAGAAAGATATTTTAAAAAGTCATTGACTTCTTAAATATACAGTGTTAGATTATTAAAAAATATTAAACGAGAAATTTTATGAAAAACTTAATCAATAAACAGAAAAAACATTAATATAGCTGCTTGATGGCGGCTATCATGCCGCCTTGAATAACTCGAATCCAAGGTGAGAACCTTGGATTTTTTTTGCGTCAAATAATTATAAAGGAGATTTTAAAATGGCTACAGATGACCAGATATTTAATGAACGACTTCAACGCTTACAAGATAACAACTTTTCATACCCAAATTCTTTCAGAAGAGAACACTTGATTAGAGATTTTAATCAGCACGAAAATTTAAGTAAAGAAGAATTAGAGGCACAACAGATACCAGCCTGTATTGCTGGTCGATTAATGTCTCATAGAAGACAAGGTAAAATGATATTTTCTGATATTGTTGATATGTCAGGGCGTATTCAACTTGTGCTTTCAAGAGATGTGACTGATAACTTTGATGAGTTCAAAGATTTTAATATTGGCGATATTGTTGGTGTTTCAGGCTTTTTGTTTAGAACAATGAAAGGTCAGTACTCAATTCAAGTTTACAATTTTGAATTACTTAATATGGCACTAAGACCATTACCAGAAAAATTCCATGGCTTGAATGATATTGAAACGTGTTATCGTCAGCGTTATCTTGATTTAATGGTTAACAATGATTCAAGAGAACGTTTCTTAAATCGCACAAAAATTGTAAGACAAATAAGAAGATACTTTGAAGACTTGGATTATATAGAGGTTGAGACCAACATGCTTCAATCTATACCAAGTGGTGCAAAAGCTCGTAAATTTGATACTCATATGGACAGCTTGGCCCTTGATTTAAGTTTAAGGGTTGCACCTGAGTTGGCTCTTAAAAGACTTGTTGTAGGTGGATTTGAGAGAGTTTTTGAGATCGGTAAAAATTTCAGAAATGAAGGGATTAGTGTAAGGCATAATCCAGAATTCACTATGATTGAATTTTATGAAGCTTATTCTGATTACACTACTATGATGGATAGGATTGAAGGACTTATGAGAAGCATTTCAAATGTGTTAGGTTCAAGTGTCATTAATTATGGAGATCATGTAATAGACTTAACAAAAGCATTTGAAAGGATTACTATGAGGGATGCTGTTGAAAGATATGTTGATAACCATAGTAACCATGATTTAGATACTTTGGAAGGATTGATAAGTTTAATCAAAGAACATGGTTTAAGATATATGGAGAATTGGAATTATGGTCATTTACTTAATTTGTTATTTGAAGAATTAGTAGAGACTCATTTGATTCAACCTACATTCATTACTGAATATCCAGTTGAAGTTTCACCATTAGCAAGAAGAAACAATGATAATCCTAATGTAACAGATAGATTTGAATTGTTTGTTGTTGGTCGTGAATTAGCAAATGGATTCTCAGAGTTAAACGATAGTGTTGACCAAGCAGAGAGGTTTAGGGCACAGGTAAGTGAACTTCATGCTGGTGATGAAGAAGCAATGCCTTATGATACTGACTATATAACTGCTTTGGAATATGGATTGCCACCAACTGCAGGTAGTGGTATTGGTGTTGATCGACTTGTCATGTTATTTACGAATGCTCAATCTATCCGAGACATTGTTTTGTTTCCACAACTTAGACCCATCAATTAAGAAGCTTCGGCTTCTTTTTTGTTTTTTTGACAAAATATAATTAATCATTTATAATTTTTGATTAAAAGAGGCTGAGTTTATGACATTTAGTACTGATGATTGTAAAAATTTACTTGTAGAAAAGTTTCCTGATACTTATGCTAAGGAATGGAAGAGAGTAAAAAAGTATAAAAATGATGATAAAGTTGTTTGTCGTGATTTCGAACATACAGTGAAAGGTATTGTTGTCATAGCAGAAAAAGATTCTCAATTAATTTTAGTATCTCAAAAAGATAAAGTTATCGACCCAAGTAAAATATTTTATCAAAAAGTATTTTCTCCTGATGATATCAAAGCTGCCAAGAAAATCGTAGAACGTTTTAATGATGGGGATTATGAAATTACCTTTGCAGATGAAGGTTTTCATGCTATCCCAGCCATACTAGATTTCTTCTTCTATGAAGAAGACATGGATGAAGATGAACGTAAGGATATAGTTAAACAAAAAAATATGTCATTAAAGCCTGCTAACTTACCATTTATGGTGATGAACAACTATCCAAAAGATGAAGTGAATGATATGTTTGGTGGTTATTGTCGAGAAATATTACCATCATATTTCGATGAAGTGGCAGAATCACTATTTGAAATAGATATGCCTAATAATTATAATGTAACTATTTATGATGTATTTAAAATAATGTTCGAAAACGGTTTTGTATATAATAAAAAGTTTTGTATGTTTAAAAATTGGTTAAAAGACTACACAATAATACAAAGACCAGAATCTGATTCAGAAAAAGAAGCTAGAGAAGTGAGAAAAAAAGCAACGATAGCTCTCTTAAACGATGACCACGAAACATTTAAAGATTGTCTTTATAAAGATTCTTTTAATATGGATATGACTATTGGAATGAGACGATTGAATGATTATTGTAAATATGAAGACAAACCTAAATGTCTTCAAGTGTTAGTAGCAAAACAAAAAGAAGATCTAGACAAAAAATCTTTAGATTTTGAAAATAAAGAAATTAAAAAGGTTTTTGATGAGAATAAGGTTTTTTATCAAAAAACATTTAATCAAGAAGATGTAGATGATGCAAAGGTTTTATTTAACCGTCTTATAAATTGTTCACAGGAAGGACAAAAAGATTTGAATTATACGCCAATAGAGTTTGAGGAAAAAGGTTATAATGCAACACCTTCATTATTGGAGTTTTACTTTAATACTGAATTCAAAGAATATAATAAAAATGAATATGACAGAATTTTAAGAGAAAAGGATATATTTGCAAGACCTGCCAATATAGGCTTATCAATTAAAAATATTTATCCAGAAAATAAGGAACAACATCTACTGACTCGTTGTGCAGAACATATATTACCTTCTTACTTCATTAGTGATTATATAGATTATTCAGAAATTGAAATAGACCCATATAATATGGATAAAGTTACTATACATGATGTCTTTAAAAAACTATTAGAATTAGGCTTTGTATATAATTATAAAAAATGTGCATTTAAAGAAATACTTCATGATTATACTATTGTTGAAAAACTAGAAACTGATTTTGATAGAGAAGTTAGGGATACACGGTTAAAAGTTCAAGCAGCCATAAAAGCAGATAATGCAGAAGAATTAGATAAATATATTCATAAAGAATCTTTTGATAAAAATATGACTATTGATCGATATGATTTAGGTGTGTTTTGTAACGTAAATAATAAGACCAAGTGTTATCGACTTTTGGTCACTAAGAATATTATTGAAGGTAGAATATAATTTTTTTTTGTATATAAATATGCGGATATTTTTCAGCCTTTAAGTTATTGATAAATAACATTTTAAAGGATGTTTTTATGTTTTATTTGCGGATATTTTTGCGGATATTATTTAGGCGAAAAAATATCCTTGTGTAGCATTATAGTACTTGAAATAATGTTATCTTTGAAGTATAATTACATCAATTAAAGCAGCCGGATAATTTAAATGCAAACCCAGTTTACAAAAGATATCATGATGAACCAACCTATTCGAGAATTGTTTAAAATTCTTGCATCAACTCCACTGAATGATGATTTCTGCAAGACGATGGCGATAGCTGTTCATTGTTTGAAGGCAAGACAAGATGAATTTATTCCTAGTGAAGCCTGTGGTGATGAAACTGAATATACATTAGGGAAAATACTGAATGCTCATATTATGGACAATAAGGATATTAAGAGGCGTTTAGGTGCTGGTTCGTTCTCTACTGCTTATTTGGGTAAAGATGGCTTTGTTTACAAGATGAATATCAATGATACCAAATATGATTCATTTCTTGAATATGCTCGTATCTGCTTGAACACTAAAAATCCATTAATGCCAGTAGTATTTGAATTGGAAGTTTTTGATACTGATTATTGCTGCAAGACAGAAAAGCTTGAAAAAGTTGAATTAGGATTCTTTTATCGTTATTGGAAAAACCTTGAATCTTTGCTTCGAAATGAAAAGATTGATAAATTTGTAGAAATTGTACAAAGAAAAAATAATGTCAGTGAAATTGTGATTCGTGAGTGGGTTTCTAAAATTATGGAAATCAAAAAGAACACAGGTTCTAAAATCGATTTGATGCCAAACAATATTATGGCTCGTGGCGATTTTTGGGTATTGAATGACCCTGTTGCTTTTGGTAAGCCATCTGTATTGACAGCATGTGCTGCTTAAATGTATATTAAGAAAAATAAGAATTGAATAATATTCACGTATGTGATATATTATTGATAGGAGGGTTACAGGGACAGAAATGTCGCCTCCCGCTGCTAGTTTACTAGTTTGTTCGATGACAGCGTAAGAGCGTCCTGCCCTACCTTTTGGTAGCTGAGAGATCCGCCTAGAGCGGATTTCGTTTTTTTAATGGTTTTAAATTTTTATGTGTTATAATGTACTAAACCGTCCTCCTTTGGTTAGTTAAGAAACTGCTTCGGCAGTTTTTTTTCGTCTTTAAAAAGCTTGCTCAATCTGATGAATTGTATTATAATGCTTGTCATTAGTAAGACAACTCATATAGGAATACTTTTCATGACATCTATTGCAAGCAAAATCTATCTCGAATGGGGCAATAAAGTAATTGCTGTTGAAGTCTATAATGAAACACCAGAAGAGTTTACAGCACGCACTGGCATTGCATTTGACGAACCGACTATTAAACATGGCAGTAAGACCTATCGTCCAGCAGTATCAGAAATGGTTGATTACGGTCTTGGTGAGATTATTGAACGTAAGAAAGGTTTCAGCGCTTTAGAGGTTCCAGTGCATAAGAATCTGGCTGAAATTGCTTCAACAGTAGGCGTGTTTATTGCACAAAGTGATATTGAAGATTTGTCGAATAATTCGAAGATTCCACTTGTGGCGAAATCTGGTGATGATGTAGGTGTTGAAAAATACATGCAAGAATATCAATCAGGGTTTAAATCATCTAATGAGACCACTGAATTTTTAGGTTACATTGAAGTTCCGAATGCCAAAGAGCATGCTGTATTGCACAACTTCAATACGCTGTCTCTTATTGCTGCACAATCAACGACTGGTAAATATTATGTTCCAGTATTTTTGTTTGATGGTCGTGTTGGTTATGCAGAACATGAAGCTGATGAGGAATATGAAGGCTACTTCTTTGATGGTGGAGAAGGCGTTTACGGTAAAGTAGATATTAAAAAATTGAATAAAGAAAAACCGTATATTGTTATGTACCTCGGAACAGATAATGCAAGTTATGGGCAACGTTTTGAAACTGTTGAGAAAGCAAAAGCTTTTATTGCTCTTGGTTTTAAAGCTGGATTTAAAGATTTGTTGTTCTATAACTCATAATTGTTAATGCAAATAAAGAAGCCACCTTAGTCGGTGGCTTTATTTATTCTTTCATTCTTACTATTTCCTCGTAATCCATATAGCTCTGAGTTGGATGAGTCCAAAATTGTTGTTTGAAATTCATTTTCACATAGTGGCTAAAAGAAACGCCATGCTTAGATGGACCTCCTATTCCGAATAAATCAGATGGAGTGTCATTAAGAGGTATATGTTTATCTATTAAATACTGTGTATCACTATTCGGTATTATGACGTTCTCAAATATTGGATCATAATTTCTGAAGCTATCAGAAAAGAAAATAATATATATCCCTATATTATTTAAGTTTTTTATAACTCTATAAATAGAACCATTTAAATCAGCCAACCTGAATTCATCTATAAATATATAATATGGAAACCTATGTTTTCTGAATTTTGAATAATAGTAGTTATTAGATATGTTATTTAAAACGGTTGTTAATTGAGATAAAGAACATTCGGCTGCGGCATCATAGTTGTGTATATGTCCAAGCAAACTTAGATTAATTATTTTATTATTGTTGATTGATTGAAATAATAAATTAATATCATTAATGCCATATAAGAAAGTGTTATCTTGTTGGTTGAAAAGTGAACTAAGGTATTCTATTCTTTTTTCTTCATAGCTTCTGTTTTTTGAGATTGAATGTGGATATCCATCAATATTTAAAAATCCTCGGTTATTCATCAAAATCTGTAAAGCTATGGTTTGTTTTATTACATTTCTGCCACTGCCCGGTCTACCACATATAAATGTGTTTTTAAATAACTCTTCTTTATTAAAAAATAATGGAGTGCTATCATTACTTAATCCTAAGATTAATGGATTTTCATCAGAACTGTTATTTTTAATGTATGGAAAGAAAAGATTATAGTCTTGCTTAATATCGCATGAAGAAAAATTAGGAATGCTAGACTGTATAGGTTTGTTTCGCTCTAAACATGTCAAAGCATATTTTACTTCTTCATAGATTATTTCGTTATCATCATTTTTTAAGACCGCTTTTAAAAGAATAGATTCTTCATAAACAATACCTTCTTCCATTGACAAAGATAAATAATAGATAGGTCTTATTTTCAAATCGTTCTTTGCCAATTCTTTTAAATCTGATGTTAAGGAAGTCAAAAAATATTCTCCTTCTCTAAAGGAAATGAGAGGACTATTTAAATAATATTTTTTAAAAACTTCAACTAATTCAAAAAAATTTTCTTTATCATAGATTATTTCTTTGTTCACGTTGAATATAAAAGGAAGGTAATACAAGTATGATTTCAATGATAATCTTTTGTAAGATTTAAATTCCTCAACTTTACTCGTAATGATTTTGTCTACAAAAAATAAGCAGCTTGTGATTATGTTTAAACTTATTAGTTTATCGATAATATTATTATTTAAACTGATTAGTTCAGGTATTGTAAGTTGTGTTAAAGGGATTAAAGTTTGTAGTTTATTTTGTGAATTAAGAAATGCATTAGTAAGATAATGCTCGTATTCATTGTAAGATTTATAACCGAGACACTTAGTCAATTCATCAAGAATGTAAGTGTAGTTATGTTTTTCGTTTTGTTTTTTTATTGCTTTCGCAGTTTTCTTGATCGACTCGTGGTCGATGAAATATAGTTTTGACATGATGTCTGCTCCGAATCACTTTTCGTATAATTGATTTTTGTAAAATGCGACTGGCGCTTCCCAAGTAGTGATTAGGTTGGCATATCTACTGATGCCATATAGTATTAATCTATATTAAAAAGTCTGAATGTCAACTATAAGAATAAATAAAGTTGACAAAAAACCTAAATCAAGTATAGTGATTTTCATCTAAAAAGAAGGGTGTGCTATGAAGATTGAAAAAATGATGCAATTAACCTTAAAAGAGCCTGAAAAGTTCAACCATTATCCATATCATGAAAAAGCGCTTTGCAATCAATTTGTATTTGCTATTGAGGGTGAGTTTGAATTAGCGCTTGATAAAGTTATAATTTGCCGAATTGTACCCAAGATACTATGGGAGAAGAAAAAGCTTTTTTTCACAGAAGAAATCAATCTAAGTGATTTCCTAGGTCCAAATAGTGAAGATCTTAATGGAACAGGATGCTGGATTTTACCAGACTTTTCAAGAAACCCTCTAGAATGCGCTAAAGAACTTGTTGAGCTAGGTTTTGTATGGAGTCAGTCATTACAAGAAGCTGTTATCGAAGACGCTTCAAGTGATACTATAAATGTCTTAGGTAGTGACTTTGTAGTGACGCCTAATGCCGAGATAGCGACTGAAATAAATAAAATAATGACACCTGAAATTGAACTTGAAATATTCGAAGGGCGTTTAGGTGTTAAAAGACTGGGATTAGAAAAGGCTTTGCTCAATTTCTATTCTGTTATTAGGACTTCACCTATTACCAAAGAGAAAGTGTTGTTAGCTTTTTTGAAAAAACATAATGTTCCTTATGATGCTAAAATTGATAAAGATTCTACTGTTAATTTTATAACAACAATCTGTTGGCTCAACAAATCGCAAATTGTTAAATATTATGTTAAGGATGTTCCCAAAAATACAACTGATGAATATGGAAGAACGTTATTAACTATTTCTGTACAGTACAAGTGTACGAAAACAGAAGAAATTCTTAGAGAAAATGATTTTAATATTTAAATTGATGGAACAATAGATATTTTGACAAATTTTGGTATTATACAAGATAAACATAATTTTGATGAGGATTAGTAATGCTTCAACCACATATTAAAGAATTGATTGAACTTGGAAATGGAGTTGGTGGAATTAAGGTGAGTGCATCTACAAGAGAAGAGATCGAGGCGTTACTGAAAAAATCAATTGAAAGGTCAAAGAAAATAAAAAATGACTCTAAGTGAGTCATTTTCTTTAAATGCTTTCGTGCTTTTTTATAATTTCCTTTATTTTGGAATTTAATGTTTTTGATTTGTAAATGCTAAATCCCTTTTTCGTATTTGTGATACCATGATCGTGAAACAGAATAGCATCAAAGTTTTGTCCAGAATCAGTTATTATGCTTTTTAAACAAGATTTAACATGTTTTTCTTCTAGTGGGTTTTTGAAATGCTCGACAATAAGTTCAAATATCTCAATTAATGCGTCACCATTGAATTCAAGAAGGTAATTGTATTCTTGTTTTATCTTTTCAATAGCATTCAACATAAAGGTTGTTTTTATGTATTTTTCTCTATTCTGAAATCGTGTATACAAGATTTCCAATTTAGAGTCAATATCCATACTATTAAGGTTCTTGAGAAAATAACCGTAATAATCTGAGTATGCACGACTATTGGTTAGTCTAGTTATATTTTTGTTAGTGTGTTCACTTACATATTGTTTAAAAATATCTGACGACATGAACTCTTCAAAATTAATATTTCCCAATATGTTATCAATGTCAACACCTTCCTTTAGATTGTCTTCTTGATTAAAGACTTGTTCTTTTATTGTTGACAGTATTGAAATGTAGTTATCCATATAATTCACCTTAATTGATTAAATTATATTGGTTTTTATCTTGAAAGTAAAATTTTATTATTATTTTTGCTTTTGTGTAATAAGTTTGTTACGATTGCATATATTTTTATTTTAAAAGAGAACTAGAAATGACAATAACCACATCAGATTGTAAGAATTTTTTAATCAGCACTTTCCCTCAAACAAAAAATTCTTTGTGGAAAAGAGTATCAAAGTATAAAAATGAAGATAACTTAACAGTTAGGGTTTTTCAATATAACAATGGAATAATGGTTGGAGTATTAGAAAACAATGGAGTTCTTTCGGCTATTAAAGAAAATGAAGAACTTGAAAAGAAAAATAAAAACGAAATTAAATTCATCATTAGCCAAAATCAATATAATAAAACATTTGATATCCCATCAAATAAAGTAAAGAATGGTCCAAATAAGTTTCTATTTTCGATTTGTAATAATGAACAAATGGACATGATGGATTTAGGTTCGACCATTTTAGTCGCTATCGTTGAGTATAATTATTGGCTAGAAAATGGAAGTATGGATGACAATTCATCAGAAGAGCCAGCAGATTACATGCCTGTTGATTGGCAAGCAGAAGATGTGAATCAAGGTGGTCAATGGTTGTTATATACAGACTTAACGCCACAAGAAGTTAAAAATAAAATGATTTCTATTGGATTTAAGTGGCAGAAAGATTTTGACGATTTTATAAATCAATAATATTTAAATTACTATAATAATAATTTCTAAAAACTTTACTTCATTTTTTACGTGTGATATTATTATCTCTTAATTAAATTCATGAGGAAAAACATGTCTGAACAATCATTAGATTCGCTTTTTGAAGAAGCTTCTGCTATACAAAGAAAAATAGAAGAGTTAAGAACAAAAATAAATGACGATATTTTCACTAAAATTAAAGAAATTATTCCTGTAAAATTTAAAGATATTAATTTTAAATGTATTCTTGCCACTGGTTATACTCCCGGTTTTAACGATGGAGATCCTTGCACTCATACATTCGAAATGTTTTATGGCAAAAGAACTACTTATCCTTCCGCAGATGGTTCAACAGTTAGTTATTTCGACTTTGATTACTTTGACGATTTTGAACGTTTCTTTGAAGAAGAAGACGTAGATTTTAATGATATAGAAGCTGGAAACACTGAAATCATTCCTGTATTATCAGATGAAGAAGGTAAAGTAATTGCTTCGTTCTTTGAAGGTGTTAATCTTCTTTGTGAACAGACTGGAATCACAGATTTCCAAATTGTTGTTTTCAAGAAAAAAGATGGTGAAATTGTTGTTGAAATTGATGAAGATTACGATGTTGGTCATTAATATTAAATAATAAAACTATATTAAATGCCATATCGAAATGGCATTTAATATTTGTTTAAAATTTTAAGGAGTTAATCTATCAGGGTCTCTTGGAACAAAACTCACTTCTTTAACAGAACTTAAACCAAGCAATTTAGTGATAACCCTCTCAATACCCAATCCAAATCCACCATGTGGTGCGCAACCATAACGGAAACTGTCCAAATAATGATGGATAGATTCAAGTCCAACGCCTTTTTCCGTAGCTTGTTCTGACAATACATCCAGACGATGTTCACGTAAAGCGCCAGTTGTTATCTCAATCCCTTTATAAATCAAGTCAAAACTCTTAGTGGTCTTGCTTTCTTTGTCCCATAAGTGATAAAAAGGTCTTTTGGCAATAGGATAGTCGTAAACGAAAATCAAGTCTTTACCTGTAATTTCATATAATGCTCTTTCTCCTTCATCCGGCAAGTCTTGCTCTTCTTTGAGTTCATAACCTTTTTGTTTAAGAAGTTCTTTGGCTTCTTTTAATGTCATATATTGAACAGTTGGCTCTGTTGTGAGTTCAATTCCGTATTGTGCTTTAACTGGCTCTTTAAAGCGCTCTAATTTTGAAAATGCATATTTCAACATCGCTTCTTCTAGTTCCATGACTTCTTTCGTTTCAAAACACCATGCAAATTCAACGTCAAGACCAGTAAATTCAGTTAAATGACGTGATGAATGAGACTCTTCTGCACGAAAAATCGGTCCAATTTCGAATACTTTTTCTGCACCAGAAGCAATAGCCATTTGTTTGTAGAACTGAGGCGATTGTGCTAAATAAGCGGTCTTGTCAAAATACTTAACTTTGAATACTTGTGAACCGCTTTCGCTTGCAATACCCATTAACTTTGGTGTGTGAATTTCTGTAAAGTCTAATTGGGATAGAAATTCTCGACAACCTTGTTCAAAAGCAGATCTAACTTTTAACATCAACTGTTGCTTTGGCGCTTTCAAGTCAACTACGCGGTAGTCAAATCGCAAGTCAATAGAAGACTCAGAAGTAATGGGCATCGGCAATGCTTTAGAGTGAATAACAATGCTTTCTACCTGCATTTCAAGACCAAAAGTTTTACTTTGTGTTGCTTCTACAATTTTGCCAGTTGCTGAAAATGTAGAGCCTGTAAGCAATTCTGAAATTTCAGGATGGCATTCAACCTTTGATTTAGGAACGACTAATTGCAATTGACCAGAACTGTCACTGCCGATCAAAAACTGCAGATGTTTCTGGTCTCTTAATGTGTCTAATGTCATATGAAGAGTGATTGTCTCGCCAATATGTTTTCGTACTTCTGTAATCATGGTTTTCATTTTGTGTATCTCCGGTGTTTTAAGTTATTTGTTAAATTTAAGGCATAAAAAAAGGCGCTCTGTGAGCGCCTTGGTAATCTATTCTTCTTTATTGCGAGACGAATGATAGCCTGACACTCAAAGGTGACATATTATCATTATTGTCATTAGCAGTAAAAAAGGTTTTCATTTGTTTATATTCCTGTGTATAGGGATAGTTTACTATAGTTTTTGCTTTTGTGTCAAGTGTTTTGGTTTCTTTATTATTTTTAATAAATACTAAAATATATAATTTGTTTTTTTTGTAAATTTATATTATTATTTATTAAAAATTAAAGGTTGATAATTTTGATAAAAATAATAAACAAAAAAGAAATGTATAAAAATATTTTGCAAGCTATCAAAAACGAATACTCAGTTAAAAATCTCCCCAAAATAAACATTTTTAACAAGAACGTTTATTTTAATGTTATTGAACTTGTCGAAAATAATAAAGTGATTGACAAAATCGTTCTTGATGAAGATAAAAAAAATGTGATGGTTTCCTTTTTTTACGATACGATACGTTTTCGATATAGTATCAAATTATCAAGATTTATTGATGAAGAATATGAAATAATTGCAAATATTTTAATAAGGGGAGATTCAATAGATACTGTTTGTGAGCATCTAAATAATGGCGACTTTTATATTAGTGTTTGTATTTGCCCAATAGAGGATAATGAACAAATACTTAAATTTTATAGAAATAACATTTCAAAATTTCCCGAATCGAATATTGTTAGTCAAAAATATAATAAAATTAAAAATGTTATACGAAGTAGTCGTTATATTAATGATAGCTTGTGTTTAACCCCTTTTAATTATTTAGAATTAAATCATGAGATAAATGATGATACAACAATTGATTCTTTTTTTGTTAAAAACTTATTAAAAAATTCTGTTTATTCAAGTGATGATGAAAGTTTTTTTGAAAATATATTAAATTTAAATGAATATGATACAAAAATAGAAATTATTTGGACATATTTCAGAAAAGGTTTGGCAAATTTTGGCGTTTTCACAAAAAAAGAACTTTGTTTATTTTATGATTACATTGATGATATAAGAAAAAAATTGCATCCATTAGAATTTAATGAATGCTATGATTACACTAATTCTGTTATTTATTTGTATTTTAAAACGGGCTTAGAAAAACCATATAATGATGTTATTGTTGTGGTTAAAAAAGATGAGGATATTGAAAAAATATTGAATAAAAATTTGCGTTCATATATTTTAAAAGCAAATAAACAATACACTGAGATAGGGGGTGTTTCTTTGAAAGATTTTCTCAACAATAAACAAGAAATAATTGAATTAATAAAACTAATAGGATATTAAATTTTAAGACAAAAAGGCTTATTAAATTATTTAGATAAGCCTTATTTTTGAATATTAAGCAGTTCTTTTATCAACAAATTTTAGCACTTTATCATTTTTGCCAAAAAAATGTTCTTGAACGAAAGCTTCTTGTATCTCTCTCAGGAAGTGAGACATACTATAAAAAGAACTACTTTTAGCTTTTCCGAAAAGTTCGTCATATGACTTAACATTACCTTTTTCAAGATCAGTGGCACTAATTGAAAAGCCATTAATATGTGCATGGTCTTTAAAAAGTATGAGCGCAATATCAGAATTAGTTTTACGAACAACATCATGTTCTGCACTATATTTTTCAAGTATCAATAATTCTTGATTATCTGATAGACCACATACTTCATCAATCAGTGTATCCACAGTCATTGCGGATGCCAATATCTCGCCAGCAAATTTCAAATTCTCATGGGTTATTTCAGGTGTTTGAGTTTTCTTAATATAAGGCGGACGAAAGAATTCCTTTTCATTGTGTTTTATTGTTTCTTCGCGAGTAGATTCTTTATGTTGGTATTCTTGTTCATTTTGTGGTTGACTTTCATTTCTTGCGCTCATCTTGTCACCATAAAAGATAGAGGACAAAATAAGTGTTTTAACAATATTTGTAAAAGACAAATAATGTAGATTTTTATATTGTTCAAAAATTAAAGGCAATTGAGAACGTAGTTCGATCAAGGAATTTTCACGTAAAGATTGGAACTCATTTGAATACAGTTCTTTCCATTTGTCTTCGTTTTGCAGAGCATACCAATAATCTTTTTTATCGCCTACGCAAATTATAATTCTTTCTAAAGTATTGCAACGAAGACTAGAATAATCAAAACTCATAGACAGTTCCATTTCCTGCTGTGCAATCTTAAATATGTATTCATTTGTAACTATTTCATATTCAGGTTTAAGTATTTTTAATGCTTGCTGATGTGTGTGAAGACGATTAAAAAGCTCTTGCTGATAATTTTCGTATTTAGGAATTAACTTTAAAAGAGAAGTATCTTTTTTTGCTGTTTCTTTCAAAAACATAATACCTTCTGCAAAAGTAATAATTGCTTCAACTTCTGCGTCAATCATTTTTTTATTAAAGTTTTTTGATTTTATAGATTTCATTTCTTCAAAGTAATCTATCATATTGTTGAAGATTCCAGTAAAAATATGACTGGCTGATGAAAAAGAAACTAAACTTCCAAAACCATATCTGATTTCATTCAATTGTTCAAGAATGTGTTCAATAGAAAATAGAATACCTAAACGCGAATATTCATAAGATTCAGGAGACATATTTTTGAATTCATTGATGATGGCATCAATTTCTTTATCTGTTGTTTGACCGTGATGAAAAATACTGAGTTGCTGGATAGCTTTTGGTGTTTTCTTATTTGAAGGTGGTGCTGCCCTCATTGATGCACAACCACCATTTCTGAACACTGAATCAAATACGCTAGTAGACATAATATTACCTTTATTTTAAGTTGGTTAATAATAAGTGTTTGAAGCTAAAATGTCAAATTTATATTGAAATTACTAAATATTATTTGTTTTTTGAATTTAATAAGAGTAGAATCGAATTGAATTTTATGGTGATAAAGAATGGCGACGATTCTAAATAATGAAAAGTTATATGAAGATGTACTAAATGCAATAAAACATCATTATTCATGCGATGGTATGCAGAAAAGTGAGTTATTTCAAATACAAAAAGAGATTTATATTCAAATAATGAGTGTAATAGAGCACGATGCCTCAGTTAATTTACTCTTACTTGAAGAAGATAGAAATGAAATAAATGCTCACTTCGAATATTTTCATAGGAATTCTGAATATGTACTTTTTTTGTATAAGAAATCATTAAAGGTCAATGCAATATTATTGGAAATATCTATTCTTGAATATGATATTAAATATTTAGCTAAAAACATAATGAATGGAAAATATAAAGTTAATTTTTTCAGAAAAAACAAAAGTGAAAGCGATCCTCAGTTGTTGTTTTTTAGAAATAAAATAGGTATTCTTCCTGATTCAGATTTAGTTAGCAAAAAATATAATAGAATTCAAAGTATACTATTAAATTTTTTAAATCAAAAGCCATTTAATAGACCTTCAAACGGTTTAATGTTAAACTCATGCATTGATGAATATAAAAAATATAATGAGAATTTTTTTGATCATTTTTTATCAAATTTTTGCTGTTCTGATCTAGATGAAGATTACTTTAACAAAATTTTAAGTTTAAGCGAAGAAGACTCTAGAATTGAAACTATTTGGTTTTACCATAAAGAATATTTGAAAGAAATGGGATTTAATCATAAATCAGATATCAAGGTTTTTGAAAATTACTTTGATAGCATTAATAAACAATTTCATCCATGTGATGCAAAGACGTTATTTAATTTTCGTTCTAAAAAAATTCAAATCATTTTTGATACAGGAGAAAAATCGCCAATTAAAAATGTTTTTGTGAAAATAAATAAAGATGACGCAATTGAGGATATATTAAATAAAGAGTTGTACAGGTATTCATCTGTAAGCAATGTTGACTATGTAAAAATTGAAAATATATTATTAAAGGACTACATTGAAAACAAAGACGAAGTTATACAAATGATTAAGTTAATGAATTACTAAAGTATTTAATTAATGTAAAGACTTTAAAGATAGTTAAAAACTAGTTAAATATTAAAGGTGATTAATATGATAACAATTTTAAATAAAGAAGAATTGTATAAAAAGATTGAAAAAGTCATAAAATATAATAATGTTTTTAGCGAAAAGAAATTATCAGGCTCAAAAATATATTATTCAATATTAGATATGATTGCGAATAATAAAATTATTGATTTACTTATTCTGGATGAAGATAAAGATTACGTGGAAATCAATTTTTTGCATTCATCTAAAAATAGAAGTTACGAATTGATTTTATATAGAAAAATATTTGAAACAAGAAAAACAATTTTGGAAATAAATTTTAATGATACAGATTTAGATTTTATAGAAAAGTATAGAATTAATTATTTCATGACAATTAGAAATGAATTCCAAAATCCAAGATTAGATTTTTTCAGAAATAACATAAGGTCGCTTCCAGATGCAAATGAAACAAGAAAAAAATATAACAGAATAAAAAATATATTAAATAAATTCAAATGTAATTTTCCCGTTGGCAAAAATTTAAATTATTTGGTTATTGATAGAAAACTAAAAGACTTTGAATTAAATCCGAATGTTTTTTTTAAAAGTTTTTTAGCAAATAATATATATTCAAATTTAGATAAAGAATACTTTAAAAGTATATTGACTTTAAATGCTCATGATTCAAGAATTGAAACAATTTGGATTTATTACAAAGATTTTTTAAAAGAAATGAATTTCAATAAAAAAGAAGATATTGATATTTTTGATAATTATATAAATGAGGTCAAAGAACATTTAAATCTTTCTGAAATAGAAGTGATATTTGATTTTAAATATAAATGTATAAATTTAATGTTTGAAACAGGACTTGAATATCCCAATCATAAAGTTTTTATAAAAATAAACAAAAACGAAAAAAATGAATATCTATTAGAAAAAGAATTATATAAATATTCAAGTTTATATAATGTGGACTATATAAAAATTGATGACGTATTACTCAATAACTATATTGAGAACAGAGAAGAAGTGATTCAACTAGTAAAATTATTTGATTATTAAAGGTTATGGAAAATGAAAGTACTTAATAAAGAAATTCTATTCAATGATTGCCAAACTTTCATAGAAAAGGCATATGAATTCAATGAAATAACATTAATAGAATGTATCGGTTTAAAAGAAAACCTAGCAGACAAGATAGTGAATTTTATATTAAATGAAGATTTTATAAATAATCTCATTCTGGAACAAGACAAGCAACGTTTGCATGTAACATTAAATAAAAATTCACCAAGTCTAACTTTACAAAGACCAAAATATTTCTTTTTGTCAATTGGAGTATACATTAAAGCTGAATTTAAAAGAATTATTGATATTGTCTTTCCTGTAACCAAAATAAAAGAAATGATTGATTGTATGGAAGATTCAAAATATGAGATTAATTTTTTTGAAGAATATGGAAATAAAAAATATTCGAAATTAATATTTTATAGAAATACTTTAGCGCTTTTGCCAGAAGCTAATTTAATGCGAAAAAGGTATAATCGTGTAGAGAGCACATTAAAAAATCTTTCTATAAAATTCGATTTATTTTCTAACAAAAGTTTAGCAAATGTAGGAAGAAAAAAAGTCACTAATAAAACAATATTTGATAACAATTTTTTTGTTGAATATTTAATTAATGATAAATATCCTAATGCAGATAAGGATTTTTTTATTAATGTATTGAAACTTAATGCATTAGAATCTAAAAGCGAAATATTTTGGGCTTATTATTCAGAAGAATTTAAAAATATAGGATTCGAAAATAAAAAAGAATTGATTGTTTTTAATAAGAAAATAGAAGAAGCAAAGAAAAACCTCATTGGAATTGAAGTTTATCCTGAATTTTCATTCCATGAAGATAATATAAGGCTTATGATTGAGACACAAAAGAAACCGCCTTATAAATTTTTAGCTTTAAAAATTAATACTAATGATAGTTATGAAACCTTCCTTGATAAAGAAATACATTTATCAGGTACTCTTTTTGAGGATGTAAAATTTGAAAATATATATTTTAAAGATTATATAAATAATAAAGAAGGAACAATAGATATCCTTAAATTATTAAAATATTGATACTCAGAAATTAATTATAAAAAATTGAATTAGGTTGATTATGATAAATATCGTTAATTTAGAAGAATTTAAACAAAATGTTGTTAACTATGCAGAAAAACTAAGCAATACAAATGCAGTAGATTTTACTGATTATTTTTTATTAGAAGTTTTGAAATATATTAATTCTGAACTTATAGATAATCTGATAAAAGAAAAAGATAAGCATCATGTAAAAATAGAATTTAATGAATCAAAAATACATGGTTATCATAAAAGTATGTTAATACTTAAAGGCAATGATGATGAAATTTTGTTAATAATAGACGCGAGTGGATATGAAAATGAAATTCTGAATGGTTATGATTATGGAGACAAAATAATAAGCATTCAATACTTTATTGATTCATTAATAGAAAAAAATATTTTTATTAATTATTCATTCATTAATAAAAATAAGTTATGTTTTTATAGGAATACAATTGATGAACTGAGCGATATTGAAAAAGCTAAAGATCTATTTCAAAAAATATACTACAATACCAAAAAGTATATGGTATATATTGGCAACGAAAAATATTCAGGTACACAAATAGAAACAAGAACATTTGATACATTGGAAAATATACCCAAAAACTTTACTGAATTATTTCGTATTCCTTGTATGTTTAGAAACAAAATGGAATTTAATGATTTCGCAAATTTGGTATTGGCTTTGAAACCCAAAGAATCTAGAAACATAATCTTACATAAGTTTTTTAATGAACACTTAGTCGATGTCGGTTTTATAGAACCTAATGACCTGAATGTTTTTCTGGATAATATTTCTAAAATTAAAAATATTAAAAAAGGATTTAAGATAGGGCACGCATTTTGTCTTTACTCAAAACATCAAAAAATAAAAGCAGATTATGTATATATAAAAATTTATGCCAAGGTGCAGTGTAAGAATACAAGAAAAGTTCATTGGTGGGATAATTTTTTTAGCTTTAAGTTATATTTTAATGATAAATTTGAAGATGCTCTAGATAAATCATTGCACATTTTATATCCAGATTTCAAAGAAATTGAAGGGGTCACTGTTAATGATTATATTAATAATAGAAGTGAAGTTCATAGATTAATAAATTTGATGAACTATTAATATTAAAAGTTACAAAATGAGTCAATTTTTTTTGGTTTTGTACCATTTTAGTGCTAAAGTATTTAGGCGTCCAATATAAATATGTTGACTAATATTGGATTTTATACTATAATAGTAACGGATCTGAGGAAAGAAGAATGAAAACCCCTGAGTACATCTTAAAAGTTCTACGTAAACATGCATCCCTCCAACAAGAAGACACATCCCAAGACGAAGTATTAAGTGCTTTAACACCACAAGTAAAACTATCAAATTATCTTAACTGGAGATTAGGTCACAGTAATCTCGCAAAACTTATGTTCGATTGGGCAAAAGACTGTGGACTGACAGTTAAAGACCAATCCAGAGAAACAGAAGTTCTTGTTATACTTTTTCAACGTTATAAGGCTATTATTGAAGTTAATGCTTCTTCTTTTGATGGGCTTCAAGAAAAGTGCCAGTATGCAAACCTTATGGGGTTGTGTGATGAGGCTATTGAAAGAGGGTATAACTATCCTAGTGACAAAATGAATCGTTGGTTAGGGTTTATACAAGGTGTATTAGCTACTTTAAGCCTTATTGATGTTGATGAGGAAAGAAACTTTACCCGTCCATTGCTACACTCAATTCATGGGTACGTACCACCAAGTTATCCTTAACAAAAAGAGCCTTATGGCTCTTTTTTAATATTCAAATAATTCTATTAATGATATTACTTCAAAAATATTATTTCTAATTTCTTCTATTGAAAGATTATAATTTGATTTCAATAACTGTTTTAGAGATAAAAGAAAAACAGGATCATTTTTAATATCAAATGTAGAACTAGATAGCCAACTTCGACTATCATTATTAATATTAAGAGAAATTTGTTGCGTAACTGTTTTATTATGCTCTTCTAATTCAATGCTGACAGAAATTATATTCAATAATTCAAATATTTTTTTATTAATTTTGCAATGGTTTTCAACTAAAAACGTACCAACATAATTATGATAATAAAAATTTGATTCTAATTTTGGTTCAGTTCCGATAAAATCACTATTATTACATGATGAAAATAATGTTCCATTCATTGCAGCACGCATTGCTGCTGCAAAACGCTGTTCGGTCGCTTTTTCACTCCCTTGAATTTCTTGGATTCTGCTATACCCATATGAAACAAAATTATTTATTGAGTTACAAAGGTTTTTATCATAATCAATAAGGTCAAAACGAGAATCAATCATTTCAAAACGAGATGGAATATAAATATTTTGAATATTTTTGTTTGAAAATATAGTTGATATCCCAAATGAATATTTATCTTGCATTGGTTTGGTAATGTAATAAATGGATTTTTTTATACTGTCAATTCTAGATTGGTCCATATTAGTATCCTATGATTTCTATTTGCTGTAGATGCCAAACTGGATCTATTTTAATATCTTCGATATTGGCTTTTATATTATGTTCTAAAAGACCTTGTTCTATAGCGTGAAGGAAAATATTATCTTTCTTTAAATCTAACGATGATGATTTCATGCAATATACATTTTTCTTAAATGTTTTCAGATTAAAGCTTATAAATGGAGTTATAATGGAATCTTTTTCTTGTATCTTTAAAACAATGTTTTGAGGTTGTATTATATTTAATATTTCTTTGTTAATTGGGCATTTATCGACTATATCAATATCACCAACTGTAAGCGTTATGTAATTTCCATTAGAGGATAATGTTCTATTAATTATTTGATTACCGATAATGGCAATAAAAGGTTTAACATATAAAGGTTCTGAATCAAATGGTTCTTTTGTTATGGTGGATTTTCTTGGATGATTGTTTTCTTTCAATGAGAAGCTAATGTCATTAAAAAATAAATCATTATCTTCTAAATTTCTGTAGAAAACAGAGTTTTTTATACTATTTATTCTGCTTTCAAGCATTTCAATGTCATCACGCATTTTATAACAATCCATTAATTTGTTGATATTGTATTTTTTATTATGAAAAAATCAAATAAATATTATGCTTACTATAATATTCTTTTGTTTTCTTTGTCGTGAACAGGTATTATATTGAACATTAAGGGGTAAATAAATTGGAAAACGTATTTAAAGAGCAATTTACTGATTTTTTAAAAACTCAGAAGAATGTGTATAATTACTATTTTTTTGTCAGGTATGGCGAATATAAAGATAAGTTCCAATTCAATGCCCATGTTTCAATAAAAGGTGAAAACAACCTCTATATAATCACACAGATTAGACCAACTTTTAAAGAAAAAAGCATAGCTCAATTATTTGATAAGTATCTTAAAGAATTATTAAAAGAAAATGATATTAATTTTGAATTTGCAAACAATATAATTAGAGAGCTTTTTTCAATTGGTCAAAGAAATGGTTTGTATCAGTATGAAATATCCCTAGAAATCAAAAGAAACTTGGCTTTTTTATTTGATAATAATATTGATAAAGAAGTAAAAGAAGATAGTTATACTCCTAAAATGGAATACAATTACGAATTATTGAATTTTGCTAGACTGCACTATGGCTTATATAAAAAGAATGAGAAGCAAGAAAAAAAGGATAAGAATATTGATGTGGAATTAAGTATCATTAATGAAAATGGAGTATTAAAACCAGCAATAACATTTCAATGGTATTTTATTAAAAATGTGTATAGAGAATACACTATTCCTATCTATGAAGGTGCAAACTATATTATTGAAGAAGTGAATAGAAAGAGGCGAATAATTTCTTTAGAAAACTTTTACACGCATATTGATGATTTAAATTCTAAGATGGTTTATAGTTTTTGTTCAAAATATATAGATAACATGCCAAGTCAATCAGCTTTTTTAAAATTGTCAAAATTAGAACAATTCGAATATGCAGAAGCAATGAAAATGATAAGTTATTAAAAAAGAGCCATAGGCTCTTTTATTTTACTAATGAATCAGTGTTAAAGTAATAAGCCAATGGAGACATGAACTTTGATACATCCACCTCATCATCTTTATTTTGTTTATCAGCTTCTTTTTTCATTGCTTCTGCCATATCTTTTTCTTCTTGTATTAGAGCAAATACCTCTTCCATATTATTGGATTCATAAGCTTTTATTAAAGATTCGTCATAATCCTTATAAACAAGATAAGGTTTTTTATTCATAGCCAAAATACTTTCTTGATATAGTTCGTTTTTGTTTTTTTCTATCCAAGATTGCTCATCTAATCTTTTGTTAGCATTGTAATATGCTTTCGATATGTCAATTAACTCTTGGTTTGTTACTGCAAAAGAAAGAGAATCGATATAAGCTCTTGCTGAACCATGATCTGAAAAGAATCTAGATTGTTTTTCCTCCTTATCTATGTTGCCGCCAATACATTCATTACTTTTAATATAGAAGGGGAAAGGTGATGATAAATATGTACCTTCACATAGGTAATATAACGGAGCCGCATTTTCTGGATGTTCCATTTGAAAAATATCTTTATTTGTATTAACTAGTGATCCCATAGATAAAGCATTTAAGATAGCAAATATAAAAGCAGTAAAAGAAAGTTTACTAAAGAATACATTAAAAGCTTTGTTTGTAGATTTCTTGGTTATTGAATACCCAATCGTAGAAAGAATAACAATACCTGCCAGAATTGTCATTAAATAGCAATAATTTAGCAACTCCATGTGTTTGAAGTTAAGAACATATAATACATCAAAAGCAGAAATAACTGCAAATATTGCTGTAATAAACCATTCGGTTTTCCCAATTCTATTAGAAACCACTGAAACAATAAAAAATGCCTGAATTATTAGCGAACATATTGTGTCAAAATTTTCTGAAAGTGCAGTTGTAATGATATAGAGAATAAATATTGACCATTTAACATATTCTTTGCCTTTAAATGAGTATTGTTCAAATATTCGATATAAACTAAATATCATCAAAAACACAATAAAAAATGAATATAACGTTCCCATTATTCCATGAAACAGAACACTATAGTATTCAGATTGAGTTCCTGAAACCGTGAAGAGTTCAGGGTTAATGAATTTCACTTCATCGAATGACCATATATTAAATATGATCATAGCTATAATAATGAATATGTTGAATCGACTAATCTTATGCATTTTTAATTTTCATATTATTTGAATTTAAGACTTGAAAGCAAAGGTGAATAACTTTTTTTGTATTGAGCATTCAATTTATCAAAGAGTTCATCATTATTAGATTTCGCTGCATCTCTTGATTGCTTAATAACGTTTTTGAGTTCTTCTTGTAAAACTTTAATTTCTTCATACTTTTTATTTTTGTATAAACTTATTATTTTTGAGTCAATCGCCAAATTTTCTCGATATTTTTCCATACTTAAATTGAATGTATTTTTAAGATTTGGAAGGATTTTTTCTACTGTTGTTTTTTCGCTATACTTTTTGTTGGCATTATAAAAATCTTCTGTCATTTTAATTCTAAGTTCATTGTCATCACTGCCTCTCATTTTAGAAAGAGTGTAAGTATATCCTATATAACTTCCTTTTTTTGCCATATCAGAAGCAAATTTTTCGTAGCTTATATTACTATCAATACATTTTTCATTAGAATATCCTAGTGGGAATTTGTATATTTGTTTACTACCATAACATCCAAAGTTTTGAATCATATTGTTGCTTGTATCAAATCCGAACATTTGATTAATATTTTTAACCTGAGAAACACAAATAACATACACTGCTCCCGATATAACCAATATAGTAACTAAACAATTTTTAAGTGCGTAAACTCTTCTTTCATAATCATTTTTATTTTTGTTTGGCAAGAATCTTATTGTTAAAATAATAATAAGTGCTGATGCCCATAAAATATAAACAGCATTCATTATTTCAATTTTATCAGCAAGTACAGCTAACATTAAAACTATTGCCAAATATCTAACAAACCATAATTGAAAAAAGAAACTCATTTTATTTTTGTTTTTGTCATCTTCTGTTGTTTCATTTATTTTGTTCATTTGATTGGTTTTAGCTAAGACATACATTATCTGTATGTTTAAAAACATTATTAATGATAAACCTTGAATTTTTTCTCCAAGAAAAGGTAATAAAGAAGCAACAGTTATGGTTACAATAGTAATTATTTTTGATTTAAGTGTAAAAAAAGATTCTTTTTTGACAATCATGGAATATTTTTTTAACAAGCAATAATGCATAAAACAAAATAAGGCATATCCTATTAAGCCTATAGCGAAATTAGATAGTTCCTGAAAAGTAAGATCGTAAAAGAAAAAGGATGGTAAAAATAACTTATATGAATCTAGTGCAAAAATGTTCATTCCTATCATTAATAAAAAGAACAATATATTCTTAAAGTGGGTTTTCATTTTATTCCTCATGAATTTACAATATTCTATAAATTTTTCCCATAAAAGTAAAGAATATTTTTTACTTGACATATATTTTTTTGTTAAGTATAATCAAATGTTAAATACGAGGATATAATATAGATATGGCTTTTCAATTAATGGAAACAGATGGCTATGAAGAATCTTGGAAAATTGGTGATTCGCAGCCAGACAAGAGATCTGTATACAAACAATTGTTAAAATACAAGTATGACCAATGGCAAGATGAAGTTGAAGATGTAAAAATGATCTTTAAGAAAACTGATCCTGAGATGTATGATTGGTATGTACATCGTCAAGCTGAAAGACAATTCTATATTAAACAGGTATAAACAAAAAACATGAAACTCGATGTCAAAAGATTTACTGACAACAATCAATATGCAGACCCTTCTTTTTATTGGAAAGAAATTAACTATCTTTCCAAAAAACATGACAAACCAGTTACAACTATAAAAATTAATGACCAAACATTTGGGGAGCCAGTAGTATTTATTAGTGGTGAATATTTTGGTTATCTCGATGGCATTTTCTACGCAGAAATGGAAAAAGGAATTTCAGAAGAAAAATTTCTTACAGACGATTATGACTTAGAGAAATATACAAAAAAAGATTATAAAAACAATGCTATTTGGAATGCGGTCAAACCACAATTGCAAAAAGATTGGCAATCTACTCAAAAAACGTTAAAATAACTTTAGGAAAATACTTATTAATAGGTGAAAAATGTATTTTAATTTAATAAAGAAGGCAATGGAATCTAAAACTTAGGTAACTAAACTAAATTAGAGGTTTCAAATGAAAAAATTCAACACCGTATTTTTGTACAACACAAAAGGCGATGTAACAGTATACGATAATAAAGAACAAGCTTTTAAAGAACTTGGCTTTAACTTTATTTCTTTTCATGTTGGGAAAGAATTAAGAGTACCAGGAAAATTATTCAGTCATTTTATTTATCCAAAACATGTAAAAACGAATACTGATTTCTTCAATAAGCATTATCCGAATAGCCGTCAGTTACATCATGCGGATCATATTATTTTAAATGAATTTGGAGAAGTATTAGCCATTGATGATTTTGAAGATGTTATTATCAGTGAAAGAAAAAAGAATGATGAAAAAGGATTTTACACCAAGTATCGCCGTATAAAAGGATGGAATGGAACTGGTCCTGTACCGGGAACAGGAGGCTGGGGAAATGGTCACTACTTTCGTCATCCAGTAACATTACAAGCGTTAAAAGCTGCTTGTGGCGTTTGCAAAGAAGAGGGCGAGCCATCAATGCGTGGTAATAGAACTAAAAGCCATGTGCCGAGTTCTTGGGATGATATTCATCGTAGTGACAGAGGAATTCGTAATTGGAAAAAGTATCGTAAACAGCAATGGAAACAGAAAATGAATGCCAGCAATACTGCTGGTTGATTAAATAATGAGGTTAAAAGTGTTTAGAAAATCAGAACAACAAAATGGACGTTGTACAATTTGTTATGTTATTTTTGCAAGTATAATGGTTTTGATTATTGTATCTGTCTTAGCATTGTATAATTATTTAAGAAATGATTTGGTTGTTAGGCATGTTGACGATAAAGTCACAATGTTAATACAAAAAGATCAAGAAAATTCTCCTGAATATGAAAGTAAAAGAAATGATGTGATTCAAGCAATAAAATCAGCAAAATTAGAAATAAATAGTTACCCTCTGGTTAATGGAGAAGTTTCCGATAAATCAAAAGAAATGTCAGAAAAACTTGATATTGTTGAAAGAAGGTTTCAAGAGCAAGATAGAGAACATGACAGAAAAATAGCGAAACAAGTTGAAACAAAATGATTTCAACTAGATTAGAACCAGCTTAATGCTGGTTTTTTATTTATAATATTTGATTATTTGCTTTTAAAAAAATACACTATAAAAAATTATTAACTATAAGGTGTTATATGTATTACAAGAAACAACGTGGAGCATTACTACTAGATATAGCTATTATAATGGGTATCTTTTTTGGAATATTCATAGGTATTATGAATGCTCAAAGCAAAGAGGATATTGCTAATCGAACTCCAGAAGAAATAATAATAAGCGCAAATAGTCATTATGAATATTTATTATCTTACAAAGATAAAAACACATATGTAACACCAGTTTATCTTAAAAACTTTGAATATAGTTTGACAAAACTTGATGAAGAGATTGTGGCACTTAAATCAAAAATAAATTATACACAAGACAAGAAAGAAAGCTGGAAAGAAGAAGTAGAAACACTGGATAATAAGAGTAATGAACTGCACAAGATATATAATCAGCAAGAAAAAGAAGAAGAAAATCGAAATAAATGAATTGTATTATAATAAAAAGACCTTGAATGGTCTTTTTTATTTGAAATTTATTTTTTTTAATATTATTATACAGTTTAAACAATAGAGGCTTAAAATGGTAGATTTATATAAAAAAGAAATACCTCAAATAGATATTGAAAACTATAGTCATGAAAGAGCGATTACAATGTCAGGTCTTCTTTATAGAGTTTTTCTATTTTTTATGTCCATTGCAATTATTACTGTAGCTATATTCGTTATCCACCATCATTTGCGTTTACAAAAAGACCAAGAAAATAATACAATGACATCATTGTCGCAAGATTTTAAAGCGGTTCAAGATAAAAATGAATTTGATTTGTTAAAGAATAAAATAGAAAATTTATCAGCTAAAAGTGATAGTGTAGATTTAGAATTTCTAAGGAAATTTAGTGATTCAGCTTTGGCAACTAAAAACACAACAGAAAATGAAAAAGTAAAAGATATAGCATATGTAAAAGAAAATTATCATAATATACCACCTATTCATATGGCTTTAAACTCAATAGAATCAAGAAAGTCCACACGCAGATTAGAAATTGAAGAAAATCAATTGATGAATATAAAAAATAGCTTACTTGGTGATGGAAGTGGTTATAAAGAAGTTGAATTATCGGACTATGCGAATATTGAAATATCAGATGAAGAAAAAGAAAGAGAAGATATTGAAGACAAAAAGGTAAGGAGTTTAGTTTTATCTGCTTTTGTTTCTTCGCGATTTGGTAAAGAAATGAAAGATGATTCTGAAAAAGTTAAACTTCTAAAATCAGAAGAAACTAATGCTTTTGAGACGGAAGATGAAATACTTGCTAAAATACAAAATTTAAAATCAAAACTTAGTGCAGAAAAGAAAAAGTTAGTAACTATTTATAAAGAAGACGAACAACAAAAAGAGTCATCTAAAAATATTTTTTCATTTAAAAATGATATTCCATGCATAACAACTGATTATGATAATAAAGGTAATCTTTGCAAACAATAAATAAAAAACGGTTGCATTTTTTCGAAATGAATTGCATTATAATAAAAAGACCTTAACTGGTCTTTTTTATTTGATTTATTTTTAACAAATATTAAGATGATGTCTAACTCTAGAGGTTTGTCATGATTAATTTAAAAAAAGAAGGAACTGATGAAAGAATTATAGGATCATATAAAAATATATACAATAACGATAGTGGTCTTAAATTTGTAATATTTTTTTCATTTTTATTTATAGTTGTTGTTTTTATAATTGTTGGTTTATCAACTAATAATCATAAATATAAGGGATTAAAAGATAAATCATACGAAATAAAAATTGAAAGCTTAGAAAGTAAAATATTATCCATGAAATTAGATAATCTTAATAGGATTAATGAATTACAACAAAAACGATTAGATGACCTAAACAAAGTGTCCAGCATTCCAAGATTTCAAGAGAAACAAGTTGAATCAATAGATAGTCAAGAAATGATAAGTCTTAGACAAAAATTAAGAGAGGCTGAAATTTTTGAAAAGCCTTTTCAAAGACAAAAAGTAAAAAAGACTGTTGAGCTTTCTGATGACACTAATGAAGATAATATTATTGATAATATAGTTAAACTCAAGAAAGAATTACAAGAACAGAAATCAAAACTTGTATCAATTTCTAAAGAATAAGAAAATAATAAAAATCAAACTGCTGGGAAGCAGTTTTTTGTATTTAAAAACTTAATAGTTATTATAAATATTATTTTAAGATTAAAAACTTGATAAAATATCCTTCGATGTTATATTAAGGGAATAAACATTAATTAAGGTATAAAATGAAAAAGGCATTAGCGTTAGGTTTGGCATTAATGAGTGGTATTGCGATGAACGCACAAGCCCAATCAATAGATTTCTCAAAATTATCACCACAAGATAAAGAAGAAATTGGCAAAGCTGCAAGCGAATATATGGTAGCTCATCCTGCTATTTTAATGCAAATTTCTCAGGCTTTACAAGCAAAACAACAACAAGAACAACAAGACAAACTTCAGCAGTCATCAATAATTGCTATCAGTAAAAAAGAAACGATTCTTAATGACGTAGAGACTCCATTTGTGGGACCAAAAGACGCTAAAATAGCCTTTGTAGAGTTTTTTGACTATAACTGTGTCTATTGTTCAAAAGTTGCTCCTGATTTGAAAGAAATCATTGAAAACAACAAAGACGTTAAATTCATTTTTAAAGAAATGCCTATTTTTGCCAATAGCTTCCCAACCTCTAAACTTGGTGCTCAACTAGGTACTAAAGTATTTAAAGAAAAAGGAAGTGATGGTTACATTAAATATCACAATGCCATTTATGATACAAAGCATTTTGAAGGTGAGTTAACTGTTGAAGATGTTGAAAATGCTGCGAAAAGTGTTGGTGTAGATCCAAAAGTATCTGCAAATGATTATCAGGTCAATATTGATAAAAATATGCAACTTGCAATGGATCTTAGCTTAAATGGTACTCCTGCCTTTATATTCATGCCAACAAGTGGTCAAACTCCTGATAACACTCTTGTAACTATGGGTGCAGTAGGTAAAGAACAACTTCAAGGCATCATTGACCAGTTAAGAGAAGAAGTCAAAAAGAATGAAACAAAAGCACCAGAAGCTCCAACAGTTAAACATCCTGTAAAGAAGTGATTAGTAATAGAGTAATGAGCCACCTTCGGGTGGTTTTTATATTTATTTGAAATTTATATAATATTATAGTATTATTCAGTTATAACAAATATTAAAAATATGAATAAAATTTTTGGAAAAGTTTTTGGCGAGGAACCTTTAAATCCTGACATAGTAAAAGCACTAGGTGATGGCTATGAATATTACTATAAAAAAGATAATACAATATCTAATATTAAAGAATTATTATGTAGAGTAAATTTTGAAAAGAAGTTAACTAAAATTACAGTGTTATTTTATAAAGTAGACATGAATAACGATATTAATAATATAAAAAAATATCTTTACAAATTTGGATTTAAATTTAAAAAAGAAAATATCATGATGAGTAATAAAATGTTAGCTCATATAGATTCGTCAGGGAAAAACTTAATCACTTTAAATATATGGCATTCAAATTTCAGTAGTGATTACGAAAAACAAAAAAATGATTTAGGAATCAGAGGAATTGGCATATTTGGATATATATTGGGAGAGTATATCGAGAATGAAGTAAAATTTGATAATAAAACATCAGATAAACATGGAATAAAAGACCATACTTTTGTAATAACTGAAAAATATAAAGATCAATTTTATTACTCAATAAAAGTAGGAATATTATCCAAAACAAAAGGGGATAGAGATAAAAATATTGATATTGTTTTAAAGCATTTGAAAAAACAAGGGATGGAATATCAATCAAAAATGATTGTAAAAACTTTAGGTAAAGAAAAAACAACTGAGTATTTGCATTTTTTAGGTAATCCTCCAATTGAAGCAAATATTGATTTTGAAGATAAAGTTGAAAATAAGGATGAAGATTTTCTTTTAACTATTGAAATTTTTGTAGAAGATTTTATTTTGAATAAACGTTTAATAGGATTGGTTCACGAAAAAACAAAAATAAGTGCCTTTAATTACATTATTGGAACAGAAATGTTTGAAGATGAGAATGATATATATTTTGGATGGAATAATGAACAAATTGAAAGTGTATATATAGATTTAATTTCAAAAAATAATATTTTAAATAATATAAAAGTTAGAATAGTAGCTAAAAACGCAGAGAATAAAAAAGACATAATAAATTTATTGGTAAAAGATTTAGAAGAAATTAATTTTTCGATAAAAAAATATAATGAAGAATATGTATATCTTGAGAAATATGACCATATAGCTACAATAGATAGTAATGATGGAAATGAATTGATTGAATTAGAAATAAAATATAAGTGATTTTGTCGTCTTTAAATTTTAACCACCTTCGGGTGGTTTTTTATTGTACAAAAGATAGACATTTTTTCTTAAATCGAGTACAATAGAAACATCTAATTCAGAGGCTTTACTAATGAGCAAGGTAAGTAAGATTGAAGGTGCTTGGATTTGGTTCTGGTACAGCGATATTACTCGTATGTTAGTTGTTATGGTTCCAAGCTATTTTATTATTCTGATTCCACTATTAATGTACTTTGGCGTTCAGGGCGAAACACTACGTCAGACTGTGATGTTTACTTACATAGCTGTTTTCATGATTGCTATGATGGATAATAATTATGAAAATCTTAATAAAATTGGATTAGACGTAAATAGAAAAAAGATTGAGCGTAAGAAAATTAATTTAAGCAAAGGTGATTAATGTTTATAACAAGTGTAAAAAATGTGATGAGAGCTAGTGAAGAAAACGATCACATGGAGTTAGTTTTAAAAATTCAAGTTGAAAAGGCTAAAAGACTACTACAAGATTGGTCAGTAGAACCTACAATTAAACAAATTGAGTTAGTTCGAGAAGCAACTATTGAATATACTGATTTAGATTTGAATTTAGAGGAAATGACTGCTATTATCAATTTATACCCAAGTTTAAAAATTGAAGTGGCTGGAATGCGAAATTATGAAGAGATTAAAGAATCTTTATGTTTTGCTATTTCTCATTTGATTTTAGGTTGCCCTTGGCCTACCCATGGCGATAAAGTTGATATGAAAGAATATTTAGTATTACTGCATGTACAAGCTGAAAAGATCGGTTTTAAAGTGGTTAAAAATTGAACAGCTTGATTTATTCTAAATAAGATGTATGATTAGATTGTAATATAAACAAATTAGAGATAAATCATGACTACTATACAAGTGGTGTCAACGATAGTTATCTTTCTAGGTGGGATTACAGCAATATCATATGTTGCAGCAGATTACATTGGAAAGAAATACCTCGTCCACGGAAAAGATAGACAATATTAAAAAAGAAGCCTTATTGAGAAATAAGGCTTTTTATTATTTAAAAATGTTTTTGGTTTCTTCTGTAAGCTTTTTAGTATTGGCTTTTTCGAAATTATCTAAAATGGTTCTAGTATTTTCTAATACTGTTTTATTCATTACAATTATTTCTAAAAATTTATCCTTTCTGTTTTCAATGCTCACAATAGTGTTCCCTTTTGTGTATTTATCCTCTAAGAAAACAGCTTCAAATCCTTTGTTAATTAAGCTTGATTCAATATTTTCCTTTAATTTCCTGTTGTTATTATTGCAATAAATTTCATTAGACATTCTTGCCAAAGGAAAAGCAGTTTCTGCAATAGTGTCACAGACTTGATAAGAATATTTAACTGAATATAGTCCTTGTGGATAATATGTGTAAGTTACAGTAGGTGTTTTATAATTGTTATTGCCAATAATAGTGACATATGTCCAATCATAATCTATTGGTTCTATATCTATTTTAGTTCCATTTTTGAAAAAAGTTTTTGAAACAATATTGACATTAGGAAGTAAAATAATTTTATTATTTTCAACTTCTTTAGAGATAAAAAAACTTAAGTTATTTCCATGCTCAATTATTGAAGATACTGAATCAATAGAAGGCGGATAAGAACTCGTTTCAGTTTCTGCCATAACGATTGTTGAAAAAAAAGCTAATATCGCAGTGATTATAATATTCTTCATTTTGATTATTTCCCGTACCATACGTATACTGGTCTAATTGCACATATCGCATAAGAATTAGTGCCAACATGCCCCCAATCCTCAACATAGACTCTCCAGCCATCACCATTTGAACCATCATGGTCATTATCAGAATCCCAGCCTTCACACTTCATGCTTTTGGCGTCTTCTGTTTTTAACCAATCCCAAGCAATTGCGGCTGCTTTTTCAGCATCTAAAGGTATTGGAAATAAGTGACCTCTATCAGTCTTTGTCCAAGAGAAAATCAATCCTTTTTCTTTGTGAAATTCCCATGATACTGCTTTCGTATGTTCGCTATTTATCATAAAGACTAATTCAATAGCTTTTTTAAGCGTATCAAAATCTTCTCCATTTACGTTAAATATTCTATTGTCAAAACTCATTTTGAATACCTTATTTTATATTGTTTTTTAATTTTAAAAGATTTCCTGTGCTATCTGTTACTGCATTTTTAGTATATTCGTCAAAACGTTCTTCAACTTTTAATTCTTTATCAGGATCATAAGATTCATCATAGATATGTAAAGATACACTTAAAATATCATTTCTATTCATAGGGATAAGTAAAATAGCTGTTTTCCCGCCTTTAGTGAACATATAAGATTCAGCGTATAGATATGAATTTTTTAAAAAGCTTACGTCTTCATTTCTTTTTTGACTAAAGCCACTTGCAGAAAGAGATTGTATCAATAGTTCCTTAATAATATTTAAGTCTGTTTTCTTATGGTAGTTACCACTATTAACTTCTTTCTGAAAATCTAATTTAATGGAATATAATTTTTCAGATGTATAGGTATATGAAATATCAGGAGTATTGTCATCATAATCAGAAACTAAAATACGTCCATATTCTCCTTTTGGGACTTTGGCTGTTACAAATGCACCATTTGCAACTTCTCTAGGAGTCATAGGTTCCATTTTACCAAATAAAGAGATGTTATTTTTATTTTCAATTCTAGGGTAAAAAACATCAAAATTTGGCTCCCCAACCTGAGAGGCAAGTCTATCAATACTTGGCGGATATACAACTAGAGTTTTTTCTGTAACATCTTTGTTTTCGCCATTAATATACATTGATTCAGTTTTTGCAAATACAGAATTAGATGCCAAACACAAACCTAGTATCAAAGTAGAAATTATTTTATTCATAGAACATACCTTTTAGTTGTAATAATTTTACATAAATACTTTTTTTTGTCAAATATATATTAAAGTAATGCAATATAATCTAAGATATTATCAACTTTTAAAGTTTGCTGTTCCTTGTCTGTAATCATATCCTTAAAAATAATAGTGTTATCTAATAGCTCTTGTTCACCAATTATGATTGAGTAAGCAATATTGTCTTTATTAACTCTTTTTAGTTGATTCTTAAGCGATGAAGATTCATTATTTACATAAACAGTCCAACCATCATTCATGTATATTATTTTGTCTCGAATAATTAATCCTTTTAGATACGCTTCGTCACCTAGAGTACATATAGAAATAGTTTTTGAGTTGCTTTTTTCTTTAATTTTGTTTAATTCGTCAACGATTAAAACTAAGCGCTCTATGCCTATAGCAAAACCAAATGCTGGTGTATTCTTTCCGCCAATTTGTGACATTAAAGAATCGTATCGACCACCAGCACAAAAACTATTCTGAGAGCCAACGCCAGAATTAGCTATAAATTCGAAAACAAAATCATTGTAGTAATCTAGGCCTCTTACCAATCCTTGATTAATTTCGTATTTTATATTTAGATAATCTAACCCTTTTGTAATGTAATCAAATTTTTCTCTAGATTCTTCGTTAAGGAAATCTAATATTTTTGGTGCATTAACAAGGATAGATTGGACTTGTTCATTTTTACTGTCTAATATTCGCAAAGGATTTTTGTCTAATCTGACAATAGAATCATAATCTAACTGTTCTTTAAAGTTTTCTAAATAAGCTGTAAAAGCTTTTTTATAGTCTTCTCTTGCTTGAATATCTCCAAGAGAATTCACCTGTAATGTTATGCTTTGGGTAATATCTAATTTCCTGCAGATATTCCATATCAATGAAATTTGTTCTATTTCTGTTCTAGGGCTATCTTGATTGTATACTTCAACACCTATTTGTTGAAACTGCCTATAACGTCCCTTCTGAGGATTTTCGGCTCTAAACATATAACCACTGTACCAGAGTTTTTGTTTTGCTCCTGTCAGACCATTTTGCAACAAACATCTGGCAACACCAACAGTACCTTCTGGTCTAAGTGTTAATGATTTATCTGAGCTTTCAAAGCTATACATTTCTTTAGAAACAATATCTGTACTATCACCTATAGATCGATTAAATAATTCAGTGCTTTCTATGATAGGAGTTCTTATTTCTAAAAAGCCATAAGAATTTAGAATGTTTGTGATTGTGCTTTCGATATATTGAAATTTAAATGTTTCACAAGGCAATAGATCGTTAAAGCCTTTAACTGACTGTATGTTTTTCATGAGTTTTTCTCTTAATAAAGTTGATTTTGTAAAATATGAAGCGTTAAGAAATATTAATGGCTTCGATGATGATACAAATTGATTTTATTAAGAATAGTAGAGGCGAAATCTAGGCGTACAGAAACATAAAGTGTTTTCGTAACACTTTGAATGTTTTCTATATTTAAAATACCTGATTTCATTTTTAAATTACCTTGATGAGATTATTATACTCTTTTTGTATAAAGTCAAATATTTTTTCTTATTTATGATTATTTTAAAGGGAGATGATATAATTACAGAAAAATATAGAGGTTAACGTGAGTGAAAAAGATTCGAAAATTGAGAAAACACCAGAACCTACAAATGTAGATAAACTCGATTCATTAATGAAACCTGATTTTGGTGAAAAACAGAAAAGACGAAGAGTAAAAAAGAATTACATTAAAGGTTCTAGAATTCCAATCGAAATGACTTAAAAATCAATGACCCATACTCAATGGGTCATTAAACACCAATTCTTCTCCACGATGCATAAAGTTTGAGCTAAACATATCAAGCCTGCATTCATGCTCATCATGAAGTATTTGGAGAATATCAAAGATCTCTTTCATTTGTTCTGGTGTTGCTTTTGTACCATAGCGAAGGCAAGATTTAAAATATAAAACATCACCTTCAGCAACAGATTCATTTAGGCTATAAAGTTCTAGTTCTTCATATTCAGTTAAATCCATTTCTGTTAACTTTTCAGTGGATAAACAATAATCATTACCAACAATTGAAAGTTGATAAATTTTAGGAAAAAGAGGGTTTGTATTATTGATGCAATGTTTGTAAAAGTCGGCAGAAACATCATATCTAATTCTATTGGTTGATACTTTATAGATTAAACCGTCAACTCCTTCAAAAACTGTGCAAAATAGACCATTGCCTACAACTGATTTAATATTAGGATTTTTAAGTAAGAATGCAGTAAGAATGAGACCATGTTCTTCGCCCCAAACTTCTTTGCAGAAATCAGGATAGAATAAATCATTAAAGTCATCTTCTTTGGACTTGATGAAGTTAATAGCAGAAGCTATTTTTTGACAGAAATTTTTATCCAGATCCACTGTTGTTAAGAAGTTTAAAAGTTCAATGAGTGGTTTGTTATCAATTGCATCACAGAACATCTGATTTAGCCTTATATAGATATAATATGAACGTATTATAATATAAAGCAATTTAACTGTCAATATTAAATAGGCTATCTAGATTGTATAAAATTTTTCAGCATCTGATTGTAAAAAGGCTATCTTATATGTTTTCAAAATTTATTTTCTATATATTGCAAAATACGTTTTATTTTTTTTACTTGAAAAGTATAGGCTATCTGCAGTATTCAGAAATTGTTTTGAGTAATTCGTTATCTATAACGGATTCTGTCTCAAAGCCATTGGTGTAAACGCCAACAATACCATCAACAAAAGTTACATCAATTAAATCAGAACTGTTCTTTGCATGCCAACTTGTGCTGACATATCCATCATCATTAAAAAATATACCAACATCACTGGCATCTAATGAATATTTTGAAAGGTAAAGCGTAATGAAGTTTACAAATTCATTTGCTGAATCCAGACGCATTGCTTTTTCGTCTCTTCCGCCCCAGCCATCTTTACATGCCATAAGTCTTCGAAAACGAGTTTCACAAGTTTCATCTAAAAGTTCACCAATAGTAATTGCAAGTTCTTCCATAGTTTTCATGTTAAGCACCTTAATAGTTTGATATTTTTTGAAAAAGTTCTTCGTTTATTTCAGACGTAAATTCAAATTCATTAGAACAAACTTCAATTACTTTTTCTCCAAAAAAGAGATCAACTGTATCAGTTGTGTTTTTGGATGACCAACTGGTAACGATACAGCCATCATAATTTAAAAATATGGAGATATCATTAACATCAATAGCATAGCTTTTTGTGTATTCTGTAATGAAATTTACAAACAAATTTGCAGATTCAATATTCATTGGCTTTTCATTTTCGCCACCCCAATCTGCTTCTGAAAGAGTAAGACGATGAAAACGTAGTTTACAACGCTCGTTTAAAAGCTGCCCAATATTTTCTGTAAGCTCAGTTAATGATTTCATATATAATCCTAGTTTTCTTAATTATACTTTAGTTTAAAGATAGAAGTCAATACTTTAATAAGTTGAACTGCTTTATAGCATCTAGTGGGTTGTTTTTTATATCATTAAGGGAAATGTCAATACCATGAAATATGAACATTTCATAAAGACCAGAAATAAACAATTCGTCATTTTTAAAATCAAGAGTTTTAGAGTATATCCAAACTTCTGGTTTAAGTTTTTGGATATTGCTACTTAGTTCCTTTTCGTCATCTATTATCTCTATTTCGTCAATGCCCCATGACATCCAAAAAGATCTAAAGAAAGTTAATGGGATTTTATAACAGAAAGAATATTGTTTATTGTATTCATTAATTAGTGCAGTGATAATATTATTCTCGAAATTTAATTCTTTTGCAATTTGAAAATTTATATCACAATCAGCTTTCCACTTAAAAGTTAAAAATTTATATTGAAGATCTTTTTCAAGATACTCTCTGATGAGTTGTTCCACATCTTTTGAATGAAAAAGATTTGAATACAAAGGTTTTTGAGTCAATAAAATTCCCTTTTTTAAATCTATTTTATTATTGACATATGGTTTTTTGTTTATGTCATTTCCATATTCTGTAACGCAATCATACTCATGAAATATTTCAACAATATTATTAGATTCAATAGGTAATCTTTTGCCATCAAAGAAATAAGATTGATTAGAAAAAGTAATCATTTCTTCTATTTGTTTTTTTCTTAATGATAAGTCGTCTTTTGTCATAATATAATCCTAAATTAGCTTTGGATTATATATAATTAACTTATTAATTTCAAACCTATATTATAGTATATTCAATAAGTTAATAATTTTAAATATGAAAGGCATTCAGTCATGTTATCTTTTAAGTGATTAATATCTTTAAATGCTCCAGAATTTCCCAATCTTGTCCTCAAGCCGAAAAGAAATAATTCATCATTTTCAAAATCCATTGTCTTTGAATAAAAAAAACTGTCTACAATACCGTTGCTAATAGTGTGAGGGATTGCGTAATAAATTTTTAATTCTTCACCACTTAATTGAACAACTGCTGAAACGTCAAGTCCATTTGGTTTTATAATGTTTAAGATTTTTGAGTTATTGCTATCATCATTACTCGTTTGTACAGTAAACAAGTGTTTTTTAATATGTATTGGTAAATAAGTACCACTTGTTGTAGCAGAAATGAATTTTAATATGGTTTTATCTTCGTAAGGAATATTGACAATAGAGTCATTATCGTATTCAATTTTTGAATTGACGATTACATTTTTTATTCTAACTTGTTCATTAGAGTCAGATCTTGACTTTACTTTCAAAAATATAGTTTCATCTTGGAAAATAGCACGATCTTTTTCGACTTTTAAACATTTTTTGACTAAATTTAGTCGTCTTTCTATTTCTTCTGATGTCATTAATGTCATTATTTTGATCCCCATAATATTTACATGTTATCTATTTGAGAATTGTTCGCAAATTAAATGCTTGCAATTATTATAGTAAAAGAGTAAAATCACAACAAATAGAGGATACCATTATGTCTAATAGATTAGAAAAATACCTTGCATGTCCACATAGAAATGTTCAGCAATATACAGAAGTATGCCTTGACTGTGGTGAAAACATTTACACAACAGAATCTCAAATTCGACAAGAAGAATCAAAGGCTGCTCGCAGAAAGCAAGAGCAGGAAGATTGGGACAAAGATGATACTGACTGGTAATATTACCAACTTGAATTGTTATCTAAATGTGTTATTCTATAGTTCTAATCAGATCAGGTTTAAATGATGAATCATTCTTTTTTATTGCAAGCTGTTAAAGATAAATACATACAAGATTCAATCAAAGAATCTGATATGAGCTTTATTAAAGATATTTTAAATAAAGATACTCTTATTGCATTAATTAAAGATGTTTTATCAAAACAAGAATTACTCGAAAAAATATGTGATAGATCCTATACGCACGCTTTAGGATTCGATAAAATTGTTCTTGTTGATTTATCAAAAGATATTCCTGATTGTAAACAAAAAACGCAGGTTCGTCTTCATATTTGGGAACCTATGAATGGAAATGCTCTTCCAATAGTGGAATCACTTCATGAACATAGTTTTGATTTTATTTCAACAATTCTAAGTGGTCATTTAGAAAATCAACAATTTAAACTTTCAGAATTAACAGTTGAAGATAAAGAATTAATTGAAAAACTTCAAAAAGTTATCAGTTCTTTAACTAAAGAAGAAATAAATGAAATCAATGAACAAGTGGAAATACTTGAAGCATTAGGTTTAAAACAAATTGGTTCGCAACAATTTGATTCTTTAAATCTTGAAAAAACAATAAACATTCGAAGATTGAAAAAACTAACAGGGTTTTCGGATATTGAAATCTCTCAATTGGTACGTTTAGAAGGACATTATGTAAGTAATAGAGTATCCGGTGAAAAGAAGGCTTATAAACATGTCTTAAAAGACTATGTAGCTCTCTCGCCACATAATGTAATGTTACTTAATAAGGGTGATTATTATTTCCATCCTTATCAATTGCCTCATAGACTTTATTACGATAATAAAGTTCTGAACTCAACTTTATTGATTACAACACCAGTAAGCTCAAATCCAGAAGGTGGTTCTCTTCAGCGTCCAACCTATGTTCAAAAGAGTGAACAAGCTTATGATAAGATAAGTCTTTCTTATGATGATTTTCGTTTAAAGTTAGAGAAATACTTGTATTTTTTAGAGTCTCAGTGTTGAACGTTTCTGTTTAATGAGTAATATAGTTAAAACAGTCGATTAATTATATGACAGATATAGAGCAAAAAGAAAATACTTCTTCAAGTATTGAAACAAAAATAAAAATGATGTATGCGGTATTATCATTGTTTATGGGTATTTTTTGCCTATTAGTTTTTTTCACTGCAACTTATATGGCTTTGTCTAGTAGATTATTTAATTCTGGTGGCATACAGGAGGGACTTGAGATGCCATTTCACTTCGGGTTTTTAATTTCAAGTGTATTTTTTACTCTGACTGCATTTTTGTTATGGAATAAACCAAATAAGATTAATCAATTAAAAATCGTAAAAAAAAATCCAAAAACATTTATATGGTTTTCTTTTTTTGGATTACTGCTTATAATGTTTTTATCTGTTCCTGTGGAAACAACTTGTGGTGCATCCGTTTCTAACATTAGCGATCCTTGTTCAATTAATACTACTGAATACTCATATTATTAATAACCAATTCGTAAAATTTTGAAAAGCTATCAGTAACAAAATATAAACGATTGAACTCTCTATTGTTATGTATGTTCATGCGGTCACAATAATAGACACCACCTCTTGCCGAACTATTAATAATAAAATATGTATTGCCATCGCCATTATCACCAATGGCAATGGCTTTTGTATGTTCTATTTCATGAATAAACTCTTCATTGAATGAAATAATATCATAAAAACTATTATCATTTAACATCCCAAAAAAGAAATCAAATGTAAGATATCCAGCATCAACACGTTTAAATGGAATCTTCACATTGTAAGAATCATGGATATAACAACCATTACGCTGTTCAAGGAAGTCTTGGTAATCTTGTGGTAGTTCTTGTTTTAAAGTGGTTGATAATTTTAATATTTCCTCTTTTGTAAGTCCGCAACGAAAGTCTACTAGCATATTCTCACTTACATACTTCGTTCTATATCACTCATATGGGCATTTCCAATAATTCTATTAGAATTGAATGCTTTATTGTCTATGAGTTGTTTTGAAAGCTGTGAAATCTTAATTTCAGCTTCTTTCTGCTTTAAAAGAGGACATTCAACATTATTGATAACAGATATAAACGATTTGCCTACAATGGGTAGATGCCAAACTGTTTTTAATTTTGGTATATAAAAGGTTATTGAGAATTCTTTAATTACATCTTGAATAACATTGATTTTATCAATAGAGTGCGGATCTGGTTGGGCACCATCAAACCAATCATAAATAACTTTTCGTCTCACATTGAATAATTCACTTAGCTGAGTGATAGATAATTTTAATTGATTTTGTATAAAACCAAGATTTTTCTGAAAGTCTTTTTCTTGAATCATAATTCTATCCTCAATTATATTAATAATTTTAATTATAACTGATTTTGTTTGTAAATTCAAAGAATAAGTCTTATTATAAGTAAAAATCAAATTAATATGAAAGAAAATAATATAAATATATCTTTAAAAATGAATGGGGTTACTGATGTTGCAGATGTCAGTTGTCATCCTTTGATTTGCAAAATAATGAATGTCAAAGATGGATCATGGTCGGATGATGAATATAATGTTTTTAACAGCGAATTAAAGAGAGTTTTAAGTTCAAAATTTATGTTAATTGCCAAATCAACTGGAATTTATGATTTTATTGTTGAGATAAATTGGCTTATAGGAATGAAATTGAATTCAATTGATTTTGTTGACTTCTATTTTTCGCTAAAATTATTTACTAAAGAAAGTATTTTGATCGGAGATATTCATCACAGTAAATTTGTTGTAAAAGGAAATGATATTGTTAATGAAAATGTATTATTAAATGCCATAAACATAATACCTACTAAAGAATTTATTGTATGTTATAAAACACTTGAACTTAACGATAATTTGCCATTAGCATTAAAAGATATCCCTGAATCATTTCAGAAGGTATCGGTGATGTCAAATTTTAAAGAATACAAAAAATTTATTTATGATACCTCTAAAGTTTTAATTTTTCTTCAAGAAAAAAAATTATATGATTATACAAAAATAGATTTTTTTCGTTTTGAATACCATCTTGCTGAAAATAAAGGATTAAGTATGCTGTTTTGGATTAACGATTATTCAGATAGAGAATTCTCTAATTTAAGAGAGTCGAAGATACATGAAATTAATTATCAAAACGAAGATGAATTAAAATATCTTATGTTTCAATTTTTCACAGAAATGAATATATTACATCCACAAATTATTCAAAGTGAAAATCATCTTTCTCTTGAAGATGCTTTTGCTTTGTCAACATACTTAAAATATTAAAAATGGAGTAATTAATGAAGGAATTTAAGATTATAGAAATATATTGCAAAACTATAGAAGAGATGCCCTATGAGCACATGAAAATAACATCAAGGCAAAGTAAAAAGCTTCTGAAATTTACGAAGTCAAAAAGAATGAATATTTTCCTTCAAAAAACAAAGCTGATTTTAGAAAAAAAACTAATATATATAGCTAAATCTTTAAAATTAAAAGAACTGATAATTGAAGTTTCGATGGTTCCACAAAATCCAAAAAAAATAAACAAGTGTGAATTTCTTTTTGATATTTGCATTCAAAATAATAAAAAAGAGACAATTGGGTTTATCAATGATGATATGTTCGATGATTATTTTTACGTTACAGCAAAAGAATTGAAGAAACCAAATAATTTCAGAGTCTGTAAGCTTTTTGAAGAAAAGCCTATTGATGAATGGTTTGTTGTGTCACCTTTTTATGAAAAGAATAAGCATTTAGATTCAATAACTAAACGTTTGAAAATTTATCGTTCTGAGCAAATTGACGAAAATGGATTTAAGTATTTAAAAAGTATTTTTAATATGGACTCCTATTTAAATGAATTTTTAACAATATTACACACCCAAAACTTTTTTGATTTTAAAGATATTGATTTTGTGGAGTCTAAATATCATATAGGAGTAGAAAGTCATCTATATCTTTGTTTCGTTAGAAAGGATCAAGAGAGTTATTATAGTGCTGCATTAAAACAAAATTATGAATCTAACGCTGATTTTGAAAATGATATTGTAACCGCTTTTATTCAAATGCGATTAATACATTCATCTATTACAAAAGAAGATTATAATAATCTTGAAGAACTTTTTACATTGAATAAAGTTTTGACCTACTGAATTTGCAATTACAATCTTTTTGATATATAGTTTATTGAATTTTTACTAATAGGGATAATAATGCAGAATACCAATAATAAATTAAATATCACCCTTGATATAAGAGACGTATTAGAGCAGTCTTGTCGATTTTTTTGTATTATAGATTCAAAAGATAAATTTGAAAATATAGAAGACTATGTTGTTGTAGAAAATTTAAGTTCTATTATTGACGGCTTTGAAAAAGATTTTAAAGAAATTATGCTAGAAAAGTTATTGGCTATTGCTGAAAATATTAATCTCTTTGATTTAATTGTCAGAATAGAAAATCATGAAACAATTCACCTTGATTATTCAGAAAACGGATCTTATTTGCTTTATTTTAAGTTAAAAATTTTTACTTCTGATGGAATTCTTATAGGGAGTATTAAAAATGAAAGCTTTTCTTTGCATAAATATAACTTTGTTGAAGAAGGCTTTGAGAAAAAGCGTTTCGTATCCGAAGTGAGTCTATTTTCTGCTTTAGAAGAAGATTGTATAAAAAGGATGGCTTTGTTACCACAAGAAGAATTTATATTAAAACATGAATGCAGATCATTGCCAAGTCTTTTTTATAAAGATAAATCTGGAAATTTTATAAAAGATTCAATAATATGGGATATTACTTTCTATAAAGAATTAATTGATATTTTTAAGGCAGAATTATCATTAATTAAAAACAAAAATATTTATGACTTTTCTTCAAATGCTGAATTTGGTTATCATTTTATTGTTGAGTATATGATAGGAAAAGAAAAAACAATAAGTTTTACTTATGTTCGTTCTCAGGAAAGATTTACTTATTATTCCTTATTAAATGAAAAAGAGTTTAACAGTAAAATAAATGAAAAGGATGGCGTACATTGGCTGATGTTTAAAATATTCATTGAAACAAAAATTTTAATTCCAGAATTCCTCGACCATGAAAATATTGGTTATAAAGAAGCTTTTGAGTTATCTAAACTATTAGGTTATTAAAATGATGGGAATTAAGTCTTTTAAAATTCACAATAGTTCATTATAAAATATCTAGTGGAATTGAAAATACTCAATAAAGAATTATTAAACCACTATGAAGTAATGACAATTAAAGAAACATTCGAATTGTCAAAACTTCTTAGTTATTAATTGAAAAACTGCGGAAAAATCTTATTTAAAGAATCATTGATATTCTCTAATGCTTTGATAAATTCATGCTCTTTGCCACCAGAATCTTTTAATGCCACAAGTTTCATCATGTTTTTGAGACTGCCAGTTAAAATAACAGCACTGGCTTTGGCAGACGGGAACAAAAGGTTTCTTGTTTCATTATCATCTTTGTAAATATCTCCAATAGATTCTTCGGTCAATTTCAATATTCGTTTATAAGCATGATAGTATTTTTTGTTATTTAAAACTAAGCATGGATAAGATTGTGCTTTTGTTTTCGCAACAGTAACACGACTTAAATGCACAATATCTCGTTGTGAGGAAAACTCATGTTCAACGCCAATAGAAATGCCACTTACTAAAATACTTATGTTAATCATATGTAAAACAGAGTAATGTTCAAGTTCTAATGTTGAATCGGCTATTTCTGTTAGTGTCTTGTTTTTAGGATTCAAATAGCTCATAAAAGAAGACATGCCAACACTTTTATAAAGCTGTTTTAAAATATCCTCAACAGAGACCTGATTTCCCATAAATTGTAGTCCATCATTAGATAGTTCAATAGGGAATCCGCCAATTGCTACTATAGCAGTTTTAGATCCTGTCATTATTCTTTTTTCGCGGTCATAAAATTCTCCACCTAAATATTCGTGAATGTATTTAAGTTTGTTATGACTTTCAATTTTATTATCATTCATTCTATTGTTCATTGAATCGAAATCTAAAAATGGATATTGATACATATTTACCTCAATTAAAAATGGAGTTTAAAGTGTCTTGAAATGTTTCGCTTGGTTTCTGCTCATAGAAGACGTAGAAAGGACTAAAAATAGGATAAATATTATTAAATCCATCAGCTTCGTATTGTGTAATAAAGTCATCATTAACAAGCTTGTTAACATACACACTATAAAGAGACTGTATGTTACTAAAATCGTTTAAGTCGATTATGTCTTTTTTCATAATAAGTGAAATTTGATCAAGGAAAATCTTATTGTATAAAGTTTCAAAACGATAAAATAAAGCAATTTGACCAGAAACATAACGCTTAATAGAATTACTTAATGCTATTTCTTCGTTATATGATTCGGTACTTAAAATAATTGACTTCAGTTTTGAGAACATTTCTTCAAAGATAATTGACACTTGATTTTCAAATGATGTTTCACTGTCAAATTTTTCACAATAGTCATCAGTTGTGGAAACTATATAACCACAATTTGAATGGATATTATTTACCCAAAGATTATTTCTTAAAGAATCATTTGCAATATTTTCGTAATTACTATTTGTCCAACGATAATCTTCTTGAAAGAAACGTTGGTATTTGTTTTTATAAGCTTCTAAGGCGTCATTGTTTTTGACAAGTTCTTTTAAATGTTCATCTTTACCTAGTAATGCGAAATTAACATTAGCCCATAATAATTGTTTTAATTGTGAAAGGCTATCTGAGTTTAATTCGAATTTAATATTCTCAAATAAAGGATATATTTTTCTTTTGTTGTAATCATATTCAATTCCGCTTTCTTTCAATAGAGAAATAAAAATCATATCAGCTAACACAAGTGTAAAAGCTTCGCTCATCATTCTGGAAATAATGTATTTGTGTTTACTTTCTTTGTTGTTATTAACTACAATCAAATCGGGAAAGATGAAATGCATAATATCATGAAACATAAATGTTAACTCATGAAGCTCATCTTTCTTCGGAGTAAGTGGAATACCAGCATTTAATCCCGGAAGCCAATAATTACGTTGTTTTCTATCGGAAGCTCTACGGATAAAAAGACCTTCATTTAAAACATGGTTGACAATGCTTTTAAAAGCATCATTTTTATAAGCAATACTATAATATTGATTATTATCAAACAACTGTTTAATAAAAGGCTCAAATGAAATAACTTCATCAATATCTACTGGATTGAAATTCAAATTAACTTTTTTGTTATATTTAAAGATGTGTGGCAAAGCATCAATCATTTTAGAGAAAGCAATATCTCTTGCAGAGTTCTTTAAACCTTTTGCTTTCATTTCTTGGTATGTTTTCATTGTTTTAGAAGAAACAAAAATATCATCCCAACCAAAAATGATGTTATGATCATAATCTTTTCTTAGATTAGGAAAAATCATTCCTTCAACTGACGCTTCAAAATAAGAAGTGTGATTAATAAAATTTGAATAAGTATCCAGTTGAATAATGGAAGTGTGAATAACTTCTTCAAACGTATCATTTAAACTCTGGTTTCCAGTGTCTTTTGAGACCAGTGTAGTTTGTTCTCTAACGCACATATATTCACTATGCATACTAGGGAGATTAGATACGTCTTTTGGATAAATGTGGGTTGTTTTTAGTCCGATATTTTTGAAATATCTGCTGAGTTCTGGCTCTTTATGTTTATTGACTGTAGCGATGAATATTTGCATCGAATGTCATTCCTAACTATTGCGTTCAGGACTATATTATAACACATTCAATGCAATTATCAATGGAGAATTATAAGAATTATTTGATTTCGTCAATAAATGTCAACATTTTGCCAAGAGGTGTTCCTTCTGATTTTAAAACGCTTTCTATTTCTTGTTCTGTTAGTTTTTTTGTTTCTTTATCTTTTTTAAAATAGTGTTTTCTTATTGCTGATAATATTGATTTACATGGTATGCCCTCATAAAGAACAATATCTCTTTTAATTATTGATGAATCTTTGTTGCCATTGTATGCTGTATACAAAATTTCTGAATCGTTGCTGTCAAAAATTTTATTTAAGTCATCTGAAAATATTTTGTCTTGTAAAGTCATTTCAATATAAGTCATTCTGTCATGTTTTTTTGAGTAATTTAATAATGTTTTTTCTCTGAATCTTGATGTTAAGAAAAGAATGAACACTATTGATACTGAAATATTAATTATTATTGTATTTTCGGATAAAAAATAATAAATAAAAGATAAAACAACTAAATAGATTATTGTGAAATTTATGTATTTATCTGTCTTTCTTCTTGCTTGTCCATTTTTTTGATTATTGAAGTCAATTTTTTTATATTCATTAATTAGTGAGACCATATCCATTTTAGATTTCTCCCTTTTCTTTTAAGGCAAGTATATAATTCAATCTTTCGTTATCGACTAATAATTGGTTCTGTGTTTGTAGCAGCCTTTTTTCATAATCTGTTTTTTCTTTAATGCCAGTAATTGAGTTTATATATTCTGGTTCTTTTTGTTGAAAATTATGAAGATTATCATTTACCGTTTTTATATATTTATTATGAAATACTATTCTTTCTTCTAGTATAGATTTTTCATGGTCTATAGTTAATAAGTCAAAAAATTCGATTATTTTTTTGCTTGATTCAGTAATGGCAAGCTTTTCAAAAACAATACCTTTATTGTCAAATAAGAAATTTATTTTTCTAGTATTTGAATCGTGAAATATTTTTAAGATCGTATCTCCTTTAATGCCTTTGAAATTAGTAACATCTTTAACTAATAGTTCTTTATTGTTTTTTAATGCATCTTCTATATAAAATAGTTTTTTATCAAAAATGGAATTTAAATCACCAGTATAAATGAAATCACGCATTTTCAATTCTTGTCGTAAATTCTTAGACATTAACTTTCCAAAGAAAAAAATTATTTTCATATTGATTTTTGCAGGAATGTAAAAACATGCAAATGTCAGGATAAAAAAGATGACCTTAAAGAATGTTTTTATTTCTGGTGTATCAAGCCCCTTTTCTTTGTAAAAATTAATAAAGACGTAATCTAAAGAAAATCTCATTGTGAGCAAAAGTGATACAACTATTATTATATAAGTGAAAACACTTAATAGTGTTACACCAGAATCATTATAGTAAGATACGATATTGTTTTTAGATTTTTCATTAGAATATACATGATATTCTGAATACTTCTTGTATGTTTCTTTGAATTTATCGTTTGTCATGTAGAATCCTAAATTGAATTATATTTATTATGGTTTAAAATAACATTTAATTGATTTGTGTCAAAATATATATTATAATTGGTAATCCACAATATAGGTAATCTATGACAAATTTCCATGCACATCATAACCATGACAGTTGTGTTCATGATGATCAAAATCTAAGAAACCATAACCATGTTCATAAGAAAGATGGGCATAATCATAATCACGACTATAAGAATAAGAGTAAAGCTATTCTTATGACAGTAATGATTATGACATTAGGCTTTGCATTCGTTGAGTTGTTTGCTGGTATGTGGTCTGGTTCCTTAGCTCTTATCGCTGACTTTTGTCATATGTTGACAGATTCTGCTGCATTATTATTTGCATTGGTAATGGCTCATCTTAGTCAAAAACCAGCCAATAAAGATTTTTCTTTTGGTCATGGACGTGCAGATACAATTGGTGCTTTTGTGAATGCATTATTTATGTTGGGTATAATTGTGTTTATTGTTTTTGAAGCTGTACAAAGGATATTGCATCCAGAGCCAGTTAAAGCAGAAGGTGTTATTATTGTTGCGAGTATAGGTCTTGTAATTAATTTGATAGCCTTGTTTCTATTAAAAGACCAACATAGCCTAAATACCAAATCTGCAATGATTCACATTGCTGGTGACTTACTTGGAAGTATTGCAACAATTGTTGCTGGTGTTGCTATTTATTACACAAATATGACTGTAATTGACCCAATTTTATCTCTTATTGTTTCATTGATTATTCTTGGACCAACTTGGACCCTAATCAAAAAGTCTATACGTATTTTAATGGAAGGTGTTCCTCAACATGTAGAATTTGAAAAGGTCGGAACAGCCATTGATAAAGTGAAAGGAGTAAAGTCTGTCCATGATTTGCATATTTGGACTATGAACTCAGATAATACCTCATTGTCTGCACATATCTTAATTGAAAATATGTCTGAATGGGATGATGTTCTTAAAGACATTCAATTGATGTTGTCAAAAGAATTTGATATTGAACATATTACATTGCAACCAGAAGTATCGAACAATGACTTTCTTTGTGTGAACAGTGATGAACATTTGTAATGGTTTAAGTACAATAATCATTTGATTTTAAGAAATGGTTTCGTTATTATATCTGAAATAGTAAATGATTATAATATGAATTCAAATTTCGATAAACATAAAATTGTGTTTTCTTTTTTCAAAATGACAATAATGGTTTTGGTTTGTTTACTTGTGTTAACGATTATTTACTATTATATTTCACTAAAAAGAGTTCAGGTAGAAGAAGTTGTAGAACTAAACAACCAATCTTTTAAATATTATGATGTTAATTTTTCTGACAATAAGAAAACTCTTTCTAATAAAGGCTTTGATTGTGTTGATAATTTAGATTTAAAAAATGCTTGCTCCAAAACATTTAATAATGGATTAAGTGTAGTTGTTAAATTCAACGAAAAAAGCAATTTGAAATCTATTATATATAAAAAATTATATAAAGATGCTGAAAGCTGTAATCAGAGTATTACTCAAATGGATGCTTTATTGCAATCTACAAACAGTGCAACGTTTAGTAATCAGATGATTGCCAAAACAAACAAGAAAACCAATGAAAGTTCAAGTCTTGGAGTAATAGAAGAGCTTAACGAAAATGGCAAAGATGTCTTTTATTTTAACAATAATTGTGAAATTCAAAAGAATGGAAGTTTTCTATCAACTTTTATTTTTAATAAATAATGAAAACGTTGTTTAAAAACGTCTATTGTGTTATAATCGTAAATTAATTTAAATGAGAATATCTACATGATTAGGACAAGAACAGAGCAAATTATTGATGTAAGCGACTGGGATCAACTAGTTATTGACACCTATGGGAAATACTATAATTTTCAACAACAAGACGGTTGTAAATCTCGTCAGCATGTTAAAATCACTATTCCAGATGAAGCTAATGATTACAAAAATGATACAGTTCCTGAAATAGTGAATCATAGTAAAAAAGGAGTCAGTTTTACTGCATGGCTTGCACGCGATCCTAACCAAAAGATACCTGCTAAGAAACCTGATTTTGGTAATGATTTTACTGACATGTGGTGGGAAAGAAATTTTTATCCAGATGTGCAGATGATTGCTAACGATCTTTGTAGCAAAGGATTGATTGAGGCTGGTGAATACACTATTGATATTGACTGGTGATTTTACAAACAGAGTCTTTCCATTATTGCAATCATAGAAAGGCTCTCTGGAATTAAGATATAATATTATCATGTGATAAGAGTTTAAGGCGATGACCGAAAATAATGAGCTTCTGATGCTTTTGCTTAAAGAAAATGATTCTGATAAAGTCATCAATGCAACGCCTATTAAAGATGTTATTCATAATAGATTCGTAAACGAATACAAAATCGTTCAATCTAATACAAGGTTAAGTAACGATTTAATGTCAGCCTTTGATGCTATACGTGACTCAATGAAGATAGATGACTATGATGAGGCACTTAAAAAGCCGATTATAGAAAAATTGACCTTTAAAGATATCTATAAAAACGAAATTAAAAAATGTAAATTTTGACTATAATTGATTTTAATGTTTTAATACTTTAAATATTATTTAAGGTGTTAATGCATGTTAAAATATCAAACATCAAAAAAATCTATAGAGCAAAGTCTAGTTCAATCGATAAAGGATTTGCAATACGGATATAAAGCAATTCGAGAAAACGAATTAAGCCCGTTTGCAGATCCTGATTCTAGAGTAATTAATGCTCATCAAAGAAAAATCATTATAAAGTATCGTAACCTTAGCGAGAGGTATAGGCAATGCTTGCAAGATTATGCAAACTTTAACGAATATATACCTTCTGCCTATCAACCTAATGAAAATAAAAATGGAATATATGTACCACCAACTCCTGCTAGCTTATTTTTTAAAATATTTTTGTTTTTTTGCTTATTAGCAATTATTAGTGTATCGCTTTCTGCTTTTTGCACTAATGAGCAAGTAAAAGAAATATTCTTAAGTTTTCCTATCGCTATGGCAATTCCTATAAGTGGTTCTTTTTCATTGTGGATAATGAGACATATCTAAATGACTTGATTTTAACATTGTTATATAGTATAATTCACCATTAACAATCTAATGATTCATAGGAGTAACGAGTGTGAAGAAAATCATTTTGGCAGGTATTGTTTCAGCGATTTTGATTGGGTGTAGCGCACCAAGCATGAAACCTTTCTCTTTTTTCGGATTAAATTTTAATCAAACAAGAGACGATTTGATTAAAAATGGTTTTGTATGCGATGATAAATCATCAACTACTGATTTAAATTGTAGAAAAGATGCAGAAGGGAAAAAGGTTATTGTAAATCTTTTTCAAAATAGTGTTATCAGAAGTATTACAGTAGTTGGAAACTACACAGGTAATAAAGTATCTTGTGATAATTCGCTTTTTTCAATCGAAGATTTGTTAAATAGGGAATTTAACGCTCAAATTAGCTATGACTTTATTATACAAGGGAAATCTCAAGTTCGAGTCAATGATAAGACAATTAGCATTAATGGAAGCACCTATCAATCAAATGATGGTCGAGGCATTATTAAAGAAAAGCTAGATTATAAAGATCCAGAGAAATCTGATTCAAGAATTATTTCATATTTTGGTCAATGTGTAATGGTTCAAGGTTCCGAATATACACTCTCTGTAAAATTTGAAAATCAAAGTTCTGGTGGAGAAGATTTTTTAAGGACATTGAAGAAAACTTCTATTTAAAATAGAATTAAAGCTCTTATACAAAATAAGAGCTTTTTTTATAATTATTTTTGGTTCACATAAGGCTTTAAAGTATGAACATAATTTAAATAATAATTGTTTAAAGTGCTAAATATTTGACATAAAATTAATCCAAATGTTAAATTGATTATAAATATATATTAAAAAAATGAAATTTACTAAAATAATAAAAAAACTTACATTACCATTGATGGGATTATTTTTATCCATTAGTCCGATAAAATCCTATGCATTAGATTATGCAACAGCTTCGAGTGTTGTTAGAAACTGGTATATAAGTAATGAGGGTTGTCAACCAACACCGGCAGACATAAATTATTGGTCTAATAGTGCAGCAAATTGGACTACTTCAGTATTACTTGGTTCTCTCAATGCTGCTTATATACAGAATGGCGATTATAGATACAAAAGATGTCAGTGTGATTACTCTGGTTCTTCTTATTGGAATTTAGGATACAATGCTTCTAATTATTATTTTAATACTGGAATAGGTGCTTGTATTTATATTCCACCAACACCACCAGCACCAGTAATAACAACAAGAACAAGAACAGAATTAAAGACTCTTAATTGCCCTTCTGGATTCACAGGAACAATGATTGCATTAATTACATATCAAGATACATATTCTGATGGAAGACTAACACAAACGAATGTTACAAGTGTTGTTAATAATACAAATAGTTGTGTAGCAGTAGCGAATAATGATGTTGTGGAAGTTGTAACGGAAAGTTCAAGGCAAGATGCCTGTGTTGCGCCGAAAAAGGCAACGAATGGCAAAAACTATGATTTATATAAGAAAACAACAATAACTACATATGTTAAAAATGCTAATGGAACACAAGGCTCTCAAATAGGAACTCCAAGTGTTTATGAATTTTTAGCTGAAAGCAATTGTCAAGTAGACTCGACTATACCATCTGGTGATGATTCACAAGCTGTTTTGCCAGTTGCCAAGCAAAAAACATTAATTAGTAATTTAACAATCATTTCATCATTAGTTTATAGTAACGATACTTTTACTAGTTTTGTTAAAAACATCAAGAAAGAAAATATAAATTCAAATGAAGTGTATAAATTAAATATTATTATTGATGATTTAAATCCTAGTCATTTTAGTTCAAGCAAGCTATCAGATTTTATAGTCGCTTATCAAAGTTTACTATCTAGTCAACCATCCAATGTTAAAGTGTTTTCTATACCTCAATCATTAGATAAATACATTGGTCAAGGAGATATAACAGCAGATGCTATTAAGATGAAAAAATATAACTTTAAGAGTGCTAAAATTGAAGGTAAAAATATAATATTGAAGTATTATCAATTTGGAAATAACTCTAATGTAATGCCAGTTGAAAAGAGTATAACAATACCTGTTTTTAACAATAATGTTAATATTTCCAACATACAATAAAACGACCATAATAAGTTTTATGAATTTTCATTATCACGAATGTGAATAGTACTAAAATAGCAACGCTTTGAAAAGCGTTGTTTTTTTAAAAAAGTTAATATTAGATTATAACAGTGTTATTTTGCTATGTTTAATTATTTAAAATTTAAAGAGTTTTTTTTATTTGTTTTTGCAGTATTATTGATGTCATTATCAATTAATGCAAAAGCTGCTCTTTGTAGTGCCTATACTATTCCTGATAATGTATGGAATGTTATGGGAGATCCTAGAAGTAATATTGTAATGATTATTTACGATGGGAAATTTTTTGGACCTGCACCATTTACTACACCAAGTAGTACATTTGTGTATCAAGGAGTTACTTACACTCGTGGTCCTTTGTTATTTAAGTGTAATACAGGACCATCAGTATTTGATTATGAGGTTGCTTATTATTCAGTAAGTGGACCAAATACAGCCCCAGTTTATCAAAATACGTTCACAGAAAGTAGAACAAATAACTGTCCTTCTGGTCAAAGTGGCGTAATAACTCAATCTAGAACATTTGAAAGATGGAGTGATGGAAGTAACAAAAATTATTCGGCATGGGTCGTTTCTGGAAATTCATGTATCGCAAACTCAATCGTTTTGAAACCCAATCGACAAGATCTATGTCCTGTAGGATATACAGGCTCTATTAAATATAAATGGGTCTTAAAATACAGTACACAAAATGTTCAAGCTACAGATGCTGATGGAAGAACAATAAATTATCAGTTATCAATGCCATATCAAGAAGAAGTTTTATCGTCTAATGATTGTAAGCTAATACCTAAAACTAACATAATAACTAAGAATACTAGCGAAACCGTAAGTTGTGATGTTTATTATGGAGCAGCAGCAGGAACATATCAGGGAGTTGTAATTAAGTCAGGGACATCAACTAGCACCTATTCATCGGATACAAAAGAAACAACAACCGTATTTACGCCTAATGGTAACGTAGACCCTACTGGATGTAAATTACTAGATGCAAAATTTGAATATTTAACAGCAAATTGTACTTCACCAGAATTAGGAGTTAAAACATATTATCGTTATGTAACGATTGTAAATGGAGTTCCAAAAGAAGGGGATTGGGCATTATTAAGTTCCAGTTGCACAAATGTAGGAGCCATTGAAAATGATAATACCATAACAGAAGAAAAGAAAATGAGTATGTTATCAAATATCACATTAACAACTAATCAAATAAGTGCAAATGATGATTTTGTGAACTTTTTGAAAAATTTGAAAACATCATCTTGGAATACAAATGAAAATTATAATCTTAATTTAGTTATTAATGACTTAAATACTAATATCTATAATATAAATAAAGTATCTACATTAATAAAAACATATAGTGAAATTCTTGGCAATGAAAAAGCGAATATAAGAATACAATCACTTCCTAGAACATTAGATAAATATATTGGTAACGGAGATATTACAGTTAAAAATATAGAATCGAATCTTTATAAATTTAAAAGTTCAGAGTTAGTTGATAGAAACATTGTATTAAAATATTTTGTTTTGTCTGATGATAAAACTCAAATGCCAATTGAAAAAACAATCATCATAAAAGCATTAAATAACAATGTTGATATTCAGAATATAAACAATTAAAGATATGCTCCATTTGCGAGAATGGAGCATATCTTTCACTTAAAAATACTTAAAATAGACTCTTCAATTAATTTGTCTGCTTTTTTCATTGAGTCTCTTGGTATGTCAATTTCAACATAACCATCTTCTTCTTCAACAGTACCTAAGATGACATTATTCAAAACCAGAGTTCGATAAATATCATGTTTCCAACAAGAATTGCCAAATGGTCTTTTAGCAGAAAACCCATCTTCTTCAAGCCATAGTTTAATCAACAGTTTTTTTAAATATTCTCTAATTGTTTCGGCTTTTGCATCATTTTGTTCCATTTCTAAATCTAATATATTCATGTTCTTCTCATTTTAAAATAAGGGCTTATTGTATATGTTTTTAATGACGAAAGCAAACATTTAGTTGACTTCTTAAAGTGTTTGATAGTAAAATGCAAGTATTAATATAGGAATTTAAATATGAGTCTTAAACTAAGAAATACATTGTCAGGCCTAAAAGAAGATTTCAAACCATTAAAAGATGGAGAAGTATCTATTTATGTTTGTGGTGTAACTTTGTATGATGATATTCATGTTGGGCACCTTAAAAGTATTGTTGCTTTTGAAGTTATGCGTAATTACTTTGAAAGAAAAGGTAATAAAGTAACATTCGTTAGAAATATTACAGATGTTGATGACAAAATTATTGCTAAAGCCGAAAAACTAAATATTGATCCATTGGTGCTTGTCAATGAGTATGTTGAAAAGTTCCATAACCTTCTTGAAACCTTAGATATTAGACCACCAACGGTTGAGCCTCGTGTAACTCAATATCTTAAAGAAATTGAAAACTATATTGCTGATTTGAAACAAAGTGGTCATGCTTATGAAGCTGATGATGGCATTTATTTCAATACTCAAATTAACACACCTGAACGTTATCCCTTATCTAAAAAAATTGTAAAAGACCTTGAGAACAACACACGTCTTGAAACAGAAGACTATGCAAAGTGGCATAAGGCTGATTTTGCACTTTGGAAAGAAGATAAGAAGTATGGCTATCATAGTAGTATATTTAAAACACAAGGTCGTCCCGGATGGCATATTGAATGTTCTGTAATGCATCATCATACGCTTGGACAACAGTTTGATATTCATGGAGGCGGTAGAGATCTTATCTTTCCTCATCATGAGAATGAAATACTTCAAAGTGTGGCTCATAATGGTGTAAATCCATCTAATTATTGGGTTCATAACGGTATGATGACTAAAGATGGCAAAAAGCTTTCTAAATCACTTGGTAACTCGATTTATGTTAAAGATATGCTTGATATTTATTCAGCAGAAGCTATTAAACTATTTTTGAATAAAGGTCAGTATAATCAATCGCAAGAGTTCCAAGAAATTGAGATTAAAGAAGCTCATCAACGCTGGAATAATTTTGCAGAGAATATTCCTAGTTACAGCAACACAAATGAATACAATGGTAACTTGATAGAAGAAGTGATGAAAGTATTAGAAGATGATTTTAATACACCATCTGCTATTGTTTTGTTATATGCTGCACTGAAAGAGTTGCAAACAAGCAAATCAAAAAAACTAGCATCTGATGTTATTGATGTCTTGAAATTACTTTCTATTGTTTCAAATGATTCGAATTTAGATTTAATTTATGATAAATGGAGCAAAAATCAAAAAATTCCAGATGATATTCAAATATTAGTTGATAAAAGGATTGAAGCTAAATTAAATAAAGATTATAAATTGTCAGATGATTTAAGAAGAGAAATTTTAATAAAAGGATGGAGCTTAAAAGATACAAAAGACGGCTATGAACTTAAAAAAGATATTCAATAATATAAGCCTTCGCAAGAAGGATTTTTATTCATATTTGACACCACAAAAACCTAATCCACAAAAAACATCTTTATGTTTTAATACGTATTGTTGATGACTATCGTCTGCACAAATATAACGGTCTAGTTGTATGAATTCAGTTTTTATATCTTTTGTTTTACCAGCTTGTTTACGTAATGAATCAAATTTGTTTAAGGATTTATTCAAAATATCCAGATCTGTATTGTTTTCGTAAAAAACTCCACTTCTGTATATTATAGGAACTTGAACTTTAGTAAAATCAACTGTGTGGTTTTCCCAAAATATCTTTAGGATATTATCAAGTGTAGTTTTCTCAGAATCATAGATTACTTTAACTACTTCTCGATGAGTTACATCATCTCTGAATGCATCTCCACAAGATGGATTATCTATATTAGGATTAGCGTAACCGACTTCTGTATATACCACACCTTCTATATTCCAGAATAGTTTCTCAGATACCCAAAAACATCCCATAGAAAAGTAAATATCTTTATGAGAGATATTTTGTATATAGTTTTTAAATATTAAATGATTCATTTTTATATTATAATACTATGCTTGCATTAAATAACGTTTTTAAATAGAATATTAGGATTATGGAGTTTAAAAAAAATGTATTCGATCACTAAAAGATTAAATTCAAAACATTGGCAAGACAAAGTAGCAGCATTTTTCTTTGTTATCACATTTTTTTCGCTGATAGCTATGTTGGCTGTTCCGTTTTTATATTTTCATGTTTATGATTTAGAAGAGAAATATGGAACTGTTCAATTTTGGTTCTTTTATATTGCAACGTTTTTGTTTTTAATGCGTAATATTCATATTTTAAGTGACTTCAGGTCGGTTAAAAATATTCATATTGGTGAATTGAACTATTCTATAAATAATATTAATCCCGCTAAAACAACATTAATGGGGGATTTAGGTAAATGGGTCATTGATGATTTTGAAGAATTTTTTCCTATATTTGCAATTGTTTTTTGTTCTTCTGTAATTGTATTTAGTATAATTGTAAACATTAGCCCAACTAGCATTCCGAGTATAATATTATTCTTGTTTTATAATTTCTTTCTACTTTTAATAAATTCAATATTATTTCGTATAACAAATACAGTTGTTGTGCCAGAAGAAGAAATTATATTGCTAGGCAAGTCAAACAATATAACAGATGACGAAGCTGAACAAATAAAAAAGAAATTGAAGAAAGTTATTAAAGCAGATGGATATGTCAAAAGGCTTGATATTATTGAATTATATTATTCGATGTTTGATAATGATGAATTTAAAAACAGAAAAAAGAAATCTGAAAATATATCAAAGTATTCAAATTATTTAAAAAGATAAACCAGCAGGTGCTGGTTTAATAATTTTTCATTCTAAATAATTCCATAATTTCTTCAAAATTATCTGTTACTTCTGAATTTTCAATGGTATGACCAAAGACGACTTTCATTTGTTCTTTAATGCCGGAACAAAAAAGTTCGTCATTTTTAAAGTCTAAGGTTCTAGATTTGACCCAAACATTATTATCATTTGAAATGTTTTTATCATTTGTTAATCTTATCCAGTAATACATATTGACTACTGAGTCTTTTTCTTCAAAAATAATAGAAAAACAATTTTTATCAAATGTAATAATTGTTGATAAAGCTTTTTTGATTTCTGATTTATATTTTCTACCAAAATAAGGGCAATCATAGTGTATGATTAATGATACCCATCGCTCTTTTAAATCTTTTGTTCCTATTAGTCCTAATTTTATTGATTCGTTGCACGAAAAGCCAAGATTATTTCGCTTCATTTCTATAAAGCTTTCGCTAGATGAATGAATTATTGATATTTCTCTTGTGCTATTAATGTAAAAGTTATCATGTACAGTAGACACAGATGCGATAACCAATATGAATTTTTTAGCAAGGCGCTCCTTTAAAACATCAGTACTTTGAGAAATCAAATACTTAATTCGACGTTCAATTTCTAATGAATGAGAGTAGCGAATATCAGTCATGCTTAAAATCCTGAACCTCACACCAGATTGCATCATCAATTTTATCCAATTCTTCTTGCGGAAGAACTTCTAAAATATGATTAATCAATCTCATTGTTTTGTCATAGAATTCTTGGTTAAAGTCTTCTGGTTCTGGTAAATCTTCTGGTTCTGGTAAATCTTCTGGTTGTTTCCAGCCACAATGGCAGTCAACAAGATCGCCAGAACCGCCTTCAAGATATGCGCTACATAATGGACAATAGAGAGATTTCATTTTTAAGACTCATTTATTTAAGTGAAGAAACTATATCATGAATATGAATTATAGTCAATAATTGATTACTTTAATTTGTTCAATAGTTTAGTAATTGAAAAGTTTCTAAATACTCAACAATATTTTCTTTAATATCTTCTTTATTAATTTGATTAGGATTGTTACTATTTAGAAGCTGTTGTATTCCGGTTAAAAATAAATCATCGTTTTTAAAGTCTAAACTGTTAGAAACTATAGTCTCATAGTGATGTTCTTTACTTATATTTACTTCAATATAATAATAGCTTTTTACTTTTCCGCATAATTCTTGAAGAACCAACTTTACAGCACTGTTTTCTGTTAGAATTTTTAATATTTCTTTATTGACGGAGTTGCAGTCATGTGGCTTTAAAATAAGGAAATCACTGTAAGTATAATAATCAATAAATGTCATTCTATTTTTACTATCAATTACATTACGAAATAAATGTCGATATGTTTTGTAGAAACGATAAGGCATTAAATCAATGGGAGTTTTTAAGAAAACAGGATCTATTTCATCTAAATGTTCTACAATATAGATTTCATTGCTATCGACAAAAAAGTCACCCACCTTTTTATCCGAGAACTGATTGTAAGCATCAGATGACAACATTATTAATTTTTTATCTGCTTCGCTATCCATTAATTTAACCTTCAAAGGATTTTAATAATATCACATTTAGATAACATGTTCAATAACAAAAAATAATCTTGAAAGATGTTTTTTGATGTATGGTATACAATGCATTGTTAAATTTTTAATGATGGATGTATTGTATATAAGACATTATTTGATTTTTTTACTATGAATATAATCAATTTATTAATAAAAAAGGATGCACAAATACGAGACATAGCAAAGACATACAATTTAATAATCAAAATGGTCAATCGATACTATACTCAATTAAAGAGAAGTTTTCTTCATCTGATTTATCTAAATTTTTAATAAGATATAATATTACAAACTCTTATTAATAATAAATGAAAGATATTGACGAAATTTTAAGCGACTACACAAGGAACGAATTGAATATATATTCAAAAGAAGATTATGCTGCCATGTTAAGAAAATGGGGCAATGATGAAGACCTAGTAGTTTATAGGGGAATAAATTTTCCGACTAAAGAAGCCCATGATAACTTTATTGAAGAATTCAACAAAAATTCAGGTTATTTAAAAGGGCATGCTTCTGGTTTTGCCAAAACTAAAGAAACTGCCCAAGATTTCGCAAGTACAACTAAGACTTATTTCCCGACTCTCGAAGTGATGGAAAGAGAATCAGCACGATCTGCTATGTTTGAAGAGATTACAGGATACGGTGGAATAATACTGAAAGCTATTGTAAAGAAAGGTGAAGTAGTCGATGTAACAAAATCTCCACATGCGATTGAAGATGAAGTTTTGTTTGCACCCGGTAAATTAATAAAATGCGAAATTGAACATGTTAGAACTTACAAGCAAACAGTGGATAGTCCTGATTTTGACAAAAACAAATACATTCAAAATAATGATATAGATTCTGGATTAAGCAAGTATGTTATTGGAAATCACGCAAAACAATTAAGTAGCAAATCTAAGAATTATATATTAGAACAAGAATTATCTTTGATGGAAAAAGCATTAAATAAATTCGAATCGACTAAAGATATAAAAGAAGTAGATAAAGGTCAATACTGGCTAGCTTATTCACTTGATAACTTTAATTATAATAGGAAAACAAAGGACTTTGAAAAAACCTCTGAATTAAGATTTCTTGTTCCAGATTTTAAAACAAAAGATCTGCAGGGCTTGTGGAGTCCAGCACAGTTGAAAAAGATTAAAGAAGTGAGTACAGAAATTATGTATTCTGCATTGCAAGTGCATTTAGAGTATAGAGACAAATACAAGATGGATTATTCAAATCTACAGCAATTAACACCTTTTCTGAGTAAGCATTTAGTTGAGTTATACGATAAAGCTACTCGATATAAGCAAAGGGAAACTTATGAAACAATTAACGAGAATTTAAGAAAGCTTTACAACAATAAAATTGGAGATAGAAAAATTGACTCTAGTGCTGTTAATGATGAGTTAGAAAAAATCAAGAAATTATTTGGAGAAATTATATCATCAGGGTCAAAAAATAATGATGAAAGGTTAAAAGAGAAGGATGATTATCAAGAGAATAGAAAAAGAATTATCAGTAAAGCCGGACTTTAATAAAAAAGATTGCTACTTGCGAAAATAGCAATCTTTCTTTTTTATAAACCACCTAAACGGTGGGTGATATTAAGGTAAGTACTAAAATAGTGTTGCCAACCCCCATTCTATAAACAACCTATTCTCTCTAAACCACCTACACGGTGGAAAACATGGAACGCTTCGCATGGCTGTTCATTGCAAATCTCTAAACCACCTACTCGGTGGATAATGCGTTTCTTCTCAGATGCCTCAAGATGGTGATTCTCTAAACCACCTACTCGGTGGATAATCGTCATTCTTTTCAAATGATTAGGGTATTTCTTCTCTAAACCACCTACTCGGTAGATAATCCTTCAACTCATCCAAAATCGCTTGGATAGCTTCTCTAAACCACCTACTCGGTGGATAATCCTTTACCGTCTAGTTTTAGTGCGAACCTCTTTCTCTAAACCACCTACTCGGTGGATAATGAACGTAGAGATAAATTGTTGAACTGGCTCCCTCTCTAAACCACCTACTCGGTGGATAATATGAAGTCAATACATCATTGCCCGGCACGTCTTCTCTAAACCACCTACTCGGTGGATAATATATTTTTGCATTTTGTTTGGGAAATGCAAGATCTCTAAACCACCTACTCGGTGGATAATAAATGCAGCCGCACAGCTTACCATCGCCACAATCTCTAAACCACCTACTCGGTGGATAATACTCGTCTTTAACTTTTTCCCTGAAAGCTTGGTCTCTAAACCACCTACTCGGTGGATAATAAAAATTGTCTAACTAAAAGTACTTCTATTAATCTCTAAACCACCTACTCGGTGGATAATGGTTGCCTAGCCGCTGGCTGGTGCGTGCTGATTCTCTAAACCACCTACTCGGTGGATAATACAGAAATAGTTTTTGTTCGTAGTGAGTTGCGTCTCTAAACCACCTACTCGGTGGATAATACTGCACTGCATTCAGGTAGAGTGTTTAAGGTTCTCTAAACCACCTACTCGGTGGATAATCTAATCTATGTCGATAGCAAGCCGTGGAAAGATCTCTAAACCACCTACTCGGTGGATAATATTCAAAAAACGAAATGGTATAATTATTGTAATCTCTAAACCACCTACTCGGTGGATAATGTGTCAATCTCTCTCGTACTAGTTAACAGCATTCTCTAAACCACCTACTCGGTGGATAATCTATCATTAAAAATTGTTCTGCAAATCATACATCTCTAAACCACCTACTCGGTGGATAATGGGATGCTCCTGCCAGACCCTGCGGCTCAGTTTCTCTAAACCACCTACTCGGTGGATAATGCTAAATATTCAAGCTGTAATTTTTGTTTAGATCTCTAAACCACCTACTCGGTGGATAATCAAGTATATATAATTTGACAGGTTTATTGAGATCTCTAAACCACCTACTCGGTGGATAATTTTGAGTAATGATTTTCTGATTCAATTATTTTTCTCTAAACCACCTACTCGGTGGATAATAGTCTTATAGAAGCGGTTCAATAGATTTTTATTCTCTAAACCACCTACTCGGTGGATAATCTGGACTTGCGCAGTTTGCCCATACTTGTATATCTCTAAACCACCTACTCGGTGGATAATCGTTATTTTGATTCATTGCTTGTTGATTGTTTTCTCTAAACCACCTACTCGGTGGATAATACTTTTTAACTGGTGATAAAATATGGTTACAATCTCTAAACCACCTACTCGGTGGATAATGCAAAAGGAAATGTGAATTTTCTTTTTGCTATATAAATAATACTTCATTTTAACAAAAATAACAATGTTTTTTGTAATAAATTCATTTAATATAGTAACTAATTGTTTTATATAGATTTTTTTAAAAATTGAAATTTTCAAATAAAAACATTCTTAATTTTAATGTATTGATTTTTTTCTGATATAATTAAGAATATTAACATCATCTTAAAAAATGGATATTTTACCAAGTTCAAGAGCAGGATTTTATATTTTAGAAAAATGTAGAGTAATGATGAAAGATAACAGAGTATGTTATGTTCAAGAAGATAAAAATAAATATAAATTTATATCAATTCCCAACCAAAATACAAGTTTTATTGTTCTAACAATTGGTTGTAGCATCTCAACAGCAGCAGCTAGAGAATTAGCCGAATCAGGAATCATAATAATGTTTGCTGGAAATGGTGGTACACCTGTGTTTATGGCATCGCAAGAAGAATACAGACCCTCAGAATATATGCAACAATGGACTCAAATATTTTTTGATGAAGATAGGAGATTAGCCGTTGCTAAATATTTTCAAGAAGTAAGAATAAATAATATATTAAAGGTTTATAATTCCAAAGATGAATTAAAACAAAAAGTTTTTGTTGACGATATATGTGCCGAATTTTTAAATGATTTATTGAAGGTTAAAAAAGGTGGAGAACTTTTAACTTATGAGGGTGTATTTACAAAAAAAATATATGCAAGATTAGCTCAAAATTTTAACATTAAAGGTTTTGTCAGGAATCATGGAGCAAAAGATTCCTCAGACCTATTTAATTCATATTTAGATCACGGAAATTATCTTGCTTATGGCATAGCATCTGCCGCATTATTTAGCTTAGGTATTTCTTTTGCATTTCCTGTATTGCATGGGAAAACACGTAGAGGTGCATTAGTTTTTGATGTTGCTGACATTGTGAAAGATGCACTTATAATGCCAAACGCATTTATTTCTGCATCATTAGGTGAAAGTGATAAAGAACTTAGAGAAAGATGCATAAATGAACTTGACAAATACAAAGCTTTGCCGCTATTATTTGAAGTTATAAAAGAATGCGCAACAATAGGGCGTTTTTAATGTTTGTGATAATAGTGAGTGAATGTACAAAAAAAGCCTATATTAAATCAAGGAGGATAATAAGTGATTATCTTGATCAAATAGGTCATAGAGTGTGGGCTGGCAGGATTACGCAAGAAGGTCTTAACTTTTTATACTTAAAACTTAAAAAGAATGCCAGCAAAAATACATCTATATCATGTCATTTAACAAAAAGAAATAGCAGAGTCTTGCTATGGATTGTAGGCGATAAGTCAAATTTTTCTTTGAAAGGTGAATATGTGTTTTCAGTTAGTGAAAAAGATTATTTAAAAAGTGATGATATCAAAACGGGATTAAATCTAATTTCCCAATATGCATCTACGGTA
>Ga0247812_10000105_pt1 | contig 114089 bp, 77 predicted proteins | sample UWRJL149409B1_FD_178011 | JGI IMG/M metagenome (GOLD analysis project Ga0247812, IMG submission 178011) | Plant litter microbial communities from Arlington Agricultural Research Station in Wisconsin, United States - UWRJ-L149-409B-1 | ecosystem: Environmental > Terrestrial > Plant litter >... | reverse complement strand
TACGCAATGATAAAAGTAGGCGGTGTTAACCAGTGGCTCAGGAAGTTTAATTTTTTCCGAGGTACACCAATCTCCCAAACACCAGCCGTCAGGCTCTTCGCGGGTAATAATGCCGCGATCATCTGTACGTGTTTGCAGGTAATTTACCCACTGCTTCATGCCGGCATAATGCTGTTTCAATACGTCGGTGTCGCCATAATAACTATAATACAGCCAGGGCATAATCACATAAGCCGATCCCCATGCCGGGCCGCCGCCGCCGCCACCAAAAGGTGCCGCATGAGGTACAAAGCCGGTTTGGTGGTTACGGCATCATCCATATCGTTAAACCATTTGCGGTAAAATTGCGGCATATTAAAAGACAGGATGGCGCTTTCCATAGCCACCTGTCCGTCGCCCGTATACCCCAGGCGTTCCCGGTGAGGACAATCGCTGCTGATGCTACCATGCAGGTTAGCCAGCTGCGTTTTCAGGTAAGCAGTATTGATCCGGTTGAGTAAGGGATCGGAACTTTCAAAAGTTCCGATCGCATCAACGTCGGTGTGTACATCTTTTATGGTCAGGCTTTCGGCGTTTAAAATTACATCGGTAGCGGTAACCTCAATTTTGCGGAAGGCATGCCACGTAAATTTAGGCTCCCAGGTTTCTGTACCGGTACCGTTTAAGATATACGTGTCCACCTGGCCATAATCATCGCCTTCTTCACTAATATACCTGATTTTAACTTTACCGCCTGCCTTTCCGCTAACCCTTATAGCCGCCCAGCCAGATACCGTTTCAGCAAGATGATATTGATAAATAGTATCTTTCACTCTTCCATCAAACACTGGTTTCAGCGTGCGCATAATTTTGTCAAACGGTGCCGTTTGCGGGCGCAATGCGCCGGTTGGCGGCTTCACCAAAAGAGCGGGTCGCCATTTAGCATCGTCATACCCAATTTTATCCCAAGCTCCTAAATTTAGTCGGGCATCATACTGCTCGCCACTAAATATACCGTCTTTTAACAATGGGCCGGTGCTAATACTCCAGGTGTTGTCAGATGCAATGATCTGCTTAGAGCCGTCAGTATATGTTATCTCCAATTGAAAGATAAGCTTAGGCACATCATACCACATGTTCCCCTCTACGGTACGGTCGCGCTGATTATACCAGCCGTTGCCCAGCAGCATTCCTATGGCGTTTTTATTTGGGGCGATGTTATCCGTAACATTAAAGGTATTGTACAGAACACGCTGAGCTGATTGATCATCATATGGATAAAGCAATTTCCTCAATGTTCGCGTATCATAATTAGTTACTGCCGGAGCAAGTACCTGGTGGCCGATTTTTTTGCCGTTGATGTATAACTCGTAAAAACCAAGACCGCAAACATAAACCGTGGCTTGTTTTACTTTTTTACCCGCGATAAATTCTTTGCGAAAATAGGGTGCCGGGTGAGTTATTGCTGTATCAGGATTGTGATCGGTAGTTTGGCCTATCCATTTGCCTTTCCAATCGGTTGTCTTTATCAAACCAACGCCCCAGGTAGCTGTTGTGCTCCAGCCTGACGGTTGATCTTTCTCGTCCCAAACCATTACCGCCCAGTATACCTTTTGCCTTGAATTGATTGGCTTGCCGCCATAAGCTACCTGCGTGGAGTTGGCCGACAGTATTTTGCCGCTGTTCCAGTAGTCGCCTTTGCGTTGCGCTAGTAAAGCCGGTGTGCTGGCTACTATAACGCGATAACTTTTTTGATTTTTAGCCTTTTGTGCGGAGGTTATCTGCCAACTTAATAAAGGGTGCTGATTTTCAACAGCTATCGGATCAGCTAAATAATCACATTTTAAATTAACAACTTTTACCTGTGCAACGGCGTAAATAGCCGTAAAACAAAAAACAGCAAGCCATATGCCGAAGCTTTTAAAGTACATCATAATAAAATATGCATTATTTATCTATACAATGATATCTCAATTCGTACACTTCCGCAACCTCTACTGTCTTTAACGTTTAAAGTATGCGGACAACAACAATCCGCAACAGGCTGATTTTTAAACACCTTCTCATCGGCTTCCCCGTGACCTATTATATCCAGCATGAAACTATGCGCGAAGGGCAGCACCCGCTTTATTATTCTACGCTCTTTATTCCTGCGTGATATATGGACATGTTGGGTTTCTGACCTTAAGCCTAACTGCTTAATAATTCACTGATTTTAGTGTAAAAAACAACGGCGTTTTGAACGTAACCAATACTTAGGTATACAAAAGAAAAAATAACTAAAAGCCAGCAGTGATAAAATAAAAGCCCGGCAAAAACCAATTTTTGCCGGGCTTTTTATGCTATTTGTAACGATTGACTAACGAATACTTATGTTAAAAGTATTATTCGCCTCCTGTTTTGTAGAATTTATTTAAGCATTTATAGCAGATATATTTTCGTATAAGAAGCAAAGGAGCACATAGCTTAAATAAAAAATTACGATTTACACGTGAAACATCTTTACTGTTGCACTTAGGGCAGCACACGGACATAGTATTATGCTGATTGTTGGATTGCAATGCTGTATACATAGGTTAGTTTTAATTAGATAAAATTACCGCTCGAAAAATTAAAAATACCATAGCTTCACAATACGTGTCTATAACGTGAAAATTTGAGAATTTTGATGCTCTGATGTAAAATCGCCTACAATGAGGAAATTCGACGTTTATTCACCCTTGCATATTCCAGTTCATCTAATAAGTTGTACCATAAAACGTGTAAGCAATAACATAACAAACCTATTACATTAAACTAAATTTACTTAACCAATAAATAAAACATGAAAAGTAAATTTACCATCGCGGCAGCGCTGCTAGCTATTGCCGGCTTTACAAGTTGTACAAAAGATGTTGCTGTAGAAAACAGCTTGAATATAAAAAGAAAAGATTTGACCCTATCGCCAATGGCGAATCTGGTGTGCCGATTAATTCTGTGTTTACCATTGCAGGCAGCCCTTATAAACCGGGGCAACATTAATAAACGGCCCCGGGCAAAATGCGCGATTTAATGATCCGTTCGGCATTCAACTGATGGATGACGGGACGATATATGTTGCAGATACCAATAATGATATTATTCGGGTTGTAAGCCCTACCGGCAACGTATCGTCGTTCGCAGTACCCGACCACTCTTTTAACCATCCTATCATTTGGTTGCATCATCCCCAATATCTAGGCATAGATAAAAATAACGTTGTTTAAACTATTGATGATGACCCGCTAACACCGCGCACAAGGCTTAATATGTATACAGCCGGAAGCCAGATTATAGGAGGTAATGGCAGTGAATATTATGACGCGAAAGACCTTGTTAAAGACCCGTACAGCAATGGATTTTGGACTGCTTCCGCACAAATTATTAAGAAAATTACGGCTAAACAGTCTAACTATACATGGACGGAAGAGCCAATTGTATTCACAAATAGGTTTTTGCCTAATGAGCCTGGCTATTATACTTATCCAGCGTTATTTGCCGGTTACAACGGGGTATTGTATTTTGCGTATAAAATAAATTATACAAGCACTCTAAAGATAATAGAGGTGCTGTTATTTCCCTGACCTTACCTTTACTAACATAACTTGTATTGTAGCAAATAAAGACAGCAGGACCCTGTATATAGCGGATAACGGCTATATAAAAACAATTGATAACGGAAAACAAAGCATAATTACCGGCCCAAATAACACCTTTATTGACAGCCGAGATGGTGTTGGTTCCAAAGCCGATGTAAATGCACAATACCTTGCCTTGAGCCAGGACGAAAATACCCTGTATTTTTCTGATGCCATGGCTGACGCCATTAGGAAAATCATTCTGAAATAGCCGGCCCGATTTTCCGCATCTAAAATTAACTTAAATGAATATGAAAATAACTATAAAATTAGCTCTATAGGGCTTCTCGGGTTGCATTATTTGCATCTGGCTTTCAGGCTGCAAAAAAGACATTCTGATAACGGATAAGAATCCTGAAGAAATAGCATTGCAGTCTGTTGGTATACCTGTTGCAGGTGATGCTTATATGGTAAGCTCACTGGTATCGGGCATAGGCGCTAATGGCCTCATAAAAGTGCAGCAACCCTACCGAATTTGCAGTGCTACGGACGGAACTTTATATGTTACCGCGCCAAATGCATTTGGCGTTGTCTATAAAATAAAGCCGGACGGGAACACCTCAAGGCTTGCGAATACACACGACTCTTATGGAATTAAAGCCGGCGAAAACGGTATGATGTACTTAACCCGAATTATACAGACACAGACAGCGCCTTTTAATACGGGCAGCGTGGTTAAACTTGATAAAAATAACGTGGCGACCACTATCCCATTAAGCATACCCCTTAGTTCGCCGCTAGACTTGGCCATTGCACCAGATAGTACACTTTACATTGCCGATGAATTTAAGCGCTGCATCATCAAGCTAACAAAACAAGGCGTGGCAAGTGTGTTTGCCGGCAAAAGCGGCAAGATGGGTTTAGTTGACGGCCAGGGCGAGAATGCTCGTTTCAGTTACCCTTTTGCTATTCGCTATGCCAACGACGGTACACTTTGGGTTTTGGATGGCAACGGAACCGACAAAGGTTCGCAAACGATCAGAAAAATAACACTCGATGGCAAAGTCACCACGTTTTTTAAATTAAAACCGGAAGATAATAGCTATATTAATTCCATGGCCGTAACAAAGCGCGACAAAGATTTTAACGTTTCGCCCTACGAAAATGCCTTTATGTTTATTACATCCAACAACGGTCGGCAACAAAACCAGTTGTTTCATCTTGCGTACGATAAAGTTTTAACCCCTATCACAGGTTTAAGGCCTGATGGTTTTAGGGATGGGAATGCCGGGCAGGCAAGCTTTTTTAGCCCTACCGGAATTACCGTAAACCCAAACGGAATATTTGTTGCTGATCTAGGTAATAATGCAATCAGGAAAATAGTAAAAAGATAATGTATTAAATAATGACATTAAACACCTTTATATAGGCGTAAATACATTTCATGCGTATAGAATCCGGCAGATCGGAGCATTCTACAAATTTAAATATCAGGTGATCAAAGTCTTTGTAATCTAATATAACATGATTGGATATCATATCGTCTCCGGTTTTTTCATGATTTCCATACCTCGATTTAAACCACCACCAGTATTCTGTTTGTATTGCCTCCAGTTCGTCTATAAAGTCGGAAATAAGGTTAATAAATTGTTGGCCGGGATACATAAATTAAGTTTGAATTTACATGAGATTGCCAACATTCATGCCATCCGGTGCGCGTCTTAAAAGTTGTATACATTACGGGAATATTTATCAATATTCTTGCTATTTAACACACTAATGGCTCATGTATACTTAGATAAAGGATTTTTTAACTGACAAATTGATATAATAAATTTTAATAATAAGAATTATTGTTTTTTTAATATTATTTAGTTAATTTAACCATCAATAAAATAAATTAACCTTTCATCAAATCTTCAATTATTAAATATTACATTATCCTCATATATACATATCTCATACAAAGTTGAAAGAAATGGTTAGAAGCAGTCAAAATATCATCGAAGCAGTTCGGTTGTTAGCAAACAACATAGAAACTTGCCAACCGCTTAGTGCTTTAGGGGTTGATAACCCCAAACAGATCAGGATCATGATAGAGGTAATCTCAATGAATCATCCTCAAAACTGGATAGACAGTAAGTATTTAACGTTCCCTCAAAATATGAGAGCAAAACTGGAAAACACAGAATGGCGAACAGCCACGGATGCAAGAGAATGGCTGGATGGTGAGTTTGACATTGAAGATCTACTATATCCGGAAATAACGCCACAAAAAAACTGGGCGAGTATTTTTTCCGGTGTTAATACAAAAAACCAATAATTGTACAGTAATTACGTAATAGAATTTAACCGTCTAAAGAAATTAGAATTTTACTAATAAATTTATGGATAAACATTACGGACAAATTGTCGCCAAAATTTTTGCGGAAAACGGCTATTTGATAGCGGATATCGCCCATAAATTAATGGTTAACACACGCACTGTTCAAAATTGGCTGCAAACCAAAAATCTAAACGTTACCGTAATAGCAACCATAGGCACGGCTATACATTACGATTTTAAGGCCCACCTGCCGGAAGTGTTTGTTAGTAAACGCCCATCGAAAATTTTTATAGTAGATGATGCGGAGCTTGACAGCGTTATTGTAAAAATTGGGCTTAAACAAGTTCTTGGTAATCTTGACATCGAGGTATTTAATAACGGCGATTCTGCCATCAACAAGTTGTTAGAGATAAGCATTAACAACCCTTCACTCTTCCCTGATTATATATTTCTTGACTTAAATATGCCGGTTATGGGCGGATGGGAGTTTTTAGAAGCATATCATCAGCTCGACATCGATCCGGAAAATAAAACTCGGATCTTTATACTATCATCGTCAATTTGCCGCAGCGATGTATTAAGGTCCATTTCGAACCCATTGATAGAAACGTTCCTTTCTAAACCAATCGAATTAAAAACTATCCGCTCTATTTTTTGCGAAGTATAATATTGCTGTCAATTAATGGTTACAAGTAAGAAATTATACTATTTGGTATTTCAAAGCAAACTGATGCTGCGGTGTTCTGTGCACCCGTTCTGTCTATAAGGCCCATGCCCCAAACGTATTGCTCATTATCATGGGCACTAAGTACAATTACATTTAATATAGTATGGTTGCGTTTCAAACTTTGTACAAGCTCCAGCCCTCATCCCTGCGTACTAAGATCTGTAAGCACAACATCCGCTATAATTACAATAATCTATTACAGCAATGCTAATACGCCCAGCGCCATCTTCAGCCTTCCCCCACTATCTTATAAGCAGTTCTCTGTCTGACAACGCCAAATGCCATTTCTAACGATATTATAATCGTCCGCAAGAACATATACTTAAAAAAAGTAGATTTTATACCTATTGTAATTCTACAAACTCTAATTTAAAACACGGACACAAAAACTCATCATTTAGGAATTAAAGAATCATATTAATGCATTTTCCGATTGAAATAATAAAAGCCTCCTCGCTATCGCAGTCTGGAGGCTTTCCCTAATTAATTCGCTATAGTTAGATACTTTAAGTTGCTAAATAACAAATTTACTTTTTGCTTTGATTAGCTTTTGGAAAAGTGTATACCATGTTGGTATATTCATATTTACAGAACATGTGTACTGTAAAATGGATACATTAAGTTATTATTTAAATACAAAATGCCAAAAAGCGAGCAGATATAACTTGACCACTTTTTGGTATTGTATTTGTTATTGTATATTTGTTAACTATCTAAATTATTGAACCAAATTAGATAAAAAAGTTTTAGATAACACTTTATCTAAATGAGCTGTATAAGGGGTTGTCCACTTCACAATTCCGTATGCCCCCTCCTGGGTGCTTTTATAAGGTTCATCGAATAACTCGTAAACCATAGCCACTTTAACTTGAGGATTTGCTTTACACTTTGCTATAAATTTAGTTACAAAAGCATTTTGATCTGCTTCGTTAGTTAAACTTGTAGCTTTGTATCTAAAATTAAACTCTGTAAACCAAATTGGTTTTTTAGGAAAAAGAGCGGCCAGTTTTAACGTAATATCAGGGATACCTGGGCTTTTAGCTGCAGCACCTTCCATATCAGAATACCAATTGTAGGCAACAACATCAAATTTAACACCATACCATTCACACATTCTTAAAAACCCGTAGTGTAGCCAACCTGCCGAGATCATCGTTTTAGCATCTGCATCTTTTGATTTAATACCTTCATCCATACCTTTTAAGTAGGCAGCGACTACATTAAACTTATCGCGGTTATAATGAGCTTGGCTTTGACCGGTTTTTTGAGACAAAAGCAAGGGCAGTTCCAAATCATTACCTAAATTATAATATGTAAAATATTGGCCGTATTTAGCTGCAAAATTAGCGCCCAATGTTTTACCCTTTTGATAGGATGCCGCTTCCGAATCGGCATAATCCAAGGTACGCAGATAAAGCATAGGCAAAATTTTCACGTTTCCCTTTATTGCCGCAGTTTGTAAAGCATCCAGCAAAGTTGATGAAGAAGCACTGCCATCAGATTTGGTTTGTATGTTAAGCCTATACCAGGTCATCCCCCTATCTTTTAACATCTGAATTTGCTTGGTTGGCGAAATAGCCAAATAAGGGGCATCGCCCATGTGCCCATTGATGCCAAGCGCAAGTGCACTGCCTGATAACTTAGAAATAGGGGAAGTAGAGGCGGCAAGCATTAAATCTGTTGGCTTTTGAACAAAGGCAACAGTCTCTGCAGCGGGTTCAACATCAAGTTCTTTTTTGCAGGAAGCAAAGGTCACAGCAACAAGGCAAGTTAGTAACGAAGCTTTTTGTAAAGTTGTTTTTAGCATAAATTGTTTGTGTGTATGTTAGTCAATAGTTAACCCTTTAACGATGATTGTAAAGAGAATGTTGCAAAGAAATTAAATATTTATTGAAATAATTAAAATAGCTACACACTTTGTTATAAATTATTTCAATAAAGGTATTTATATTTTAAATATTTAACAATAATTAAATAAATGAAAACAATTCCGCCTCTTTTATGTGAAAATTTCAAAAATGGAGAGTTTTTTACCTCAAAAAACTTCCATAAGGTATTATTTAAGAAAGATATTCTCTATTAAACACAATAAGTTTCCCTTGTTTTTGATCAGCGAGGTGCGACAAAATCAAAAAACTGCTGGTTTTTTATCATTTTATTTATTTTTTATTATTACAGAAAGATTGGACGCACCTGTTAATTACTCTGTTGTATACCATAGTGTTACTACTAATACGGGCTTTTGGCAACAGGTATGCGTATTTTAGTGATATGAAGGCATTCAAATCGTACCGGATTACTATAAATTTTTTTAAGTTGTAGGTGGCCTTCCGCGTGTACCAGGTTGTACAAAATAACAATGCTAAAGTTTATCAATTAAAGTCAGGGGGGCTTAGTTATATTGTAATAAATGAAAACCAAGCATGGTCATTTATGTCGATGCTGGAACCATGCAAGGAACTTAAGGAAGTTATCATTAAACAACTAAAACAGAGAGATGTAAAGGTTTACACACCTGCCTGCTTAAGCGTTATATATCAATTATAAAATTTAAGGGTGCGAAAAAACGTGCATATTACACATTAAAGGTAACGATGGTTATTGCAGCAACCGTTTTCAACAGTAGTTAATAAGAAAAGACTTAAATTTAACCATACTTATTACACTATGAAAAATTTTATTATTACCTGTACTATTAACAGTAACTGTTACCAACTTAACATGAAATTTAAGCAATCGGCAATTGCTTTGTTTTACATTTACAAAACCAACTGCTGGATTGGCACCATGCAAAAACATAATAATAAGTATTTGTTAATATCTTACAGTAATTTTCCTATTTCGCAAAATGATATAAACAACATAGGTGAGCAAATAAATTTGCACAATAAGTTAACTACAGGTCACCCTGCTTTAAGCAGAACCTTAAAGGCTGCTTAACCAGCATTTTGCATATGTACTTTGTGAAATAGATGTGTTAATTTCTTAATAATTTCACACAAAGAGGGCAACTTGATTTAGGATAATCCTTTAATGTTAAACATTCAATAGCTTTATCAATAATGGTAATATGCTATAAAAAATAATATTGAAGAATTATAAATCATGAGAAAAATATTCCTGAAACAATATCTGTATATAAGTATAATTACGGGGTTGATAAGTTTACAGGGTTGTAAATTAGATGCCCCTATTTATCCTGTTTCAACCGTCCCAAATAATTTACCGGTTGTTGATGATGTTAAAAAGCCATATATGGTTGTATCAACACTTGTAAAAGGCCTTAATACCCTCCCCCATCCATCCAGAATTTGCACTACGGTTGATGGCACTATATATATTACATCAACCATTGAGGGAAAGGTATTTAAAGTAACAGTTGCCGGGTTAGTTACAACTTTATTAAAGAATGTAAAAAAACCGCTGGGTATAAAAGCAGATCGGAGCGGTAATGTATATGTAATGTTAACAGGCGAAAACAAAATTGCCAAAATAACTCCTGCCGGTAAATCAAGCATTTTGAAAATCAATGCCAATATAAATTCGGCACAGGACCTGGCCATAGCAAATGACGGTACGCTTTACATTGCAGATACCGGTAACAGCCGTATTTTACAGGTAAGCCCAACAGGAACGGTTACTACACTTGCCGGCAAAAGTGCTGTATTTGGATTAAAAGATGGAAAAGGCGAAGAAGCCCATTTTAGTTATCCTACTAACATAAGGCTGGCTTCTGACGGTTTTTTGTGGGTGATAGACGGAGATGGATCTAATAATAATCAAGGGAAAACTATTCGCCGTATTACATCAAAGGGGCAGGTAAATACTTATTTCACACAACAAAACAAGGAATTATCCATTCAGGATATAGCGCTGGCAAAAATAGATAAAGAGCTAAACCCATCAACAGTTGTTAACTTGTTTTTGGTTTATTCCAATAATACGGTAGCACACTTTGCTACCAATGGCGTGCAAACTATACTCGCAAAAATTACAACACCGGGCCATACCGATGGCGATATCATCAGCGCACAATTTAATAAACCAAGCGGTATATCCGTCAATGGCAGTTCGGTGTACATTACCGACGAGGAAAATAATGCTCTGCGCAAAATAACCGTAGTAAAAGCCAATTAAAGCACCCTACATCCCCTACTGAAATATAAAAGCCGCCCATTAATTGTGGGCGGCTTTGCTTTGTTATAAAGGCTTACCAAAACGTCTCTGGGTTAACAAAAAAGGCCATCCCCTATTTAGGACGGCCTCAGCTTAATTAAGTTTATAATAGTTTTAGTTGGTTTCTTCTATCAATGTTTAGTCATGCAATTGTTGCGTTACGCTGAAGATGAGTTTGTATCAGGCTGCTTACCCTTACCGGGGATATGTTTCTCAAACAAATATTGTTTTCGCAGAAATTTTTACCACAACCGGTAACCATATCGCACGCCACTACCTGGTTTATTAAGGTTAACTGCCCCTCGCTAAAGCTGTAAGGTTTCCATACGTTAACGTTAGAGGTGCCGCTGAATAAAATAAAAGACCGTACCTTAAGCATGCCTGCTATATGGGAAAATCCAGACTCAAGGCCCATAAATAAACTTGCCTTTTTTACGATGTAAATTGATTGAGGAATGTTATACTTCCCTACGCAGTTTACCACATTGGGCATCAAAGAAAGGGTTGCTATCTCTTCCTGCGTTGCATCTTGTTTAGTACCCAAAACGTAAACGGTAATGTCTTTACTAACCACTTTTAGTGTTTCAATAAAATTATTTACCGGCCATCGCCTTGATTGCGCAGCAGCGCCTAAATGCATTACCATATACAGCTCAGGAAACAGATGATCTGTTACCACTTCACACGGCACGTCATCAGCATCCCAAAATTCATTAACATCAATATCCCGTAATTTCAAATGATCGAAAAGCGGCTTTATAAGGCCAGATGCATGCCCCCCATTTACATACGTATAAACCTCATCCATCAGGGCACCGCCTCCACCTATATCATAACCCGAAAATAGTTTATGCGTAGTAAATAGTTTGATGAACAAATTATTTCGAAGATCGCCCCTTACATCAAAAATGAGGTCTGTATTAACTTCCCTAAGTTGCTTTATGAAGTTTAAATAGCTTCCTTTACCACCCCGTACAAACCAAGGTGCATCTGCAACGGTAACCGAATCTATAAATTTTAATTTACTCGCAATGGCGAAATTCTGGCTATTAACAATTAGGTTGATCTTATAATTAGACAATGCTTTTAACTTTTTTAACGCAGGCAGCATTAAAACAAAATCGCCTATATGTGCAAACTGAACAACGGTAACTTCTTTGATCGCCGTATCGTCAATAATCTTTTTACTTCTAAGCTTAGAAAAACTGTAAAGCAACTTGTCGGCAAGTTTGATAACCTTTATCTTCTTCTCCGAAAAATCCGGGTAAAATCTGTATTCAATTTCTTTCATGGCAATATGTGTTACAACGAGATATTATACGGCCGGGGAGGTTAACCTTATAAGTTAACATGGCAGATCAGCATTCAATTTATTTATAAGGGCTGTTGAAGAATGCCCGTCAATAAATTCGATTGTTTTTACTGTGCCCCCGTTTGCCAATACTTCTTTAGCACCAACAATATTTTCTATACTATAGTCCGCGCCTTTGACCAACACATCGGGCAGTATAGAAGCAATAAGTTGCTGTGGGGTATCTTCTTCAAAAACTACCACAGCATCAACATAAAATAAAGCGGCAAGCAGTAAAGCCCTGTTATATTGATTATTAATAGGCCTAGTGTCGCCTTTTAAACGTTTTACCGAAGCATCTGCGTTAAGCCCTATTACCAGTTTATCACCCAATTCATGGGCTTTTGCCAAGTAACTGATATGGCCAATATGCAAAATATCGAAAACACCGTTGGTAAACACCACCTTTTGATGGCTATGTTTCCAATTTTGTATGGTTAGCCCAATATCTGATGAATGGTAAAGCTTCTTTTTCAGGTATTCCATTGTCCCGGTAATCATACTGTATGAATTAAATAGCGGTTATTCAAACAGGTCATCTACTGCTTTACACAAAATATGCCCTATTAAAATATGCATCTCCTGTATACGCGCAGTAACCTCAGCCGGCACTACAATATTAATATCGCACATCTGATTCATTTTACCACCGCCCCTACCGGTTAAGCCAATAGTTTTGCAACCGGTTTTTTTAGCAACTTCTAAAGCGTTTAAAATGGATTGACTGTTGCCACTTGTAGATATACCTATAAAAACATCGCCGGGTTGTGCAAAGGCCTCTAACTGTCTCGAGAACACAAACTCGTAACCGTAATCGTTAGCAATTGCAGTAAGCGCCGAAGTATCTGTTGTTAAAGCCATACCCGGCAATGGTTTTCGTTCTTTAACAAACCTGCCGGTCAACTCTGCGGCTATATGTTGCGCATCTGCTGCACTACCGCCGTTACCAGCCAGGTATATTTTATTGCCGTTGGTAATAACTTCTTTTATAACCAGGCAGCTTTGCTCAATGGGCGAGATTGTATATTCAATTAAATCCCTTATAGTAGTAAGGTGGTCATTAAGTTCTTGTAATACCATCATATATTAATTTACGTGCAGCAATTGCTGCTTGTCCATGTCATTTTTAATTTCTGTAATTATTTCGTCAATTGTAACGGTAGCACTACCAACCTGGCGTATTACGATAGCAGCTGCATGATTTGCAATGTCGCAGGCATCTATAACGTTTAGGCCTAAAGCAATAAAGTAAGATAAAGTTGCCAAAACAGTATCACCGGCACCGGTGACGTCATAAACTTCGGTGGCCTTAACCTGCGATGCGGTGGCACCATCCTTATTAAAGACAAGCATACCATCTTCAGATAAAGTAACAATCAGATTTTCAACTTCTGTCTGCTCTATAATAATGTTCGCTGCGGCCTGCAAGGCATCTGCCGAATCAATATTTTCCAGTTTGGCAGCTATAGCCAGCTCACTTCTGTTAGGTTTTATAATAAACGCACCGCTGTACTTAAGATAATTATTACCCTTAGGGTCAATTATTATTTTTTTACCGAAGCCTTTAGCAGCAGTAATAATTCTTCGTGTTAGGGCTGGTGATAGCAACCCCTTATTATAATCAGACAAAACAATCAAATCGGCCTTCTCTATCAATGCGGATAATTCAATAATCAAATCATTTTCAGCTGCAGCACTGAGATTTTCTGTGCTTTCTTTATCCAGTCGCGCAAGTTGGTGCCCGTCAACCAATATTCTTGTTTTAATAGTAGTTGTACGGCTTTTATCTTTCACTATGGCATCAGTACCCACACCTTCGCTATTTAAAATATCCAGCACCTGTGCACCGGCCACATCGTCGCCAATTGCTCCGCTTACAATAACCTCTGAACCGAGAGAAACCAAATTCTGAACCACGTTACCGGCACCGCCCAACGTGAATTTTTCAGATTTCAAATTAACTACGGGCACCGGCGCTTCCGGTGATAAACGGTTAGCTTTACCATGTAGGTAATGGTCGATCATTAGGTCGCCAATTACCAATATTGCCGGCTGATTACCGTTGAGGCGGGCATTATTAATTTTCTCTATTAACATAATTTAAGATTTATGGTTAAAACAAGCTATACTTCTATGCTAATACGCGTTTTTGTCGCCTTTTATGACTTGGAAAACTGTCATAAACACAATTTTCAAATCAAGTGACATCGACCAATTTTCGAGGTACCATATATCGTGTTCAACACGTTTTTGCATCAATCGGGGATCTTTTGTTTCGCCCCTGTAACCACTTACCTGTGCCCAGCCGGTTATTCCTGATTTCAGGAAGTGCCTAACCATATACTGGTTGATGATCTTACTGTATTCGTTAGTATGCGTCAGAATGTGTGGCCTTGGCCCGATCACACTCATTTCGCCTAAAAACACATTAAAAAACTGCGGAAGTTCGTCAAGACTGGTGCTCCTTAAAAAGCGGCCAATCGGCGTAATACGGTCATCATCGATAGTGGCCTGTCTTTCACCGGCGTTTACCTTCATGCTTCTGAATTTGTAGCATACAAAATCTTTATTGTCTTTACCGCTTCGCAGCTGTTTAAAAAGGATTGGTCCGCGGCTTTGCAATTTTATAAGCAGGCCGATAATAGGGTATAACCAGCTCAGTAAAAAAACAATAACAAGCGAGCTAAAAATGATATCAAACAGTCTTTTCTTCACCCTGTTGCCAATCTCTTCCAATGGTTCTTCACGGTGGCTTAATACCGCAAACTCACCCATGTAGCTTACCTTTAGGTGGTTTACAAGGGAAGCCGACGTATCGGGAATTAATTTTAACCTTAAGCATTCCTTCTCCGCCTCTTTTTGAAGCAGGTCGTATTCATATATTCGATCAGGCGATAATGATAAATATATATCCTTGATACCGCTGGCTGATGCCGATTTAATCTGGCTGATTATAGACGGCAAAACCTGGCCGTTACTGCCCAGGTAAGATGTATTATCCTGATTTAGGAAACCTTCAAATGCAAAGTGACTGTCGCACTCTTTAAAAAAATTGGCAAGCTTTAAGGCAACATCATTATTACCAATAACGGCAACGGAGCGGGCAATTTTAAAGTGCTTTTTGAAAAGCGTTTCTGATAAGAAATACAGATAGCTATTCACCATCATACAAAACAGCATGATAGCATAAAACACAAATGTTGCATTAAATGCGTAGTCGGCGCCCTTCGATATAAGAATGTACGGGGAAAACAAAATGGCAAACAGGGTAAAACTTTTTAAAGTTAACGTAAGGCTATTTTGACGGCTATGCAGAAATTTACGGTTATACAACCCGAAGTAAATTGCAGTAAATATCCAAAGATAATTAGCCACAATTAACTGGCTGGTAAAGTTATTTATGCCAAAATTATTGTGGCTAAAAGCTGTGATAAAAGCAAAGTTGGTTATCAAAATATCTATTATAGACATCGCCAGATAAACCATATATAAGTAACGTGTTTTCATAGGTAACTGAAACTAAATAATTTCGAGTATTGTTAAACTATTGGCTATTTCAAATCAACTTTTTAATAAAGCGCTCAAAACTTTATTAAATGTATTTTTATTGATACTTTAATTATATACAATGATACACCCATTTTATTCATAAAAAGGCCCAACATATACTGTTGGACCTTTATTGTGAAAATGTGAGAATCTTTGTGTTTATTTTAAAAGTAAGCCTTCAGTTTGCAATTCGCCGATAGCCTTACGACCTACACTATTGTAGTAAAAACCATGGTGAACCATCTGCTCCAAGCCAAATAAATTCCTACCGTCGAAGATCACTTTGTTTTTAAGCAAGTTACCAACCCTGTTAAAATCAGGGTTTCTGAAAACGCTCCATTCGGTTAATATCAGCAACGCATCAGCACCGCTCAGGGCATCATATTGATTCTCTGCAAACGCCACCTTATCGCCAAGCAGGGCATTTACATTACCCATTGCTTCAGGGTCGTACGCTACAACATTTGCGCCCTGTTTCAACAATGCTTCAATTATCTCTAAAGCTGGTGCTTCGCGGATATCATCAGTTTCGGGTTTAAAAGCCAATCCCCATAATGCGAATGTTTTGCCGCTTAGATCGCCATTGTAATATTTGTTCAACTTATCTACCAGCACAGTTTTTTGTATGGCATTAACATCCATTACAGCGTTTAATATCTTGAAGTCGTAAATATTTTCCTCGGCCGATTTAGCCAGCGCCTGCACATCTTTAGGGAAGCAACTGCCGCCGTACCCAATGCCCGGGAATAAGAACCTTTTGCCTATGCGTTCATCTGCACCAATGCCAAGCCTCACCATATCTACATTTGCACCTACCCTTTCGCAAAGATTTGCTACCTCGTTCATAAAAGATATTTTAGTGGCCAAGAATGAATTTGCTGCATACTTGGTTAGCTCTGACGAGCGCTCGTCCATAAAAACTATTGGGTTACCCTGGCGCACGTATGGCGTGTAAAGTTCAGTCAGTATTTTTTTAGCGCGGTCATCGGCAGTGCCAATAACAATACGATCAGGCTTCATAAAATCTTCAATAGCAACACCTTCTCGTAAAAACTCAGGATTAGACACAACTGCTACCTCCACGTCTGAGTATTGTTCCAAAATTGCTTTTACTTTGTCTGCTGTGCCTACAGGTACAGTTGATTTGGTTACAATTACTTTGTACGAAGAGATGATTAAAGCAATGTCTCTTGAAGCACCAAGTACATAACTTAAATCAGCTGATCCGTCGCCGCCCGGAGGGGTTGGCAGTGCTAAAAATATAACAGCTGCATCTTTCACAGCTTCGGCCAGATTTGATGTAAAACTAAGCCTCTCTTCCGCGATGTTACGGTGAAGCAATGTCTGCAGGCCGGGTTCGTAAATAGGAGATTCGCCATTTCTTAGCATTTCTAACTTTTGTTGATTGATATCGACACAGATAACATCATTCCCGGTTTCTGCCAAACATGTTCCTGTAACCAGGCCAACGTAGCCTGTTCCTATAACTGCAATTTTCATAGTATATATATTAAATGATAAATAATAATGTTTATTCGCGCTGTGCTGATTTGCCAAGGCTTACCATAAATTTTTCGCGCGCGGTAACAATGGATAGATAATATCTGATGTAAAAAACCAGCAGCTTTTGGGCTACGTGCATTTGTTTACCTTTTGATAATATCAAAGGAATGCTTTTTACTGGCGGCCTAAGGTCATAAAGGAACTTTACCGCCGATTGAAAAAAACTTCCGGAAGCATTACTAAAGTTTGCCTGCCCGCCGCCAACTCTCTTGGCTTTTTTAACCAATTCTGCCAGGTGGTGCCTTGCAGGGTGGCTTACTATAACGTTATCAGAATATTGAATATGATGATTGGCGTTACGCGCCCTAACCGCCCATTCGTAATCGCCACCGGAAAGCAGATCTTCTCTAAACAAGCCCACTTCATTAAATACGTGCCTAAACGAAAACATATTTGCTGTTACGCCTGTGCCATCCTGTTCTACATAAATATCCTGGTTAAAGGCATAAACGGTTTCGTAAAGTTCCGCATTGGTAAGCTTGTCTGATTTGTAATACAGCCGAATTTTACCGGCTATACGGGTAAAACTTTTATCTTCTTCGAAGGACGATACAGCATTGCTGATCCAATCTTCGTCAGGTATGCAATCTGAATCGGTAAAGCCAATTATTTCGCCCTTTGAAAGCTTAATACCGGCGTTGCGTGCAACATAAGAGCCGGGCTGACCTTCAACAACTATTTTACAATTCTTTGGGATAAAATAGTTTTCGGGAACTTTATCGGCTATGTAATTATTTACGACAATAATTTCAAAGAAATTGGCATCGTAAGTTTGGTTGGCTAAAGACTGCAGGCACAAAGACAGCCTGGCCCAATCTTTATAGGTTGGAATAATGATCGAAACAAATTTCGGGGTCATATTAATTAATTAAGTGTAGATGTAGTGATGGAATGCTTATTTCAGGTGCTTTAAATACAGCTTTGTTTTAAATTTTATTTTTTTAAGCAACCCAACCTTCGGATTATATTGCTGCAACAGGCTGTTTGCATAAGCCGGGAAGCTGGCGTAATTATTTGTAATTTCTGTGTAGATATAGTTGTCAATTGCCGAATGCAGTTCAGGCGTTAATAAGGCGCGATATCGTAATTCATTTTTTATGCGCAACCGTAATTGAATGCGATTGGTCAAAATCTTTTTTAGTTTTTCCTTATCGGTTGTTTTCGATATTGAGTTATCCGAAAAATGAATAATGGTATTCATGGTTTTGTCTACCGATATTTTGGCTTTGTTTTTTAAAAGCCTGAACAAAAGGTCATATTCCTGCGATGATGTAAGTTCTTCGTCCCAGCCTTGTACTCGTAATAACGCACTTGCCTGCCACAAATTTGAACTTGTGATACCAAGATTAGAGGTGATAAGGCCTTTCCAAATATCGCTGTCTGTCCGCCTTGTAATCTCTGTATCTTTACTATGGTATTTAAGTAAGCATTGTCCGGCTATTACATCGGCATTTGTTTCGGCTGCAACCTTTAATTGATTCGATATCTTATCGGAAAGTATTTCATCGTCGGCATCTAAAAACTGTATCCACGTGCCTTTTGCATGGCGTAATCCTAAGTTGCGGGCAGCGGGTGCACCCTTTTTTGATTCTTTAAAAACCTGTATCAATTCGGGGAACCGGCATTGCTGGTCTATCAAAGCATCAAAGGTGTTGTCGGTTGAATTATTTTCGACAAGAATTATCTCCACATCTTTAAAAGATTGGGCAATAACACTTTTGATAGCACGCTCTATAAAGCCTTCGCAATTATGACAGGGAATAACTACTGATACCATTTTCTTGTAATTAATGTGAATTAGTTTTTCCTGAAACCTTTGTATAGAGCCGTCAACTCTTCTTTCATCAACAGCCAAATGCTTAATCCGTAACACCCACAGGTAATAGCGCCTATTATTAGAAAGTTTACCCCTATCCACTTAAAAAAATAAGTAACAAAGGCTGTAATAACCGCTGCAATAACAGGAGCTTTTATGGCGATAAGAAACTCTATAAAAGTGATTTTTATTGGGATGAGGTAGTTGAAGGTGTACTGCGCAAAAAGTACAACAACTACCTTATTCAACAAAATAGCCCAGGCGGCACCGGTAATGCCATAATAATAAATTCCAACGGCCAATGATGGTAAAAATATCAGAGCCTTTAAAACCTGTTGTTTCATTTCGAGCCCCGGCTTGCCCAGCCCTCTCAAGAGAGCAGTATTACCACTAACCAATATGTGCAGCATTACCGATAAGGATAATATTTGTAAAGGTGCTACAGTTTCGCTCCATTTAGCTCCGAAGATCTTTACTATGAACTGCTCACCCGATACAATGAAATAAACCATAATAGGGAATATAAACAGGCAATTGAAAAGAATCACTTTGAGGTAGTAACGCTTCAAAGCAGTTGGATCGCCTTGTTTTTTGCCATATATAGGGTACATTACATTGTTTATCACGGCCATCAACCTGCTACGAAAAGTATCCGTTAAAACAAAGGCAAGTGTATAGATACCCAGTGAGGATGCACCTAATAATTTGCCTATCAGCAGGTAATCAATATTGTTATATAGGTAGTTAAGGATATTTGACCCTGTTGTGTATATGCCAAAACCAAACACATCCTTAAAAGCCTGTTTGTCCATAATGAAAGATGGCTTCCATTTGGTTGCATTAAAAAATAAGGGCATGGCAAATATTACAGTTGCCACCGAATTAAATACCAGCGACCAAACCCCGGCCCCCATCAAAGCAATAACCAAGGATATTGTGCCCGCCAATATGTTTGAAGTATTATCGATAAAAGCAAGTTTTTTAAAGTTCATTTGCTTGGTTAACTGAGCTTTATGCACCAGGTTAACCGGGCTGAACAAAATGCCGATACTTAATACAGGAATGATCTGTCTCAGCATTGGCTCATGGTAAAAACTTGCAGCAAGCTGTGAAACACCAACGCTCATGATAAGAAATAAAAACACCGACCATATTACGCCTACCCAGAATGCCGTGTGATAATGTTCGTTGCGCAGGTCTTCGGCCTTTCTTTGCACTAATGCGGCACCAACGCCTAAATCGTTTAAAACCTGCACAAAACCTGTAAAAACAACGGCCATACCAACCAAACCAAATTGGCTCGGAAACAGTAATTTGGCAAGTATAAGTTTAAGCCCAAATGCAAACGCCTGGTTGATGATCATTTGAACAAAATTCCAAACGATGCCATTGGCGACTAATTTTTTATCGGTTTGTATGATGGGCTTTTTTAAAATGGTTTCCATTAATATTAAATAATTATGCGGATTACCCTTAAGGCTTAACTTAAACAACAGGCATCTCTGCTTCACTTTCCTGTGGCGTCGCACAGGCGGTTATAAAATTGTATAAGGCACGGTGCTTATCTATGTATTTATCTACAGAAAATTTACCCGCCTCGTTCACACAGCTTAATTTCTTCTCGGCCACCTCATCTTTATTGTTTAAGATGTGCGTAAGCTGTGCCAATAACTGCCCGGCCACCGGTGTAAATATCCAGGAGCTATTTGCACTATAAAGTTCTTTTAGTCCCCCCCTGTCAGATTGCAGCACAGGAACCATATACGATAGCGACTCTATAACAATGCGCCCAAAGGGCTCGTTCCACAATGCGGGCACTATTAAAACATCTATATTGCTGTAAAAATCTGCCGGCTTTGCAATGCCCAAAAACTCATGCTCTATACCAACCAGTTTAGCTTGAAGTTTTGTGACAAATTCAGATTCACCTTTTCCTGCAAGTACCAGCTTAATGCTATTCTTTAGTTTAACCGGCAATAATGATAGTTCATCTATCATGTATTCTACCCCTTTATCCTGATCGATACGGCCGATGTAACCAAATGTAATTTTGAGCGAATGGGCATTTATTTTTAGAGCGGATTCGCTGGTGTCTACTGCGTTGTAGATGACGCTATTATTTTCACTTACTTCTTTACTAAAGGCACTGTACTTGTTTAAAATAAAATTGCTAATGCCTATAAAGTGATCCGGATATTTAAAAAAGCCCTTTTTGAATGTGTTGGTTAGCGCGCATGGCGCGCACAACGATTTGCAATTGCCATTGTTATACATATTGCATTTATGGCATAGCATGTAATAATCGCGCATAGAATGCACCAAAGGGATATCCAGCGACTTAATTGTCTTCCATAGATATGGCGAAAACCCCTGGATACTGTTGGTATGTACTATTTGCGGCGATATGCGTTTTAGTATAGCTTTTACCTTATTATTATACGAAAAGTTGAATGAATCAAATAAATGCCATAGCATTTTGCTTACCGGCGAATGCTTTTGCTTATCGTAACTGTTAAAGATATTTTGTTGCTTTATACTAATTACTATTACGCCATTTACCCGGTAAACTTTATCCTTCAGCCCCGTAGTGAGTACGTAAACGCTGTTACCGGCTGCAAGCATTCCTTCTGCAAGCAGCTTTACCGAAATTTCGGCTCCGCCTACAAATGCCGGGAAATAGTAGGTGTTTGTGATCAGTATTCTCATGCAACAATAGCTTTTGGCGAAAAGCCGTCAACCACTTCAGCAGGAGCACCTGTAGATAGCGCATATTTTCTGAGTACGAATTGCCTGATCTTCGATACAAAGGCACCTTCGTCAAATGTTTCTGCATGGCTACGGATGAAGTTGGTGTCAAACTCAAGCGTCTCAAATTTATTAACAGCTCCTGTTAACGATTCTTTGGTTTGCTCATCGAAAAACACTGCTGTCGATCTTAACGAATCGCCTTCATAAGGTATCATGGTTTCTAATACGCCGCCCCTGCCGAAAGCAATTACCGGCCGGCCGGATGCGTTTGCTTCTAACGGTGTTATACCGTAATCTTCAAGTTGCGGAAATATGAATGCTTTACAATTGGCATATACACTTGCCAGTTCTTCGCTGTTTAAACCGCTTAAAAAAGTAATATTCGGCCTTGATTTTTTCTTTACTTCAGCCTCCATAGTGCCTTTACCAACAACAACTAACTTTTTGTCGGGCATATCTATAAAGGTATCAACTACCATATCTACTTTCTTATACGGTTCAAAACGCGATACCACCAAATAGTATTCACCAGCCTTGCCTGATAGAAAGAAATTACTGCATTTAACTGAAGGATTAATAATGGCCACTTCGTTTTTTGGTTGATACGCTGCTTTTATTCTGGGCAACACTTCCTTTGAATTGGTAATAAACCAGCTTGTCTTATTAGCGAAGCCTTTATCAACGCCTTTTAAAAAGTTTAGTACTTTGGTATATATAAACTTCTTTACAAAGCCTGCGTTAAACACTTTCTCGTACGATTCCGTACTCCAAACCAGGCGAAACGGGTTATGGCAATAGGTAATAATGAGCGCATTAGGGTTTGTTTTAATATATTTAGCGCAATGCGTGGTAGATTGCAGTACGACATCGTAACCGCTAACATCTAATTGTTGCATGGCCAATATTCCGAGGGGAAAATAAAACCGTTTACAGTTTTTTTCACTATGGATAAAATTACCAAACCAGCTGGTTTTCACGTTGCAATCCTTAAACTCAGGATACGTGTTTTGAGAATCGTAACTTAATGTATAAACGGGCGCTTCCGGGAAAGCATTATGAAAGCTAAGGGCAACTTGCTCTGCACCTCCTTTACACACAAGATTATCGTGTACAATTGCTATTTTCATGGTTTTATATTGGTTTTATAGGAAGATGACGATGAATGAGCGCGTGAAACCTAAGAAGTTTGCAGAGCACATCAGCTGCAAATAAGCAGAATAAGCACCTGATAAACAATCTGTTATTTCTTTAAAGAACGGGCTGAATTTTGAATAATTTGCCTGAAGCTCTGGTAGGCATCTTTGGTAACGTATTTACCAGAATCGTCTTTAAATACTAATCCATAAAAGGCTTCATTGAGGTCTTTTTCTTTCAGCGCAGGCTGGTCGTACAGTTCATAAATGAATAACCCCGTAACGCCCCTGGAAATCAAGTCGGGTATACTTTCTGTGATATATTTGTTTTGTTTTTGAAAGCTCACCTTACCTGTGCCCTTAGACTGATTAAATTCCGTAACCCATACAGGTTTGTTAAACCTGGTTTTAAATTCGTCCAACACATTATCTCCGTGTGGCTTTGCAGCGCCTATTGGCCCCATGTTTGAGTACCAGTGGCAACCGATGATGTCGTAGTTAACATTATTATCCTTCAATAACTGCAAATAATAGTAGTGTTTATAACTCACCGAAAGCGTTACTTTTATAGTTGAGTTTGTAGATTTAAGCCCATCGATAAATCCCTTAATAGATGCAATTATCTTTTGCGATTTTTCAGTGTTATAATCACCTTTTTTTGTGCCGCTTGGGTCGCCGGGAAGCATCATTTTATTATCCGCCTCGTTGTTAACCTCCAGCACCGACAGGTACTTACCATACCTGGCTGCAAAGTTTTGACCTTGCAAATAACTTTTTTTGTAAACAGAAGTATTATCTAATCCCTTTAAACCGCTTTGCATCAGTACTGGCAGCGCCGTTATTTGGTTCGCTTTTAACTTACCCAGCAATTGGTTAAAAAGCTGGTCTTTTTTAGCGTAACCGTTACTATCCAGCAATACATCAAACCGGTAACTTTTAAGCCCCAAATCGTTTATCTGGTGTATCTGGTCATCTACATTGTTGTAATAAGCCGTTTGGGTAAGCGGGTGCCCGTTTATTCCCCATACAAATTGCTTGTTTGGCACCTGCGCATTGCATTTGCAGTAAAAACACACCGCTATAATACCTAAACAGGCACTTGATAAGTTACGCATTGCTTAACATTTTACGAGACGGCGCATAACTGTAAACCGGCTCTTCGTACACCACCGGTTCCTGTACTTTTTGCAACACATACCCTAAGGCGATGTAGATCCATAAGGAAGGGTAAGCAAACTCGGGCACAGTGGCCATCATAATTAAATAAACCAGAAACAAACCTGATTTGTAGCAAATAGATAGCAGCTTTCCGGGAATATGCAGCCACAAGTTCCTTAAGACAAATGCAGTAAACACCGCAATACCTATTAACCCGTTATTGACAATAATGGTTGAGAAAAAGTCTGTCGACCGTACATAGCCAAAACCTATGCCGAAGGCCTGACTAAAACCGTTTAAACTAGCCCAGTAGCCTACGTGCGTTGTGAAACCATTGCTTCTATCTCTTGCCGATGCGCTACCTTCTAGCTTTCCTGCAAATACAAAGTTGTAAATACTATCCAGCAGGTGACTAAATATGTCTAATTGCAACACAAAACATACTACAATTACGCCAATGGAGATATAGTAGAATAACTGAAACTGCCTGCGATAGATGATCCAGAACCCACCAAACAATAACATACATGCATAAGCTGTGGTAGAGAATGTTAAGATAAGGCAGCCCAACAGTAAAAACTTATCAAAGGTTCTGTTTAACCCAAAGGTTAACACCCAAAACGGAAACACTGTGAATACAAACATGGATGGTTCACCCGTGTAACTTTTAAAACGCATCATGCTGATACCGCCCAGGTTTACTGTTTGAAACAACGATGCTGATTTCTCACCATCGCCAAAAGTACGGTTAACCATAAAGTCGCCGTTTTGGCCAGTAAGCATATAAAAGCAAAACTCGTAAAACCCGTACAGGCACAACAGGCGCAAGCCCCAGTAAATGTAATCGATAATCTTATCCGTAGAAAAATACTTTACATACGCGTATATCACAAAGCCAACCAGTAACGGCAGCGTTTGAGTAAGGTGCGATCTGCGGTAAAAAGTCTTGGTAAAATCATTATGGTTAATTAATATAAGCGGCTTAATCAGCTTCAAATTGGTAACCAAGTTAATAAATTGCGAGCAAAAACTCAAAATTGTTATAACGCACAGAAAGTAAAACAAGTCTCTGTAAAGCAAATACTTGTTTTCTTTTAAGGTAGATAATGGTATAAAAAAGAACATCAGGCCAGCCAAAACCGTAATGATAGTTGTACCTGGGATGACGGGAATCAACAAATATGCAGTAATGGGAAAAAACAACATTAAAAAGTTGACGTAACGGGTAATAAAGTTACCCGCCGCGTTATCAGCTTGCTGCAGTGAGAAATTGTTAGCTAACATGTTAGATGTTGTGATATTAGTTTACCTTATCTCCGTAACCCATTCCGTACCCGTAGCCGGAGTAAGCTGAACCCGAAAAGTCGACATCGTTAATAACCAGGTAAAGGTTTTCTACGTTATCCTTGGTTTTAATATCGTTCAGTATCTCCATTTGGTTTTTGTTGGTGTAGTTATGCCTGCATACAAAAATTGTCATGTCTACATGCTTTTGAATTACCAAAGCATCAGAAACCAAACCTACAGGCGGGCTGTCAATCAAAACGAAATCGAATTTGGCACGCAAGTCTGCAATTAATTCCGGCAGCCTGTCGCTCAATAAAAGCTCACTTGCATTTGCCACAACCGGGCCTGATGATATCACAAAGCAATTCTCATCAAACTTACTTGGCTTTATAATCTTACTTAATGGCAAATCCTCCATCACGTAATTAGTAAACCCTGCTTTGGTTGTATCCAATCCTAAAAACCCGGATAAACGTGGTTTACGCAAGTCTAACTCTACCAGTACCACGCTCTTACCTGACATTGCTAATGTGCTGCCCAGGTTAGACGTTAAAAAGGTTTTACCCTCTCCTTCAACACTAGATGTGATCATGATAACACTTGAGTGGTCGTTGTCCAGCAAGCCGCGCAATTTAGTACGCAGTGTTCTAAAACTCTCCGTTACCGGAGATCTGGAATTGATATCAACAAGATATTTGCCTGATGCATTATTATGGCCAATTTTGCCAATAACCAATACATCGGTTTGTTTTTCAATATCAGCTTCAGATTTGATCTTTCTTGCAAATATGCTCTTGGAGTTTACATAACCCAGAGGTATAACAAAGCCGAGAAAGAACGACATCACGTAGATGATAGGCTTTATAGGTTTTGCAGGTGTTTTAGTGCTTTTTGCGTTATCTACAACTCTTGAGTAAGGCATATCTGCCGCTTTAGCCATGGCTGTTTCTTCACGCTTTTGCAGTAAATAAACGTATAACTGTTGTTTTAGCTCCTGCTGTCTTGCAAAGTCGCCCAAGGCACGCTGTTTGCCGGGAACAGCTTTTATATTGTTATTAACTGTATTATTCTGATTGCTTGAACCGGCGCTCGTCAGCTCAATTTCCTTTGCATAGCTATCAATGCTTTGCAGCAAGTTTCGGCGGGCCAGCTGTATTTGCTGATCTATATTTTGTATTACCGGGTTAGTTTCGGTGTACGATAGTTTGCTCTTTTCGCGTTCGTTGATCAGGTTATTATACTGCGCCAATCCGGTGGCGAATGAGGTATTTTGGATGCTTAGTGAACTTGGAATAACTTCTTTATTACCCGGGTTGCTCAACCGGCTCTTCAGGCTGTTAATTATAGATAGCTGTACTTGTTGTTGTTGATACCTGTCGGCATAAATGCTTGCGTTACCAACCAGTACTTTCGATTGCTCGTCAATATCAGTAATATTATTGCTGCTTCTGAATGCTTGGTAGTTTTTTTCGATACCGCTCAATTCGTCTGCAACCACTGCTATACGGTTATTTACAAAATTGATGGTGCTATCTATATTACGTTTACGGTTTGCCAGGTTATCAGCAAGGTACTGGTTCATTAAATTTTGCAGTATAGCTTCTCCTTTTTTGGAATTGGGATAGTACAGCGTAAATTCAACTGTAGTGGTTGCCTTATCGGTAAACTCGGCATCGTAATTATTCAACAACCCGGTAACGGCGTCGTCTTCAGACATAATATTTACCGAGAACTCTTGTTTAACCGGTAATACTCCCGGCCTTTTCGATAACTGAATATCATATTGCGGCAGGCTAACGGTCTTCCCGAAAGGAACCTTCAGATTAATATCTTCATCGCTGTTGGCAATGTTCACTGTGTTATCGTCAACAACATTTATCACGTATTTACGCAACTGTAACGAATCGACTTTATTTTTGGTGATGTTTACGATAAAGGGAGTTTCCTCATATGCCTCTGTAGCAAGTAACCCGCTCTTGTAAAAGTATTGAATGTTCAGGCGCATGTTCTGCACCACTTCTTTCATCAAATTCCTCGAACGCAACACATCACCCTCGTTTTTTATATTGTCGTTCATATTCAAGGCAGACGAAGCACCGCCATTGGCATATTGCGAAGATGCATCTGGCGTTGTTGGGTGTTGTTGCAGCAGAATAGTACTGGTAACCAGGTATTGCTTTGTCGCAAAGGTTACATATGCATAAGCAAGCCCCAAAAACACTACAAAACTGATTGCGAATAAGTACCAGTGCGATTTAATCTGTAAAAGAAAATTACTGATAGCATTGCTGTTTTCTTTTACCGAGCGAGTTTCCATAAATATATGTTTAGTTAATTTTAGATAGATAATTATTGATGCCGTTATAAATATCTTATACCCAAAACAATAGCAGTAAAGATAGTTGCCCCTGCGGTGATGTATTTGATAAGGTTATTATCATTATTCAATACCTTGGTTTTATTAGGCTCTACATAAATTACATCGTTTTGCTTCAGGTAGAAATAAGGTGAATTCAAGGTCGCTTTTTTAGTAAGATCCAGCTTTACGGTTACGTTTTTACCGGCAGCGTCTTTTCTAATGAGCAACACATTTTCGCGCTGACCGTAAACGGTAAGGTCACCGGCGAAACCAATTGCATCTAACAAACTTACCTGCTCGTTAGGAACTACATAAGAAGCGGGGCGGTTAACTTCTCCTATAACGGTGATCTTAAAGTTCAAGAACCTCACATCTACCACCGGATTTTTAAACGACTTGACAGCCTCCATAGAGATAACTTCGCGGGCTTTTAATGTAGAAAGACCTCCTAATTTTATTTTGCCCAGAATTGGCACATCTACAAAACCCATTTTGTCTACCAGGTAACCCGATACCGGCGTAATCATGCCCGATTGCGGCGTGCCTGCATTGGAGAAACCGCCGTTGCGGCTGTTGATGCTATTGGTAGCTGCCGGGTCTATAGTATTGATGTTAATGGCCAAAATATCATCCGGCTGTATAAAAGTTTCGCTATAGGCGGCAATATCAACTTCGCTTGGCTGAGTAGATTGCGGCAGATCCTGAAAGTATTTAAGGCGTTTGGTATTAACGCAAGAGCTTAGCGTGGTTAAGGCCATAAGAGTAGTAAACAGAATGCTTTTGAGCAGAGAAATATTTTTCATGGGATGAATGTGAGTATTGATTTTTTAAGATTAGAAATTTGCTTTACAGCCGTTGTGGAGCTTCGCCACTCCGCTTACACAAGCGGTTTCTTTTAATATTATCATTTCAATTATTACCTGTTATTAATTTTATTTCAATAACTACGGCTTTAATTATGATCAAATATTGCAATTAAAAGCCTTAAAAATTAACACTTTGGGCTGTTGGTACGTTAATGTAAAATAATGGGAAATATGTGTTAATATGTGTGTATTCATGTTTACTGAACGAGCAATTTTGAGTACATAGCACCCGAATTTGACCGGACATTTATCATGTAAATACCTCGGCCTAATACGCGGTTAAAAGGTATTTGCAGCCAAGCCGTGCCATATGCGTCAGTAACATACTTTTGCGTCAGGATGGTTTTACCGAACGTGTCGGTAACCGTAATTACGCCCGGCTCATTTTTGTTAAAATTTTCTATGCTTAAATTAAATTGGTTACCCGGATTTGGGTTAGGATATACCACCATTTTCTTAGGTGCAGCTGCCGAATCGGGCTTCTGTACCAGCATGTTGTTTTTATCGGCAACCGCTGCTGTCCTACCTGCGATGTTAGTAACCTGATATAGCTCCAAAGCAGCAATAGCGACCCTATTAGCCGTGGGGTTAAATTTCACAGTTAGCACACCGTCGCTCACAGTTGCTGCAAAGTCTTTTACCATTGCTGTACGGTAAGCCACCTCGCTGAAAATATCGTAATTAGGCAGTACCAACTGGTTCTCGATATTGATACCGAACACCCTTAAGCCGGCCTCAGTCCAATAATTCTCTACAAAATGCATTCTAACCAGGTAATCACCGTTGTTAACTGGTATTTCGTAGCGTGTTTCTGCCAGATCAACCGCTGCCGATAGATAAGTTTGGTATAATGAATCGATATCTGTGCCGGCTATTGGGCTGGACACTACCTGCATATCTAACTTAATAGAACCTTTGCGGTAGTTCTTGTCATTTTCCCAGGCCACGTTACCTATGGTTACATTGGCATCAGAACCACCTTTTATCCTTTTCACCACGTTTACGGTGGAGGTTGCCGTATTACCTATGCCATAAAGTGGTATACGCAAAGGTGCAAGCGCACTGTTGTAATTAACCACCAGCACCGCGTTTTTAATACCAACGGTTGACGGTGAAAATTTAACATTTACAACCTTGGTACCTTGTATCCCAACGGTTGTTGTGGCAAGGGAAGGGGTTGAAAATTCGCTGGCATTAGGACCTATAATTTTCACGCTTTTTATCTGGATAGACGGATCACTGATGCCGTTGGGATAGGTGTTGCCATTGTTTTTCAGCATAACTGCTATCGTTTTGCTGCTTCCTGTTATTGTTGGGTCGAAAGTGAACGACGTATTTGGCAGTGATACCAGTTCAGAATAATTTACCGTGCCGGAATCTGGCCTCATGTTTTCAATATAATAGATGTTATCCTGGTAATCGTAATTAGTGAACGATGTGCCCAAATAATCACCATTTAAAAAATAAGCATTTGGTATAACGTTACCCGCAGCATCCAAAGCCTTTAACACCCTGATGCCGATTAGCCCGTTAACATTTTGCGTACGATCCGTTGATGATGTACCCACACGGAAACCGAACTCGGTAGTCGGGCTTATTGTTCCCCGTGATAAATTTGTAGTTGAACCAATTAATCTCGGCATTATCGACTGACCGTCCAACGGGTTGTGGGTAAAGACGTTCAGGTTAGATGAAGAGCCTTTCGTGAAATATTTTATTGACTCTGTTGCAGAGCAGCAACCGTGGTATGCTGCTATTTGAACAATGTTTACAGGCTTGGATGGATCTGCCCTGACAAAGTAATCTGCATTAATTTCGCTTGACCCGCTAACACGAGTGGTGCCATCTACATCGCCATCATTTTGCGCATAACCCACTACGGAACCAAAGCCAAAAGCATTAATTAATTGTTGCGCGTAAGGCTCGTTAGTGCTCTCGCCTTCTTTTTGCCAGATACCGCACAATACTACTTTTTTTATAGGTGCAATACTGTCGGTGCTAATGATGGTGAGCGTATCGTTAAGCACTTTTAACCTTGTGCCTGCATCTTTAGCAACAAATTGTATGGTAACATCTGTAAAATTGCCTACTGTTACCGAGAAAGGTACAGTACCCAGTGTATCAGCATTTACCGATACAATTTTCCAGGATCCCGGGTTGGAAAGCACAAGGTTGTTCACCTTTAATTTACCTGTACCTTTGTTATTGATGCGTAAATTAACCCGGTCGTGGTTAGCATTATATGGTGTGGTATCGGGGCTGGTACGCCTCCAGGGTGTTTGTATCAACGAAAAAACCAAACGGTCGTTCGATGGGAAAGCATCCAGGTTTTTTAGTGACATGTAGGCACCGGAATTAGATTGCGCAATTACACTGAAACTGTAAGAGTTAGTGGTTGTGTTGCCATTAGCATCGGTTGCCTTAACAGCCAATGCGTAGCTTCCGGCAGTGCCAATAAGAAATGGCGCTTTATAATCAACAAACGCACCCGAGTTTAGGGAGTATTGTAATGAGGCAAGCCCAGAACCGCCTGCATCAGTAGATGATAAAAACACCTGCACCTCATCATCATACGCACCGGCTGATTTTAATGTGCCAACAAGCCTTGCTGTTGCCGTAGGTGCTGTATTATCTGTTACTGCGGTTACCGGGGCAAACGTTACGTAATTCATTTTAGAATTTACACCGCCGGAGGCATCAACAGTCAATTTACCGTCGGTAACTTGTACTACCGCTGTAGCCGTTCTAAATTTTGTGCCCGATGTTTGGCTGAAATCGGCAATTACGGGCAGTCCTTCTATATTTAATTGGTTGTTACTATCGAAATAACTGAAATCGCCGGCGCTTATTGTTACGCGGTATGCCCCGTTAGTTACGGCATATTCCCATGTGCCGGGCACCTGCGGGCTAGTTGTTGCCTGCATTTGTACAAGGCTAAGTTGTTTAATGTCGCCGGTTCCGCTCCTTAAGCGCATGTTTACTTGTAAATCAACCGGTTGTTTGGTATTAGGGTTTATCCAACCAAACCCACGTGTGGCATTATAAGGCAAACCGGTATCGGCAATGTAACTAGCGGGCGTAGCGGTAGCCGCAGTTTGGAAGTTGATGTTCACATTTTGTGTTGGCGGAACAACAGGTACGGTTATAGAAGATACCGCAAAATCGTCGAAAGTATAGGTGATAGCCGCAGTACCGTTACGGTACGATGCATAAATTGCCGCATAGGCCGAAGTATTGGTAATGCCCATATCGGCAACACTTATAGAAGATGTTGGGTAGGATGCGCCCACGTTTTTAAAAGTGGAACTATCTGTAGAATAAAATCCCTCTACTGTATTATTTACCGAATCGATAACGATACGCAAACTCACCGTTTGGCTGTTTAACCCGCTGATTACGGCGGTTGCGCGCTGGTCGGGATTAGAGGTACCGCTGGCGGTGGACGATACATCGTTCAACTCCTTCCGCAATTCCACCTTGTTACCGGCAATGGTTAATTTGATGAAGGTTTTATCATTCAACCCAAACCATATCCCGGCCTGCTGCGATGATGTACCATTATAAGGGCTTACAATTTTGGCATCGATTTGTAGTTTTTTTACCGGCGCAACCTGTACCCCCAATACATTGATTTGGTTATTGTTAGCCTGGTAATCTATCCCCTTATTAGCTACTAATTGCAGGCGGCCACCTGTTAAAGTAATTTTTGATGGCTCGTAACCGGGTACAGTGCTATACGTACGCGCACCATCTACTGATAATCGGGTTCCAGAGTAAGTGTTCACAGTGGTAAAGCCGGTTCCCTGCCCTGTTTTATCATTTATAGTGCCGGGTGTTGCGGCGTTAAAATTCAAATTATATGGCAAGGCAACTTTTATTACGGCACAATCAAGCGTGCTTACCGGGCTGCAGGTATCTGGGGCAGCAGTGCCGGCAATATTATATAACGCCAGACTTTTAGCCGTCAGCAAGGGTTTGCCAAATACTATGTTGCCAATTCCTAATAGCAACAGCGTTACTAAAACATTAACCAAGCCAAATGAACCGGTTTTGTAGATTTTCCCTATCATATTTAAATTATTTAAGCAATGGAAGAGGCAGATGGTACAACTACCTGCGTTTATATGGGCGGGCAACACCCTTTTGAGCCGCAAGTACTTTTGGCTTTGGCTCCTGCACCACTTTTAATAGTGTTATCTGCGATATCAGGTTTGGGTTTTCGTTCCAATTAAACTCGCTAACATATAAGTTACCATTGGTAACATCTTCGGTAAGGTCTAAAGGGTTGGCAAAGCCAACCATACCCTGCAAACCGTAATTGCCAGAGCCGCTTGCAGCGCGCACAATGTCGTATTTACTATCCTCCTGCAATCCGGGTCTTGCAGGTTTGTTTAAAACACCTGGTTCCAGCACCATAATATCGCCGCCGCCACTGAAGCGGCATACCAGTAATTTACCTTTTAATGCCCCATTGAACGCGCCGTTTTTGTATTCGATAACGCCGTTTGGCGATTTATTGTAGCCGAAATCAAATGCATTGCCACGGTAATTTTTGTCCGGCTTTACCGATGGCTTGTACATAGGGTTATCTGCAAATCCACGGTTTATTACATATTCTCCTCTTAAAGGATTAGGATGCCCGTAATAGCCAACGCCTTTGTTGGGGTTAACTCTAAATAGCCAGTCGTGCTGTACCGGTACGTTCTCTGTAGCTAAAACCGCAGGGCCATTATAATAGGTACCGTCAGGCCGTTTAGTTTTTTGAATTGCCGCAGGTGAGTTACCTCCGCCACCAGATCCGTTAGCCGGAATGTACAGCTGGCCATTACTATGCCAAACCATATCATACGCATTACGGATGCCTGAAGCGTAAATGGTTAACGGCGATTTAAGTGCATACGGGTTATATCCACCATCGGACAGCTTAATATTTGCAGCCGTTGCGCGGTTTATAAGGTTTTGGTTGTCGCTGGTTTTAACATCCAGCGGCAATTTAACTGTATTCAATTTGCTGATATCCAGCCTTAATATGGCACCCGAAAGCAACGTTTCTTCGCGCTGCCAACCTTTATCATAATTCCCTGCAGAACTGTTACTGCCCTGCGAAATATATAACCCACCATCGGGCCCAAAAGCCATACTGTTCACCATATGGTCTCTTGTTGACCGCGGCAGATTTATGATAATCTGCTCTTCGTTTTGCAATTCAGATCCGCTGAGTCTTGATATCTTACCATCAAATGCTGGGGCTGCATTCATTTCGGCCGAGGAGTAAGAAACCCAGGCTATTAAATTATCTGCAGTTGACATGGGGTCAAAAGTTAAACCAATTGCCGTCGACTTCCCCCGTTTATTGATCAATGTGTTTATCGGTTGCATTTTACTCAGCATACCGCTTTGATGGTCAACGTCAAATCGCTCTATGCCACCATCTATCTTAAGGGCGTAAAATTTACCGTCGGGCCCGAACAGCAACGATGTATATTTTTTGTTTTGCGTGCCGGGAACCGATATTTTGGTAAACTCTGCCTTAATAATGTTGCTGGAATCTACCGGCGCTAAGGCAGTTGAAAATGTAGACTGAAATGGCACGAATGGTGTACCATTGTAAGTTTTAACGCCGTTGGTAATAATAAATTTATAGTTTGTATAAGGCTCTAAAGGTTGAGATGGGGTAAAACTAATGGCGTCTCCCCCACCGGTTCCTTGTACATTACCCTGTACGTTTATTTCTTTGCCATTGTTCAGCTTTAAAAGTTTAACGGTTTTATTGGTGATAGTTGCATTGTCCGTTCCCCCCTTAAAACCTTTCACTGCGGGTATGGAAAGGCTGTTTGCTGCTATAGTAACATTGGTAGTAATAGTTGCGCCATTTACGGGGCTGGCCGCAATAATATAGGGCCGGGCCTTGTCTACCACTCTTAATGATATATCTATACTATTCGGCGCATAACTTGCCGACGATACCTGTATTTTTGCATAGTAATTGCCCACAGGAAGATTCCGCGCTGATGAGTAATCTATCACCACCGAATCCTTATCTGTTTCTGTAGCATCTAACGATAGCCAGTGATACTTACTATTGCGATAAGTTACCATTATTTTACAGGTGAGTTTTTGCTGCACCGAATTATTTATTTTTAAAATCGCTGTGTGTTTTTTGTTATCCTGCTTTTCGATAAGCAAGTTTTGCTGCGATGAAGTCAGATATAAATAAGGATTAGCGTTAACGGGTACAATACTTATATAACATATTTTGGTATTGGTACCGCCGTTTGCATCAATGGTTAACAAGCCATCAGTTACGGTAACCGTAACGGTTGCCTCTTTAAATCTGCCCGGGCTGCGCAGTTTTCCTATCGGCACAAAATTGGATATGGCTTTAACTCCTTCTATATTTATGCAGTTTATTTGTTTAGCTTTTGTAACGGCACCGTCACCGGCGGCAACGGTAACCTTATAAACGCCGTTCAATACTTTCAGCTCCCAATAACCGTTTGTCTTTACGCCATCAAATGGGCCATATCTCAGGGTGCTGATATCGTTAGCCTGCATATGCACAAAAGTTGACAGCAACACATCTTCCGGTTCTATCCTTGCGCGACCGTTGCCTTGTAAACTTATCGGCTTGTTAGTTAAAGTATTTTTCCAGCCAAAAGTTAAACCAGCCCCTTCGTAAATGCCGGGGTGTTCTGAAAATGGCTCGCCGGTATCTTTTAACCAGCCCGGGGGTGCCTGTGTATTGCTATCCTGGAAATTGATCCTGATAGGTTCTATCTGTGGTATTGATGACAAATTGAATAAATCGCGGGTTGATATACTGTCGCTCCCATTAATTTTTTCTTTTGATAAATTTCCGTTAAAAAAAATAGCCGTAACTGTTACTATAATGAGAAGTGGTAAAAGCAGAAACTTTTTAAAAAAGTTAAAATTAGATATCATGATAAATCGCAAAGTATTAGGCTATTGCTAAAAAGCTTCGCCCTCTCGCCTACAGTTACTTACTGCATACAAGTATTAATTATTCGATACAATTTTAACTCATTTTGACCCGTTTTGGGTGCTGGGAAGGGTGGTTGTACGGTTTATGTGCAACTGTGAGAAAGAATGTATAGTTGTAGGTGTTTCAACAAACAGTATGAGAAAACAATGTGAATTAAAAATTGCTAAAATGATCACGATTAAGTATCAAATTTTTAAAAAAACATTTTTTTAGTTTCCCAGTACTGCACGTATTGATATACAAGGTTGTGTAACCAACAATTTGGTTACCCTTTTGCACTAATTTAGTTGGATAAAAAGTGTGGCTGTTTAAATTTTATAGCAGTAGCAGCACATTTAAAAATACACTTTGCATTACCTATGAATAAAATCAATAATGATAATTGGATGGTACTTTATACCCGCTCGCGCTGGGAAAAGAAGGTAGACAAATTATTAAAAGAGCAAAACATTATATCATATTGCCCAGTGGTAAAAACGAGTAAACAATGGGCAGACCGGAGTAAAACAGTGGAAATACCGCTATTTAATTCTTATCTGTTTGTTCGGGCAAATATGCCGATCTGGAAAAAATAATACAAACTACCGGCGTAGTTACGTACATCACTTTTTGTGGCAAGCCGGCAATTGCGCGCGATAACGAAATTGAAAATATCAGGAGTATTGTCAAGAACTATCTATATGCAGAAACCATACCGTTGAGCAACCTACAAATTGGCGATGAGGTTATGATAGCGGACGGCCCCTTATTTAATCAGCGGGGAGAAATACAGCAGGTAAACGGAAAATTTATTGTGATGGTAGTTAAGAGCATGAACTGTGCATTGACTGTACGGATTGATTCGAAAGAATTAATTGCTTGCTAATAAACATTAAGGAGAAGGTGCTAAACACCCATATATGGACAAACATTACGGCCAAATAGTCGAATTAACAATCAGGAAGCAGCGTTTCAGCATCAGCGAACTTGCGCGCCTTGCAAACATCAACAGGAAGTGCGTGTATAACTGGTTTAATCAAAAATACCTTAAACCGGAGATCATCCATCGCATAGGTGGATTTATTAAACACGATTTTTCAGTAGAGTTTCCGGAACTTTTTACCTCTGAAGATTTCCTCCCAACCGAACAATTAAAGATAGGCTTTAGCCAGGGCTTTAACGAGCCTGAAAGCGAACGCGTTTGGAAAGACAGATATATTGATCTGCTGGAAAAATATAACCAATTGCTTTTAGAGCAGTATGAGAGAAATATGTGACGACTACTGGGCGGGTATAACGGCTTATTTAGAATCACTAATCACAAGCACCTGCCCACATTAGCTTAATGGCATGTACTAAAGCCTTAAACGCATCCCAACAGTATGCGGCTTTCTTTATAATTACGACAAGACTTTTATATAATCGGTCAATATGCGGTAGTCATTATAGAAAGTAATCATGAGAACTATTGTGTCTTTATCTTCATACCCAACTTACTTTGTACTACAGTTATGTAAATCTAACCGTTTAATCTACTTTTTTGTTAATCGCCATATCCACAAAAAGCATAAAAAAAGCAGAATGAACGGCTGTTCATTCTGCTAAGTAATTTTAAATTGGGTTTACTATAACTAACTTAATATATTTAATGCAGATCTATGGAATCAGCACTTTTGTAGTCCAGGTTTCGCCAACCTTTTTCACGGCGCTGTTACGGAAAATCTGTTTTTCTTCGCGGCTGTACACGTTTATAATTACGTTTTGATCAATATCAATTGGCGTTACATTAAGAATCAAATCATAATTGCGCTGATACCTGATATAATAAATCGCCTGTGATTTATCTACGTCTATTTCGCTTAACGTAGTGCCGGTACCATAATTGATGTGGCATTGGCCGGTGCATTCTACCGTTAGTTTAGCATACCCATAATCCCTATCGGTATTTACTTCATTTTTGTTCTTTTTACAACCTGAACTCAACAGCAATACAACTGAAAAAAGCAGTATACACTTAAAGGCTATTGACTGAATAAACTTCGCCGATCCATTGATGCAAAGTGAGTTTAAATTGTTTCTTAAATTTTTCATCCGTTAATTTTTCATAAAAGTAGGCCATACATTCGGCAAAAAAACCTTTATCCCGAGAGTGTATAACAGGTTGTGAAATAGTGTAAAAATGGATAGGGAGATGAGAAATTAATGCTAAAAACGTGCGAATATGGCGCGTGTTAAACTTCCGATTGTTGACTTTATACAGGCAGATAAACCTGTGCTCTATTTATGATAAGAGATTTTAGTAGCGTAAAGCAAGAGAATGATTTAAAAGTAAGTAGCAATGCCGACAATTATATTGCTACTTAGCTAATCGAGACTCCAATGTTTTCCACATTAATAATTAGAATTGTCATAATCTGATAATTACCATAGCTATGAAACCGCATTGAGTTAAAAAACGTATTATATAAAATTAAACAAGGTATTATATTGCGATGTATATTTCCTGATTGACAAAATTCACCATTAAATTAAACTTATACCACGTGTGTGGCCATTAAAAAAGATTATTATGGAAAAGCATTACGGACAAATTGTTGAATATAGGGTACGAAAAAATGGCTACAGCATCAGCGACCTTGCTAAAAGCCTTCAGGTTAACAGGAGGTCCATATATAATTGGTTTAATCAACGACATTTAAAGAAAGACATTATATTATCAGTTGGTTGTACATTAAGGCACGATTTTTCAGAAGAAATACCGGAAATGTTCTCACACGAGGATTTTAATTGCTGCCTTTATGCGCCGGTAAAAGAGACCAACGAAACAGCCGATAACCGTGCGGAAAATGAACTTTATAAAGATAAATATGTGGCTCTGCTTGAACAGTATAATCAATTACTTGTAGACTCACTTTAAATAGATTAGGCCCTTTTTTAACACAGTTTGCACACTCTTGCACATATTGGGTACAATACCCAATAACGCTGCTAAAAAAAGCAACTTAAGCATAAATTTGAATGCATTACTGCTTGTGCAATAATGTTAATATTTACGCTACATGCCGTTGCCATTCATAATAATAAACCGGGGTTACTTTCTGGTTGTCTGTTTACTTTTAAGCATCATTATTTCCATTATAATTGCTACAGCTGTACCGCTCGAAAAAGATGAGTTAGGTGCCTTGGTAAATATTTATTTACCGGTTTTTACGGGTGCTGCAACATTACTTATATACGGGGCTGTTGTGCTCATCAGCAAAAATATTAAGTTAAGATTATTGGTATTGGTGCTTTTTGCGTCTATCAGTATTTTCACTGGTGTAATTCTTAATTTAAGCTTTTACAGTTTTAACAGGCAGTTACAAACTATATCTGCTTCTAACGTTCTGCCATCGGTTACCTCTCCAGACAATGATAAAATTGAGATTCGAAATCTGGATAATTTCCCCACTGGTAACAGGGCGGTATTCTCTTACACTTATGACCCTAACTTACCATATGGTGCTAATAAACACAAGAATACAATTATCAATCATGACGCAACAATCGTCAGGATAATTAATCACGAAAAAAAGAGTATAACTATAAAAGAAGCAAGTTTTTCAAGTAAAGGCCTTTGGGCAGCATCCATCGCCAACAAGCAAAATGAAGGCATAATACTTCCGGCCACTATCCTGCCGGGCGATTCGTTAGACGTTAGTATAATCTTTACCGCAAAGGCACTTAATAAAAGAGTAGAATCCATTTGGTGGAAAGCAGCACTTAAGTTTCAGCATTTTGCCATAGGCATTGCCCGGCTTTTTAACTACCAACTTCCGTACGGCAGCACTTGCGCCAACATTAACGGGCAATTATTATTTAAAACGGCAGACAGAGACCTTACTCTAAAGCCTGTTCAATTAAATGGTATTTGGGAATACAGGTATGAGAACGATTGGGAACCCGGGTTACAAATGATACTAAACTCCCTCAATTTTAAAACCAAAGTGGGTTTTACATATTTTGACAACGGCCTGAAAGGAGAAAAAACCACCGATTGGTCTGACGAGATAGCTGCGGATTATTTTGAAGTAGCAAACGCGAGCCAGCCTGTTAAGATCAGGAAAATTGCATCTTATCATGGATGCTGTACCGTAGAAGATTCGGACACGTTAGCTATTTACGACCTTAATCGGCAGCTAACCCGGCAGCTGCAGTATACCAATAAATATAGCGGCCAAATGCTGTTGCCTTTAGCATCAGAAATGCCCGATTCAAAACATTTGTCTAATCTTTCAGGGCCTTTTGCCGTAAAGATCGGGCTAAGCTTTACCGACAGAACCAGGAATCACGACAAGAAAATCGGCATCAGGGTTTGGAAGGCGGTTGACGAGCATGGTAAAGTAATTGATAACGCATATATATTAGGCAGCGACTACCTGGGTAAAAAAGGAACAAACTACGATTACCAGGACAACGTGTACTATATAGAAAATATTAAGCTTTATAATAATAAGAGCACTATACCTTTAATGGCGCAAAAGTAAGCCCACCTTCTTAGCAAAAAACTTATCCAACTTAATCGGGCAACCGTTCTGACAAAAAGGGCATCCATTTATTGTTAGTTTTAGCGGGATAGTAAATAACACCATTATTATTATACATAATAACAAATGAACAAATCCTACACGTTTCAATTATTGCTTGCCGTAACTATTGCCTTTTCTGCCCTGCTGCAAAGTTGCAAGAAAAACGTTGAACAACTTATTGTGACGAACAATGAGGCTATAATGGCTACCAAAACATCTGTACTTGCTATACAAAATGACGACTTTAGCGAAATAAGCTGGAGTATTGCGAAAAGCCAGCCAACGTCAACACATGAAGTAAACGGCGAAGTAGTTAATAATAAACTATACATATTCGGCGGGCATGATTATACTAAACGGCCGAATACCTGGAGCCAAACAAAGCGATCTTACGTTTATGATCCTGTTGCAAATGTATGGTCGGCAATTGCAGATTTACCACACTTGCCAAACGGTGCCAACTTTGGCGGAGTGACTAACGAAGGGCTTACTAACGATGGCACCTACATTTACTTTGCAGGCGGTTACATCTGCAATGCCAATGGCACAGGCCAGGTATTTGGAACAAAACAGGTATGGAAATACAATACCATAACCAATACTTATGAACAACTGCCAAACTTGCCCCGTGCTTTAGGCGTTGGCCAATTAAAATATTTGAACGGCAAGCTACATTTTATGGGTGGTGCAGACCTTTCGAGAAATGACGTATCCGCCCATTATGTGTTAGACCTGAATAACTTAGCAAGCGGCTGGAAAACGGCTGCGCCGTTATTACTGGCAGTAAACCAAGCGAGCAGCGCAGTCTTAGATGGTAAAATTTATGTTGTAGGTGGTGCCCGTGGACATGATGCTGCCAGTATAGCCCAAAAAGCGCTGCAGGTATACGATGAAAACACCAACAAATGGCAAAGACTGGCCGATATTCCTATCAGTCGTGACCATATTGCATCATCGGTTATTGTAACAGGCAACCATATACTTGTGCTTGGTGGTGAAACCTCATACAATATCACTTCTAAATTAGTATCGGCCTATGCCACAGCAACTAATATATGGGCTGAGCTTACTCAAATGCCGGCTGCCCGGTCGGGCGGTGTTGCTGCATTATTGAATAACAATATTTATTATACTGGCGGTAATTTTTCCATCAACAATTACAAAGGTGTACCTGTGTTATCGGGCACAACAGTAGTATTATCTCTTACCGACGTACATCAGAGATGGCGCATATGCCTCCATTAATTACGGTCGCGATACATCTTTGGTTGTAAAGGGCTCCGCAACGAGCGGGTACAGCAGGTCGATTTACTTGAAATTTTCTTTACCTGAGGCCAGAGCAGTATCATCTGCGAACTCCGTGTATATGGTTACAATGCCGATAATAGCAATGCAATAGATATTTCTTGCTTCGGAGTACCGGTTAACAACTGGACGGAAGCGCTTATCAATTCTAAAATTGCTCCCGCAGCTCAACTACCTGCAATAAGCGTAGCCAAAGCAGAGAACCAGCCTAAATATATAGAGTTTGACGTAACTGGTTTTGTTCAAAGCCAACTGTCAGCAAATTCAGGGGTAGTAAGCCTGCAGTTGAAAGATGCTGCTAATAAAAATGCTACCATTCTGTTTAGCAGCAAAGAGGCATTACTTAATAAACCGCAACTAATTTTAATAAGCAACTAAAGCTGCCTTATTTTATGTATTTAATATTACGCAATACACATAAACGCTACTCGTTTTCGCTACAAATACACATTAGCAGAATGAGTTCAGCAAGCAGTTAGTAACCGGCATTATAAAAGACCGGAATGGCCAGGGAACCGGTTTCGCTACGGCAAACACATACATCGGCACAAGCTCAGCTATCGACGGGTAAGCTCCGGTTATCAAGTATTAGGTTACGAGCAATCAAAGATTACAATTACGGGTGGTACCTTACAGTTAGTGGAAAATGTAGGGATCACCTTTCAAGCCACCTTAATTGTACTAAAATAACTTAACAGTAGTGGTTACCGATATTTAGTAATTGTTTTTTGACTTTTAAGCAACAAAAAGTTAAAAGTACCGTATAAAATAAAAACACCGATTAACTATTGATATGAATCGCGAGCCGCAACAAATCCAAAACGCATTAGCAAAACTCGAAAGGAATTTAAATACTTGCGTACCGTATAGTTGCTTTGGAAACGATAATAGGAAACAGATTTTAGTTATGCTGGATGTGATCAGGAATAACCGTGCTAAGTTATGGATAAACTCTAAGTATTTATCCATATCAGAAATGTTTCACGAGCAACCCGACAACGCCTTGTGGCAATCAGCAATAGATGCCAGAGATTGGCTCGACGGACAATTCGCGATTGAAGAATTAATGTTTAAAGAAATACAATTACCGACTGATAAATTGCTGGAAGGTGCTTTATTTAACCGGTAATAATTATAAAACCTTTTAATATTGTTAACACAAATCGGCCATCTCATGTAGATGGCCGATTTGCGTTAAAGGTGTTCTGTTTAAACCTATTGATTTAAAACATAATTACGACGTTAAAAGATGGTCCCCCTATTGCAGCTACCTCAAAGTCAATTTTCGTAATGCATTACGGTCTGTAAAGTATAGCGTGCCTTCATCCTTAGATAAAGCAAGCTGGTTTGCATGAACATCTGCCTGATTACCTGCACCGTCCATGTACTGTCTCCCCGGTTGCGGGCCTACCAATGTTCTGGTCACTCCGTTGCTAATGCTTCTGATCGTGCTTACATCGGCTATATAGATAGTGCGGCTATCTTTAGTAGCAACTATACTGGTTAGGCTCCCCGTAATAGTAGTCTCCTGGCCAAACCTCGAGGTTCTGTAAATTTGGGTAAAAATGCCGGATGGTGTTAGTTTATAAATAGCATTTCCGTTTATCACTATATATTTTACGCCATTGTAACCACAGAAGAAGTTGGTTATTTGCGGAGATAGCTTATTGTCTGCCGTTAAGGACTCGATAGGAGTTTTAAAAGTTTCTGTACCTATCTCGCCGTTCTTTACCGTAAATCTTTCAAGTATTCCAAAGGATTTATTATTTACGGTATCTGTCGCTATTCCGCTTACCCAAAGCCTGTCGTCGTATGGGTCCTTTTCCAAATCCAGGTAAGTGTACTTATAATCTTTCTTAAAGGCGGGGGTAATTACATCGCCGTTTGGTTTTACTATAAACACTCTTGCGTTAATAAACGGGTACGCCCCTTGCCTGGTTAAAATGTTTATAGTGCCATCTTTTTGCACCCTAACCCTTATAGATCCACTGGGTTTTTCCCCGGTTTACTTGTTGGAGGTGGCAACGTGCTCACATAATAGTTGGGTGTTACTTTACGTATAGCCCCGCCAATATCGTCTGCAACATAAAAGTTCCCGTTATCAAGCAGGTCAATTCCTTGTGGAAAGTTAAACCGGGCTTCGGTTCCCTGTCCGTCATAAAAAAAACCACCGCTTACACTTCCTGCTACTGTGGTTACTGTGAGTGGCTTTACAACACCGGTGCTTGATAGGGAATTGTTACTTACACTGATTTTGTCTGATGGAGAAATAATAGCTTTATCTTTGGTACAGGCAGACATTAAAGCTGCGATGATAATTGTGGAGATTACCGGGTAATTAAGTCTCATAGGCGTTATTTAATTTACACCAAGGTATTTTAAATATTACCGTGTATTGGGCCTTTACTTAAACTGCCCTTAAATTGTGCAATGCCAAACGAGAATGACCATAACGGCAATCTGTAGCCTTCGAGAATAAACTCGCATGAAATTGATTAGATATTAGCAAATAACAAAATTGCCAATATCAGCATTTAACCGCCAGGCTAATTATTGGTGTAGTTCTTATAGTTGTAATCAGTCAATACTTCTTTGTATTGATCGAGTATATATTCCAGAAAATCATCTCTTTTTTTCAGCTCGTTTAAAAATTCAGCAGCATCTGCCTAACACCCTTTTTCAAAGACAATCTCGCCTTTTTTTTCATACTTAAGCTTAACGCTGATGTATTTGCTAACAATAATGAGCCTGAAGGCCTTCATGGCAACAAGTGATCTTTTCATCTGATTGATTATGGGTACAGTTTTATACGTTTTAGCTCCAACTTTTGTCACCAAATAACACATAATTTTATAAAAATCTATTATAAAAACATAATAAATTTAATATATAATAGTTTGGCAGTGTTATTACTTTGAATATAAATAACTTAACATTAAAAAAATGTTAATATTCAGTATAAACCAGCAATAAAACACACTGGACTAAATGTGTGCACACGCACATCTAACTGTACGGGCATTTCGTTTGGCTTATATTTTAATATTTTTACTAATATAAATCTACTGAACAGGAGTTGATATGGACAAGCATCACGGGAAAATTATAGAATATACGCTAAGGAAAAACGATTACAACATCAGCGACCTGGCTAAATCTATGAATGTGAACAGGAGAACACTTTACAATTGGTTTAATCATGAAAAAATAAAAAAAGAAATTGTATTTCGAATCGGATGTATTATACGGCACGACTTTTCACAGCAATTTCCTGAGATGTTTTCGAGCGAAGAATTTAGCGTTATAAATATGCCAAAAAAACAGCAATTGCTGGGCGATGAAGGAAACAGATGGCGAAACAAATACCTTTCCCTTTTAGAAGAATACAATAAAATCGTCGATAGGCATTTAAAGATTGTTTGATCAAAAATGTGGTATTTTCATGCATCAGGACACATTTGTGTGTTATTTGAAACAACTTTGTATTAATTACACAATAAGAGATGCGTGGTAAAAGAAGTGTGATAAAAGAAGTTACAAATTGAAATTTGGTGTTTCGACATGCGATTTTACCTTCAAGTACAGGGCTTTTAATATTTCATATCAGATAACTTTATATCCTTCTATGAAATAGTAAAAAGCGACTAAGATCAATGGTTTGATATTTGTTTACTGATTAATACAAATAAGCATATGGAAAAACACTACGGTCAAATTGTAGAATATTTGGTAAGAAAAAATGGTTACAGCATTACAGACCTTGCAACTGAATTAGATGTGAACAGAAGATCCATCTACAATTATTTTCAAAACCAATTTTTGAAAAGTGACATTATCTTTAAAATAGGCCGGGTAATTCGCCATGATTTTTCTAAAGAATTTCCGGAGTTTTTTACTCCGGAAGATTTTGCGCACAGTTATAAACAAAGCAAACTTATTTCAAGTGCGGCACCTGTAAATAACATTGTTGAAGAAATCTGGAAAAATAAATACCTTAATCTTTTAGAAAGCTATAATGAGGCTTTATTGAAACGACTTAACATGCAGGAAGAAGACAGGTTGAGTATTAGTGCTGTTATAGCCAACTAGGAAATATATTAGGGCTCTTTATATAATTTACCACATTGTTTTCCGCTTATAATACCTACACCTCCTGGTTGTATTTCTCCATATTTGAAATACTTAATTAATATTTTAAAAAAAATAAAGTAAGTTTTTATATTAACTCATTATTTCCTAATGAATGACCAAGTTAATAAATAGCCTACGCCTTGAAACTGCACAGTTTAATAATTTTATAATTGAAAATTACTTAGCTTGGATAAAAAATAAAAACTACAACGAACCTCAACGTTATTTATTTAATTCATTTTTTGGTTTAAGTGAAAGCCTTGCAGCTTTGGGTTCAGCATTTGAAAATATTGCTCATATCAAAGGCTTGGAGGTCATTCCTCTAAAAGAAGCTATTGCGGAAGCAGCAGGGGTTGTTTACCTGATAGAAACTGCTACTGATATAGTTGAACTTACGTTAAAAATTAAAGGTATTAATACAGAAAATATAATTAACAGTATTCAAAATATATCTTCCTACGGTAAAGAATTCAACAAATCGCAAAGCGATATTGATACGGAGATTGAGGGGATAAAACAAGATAACGAAGACTATTTTAATAATAGTGGTTCGTACAAATTTAGCGTTTATAATGCTACTTTTTCAGACACTATAGCTTATTTAAGCAGCAATGCATCGGTGCTGCAGGTGAGGAATGCTTTTAAAAAAATAAACGATATATATGAATACTACTCGCCTATCACCGGTGCAAATTACACTCATGATAAAGATTTTTTGAGCAGTTTGTTAAATACCCTAACTATTTTATTATTAGCCTTCGGTTACATAGAGCCATTTTTTCAAAAATCTCATGATATCGTAGAATATTTTGAGGAACATATAAAAGATATTATTGCAACACAGGCAGAAATATTTAGCCAATTATAATATCCCTTTCCGCTATTAAGCTCCAATAGCTTTTAACCTTATTTCAACACGGCGATTCTTTTTCCTGCCGGCACTTGTGTTGTTATCTGCTATTGGTATGGTGCTGCCGAAAGCAGTAGTTACTATTCGTTCTTCTGGTACTCCCTTATTTACCAGGTAAGCCTTAATTGCATTAGCACGCGCTTCAGACATTTTCCAGTTTCCTAAATATGATCCAATAGCATCTGCATGGCCCCGCAGAGATATAGCGTATTTATTCTCCGTAAGAAATTGTGCAAGTTCATTTAATTGTGTTGAATCAATTTGTGGAACATTAGCTTTACAAAAGGCGAATTCGACATTTCTTGTAAGGTTAGCCACTGATAGTTTACTCTTACTTGCCATTTTAGATTTAATAGGCAGAACTCTGATCGGGTGGGCTTCAACCGCCTGGAAATGCAAAAGCGCCACAATTGCAAATACGCGTATAAATTGAATTTTCATGGTATTTTATTTAAAAATATTACATAAAAAGAGCCAAACCTTTTCTAAAATTAAGGTTGTATACCACTACGTGTAATATCACAATTTGCATCTTTTATCTTACCTGAGTTTACGATAATTGCTTGTCTTATTTTCTATTATACAATTTAAGGTACAACCAAACTGCCGATTAAAATACTTGGCCTAAAATTGTGTAATTGCATATTAAATAAAATACTTTAATATGAAAAACTCTACCTCGTTACTGCTTATAGTAGGCTGTGTGGCTGTTTCCTGTACAAAGGAAGCTTCGGTGCCGTTAAATAAGATCAATAATACCGATGAATTGGCGGTAAGTAAAACAGCAATTGAAGCGGTTGCCACACCTTATACGGTTCGCACAATTGCAGGCGTTTATGAACCGTCGAAATCAGAACCATACCTGATAAATGGGCCGGGTGCAAAAGCCAAATTTTGGAAACCCCATGGCCTTACAGTGAATGGTGACGGAAGTATTTATGTGGCAGATTTTCTAAATAGTGCTATCAGAAAAATCACAGTGCAAAACAATGTATACACCGAACCATTATCCTATAATCAGCACACTGGCGGTGGGCTGTTACCCGAAGCGGTAGGCATTTCGCCTGGAGGTACATTATATATCGTATCTACAGGCTATGGTATTCGTATTTACAATAAAGAAAAAGGTATTGATGTTTATGACCGGATCTCCAACAGTGACTCTAACCTGGATCTGGAAAAAGACAGTAAGGGAGTTATGTGGTTTGTAAGCACGAGTAGCCTTGGGAAGATCATAGGTACTACCATCCAACGCAATGTTGTAAATTTCTCATCATTTCTGTCGCCTAACGAATCGTTAAGAGGAATAGGAACCGGGCCAAATGGCGTAAAATATGTAAGTACCGCTACACAATTGTTTAAGGTTACTAACGAAGGCAAGATTACCAGGCTTTTCCAAAATGAAAAATTTACTTTTATAAGCGGAATAGCTGTTACAAAAGATGGTAACACCATTTATCTTGCAGAAGGAAATAAAGTGAAGAAAATAGTGGGTAACACAATCACTACCATTACCGGCCCGTTACCGGCTGCAGACGGCAGGGACGGTGTGGGGATTGCCGCTGATGTTGTAGCAGCGAATGTGGCTTTATCTAACAGTGAAACCGCTTTGTTTGTATCAGACACACGTAATACTATTCGTAAAATAACGCTGCAATAATAACCGCCTGCGATAAAATACTGACATCTAACAAAACGGACGGTAACTTAATATACCCGGCCGTTTTGTTGCTGCGCAAAATTATTAAGCTGCCAAACAGCTGCTGATGGTATTTAATAATTTCTTAATCTCAAATGGCTTGCTAAGGAATGCGTCGAAGCCGAAATTAGCAAATAAAGTAGCAAAATTCTCGTAGCCAGTAAGCAATACTACCGGTATGTGCAAAGTATTTTTGTGGCTTTTTATAACGTTGCATATCTTTCCGCCATTCATCCCAAAAAGTAAAAAATCAGTGAGGATCAAATCCGGATGGTGCTGCTCTACCAATTGCAAAATATCATCAGACCGTTCTAATCCAACTACCTCAAAATGATGAACTTTAAGTATCATTTTCAATACCTCCAAAGTTTCCTGATCATCTTCTATAATCAATATTTTTTTTACTACTTTTTTCATAAACGTCTATTTAGTTGTACGCTTCATAATTTAATATTGTTTAGATAATAGTGACAGCCTAAATGATGCATAACGATATGCCCGAGCTCATCCGTTAATTGTATAGTTTATAAGTAATACGCTCTGGCGGTCTTCAAGCGTCGATATTAATCCGTAGAGAATCAAAATAGTTCTCCTATACACGCAAATCATCACTTTGAATCGAACATATAAAGCATTTCTCACTATTATGGATATGCAGGCAACTATTCCTTTCCAAATACCCCTCTATATTATATCGATTGGCAATAATGATTACTGTTAAAGGTAAATGCCTGGCAGCTGCTACATTATTAGTTACCTGCAACTCGTGCTTTCGCTTACGTTCTATGGCGTCTGCTCATTCTTTTGCAGGATGTGATGCTAATGCGCAAAAACAAATAAATTTGTAATCGTAAATTCTCATAATTTAACATCTCACTTATTATAATCGACTATATATTTGGAGTCTAATTAGTTATAAAATTAAAGCACCGTTATATATGTTGTATACCCAATATTGGGGCAATTAGCATACACAGTATTGTTTAAATATAATGTCAAATGTTCTATCGTATTTTATGCACTGCTTTTGCTTCTGCTCAGCTCTATTAGCTTTAAGCTTGTGTAAGCCATTCCATATATCTACATTTTTGGGGCAATTGAGCATACTAATAGTTGTTACCATTAATAAATGATTCTTTTGAATTATAAATATGATAGAATATTACCTGGCGAATTATTAAAAACATATGGTTTGTAACTTATAATGCAATGACAAAAATTTTCCTAGGCGGTTTCCCGTTAGATATTACCGAACTCGGTTTAGTGCAGCTCTTAAGCTACCATGGTGAAGTTACTACCATAAAAATAGTGCGCGAAAAGCATACCCGGAAATGTAAAGGTTACGCATTTATTGAAACCCCAGGCTTTAATGACGCAAAGCAAATTATAAAAGCATTGAATGGTACCATGTTGGGCGAGCGAGCACTGACTATTAGCATAGTAGCCGAACCGGAGGTAATTACTAAAGCGGATATTAAGCCAACATCCCGGGAAAATTTTGCGCTGGCAGAGAGGTTCACAAGACAAATTGTTGTAGCTGACGGCACATCAACTAAAACTAAAAGGCCCAGAATAAAGAGCTAACTCAGCCTTAAGATAATCTTTAGGAAAAGCAAATTGGCTCCTGACCGCAGGAAAATGGTCAACCCATACACCTCATAATTCTTTAAGGAACTTAGCCGGTCAAAAGTCTGACCCTTTTCTTTTTCTTCTTTTTGCGCTTCAGCTCCCAGTCCATCACCTCACGCAGGTCACCCGCCTCGAGGAGTACCGCCGCCAAGCCATCACCGCCAGCCATTTTGCCCTCATCCGGCACAAAATTTCCTGAAAAATCACGGTCTTTTCCCCCGTTTGCATGGCCTCCCAACCCGGCCTTTTTTGCCTCGCCGTTTTGTTTGTTTCCCTCACCCTCCGCCTTGTACCGGCATCGTTCGAGTATGGCTTTGGCGCTGTAGGCTTTTCCCAGTTCACTGCCGTTGAATACAACCTGCTTTTTATGGTCAACATAAGTCATCCCGTAGATCACATCACCGGCCCCGCGCCGGACGACAACATCTATCCCTTTGCCTTTCAATTCGTCAATTAAGCCATCCAGCCCCAGCTTCCCATCCAGCAGGGCGAGGTCTATGGATGTCTTTAAATTCTTTTTCAAACCCTCACGTCCCGCAGCATTTTTTTCAAAGCTTTCCCGCAATCTTTTCAGCGTGGGTTTGCTGTAAAAATCACTTGCCTTGATCGGCACACCCACCTTATTTCCTGCCTCATCCAGCATACGGAAAACCAGTCCTTCAAATTTATTAACCCGCGAACCCTCACCAGCCACCAGCTCATCCAGGGACCTGCTCCGCGACTAAACCGTGATCCGCTTGCCGAACAACACCCGCCGCACATATTCCGACAGCTTTTTCAGGGTACTTTGTTTCCAGCCCTCTTCCAGTTTATCAAACTCATCCTTGTTCAGCCGCAACCCGATGATGCGCTTCCTGCCTAAATCCTTCTCCTCCATATCCCAATCATCAAAACAGTATACACACATCATTCAAAGCTCCCAGCCAGCCGGTTCACCCGCCCCCGAGTTCCGAGGGGGGCGGCCAGATTCCAGTTGTTGTTAAACAACTGTACATCTGGCCGATTGCAAAACGGGCAATCTCCCGGCCGTCTGCCGACAGCCAAAAAAATCCAAAACAGTGGAACCTAACCTGCGCTCCGCAAACCGCCGCCAAGCCGTAAAACCGGCTTTTTGACTTCGCCTTTGTGCTGAAGCCAGTCATTCAGATCCTTGAATTTTTCATAAAACCCGCTTTCATCAACAAACCGACCGCCTAAAGACAAGGCATATTGGGTGTAGGCCAGTCCCGTCACATCCCGGTCTAGCCAGAGATGGACACGGGCGTGCTGTTCCAGGAAGGGCTGCGTCCGGTCAAACAAGCCCGCGCCATTCAGCACCACGTAATCTACCGAACGCGGGTCTTCATAAGGGTGCAAAGCCCGGTAGGAAAGGAAGTCCATAAAACCTTCGAAAACATGCGCCGCAGTGTTCCCGGAACCCAGACGGGTAACGTCTTTTGGTGCGCTGCTTTGCTTGCAGTTTTTGTTGCGGATCTCCCAGCCACCGGCGTCATTCTGAAAGCCGATACCATAGTAGGTCCTGCTGTTTATTTCGTAGGAAACTTCTTTGCAAAAATGGTCCGCCACAGCAACTGGAATCGACCGCTCATGCAGGTAATTGTTGAGCGGATAAGCGTACAGGGGCGCACCTCTTTCACGACCAGTTTGGCCTCCTCACCGGCACGCCCTTCATGCAAGTCTGGCTCATGCAAACAGAGCTGGTGAGGGTAAAAAGAAACATTCATCCTGTCCAGCAGTTCCGGTACCGAACAACCATGGTAACGGAGTAAAAAGTCAAGCGGGTTTCCGCCTGTCATCAATCCGAAATCGAACCATTGATTGGTCATTAGGTTAACATGAAAACTTGCCGTCCGCTCATTCCGCAGGGGCGACAGGTACCAGTAATCCGTATCGTTTTTTTTTCGCGACACCACATCGTGACCCAGCATATCCAGCAGATCAACCAGGTCTAGTTTCCGTAACCGGGAAAGCGAAAACACTTCATTCGTTATATCCATAACACACATCCCTTTCACTAATCATAGCAAAAGTAAAGTGCCTTATTCACATTCACCTATCCTCCCCATATTTTGATGAGGATCGTTTGAGTACGGCCAACTATCTTTGAAATAATAATTAACCTTTAAAATCAATTGCATATGGCAACCAATGTGTTAGGAAAGGTCTACGAAACTTTGTTATGTAGACCGGGGATGAATGAGGCGGTCAAGATCGATGTTAAGGTAAGCCGGAAGTCGATATTGCTGCAGAGCAGCGTAATCGAAAACGGTTTAAATTTTTAAATATTGTTTGCATGAAGAGATAATTTATCGCCGCTGGTTTCCATATAAGGGCTCGTTTATTTAAGATCAGTAAGCACCAAACAAAATTTCTTGTACAGCGGCTGGGGAGCAAATTTAATCCTTCTGAGTATCAACAGTTACTTAATTCTATAGGGTGAAATATTCAGTGCTACCTTAAATGAACAGTTATTGAGCGGTATCTTGAAACGAATTTGCTGATCCTTACCATGGTGAGTTGGTATAACTTAATGATGTCATTAATATCTAAAATAATCAAGCTATATAAAAGTCATCGCATTTACATCAATTCCCTGGTTTGGTGAATTTTCTAAAAAGATAGATAAAATTTACATAGCTAAAAATCCCTCTCGATATTCGTATTGTGAACCGTGATTAGCATCAGGGAAGAGAATCCCAACTGGGGCAATCAGCTTCCTTTTAAGTTCTTCTTTGTCTTTCATATCATAAAACTATAACTTTGTTCTTAGTGAATTAAGATTTCGAATACATATAGAAAATAATAAGCATTAGGATAAATTTTAACCTAACAGTCAATCCAGCGACCCTTTAAAGCGATTTATTTGATCATAGTATCAGCAGTCCTATATAACGCTCTCTCCTGTATCTACAAGTTACCAATATTAGCAATAGGAAAACGAAAACAAATTAAGTCATGCCTAGCACCTTTCATTATGATTTAATCTCCTGAAAGGACTTGAGGCCTTCGCGCACATAAGAAGAAAGATCGGAATATTAGATGATCATCTTATCTAATAATCCTGTCACGTCTAATCAGCCCACTTTGTAATGCGTGTTTAAATATAAACAGTTATTACTATATTTGCAGTGTTGTCGGAAATGGTCGATAAAAATATTTATTGAATGATTCATTGAGTAGTCAAAACTCAACTCTACAATATATTGATATTAAGGCATTTATAGAATGGGTTCGATTCCCGCTCTGAGTACTTGAAAAAAGCGATTAGGTGAAAGACACTAATCGCTTTTTTTGTTGGTATCATCCCCTCCTAAATCAAGTACAATCACATATTTATCCGATTTAAACTATCATACACACGCTTGTTAAACAATTTATACAATCGGTGTGTTGAATCACATATGAATAAAATAAATTTCCTGTTGTTTGCAGGCATCGGCTTGGGCCTCATCACCAGTTGCAACCAGCCCAATTCAACTAAAGATACAGAACAAAAAAAGACTGACACCACAACAACAAAAACAACACAGTCGGGCCTATCGCAAACTGCATTGACGTTACCTGTATTAGATGCCTTGTTTTACGAACCCGATTTTGCAGGGACGCTTAAGTCTAAGGTGGGGCTTACTGATGCACAAATAGAAAAGCTGAAATCTGCAGCCCACACTTCATTACGTGAATTAAATGAGGACGGTACCGCGGATGCAGCTTCGGCACGATCGGCAACCCAGCAATACGAAACGCAGATAAAAGAAATTATTGGCGAAAACAAGCTGCAACAATTGCAGCAACTGGTAGCCGAACGCTATAGCCAGGGTGTAGAGGGGCTTGCCCCTACCAAGCCTAACTTTGTGCCTGCGGATACCCGTATAGTAGTAAATGCGCCGGCATTCCGTATGGATGTATTTCAGGATGGTAAACTGATTAAAACCTATAAAGTTGGCATAGGTTACCCCGAGTTTCCGTTACCCACCGGTATGCGAAGGGCAGATACACTCATTTTCAACCCAAGCTGGACACCACCCGATGAACCCTGGGTAAAAGGAAAATTTCAACCCGGTAAAAAGGTATCGGGTTCCAGCGAACTTAACCCACTGGGTGTGATCAAGATCCCAATAGGCATGCCTTCGCTTATACATGGTGGTAAGCCGCTGGAAAAAATAGGAAGTTTCGCCTCGCATGGTTGCGTTGGTTTAACCAATATACAGGTTCAGGATTTTACGGCAACTCTGGCCAAACTGGGTGGTTCAGACCTTGATGCCGAAAATATCCGTTCGCTTGTTAAACAAGGCAAAACTAAACCGGTAAAACTAAGTACACCTATCCCAGTAGACCTCCGCTATGAAAGTATCGTTGCGGAAAGCGGCAGCCTGCACATTTACCGGGACGTTTATGAACGAGGCACAAATACACTCGAAGAAGCAAAACGCATCCTGGCCGTTTATAATATCACTTATGATAGTTTGAGTGAACAGGAAAAAACTGATTTGAATAACGCTTTGACAGAGATGAACAAAGATCCCCGTGGTAATGTGGTTGATGGTGATAGCAACCAACCATCAAAAAACGGCGTAGCACCAAGCGAGATAGCACGATCTAAACAAGGAAAAATTACCTCGAAAGTTAAAGGAGAAAAAGAAGCAACAGTTACAATAGCTGCTTTGAAAGGAAAAGGTTACCCCGCACCCGTCGAAATAAATACCGGAGAGCCCGCCAAATAATATCAAAGGATTTTCGTCAACAGTGTTTAAGCTGTTTGGCGAAAATCCCTTGCTAAAATATTTACCTTTTGCACAAAATCATTCAATTCAAAGGGCTTAACCAGGTAATCGTCTGCCATGCATTGCTCTTTTATTTGTTTAAGATTTGCGTGGGCTGATACAAGGATTACCGGGATATGTTGAAACTCGGGTTGCTCTTTAATATAGCGGCACATAGACCCACCATCCTCACCACCCAAATTAACATCCAGCATTACCAATGCTATATCCTGTGTTTGCAATTTATTACGTGCAAAGCTGGTGTTACTCAAACTAATCACTTTGTATCCTTCTATCTCCAGTAAAATGCACATCATTTCGCTGATGATGGGCTCATCCTCAATTACAAGTACTTTATTTCTCATAATTCGATTAGTGCAAATTAGCAGCCAACTTCAACAATTTTTCATCTAATCCTTATTTAAATCATTTTTCAACTATATACAAATCCTTTGCATGCACTTTAAAGTGCCAGTTTGTTAATGGTATTGTTACCCGTAGAATAATAAATGTACTTTTCACTGTTTGATAACGCTATGCCTGAAACATTTTGGCCACTCAAAATCGTTTTAATAGTTTTAGGATATTTTGAATTGTTGCTGATCATTTTTATATCACCTTTATCGGCAATGTATACTTTAAATCCGTCTCTTGAGCTTGCTATACTTGAAATGTTTTCGAATACAAATTCAGTAAATATTCGTGCAGAAACGCCGGTCTTTGTATATTTATTTACCGTTTTGGTGGTTGTAAAATATTTTACACCGTTGTTACTTGCACTTAAGCCTGTAAAACCACCAATATCAGCATATAATGGTTTAGTGGATATTGATTCATTGTTTGGTTTAACAGCAAGCAATTGCGTAAAGTTAGTATACCAAAAATAAGTTCCACTTGGGTCTCTATCCACACCGAGGCCTATCTCATCGTGGCTGTCTACCCCGTGATAATGCGAAACGCCATCTGGTGTATAAAGCCAATATTCGTGCTCTCCAACAATGGCTAAAGTACCATCTTTAGTTGCAGCAATATCAGCCCCGCCGGTATAAAGAAAACCATCAGGATCTAACGGAATATGAATAGATGTTACAACAGTGTCATGCACTATCTTACGCACATCACGATCAGCATCTACAACTAATAAAGATCCATCGGGATTCACAAAAATGCCCCCGGGAGTTAAAAATCTTGCATTGCTACCATTACCATCAGTTTGAGCACTGCTATTATACAGCCCCGCTATTACCCTGTGTTGTCCGGCGGCGAGTGATTGTGGAAACGATACGTCGGTCATGTTTAAATCAGCGGTTGATATAGTATCTTGCCCAACCTCCTGTACCACCTCTCCGGGCGATTTTTTTTTACAGGATGAATTAAATACCAGTAGAAATGCGCTAAGCGCTAAGAAATAGTTCTTTGTGGCCATGGTTTACAAATTTAGCAGATGGTTTATAACTGAAGATTACGAGTCAAATCTACTTTGAAAACATTTGGCAGCATATCACATTACGGTGCAGAAAAGTATACAAATACATCAACAAATTCCCTGCGATATAAAAACGGCTCCGCAACTTATACCATAAAGCAGTAAAGCAAAAAGCTATATATTTGCACAGTACATACAGGATAACACATGAAGCACGAAGAAGTAGTTACAGCACTTAAAAAAATAGCAGAAAAAGGATCGGTTAGAGAGATAAGCGCTAACGATGTGCAGGAACTTAAAGGCTATAACCTGATTACCATAACTGGCGGCGAAGAAAAAGAGCGCAACCCCACCTGGTTATTAACCAAAAAAGGCAGGGTTATGCTTAAAGCTAATTCTAAATAACTTAAATCAGGCTTACTGCGTAAATACCAGTCGCAATGTATCAGCCTGCATGGCTGTAAATATGCCATATCCATTAATAATATTACCCGGCGGGTTAACTAACTGCTGCGATGATGTATTAGCGTTGGACACGAGTACATCCGAATATTCCTTGTTCACCGTGTATAATATAGCGCTGTAACCGCCCAGGTAACTTAAACTACGGTGATAGGCATCATAACCCGATGCTTGTTTTACATTATAGCTAAAATTTACCGGGCCAAAACGGTTTCCCGTACTTGCGGGGCTCACCTGGTCGCTTTTAAAATACAGGATGTGATACAGCGAATCGGGATTGTTCCACCTAAAAGATACGGCTATAGAATCTGAAGTGCTTATCCCTCCTCCCGTTGTGGGCGTTATTAATACTACTGTAGATTTTGATGCTGTAAACCCTGTAGGTTTTGCAGGCATTTGTGTAGATGCGCTTACATGTAGTCCATTATAGCTAAACTGCAGCGAATACGTTTCCCCTGTTTTAAGGTAAGTAGTATCACTGTAAGTGTATGTGCCGGTAGCAGTTTCCGCAAGGCTTATCTTTTCGCCCCCGTCACTAATGGTTGGCTGCAGGCCGGCAATCAATGCGCCATAGGATGTGGTATCATCAAAATCCTTTTGCTGATACACTTTTACCGTAATCGCCTGCCCCGGTATCAGATAAGCTATTACTACAGGTTTACCGGCAATGCCGGTGCTATCCGTTTTTTTACAGGAACTTATTATTATTGATGAAAGTACTATTACGCAGATGAATATTCTATTGATCATTTTAATTTAAGGCTTAAGGTGATGTTTGGTGTAAAGCCGAGGTATTTTACAGCGGTGGTGATTACCTGATTGTTTCGGATATAGTATTCGTTGTACCAGGTATTAACATGGTTATACACGTTGAAGAAAGAGAAACCAATGCTTCCCCCCTTTGTGCCGTTTATCTTCAGTAAATTATAAGTTGCTGAAAGATCTAAACGGTGATAATTTGGTAAGCGCTCGGCATTTTTATCGCTTACAGAAAGGTAGTTGATCTTATTACCATCGATACCATAAATAGAGTAGCTGCCCAGTGGCGCGGTGTATGGGTGGCCGGTACTGAAGATAAACGTTGCCGCAAAACTCCATCGCTGCCAGTGGTACATATTCACGAGTTTAAATTCATGGCGAATATCCTGTGCGGCCGAAAAATAACTATCGCCATAAACATCAAATTTGTTCTTGGCTTCGGCAAGCGTGTAGCTGATCCAGCCGGTATAAACCCCGGTTTTCTTTTGCAGCAGCAACTCTATACCTTTTGCATAGCCCGATCCATTATAGAAGTTTTCGGTTAAGGTGGTAGTTTGCGTTGCACCGCCTGGGCCTCCTCCCATAAAGCCCATACCGCCGCCGCCTTGCTGGCGAATGGAATACTCGGTAAGTCCGCTCAAATTTTTGTAATAGCCTTCTACATCAAACAAAAAGTTCTTGTTTTCATAACTCACACCGGCAATAAAATGGTCGGCGCTGCCAACAGGGATATTACTGTTATTGGCAAGCACCCAAAAATTACGGTCGCCGCCGGATACATCCTCGCGCAGCACTCTGTTTGTGTATTGATAAAAGCGGCCCAAGGCACCCTTAAGGTTTATCTTATCGGTAATGCTATAAGTGGTTGAGAGCCTTGGCTCGTAATAAAGCTTACCTGTTGGCGAATAATACGTAGTACGGAAACCTGGCTGAATATGCAGTTTATCCGTAGGGTCAAGTTCCAGTTCGGTATAGCCGCCGGTAATTAAACCAGAATTATGCTGATTGATGAGCTGGCTGGTATCGTTTTGCGTGTATGTGTAATCTATATTAAGATTGGAACCAAAACCCCCGAACAGCACTTTCATTTTTGAAGCTGCCTGCCACTCCCAGTCAGATTTAATGCCAACATCTCTTAACTTGTTATTCTCCAAAATACCGTTGTTAATGGCATTGGTTACACCGCTATCAATAACACTGCCCGTAGTGCCACGCTCGCGATCACTAAAGAAGCTTGAGTAGCTGACAGTAGTATTGGCAAATAGTTTTTGGCTTGGTGTTGCAGCCCATTTTACGCTGGCACCAGTGTTGCCATAGTGTGTATCGTCTTTTATTTCAAGCGAACCTCCGTATGAAGTGGAGAATGCAGGGATGGTCATCTCGCGGTTATTATTCAACCTGTCGGTTCCGTTATAAAAACTGGCGGTAATGGTGTTACCCGCAGATGGGCTATAAGTGTACTTGGCGTTGAGATCATAAAAGTATGACGACGGTGTAACCTGGTTACCAAAACCGCCTCCACCCATGCCGCCGCCCGGCCCGCCACCACCACCGGGCCCGGTATTGGTGGTGCTTGTATTAAACTGGCCAAAGATCTTATCATACAATGGTCCCTGGTAAGAACGCCTAATGGCAACCAATGCTGATGATTTTGAGCCAATTGGCGTTTCGGCATAAACGTTTGTGCTTAACAAACTGATGTCGCCGCCAATGTTGGTTTCCTTTTTATTGCCCTCTTTACCACGGATTTCGGTAACACTGGATAAACGGCCGCCGTATTTGGCTGAATAACCGCCTTTATATAGTTCCACATCCCTAACCGCATTGCTGTTAAAGGCGCTAAAGAAACCGTACAGGTGATCTACCTGGTAAACGGTAAAACCATCAAAGGTTACCAGGTTCTGGTCGGGCGTACCGCCGCGAACATATGCACCTGATGATGACTCGTTACTGGCACTGATGCCCGGCATAAGCTGGAAAGACCGCATTACATCGCGCTCGCCGATATTGGGCAGTTTATCAAGCGCTGCGGGTGTTAACTGCAATACGCTCACTTTTTTGCTGTCTGTATTCAGCACACCGCTTTTTTTGCCGGTGATCTGCACCTCGTTAAGCGGGTTCATAGATGGATACAAGGGAAAGTTAACAGTTCCCTTGGCGCTGCTGCTATCTAAACGAAATACATCTGGCTGGTAGCCCACAAATGAAACCTCTACTATAGAAGTATCCGAAGGCACACTGAGAATGGTAAAACCACCGCCAGTGTTGGTGTAACTACTCAGATCGGTACCACGGATTTTTACGGATGCACCGGGTAACGATTCACCGGTGTTTTGATCTATTACCTTTCCTATCAATGCAAATGCAAAGTGTTTGGGAGGATGCACCGGCGGTGGCAATGGCGCCAGTTTAATATTTTTGGTTTGCTGTTCAAAAGCGTAGCGCTTTTTCAGCATGGGCAGGTCATCAGGCTGCTGCAGAATGTAAATGGTGCCATCGTTTTCTACCCAGTATTGCAGTCTGTTGGCTCGGCAAACCTGTTTCAATATATCTTTTAGGCTTTCTTCAAAAAAATGCTCGTTGAGGTCCATCTGCCGCAACGAATCGCGTTCAAAAGCGATTGGGATATCATATCTAACCGATATAGTATCCAAAAAGTCATCAAGCGTACAGGTAAAAAAATGATTAATGACAATGGATTTCAGCTTTTGGGCGGTAGTTTGCTGCCCAAAGGAAACCGAAGCTGTAAATAAAATGGAGATTATCAGTAGTGTTTTCTTCATTTAACTCGTTAGGATTTCTCCGAAGTTGCATGCTAAACACCACGATAAAAAATAAATGAGATAAGAGGCACTATCATGTAGACCAAATGCCCGGATGTGCCGAAATTAAAATGCCTTACCTGTTATTCTGCCGATAACATCCTTATAATTTTCGCTGTATGGGATCTCCGCACCATCTAACTGGATACGCCCCTTACGGATGGATTGGATATGCCCCAAATTTACAATAAAAGATTTATGGGTGCGAAAGAACTGGTTTGATGGCAGCTGTTCTATAAGCGCCTTGATAGTAAGGCGGGACAGCAGAGGTTTTGGCTGCCCGCTGCGGTAGAGTTTTACGTAATCTTTAAGCCCTTCAATATGAGTAATTTCGCCATGGCTAATTTTAATGAGGTTGTAATCGGCATATACAAACAAATGATCCCGTGGGCATTCCGGCGATGCTGCCAAAACCTTATTTTGCAGATGGAAAAGATTAAAAGCTTTGTTGCAGGCTTTTAAAAAACGCTCTAATGGCACAGGCTTCAGCAGGTAATCTACCACATCCAGTTCAAAGCCATCCATGGCAAATTCCTGGTACGCAGTTATAAAGATCACCATGGGCTTTTTGGCCAGGCTTTTTATAAACTGCAGGCCATTTATACCGGGCATTTGTATGTCGCTAAAAACAAGGTCTATCTGTTCGGTCTGCATCAGTTGCAATGCTTGCGCGGCAGTGCGGCACTTGCCAACTAATTGCAACCATTCTACCTGTTTAATATTATCCTCCAGCAGTTCCAAAGCCAGCGGCTCATCATCAATAATTATACAGCGCATATTTTGGGATAACAACCCTTATGGGCTGCCATGTTCAAAGTAAAGTGCTTTGTGGCACATTACATGTTGTTTTAACATTATTTAACGTCTTCGTCGCCACATTCGCCGTATTGGTCGACTATCTCCGCCGATGATTTTTATTATTCACTTATTTGCAGCAATGTTTAAGCAAATACCCCGCAAGCAATTTTATAATATCATCCCTGCTGTTGTCTGGTTCCTGTTACTGGTACTGCCCTTCGCAACATCGCCCGCTAACATGCCCGAAAGGATGCACCGCCACTTTGTAACTCATATTTTTATTGATAACTCCCTCCTGCTGATCATATTTTACCTGCATACCTATCTTATTTACCCACTACGACAGCGCAAAATCTGGCAATACGCAAGTGCTCTTGCTGTAATCCTCGCATGTTATTGGGTATATATGTATTTTTTTAGAATGATGCCTATGGGCCCTCCTCCAGCCTTCAGGATACCTGCAGATGCTGGGGTGTTAAAACACAATCCCGCAGGCAGGCCACCTTTTGGGCCGGGCAGCGGAAGGCCGGGGTTCTTTTTTCCGGTAATATCGCCGCTGATAGCTATTTTGTGCAGCTTTTGTTTCCGCGTTATAACAGATAATATATCGCGCCAGCACCTTTTAAAGGAAAGGGAAACTGTACACCTGCGTACCGAACTTAACTTCCTGCGTTCACAAATCAACCCTCATTTTTTATTCAATATCTTAAACAATCTTACTTCGCTTGCGCGCAAGAAATCAGATCTGGTGGAGCCGGCAATTGTAAACTTGTCGCAATTAATGCGCTACATGCTTTATGAGAGCGATGATAATAAAGTATCCATTCTGAAAGAAATTGATTACCTAAGCAGTTATATCGACCTGCAACTACTTCGGTTTGGGGATGAAGTAACCGTAAAATTTGACCTGACAGGTGAATTTGAACACTGTACGATTGGCCCGATGCTACTGATATCACTTGTAGAAAACGCTTTTAAACATGGCGCCGGAATTTTTGGTCCTACAACTATTTTTATCACCTTAAAGATGCTGCCATGCGGGCAAAAACTGTATTTCAGTGTTATTAATGATGTTACGCAAACAGAAAATAACATCCCGGTAAATAGTGGCATCGGCCTCAAAAACCTGCACCGCAGGCTAGATATTCTTTACCCTGGCAAGCACGATCTGAATATCATCAGAAGCGGCCTGCTGTTTATATCAGAACTAACTATAGATCTCAGCTAAATATCCAGCTTCGATACTCCCGTTAATGGGGTGTTGCATATTCAGATCTAAGGTATATTAAGGCTATTTTCTTAATATCTGGCGTACTTGCGCCATCTATACCGCATTTTTCAAATTTATCATTACCTTTATCGAAATAATTTATCTCGCCGGCAGTCATCCGGCGGGTTAAATTATGCTATTGCATAACAACGTTAAAGTAACCGTTGCTATCATCAACAAATAGCTATTATTAAAAATGTTGCTTAATAACCTTTGTCCTTATATTCTATTTAGATACGCTTTATGCCGTTCCGAGCCCACATAATACGGCTTCCATCTTTGGTAAGCCGGTATACAGAATTATCATCCAGTTGTTGCACCCTTTCTGGACTACCGTATCCAAGTACCCGGAATGAATTATCACTCACATTTAAATTATCAGCAGTACAAATCAAAAGAGATCATCCTACGCTGAACAAAAATTAATATAGCAAACTGAGAACTCATTGCTATAAGTAAATAGCTCATAAACTGTAGAAAAATAATTACGCAAAAAAAGAGTATACAACAAAGCTGAATGCCCTATTATTACGTATGTTAAGATGAGATTGGAAAAAACATTTTATATTAGATATGTTAAAACAAAAACACTATTGATCAAAAACTAAAGCAATGAACAAAATAAACCAATATCATTCTAACACTAAGGCTTAAAACACCTATATTGAAATACAAACAACGTTTAGTGTAACATTTACAAATATTTCACCCCCGCTTTAATATTAAAATATAAGATTATACTTCTTTAACAAAACGAAATAATCATTAGCCCTACTAAAAGCCTTATCAGCTGATATATGAATAACCCGGAGAATAAAAAAAGATGTTTACTTATAACCCAAAAAAGATTTCATTCACTGGACAAGTTTTTAAAAGATGCATTGATCGCAAAAGGTTTCGAAGTTGTAGTTGCCAACGATGAATACCCAGAAAGCCTTTTAGGCAGGATAATGGGAAAAATGCAGTTTCCGTTAATTTTTAGTAACACATATGATTACTTCGTAGAACATTATCTTGCAGGTGAAAAATACGACCTGGCTATAATTATTAAAGGCAGGGGCGTTAGCGAAAAACTGGTTAAAAAAATGCGGGAAAGCATCCCCCGTATTATTGGTTATAACTGGGATACATTTGATTACAATCCATCGGCTTTAAAATGGTATAAATGTGTAGATAAGTTTTACACGTTTGATTATGTAGATGCTGATAAATATTCTCTTCCCTGCTTAGAACTGTATTCGGCATTGCCTGCTAATACCGAAACTAAAACTATAAAGTACGAACTATCGGCCATCGGCAGAAACTACCCCGACCGTCTGCGGTATATGCATAAGGTATTAACTATCCTGAAACCATCCAATGTGTATATCTATTTATATGAAAACAATATTTTCGAGCTGATTATAAACTTCTTCAGAAACCCGGCGCTGTATATAAAGTACCGCAAGCATATCAGTTTAAAATCGCTTACTCATTCTGAATATCAGAATATTATCCGGTCGTCAGAATTTACGATAGATTACGCCAACCAGGGCCAAACAGGAATTACCATGCGGTGCTTTGAATCTATCAAATTAAAAACCAGGATAATTACCAACAACAAATACCTTAAACGGAGCAGTTATTTTAACAATACAAATTCTGTTATTTTTAATTACTCAGACAGCGCCGAAGAACTGATTACCGCCTGTGCTGTTTGCAGCAGCCAGCCCTTTAAATCGAAAACAAGAGATATTAATAATTTTGTTGACGACCTAATCTCCTGATCGTATCTTGCACTGATCAATTACATTAATTGAACAGGCAGGCAACTAATACGTATAGTTTTGAAGATCCTCATATTAAATAACGATTTCAGGGTATATTGGAAAGGAAGACTCATCTTTTTAAGAGAGTATCTGGCGGCGTATAACATCAGCCTGCATGCGGTTGAACTTTTCGGCAACGGATCGCCTTACGCATTTGATACGTATAACAATAAAGAAGACTGGTGGACCTGCCTCTTCCCTACCAAAAGCGCCGATGACCTTACTGCCAAAGAAATAGCTAAAAAGCTTTTTTCTGTAGCTGATCAGCTAAATGCCGATATTATAATTGGCCCTTCTATAGTTTTTTATGCCGGTGCCCTTGGGTTACGCTGGGCGAAAATAAATAGAAGGAAATTCATCATGTTTGATGATGGTAAAACATCGCAAATTAAACGCAACCCGGCTGTACAGTTTATAAAAAACCTGCTCATAGGCCAGTCCGACGCTATATGGCTCCCTTCGCCCGATTACGATAAAGAGTACACCGCATCGCACCGTAAAAATGCGCTCCTGTTTTATGGCTTTAATACTATTGATAACCGGCTGTTTAAGTTTGAAGACAAGAAAACATTCGGTCATAACACTATCGTATGCGTTGCCCGGCTTGTGCCCGTTAAAAACTTCGATAATTTATTAAAGGCATGGCAACTGGTTGAACAGGCCGGCACAAACTATAAGCTGCTAATAATAGGTGATGGCCCTTTGCAGGGGCATTTAAATGATTTGAAAGACAAACTGCAACTTAAGGCGATAACGTTTTTAGGCGTTATGGATAATATAAGCATACCGCCCTGGTTCTTTAAATCGGATGCGTTTATACTGGCCAGTGTTTGGGAAAGCTGGGGATTAGTGGTAAACGAAGCTATGGCAGCAGGCTTACCTGTTTTGCTCAGTAAAAAGATAAATTCCGGCGAAAGCTTGTTAAAGGACGGCGTAAATGGATTCGGTTTCGATCCACTGGATATTAATGATATGGCAGGTGCTATTTTAAAGTATATTGATTTAACGGTTACCGAAAAAGAAATCATGTCGCAAACCTCGTTAGAGCTGATTGATGAAATGAGCTATGAAAACATGGGCCTGCAATTACTAAAAGCAATACAGAAACTGAATAATAGTAAAACAAAATCGCCGGGTATAATAGCTTCTTTATTAATAAACCGCTGGAGCGGCCGGTATAATACCTTTGCCTGGGATAATGAGCAGAAAACAAAATAGCATTTCTACAGCTTCTGCACGCTTACATTAAACAAAAAAGGCTGCAGACCTCTCAGCCTGCAACCATCTACTATAGAACACCCGTAAGTAGTTTTTATTCTTCGTGATCGTAAAACTTTGGTGATATAGCTACTGCCATAAGCGCTTTAGTATGCTTATCGAATAGCTTCTTCCACCAGAAAAGATAGTTGCGCGGGTATACCACACGTTCTGCATGCTCACGTTTGGATAGGCTTTCTAAAGCCAGCAGTTTAAACATCACCTTGCGGGAATGGTCAACCACGGCGTGCGACCTTTGTGTGTAGCCCATTACACTGTTAATTTCCCTGATTGTTTTCCCTACCAGAATCATAATGAATATTTCGATGTGATGGGTAGAAAAGCCTTTAGTTTTAAGGTTTGGCCGGGTAACGGCAATTGCATGTGTCTTCATAATTATTCCAGTTTTAAAACGGTGAATTCTGTACGTCTGTTCAATTGTCTGCCCATTGGGTTGTCTTTACCATTAGGTAAGGAGTTTGGTGCTATCGGTTTGCTTTCGCCGTAGCCTTTTGCATAAACGCGGGTTTCGTTAATACCGCTTGCTACTATGTAGTTTACACAAGCCTGCGCACGCGCCAGCGAGAGTTTATTGTTATACCTATTGCTCCCCACCGAATCGGTATGTGCGGAAAGTTCTATTTTGATTTTAGGGTTATCTTTCAGGATGGTTACCACCTCGTTAAGCACCAGTTTAGATTCGGGCCTTAGCGTAGCTTTGTTAAAATCGTACAATACGTTTTTGATCACGATAGGCTTATCTACCTTAAATGCCTGCAGGCATATCTCCGGGTTAAACAGCGTATCTTTGCTCATTTTTCCGGCTGACGGAACCGGGATAACTTTAGTAAAGTAGCCGTCTTTCTCCAGCACAAGGTTGTATGGCCTGCGGGTTTTTACATCAAAACTGTACCTGGCTGTTTTGCCAACTACCATTTGCTTTATAGTTTGCTTATTCAGCGAATCCACAAAACTTACTTTTACGCCCGGCAGGGCTTTGCGGGTATCACAGTCTACCACAATACCACTCAGCACGTATCGCCTGTCGAACGCTTCAAACAGGTTTAAGCAGCAATCAGATTCCCTGTCAGAACTGATGTAGAATTTGTTGGGATTAGCCGCATCGGGCATGTAATACAGATCATCTTTGGCCGAGTTCACCGGGTAGCCCATATTTACCGGCTTTGACCATTTAGCCCCATCAAATATTGATTCAAAAAAATCGAAGCCTCCTAAACCGATAAAACCTTTAGAGCTATACACCAACCTCTTATTAGGTATATCATAGTATGGCGCCTGCTCGTCCATTGGCGTATTAATCACACTACCCAGGTTGACTGTATTAACCGGGCTACCATTTCCATCCAGATCGCTCACCCAGATATCCGTGCCGCCCTGGCCGCCGGGTTTGTTAGATACAAAGTAGAGGCGTTTACCATCAGCAGTTACAGATGGCTGCATGGTATTAAAACCTTCGGTGTTTACATTACTATTGAGTTTTTGCGGTGCCGACCAGCCATCGTTCTCCTTATCACTGGTATAAATAGCATGGGTGGTTTTGCTGCCCACTTTAAACCAGCGTGTAAAATATATGCGCTGCCCATTGGGGCTGAATGATGGCGTGCCGTATTCTACTTCTTTATCGTTGGCATCGCTTTTAAACTTCAGCACTTCCGGGCCGGCAGAATTATTTCCGCTCCTGGTGTAAATGCGGTTCAGGTGGATTTTATCATTCTTTACAAACCTGGATGAGGTGAAAAAATAATTGCTGTCCCGTTTTACAAGAGAGTAATCGCTCCCGTCAGAAAACCAGGCATCTTTCATCTTGGCAACATCTATCAGCATTGAATATTGGTATTGCTCCTTGGCAAAGCGGCAATTCAGAATCTCCTTTTCAGCAATGGTGATATACTGCGCATCGCCCTTATAACCCGCCTTAAATTGTTGTAGCTGCTTTATGGCTTCATCAAAATTTTGCGTAGCCCGCAGGCATACACCATACCATAAGCGGCTTAAGGGGTACTGTGCCTCGTGGTTATCGTTCAATACTTTAAAGTACCAGGGCTGGGCTTCTACATAATTTTCATACAAACGGTACGAATCGGCCAGTTGGTAGCTTACATATGCTACGTCTTCGGGTTTGCCCTTTCTTACTTTTTTACCCGATGAATGATATGGTATAGCTTGTTTGGTAATAAGGCTTAACCCCTCTGCAGCCTTTTTATAATAGAAAGCAGCTTCATAATAATCTTTGTTGTTAAAGGCTTTATCACCAAAAACACGCGGATCATCTTTATACTGTGCATTAACCACGCTCACAATAAGCAGCAGCAATACGATGGTAGATATTCTTTTTCTCATGATGGTTTTGGTTTACAGTCTTGGGCAGATAGGTTCCGGCTCGTCCACATGTTTGCGGAAAACGTAACTGATAGATAGCTCTAACCCGCCCTGCCCGGAAGTGGCACGCCTTAACGACGTGGTGTTAAAATCGTAGCTGGCACCGATGATGAGGCTGTTAACATGGTAACCAACGTTAGCAATGGCAGCATCCTGAAAGCGGTACATCCCTCCCAATATCAAGCCTTTATCACCAGGGAGTTTCATTTCGGTGTATGCACCTACCGCTTTTTCCTGGGCTTTTTGCTGGCGCATGTAAATAGCGTGAGGTATTACATCAAAAAAGTCTGAAGCTTTAATTCTTACACCGGCATGCGCGGTATAACGGATAGGTAATATAGAACGTGTGCCATCTGTAGCAAAAGGGTCTTTTGAGCGTGAAAGGTGGGCAGCGCTTATCCCGCCGAAGATATTGGCAGTATGCAGCGGATCGCCATCGTAATAAAACACACCTGCACCGGCATCAAAAATGGTTGCGTTGGTATTCAGAAAATTCTCATTGCTTGGCAAGGATGGATCGAAACCACTGCCTGGATTAAACTGGCTGCCAAACTGGGCCTTGTTAGCATCAAAACTACGATTGATAACCCCTGCCTGCACGCCGAAGCTTATTTTCTTAAAGCCATCGCGGGATACCGGCACGGCATAACCAAACGAGCCATAAGCCGCAAAATAGTTATAGCCAATATCGCCTGCTGCCTGGTTTATCACATTAAAGCCAAGGCCAACTTTATCTGTAGGGCGATAATCTAACGAAAGTGCCCCGGTTTGATATGCATTATTAATAGTAGCATACTGGTTTTTAAAGTTGGCGTTCACACGCAAATCGCCGTTGATGACGCCTGTCAGCGCCGGGTTAAGGTATAGCGGGTACGCGTAATACTGCGAAAAATGTGGGTCTACCTGCGCTTGCAGGCGGCTTACTGCCCCGGTTAGGAGCAGTAAGGCCATTATAACTAATATTCTTTTCATAGCAGATAATTTATAGGTGGGTGTTTTTTGTTTTAAGATTTAGGTTAACGGATAAGTGTAATGGTGCCTTTCTTTTTAACTACCTGGCCGTTATTAAGCGTTACTTCGGCGTAGTACACATATACACCGGCCGGTTGGTTCCTGCCTTTGTAAGTACCATCCCATCCGCTGGATTTGTTGGTAGATCTAAACTGCAGCTCTCCCCATTGATCGAAAATGGATACTGTAGCAGTTTGGATGTTAGAACCATACACATACAACACATCGTTGTTACCATCGTTGTTAGGTGTAAACGCATTCGGAATAAATATGCCGGCATCCAAAACAGTGACTACTCCGGTGGCACGTATTAACGATTTCAAACCACTTATTGGATCCATCGCCTCTGCGTAATAGGTTATGTTACCGGTAATAGCTGGTGTAGTAAACGTAGCGCCGGTAAAAATCGGGCTGCCACCGGTTGGTGTAGTATACCAGGTGAATACAGCGTTCGACATATCTGATGTAGCGGTGAACGTAGTAGTTTGGCCTGTGATAACCTCACGGGTTGGCGGCGTTACGGCAACCGTTGGGTTTATTGCCAATACTACTGTACCTGTTGCACGTACCGGGGATACCCCACCGGTTATCGGGTCTGTTGCATCAGCATAATAAATTACACCTGCATTTATTACCGGGGTTGTAAATGTTGGCCCGGTAAATATTGGCGTACCTCCTATCGGTGTTGTGTACCAGTTAAAGGTTGCATTAGGTGTGGTTGATGATGCTGTAAACGTTGTAGTTTGCCCTGCAGGTACCGTACGTGTTGGCGGTGTTACCGTAACGTTAGGCATGTTAATAACTCCTAAGGTTACAGAACCTGTTGCACGGGTTGTGGATACCGCTCCGCTTACCGGGTCTTTAGCTTCGGCATAATAAACAACATTTGCAGTTATTACCGGTGTGGTGAACGTTGGGCCGGTAAATATAGATGTACCGCCTGTTGGGGTAGTATACCAATCGAACGTTGCATTCGGCGTGGTTGATGACGCAGTGAATGTGGTAGTTTGACCTGAAACTACTATACGTGTTGGCGGCGTTACTGTAACATTCGGCGGCGTTGCCAGTGTTACCGTACCAGTTGCCCGTGTTGTAGATACCGCGCCGCTTATTGGATCTTTAGCTTCGGCATAGTATATAACATTTGCGGTTACCGGCGGCGTAGTGAATGTTGCCCCGGTAAATATAGATGTACCACCGGTTGGTGTAGTGTACCAGTCAAACGTTGCATTCGGCGTGGTTGATGACGCAGTGAATGTAGTAGTTTGACCGGAAGCAACCGTACGTGTAGGCGGCGTTACGGTAATACTTGGCGGAGTTATCGGGCCGGCCAGGGTTACCGTACCAGTTGCCCGTGTTGTAGATACCGCGCCGCTTATTGGATCTTTAGCTTCGGCATAGTATATAACATTTGCAGTTACCGGCGGTGTAGTAAATGTTGCACCGGTAAATATGGAAGTACCGCCGGTTGGTGTAGTATACCAGTCAAACGTTGCATTCGGCGTGGTTGAAGACGCAGTGAATGTTGTGGTTTGGCCTGCGGCAACTGTACGGGTTGGCGGTGTTACTGTAATATCCGGTGCTGTGGCAGGGCCGCTAACTGTAATAGTAATTTGTCCCCTTGTTGGAGAAGTACAGCCACCGGCCGACACTGCTTCAACATAATAGGTTGTTGTTACGGTTAATGCAGGTGTGGTAAAGCTTGTACCGGTAAATATGCTGGTGCCGCCTGTAGCAGTTTCGTACCAGTTGTAAGTTACCCCTGCCTGTGTATTGGTTATACTGATTGTAGTGCTTTGGCCTGTATTAACAGTTGTTTGCGGTGCCGATAAAGCTGGCGTAACCGGTGCTGCTTCAATATTTACACTTACCGCAGTGCGTGTAGCAGATGAACATCCGCCATCGCTAACCGCTTCTGCATAATAAGTAATATTTGCACTAACTGTACCTGTAGCAAAACCAGCACCTGTAAATACCGGTGTACCACCGGTTGCTGTGGTATACCAGTTGTACGTAAACCCGGTTTGTGGATTATCTATACTTAAAGTAACAGATGTACCTGAGCAGCTTACGGCTGAATTGCCGTTGGCAACAACCGGTGCGCCCGGTGCCTGCTGAATGGTTACCTGTACTTGCGCCAGGTTATTACTGCTGCAACCACTTGCATTAAATGCAGCTACATAGTAGTTTGTTGTAGCGGTTATTGCACCTGTTGTGTATGAAGTACCTGTAAATAACAGGGTGGTCATGGCAGGGGAATCGTACCAGCGGTAGGTTATACCTGCAACCGGGTTGCTAACGCTTAAAGTAGCGCTTGCACCTTCGCAAACTGCAACATTAGCTGCTGTAACTGCCGGGTCGGCAGGCAAAGCGTTTGTATTAATGGTAACCGGTGTACGTGCAGACGCATTACAGTTACCTGCGCTTGAGGCCTCAACATAATAAGTTGTGCTACCGGTTATGGCCAGAGTATTAAACTCTGTACCAGTGAATAACAGGTTACCGTTTGTTGGTGCATCGTACCAGCGGTAAACCAGGTCGGCCTGTGGATTAGATATATTTATTGTAGCCGATTCACCAACGCATACGCTGTTGCCGGCTGAGGCAACCTGCACTATTGGAGCCGGTGGTACAGGTAATACTATAATATCAGTTTGTGTACGTGTTGCGCTGGTACAACCATTTACTGCTGCCTCTACATAGAAGGATAAATTGGCTGTTAAGTTATTTGCTGTATAGGTTGTACCTGTAAATACTGGTGCGCCGCCCGCAGCCGCTGCGTACCAGTTGTACTGCACACCCGGAACCGGGTTATTAATACTGATAGTAGCTGTACCGCCATTACAAACTGTAGTTTGTGTGGCGCTTAATGCAGGTGCAGCAATGGTGCTGTTAATAGTAATGGTTACCGGTGTACGGCCGCCATTATTAGTACAGCCAGAGTTTGCATCGGCAGCTTCTACATAATAAGTGGTGTTTGCTGTGATAGCGCCTGTTGTAATGGTTGCACCTGTAAATTCAGCTGTGCCTCCGGTGGCAACTGTATACCAGCGGTAAGTAACCCCTGTTACCGGGTTTGATACCGCAAGTGTTGCAGGGTTCCCGGCGCATACATCTACATTAGATGCCGCTACTGCTGCTTTGGCAGGGCGAGGGTTAACAACCACTGTACCCAGTGTGCGTGCTGCACTGCTGCAGCTACCGTTTGTTATCTCGGCATAATAATTTATTGTGCTAACCGGGGTTACTGTAATACTTGCACCGGTAAAAAGCAGGTTACCGTTTGTTGCAGCATCGTACCATCTAACGGTAGCGCCTGCGGCATTGGTAACGGTTAGGGTTGCGTTATCACCTGCGCAAACTTCCACGCTGTTAGCTGCCAGGGTTGGGTTAACCGGCGCCGGTGTTACGTTTACGGTTGCGGCCACCCTGTTTGGATTAGCGCAACCATTATCGGTACGGCTGGCTTCTACATAATAAGTAGTATTGACAGCAAGGTTACCTGTGGTGAATGTTGCCCCGGTAAAGAATGAGGTGCCGCCTGTTGCTGTGGTGTACCATTTATAAGTAACACCTGCACGTGCATTAGCTACCGCAAATGTAGCCGTGTTATTAGCACAGATATTTACAGTTGTGGCATCCAGAACTGGTGTTTCTACCTGTTTGCTGGCATAGAATACATTGAGTGAAGTTAATAATGATGCAACAATACTGTTCACCCTTATTTCTACCCCGTTGTAAGGCGCGCCTGCTACAAATTTAACTATAGCGGTAGTGCCGCCAGCTAAAAGGCGGATCCTGATGAGGCTGTTGGTAAGGTTTACACGATCGCCATTGTAGGTTGCACCATTGTAAGATGCAATCTGAATCTGATCCAGCACACCCAAAGAAAGCAAACCTGCAGGAACACTTATTTTTACTGTGATGGTGTCACCTGCAATACCGCCATCAGCAAAAGAAATAATTTGCGCCGCATTTGCGCCTAACAAACTTAATGGCACGTTGATCTGGCTGGCCGTAGTTGTATCAGCGTCAACAGCATTAGTTGGAGAGCTTATCGAACACCCCACGCACAACCCGTTAATATCCTGGGTTTGTGTTGAACCGAAATCGCAATCGGTATTAAATATTGGATTTACAGTTATAGTTACCGGTGTACGAGTTGTACTGGTACAACCAGTTGCTGTAAGCGTACTTTCTACATAATAAGTGGTAGTTGATGATAATGCAGGTGTGGTAAAGGTTGCACCTGTAAATATGGGTGTACCCCCACTTGCAGATGTGTACCAGTTAAATGTAGCAGCCGTAGTAGTTGATGCTGCTGTTATAGTAGCTGTTTGGCCCGAGTTAACTGTACTGTTTGCCGGGGTAACCGCAACTGTTGGTGTAGCAGGTGTTGGGTTAACGGTAACATCTGCCTTTGCCCGGGTAGCGCTTACGCAGCTGCCTGCAACCGCTTCTACATAATAAGAACGGCTTGCGGTAAGTACAGGTGTAGTGAATTGTGCACCGGTAAATAATGCGGTGCCACCTGTTGCAGAACCGTACCACTTAAATGTAACGCCCGGCTGAGTTGAAGTAGCATTTAATGTTGCCACTGAACCAGAGCAGGTTTGCACCGGTGTTTGCGATACAACCGGCACCAAAGGTGTAGAAGTAACGTTAGCAGTTACCACTGTACGGGTAGAACTGCCGCAGGCACCTGCACCGGTTGCTTCTACATAATAGTTTGTATTTGCAGTAAGCGGGCCGGTAGTAAAAGTATTACCCGTAAATACAGGAGTGCCACCAGCCGCAGTTGTATACCAGTTAAAGGTGATACCGCTTACCGCTGTAGCTGCAAATGTAGCCGGTGAACCAGAGCAAACTGTTACAATTGGTACCGCAACAACAGGTGCTGCCGGAGTTGGTGTAACGTTTACCTGTATTAGTGTACGCACTGTTTGTGTACAGCCATCAGCAGTTCTGCTGGCTTCGGCATAATAGGTTGTACTGGCAGTTAATACAGGTGTATTAAATGTAGCCCCAGTGAATACCGGGGTGCCACCTGTTGCAGAAGTGTACCATTTTACGGTAACATGAGCCGGTACAGTTGCGCTTAACGTAGCTTGTGTACCTGCGCAGGCTGTAACCGTGGCCGCTGCAATAACGGGTGCGGCTACTTCCTGGTATGCAGTGTAAATATTTAAAGCGTTAAATACGCCTGCTACGCCAGAATGAAGTCTTATTTCAACCCTGTCAAAATCACTCGCCGCTTTAAACGCTACACGGAAACGGTTTGTACCGCTTATCAGGGTGATATTGATCAACGATCCGTCTAAAGCAAAGCGGTCGTTATTATAGGCAGTGCCGTTGTAAGTAGCCAGGCTTATTTGAGATAAAACGCCCACGCTTGCAAGTGTGCCGGGTATCCCAAGTTCTACCACAACGCTATCGCCAATACGGCCTATACTTGCAAAGCGTAATGTTTGCTGTGAGTAACCACCCAATAAACCTATCGGAACGTTCAGTTGAGAAAAACTATCGCGGTTACCGTCGATAGCTCCGCCTGCATTACCAATACCGCACAACACACATAGTGTGCCGCTTACTGTATTAGTTTGGGCAATGGCCGCATCGCAAGGTACCGGATTATTGGTAATTGAATTTACAGTGATAGCGCCCGATGCCCTGGTTGCAGATACTGCACCCGTAGCAGGAATGCTGGCTTCGGCATAGTAAGTAGTATTGGCAAATATGGATGGAGTGGTAAAGGTGGCGCCTGTAAAGATGCTGGTACCGCCTGTTGCTGTAGTGTACCAGTTAAATACCGCACCCGGAGTTGTAGATGAAGCAGTTAACGTAGCTGATGTACCCGGGTTAACAGCTTGTGTTGGAGGCGTTACGGTTACACTTGGAATTACAACAGGCGTTACGGTTACTGGTACAGGTGTCCTGTCGGTAGAAACGCAATTACCTATTGATGATTCAGCGTAATATATTTTATTAGCCGATAATGGCGGAGTTGTGAAGCTTGTACCGGTAAACACTGCGGTACCGCCGGTTGGGTTTTCGTACCATTTAACGGTTACATTGCTGGCTACCTGCGCGGTAAAAGTTGCTGTTTGTCCGCTAAAGATAGCTGCAGAAGCTGGCACAATAACGGGTTTCACCGGCGGATCGTTCACCAAAACGTCTACCGGGTAACGTACCGGACTAACGCATGTGCCGCGTGTGTACTCTACATAATAAGTAGTATTGGTAGTTACCGAAGTTGAGAAGGTAGAACCTGTAACTACAGATGTACCGCCGGTTGGTGTAGTATACCATTTGTAAGTACCGCCGTTAGCCGGTGTTGTGATACTGATAGTTGCAGTGCCGCCTTTACAAATTTCGGCCCCTGCCGGATCAAAAACCGGTTTCGGGAACTGCTGAATAGCATAGTAAACCTGCAGGGATGTAAGTAAACTGGCTACGCCTGAGTTTAAGCGAACTACTACCCTATCGTAGTTACCAGTGGCAGGCACAAAAACCGCGTACCGGTTACCGCCGCCTAACAATCTTAATTTAATCAGTGCGTTATCCAGCGGGTACCTGCCTACCAAAGTGGCGCCATTATATAACGCAACAGAGATTTGGCCAAGCAGATCGACATCGGCTAATCCTACAGGAGTACGTAGTACTACTTTAACCGTATCGCCCGTAAAGCCCTGCTGCTGAAATTGCAGCGATTGCTCGGCATAACCTCCTAACAAACCTGCTGTAACCGTAATTGTAGAAGCCGTTGTAGTGTCGGCATCTGTAGCAAGCACATTATTAGTAACGCCGCAACCTATACAAATACCATTCACATCGCTTGTTTGAGCATTAGCAAACGTACAAGGCGAATTATTATCGATAGTTACGTTGATGGTGATTGCTGTACGACTGGCTGATAAGCAACCTGTGCTGTTACTTGCTTCTACATAATAAGTAGTAGTGGTAAACAAAGCAGGTGTGGTAAATGTCGCACCGGTAAATATTGGGGTTGATGCTGTGCTGGAGCTATACCATTTGTAAGTAAGGCCTGTTTGTGCATTGCTTACATTAATAGTTGCTGTTTGTCCTGCTGTAATTGTAGCATTATTTACAGAAAGCACCGGATTGGCCGGTTTTGGCACTACAGTAACATTTGCCTGTGTACGGGTACCACTAGGGCAGCCCGCAGCATTTACAGCCTCTGCAAAATAAACAGCGTTAGCATGCAATACAGGTGTGGTAAAATTCACCCCGGTAAATACGGGTGTTCCGCCGGTTGCAGTAGTGTACCAGTTATAGGTGATATCCGCGCCGGCTGTACCAATAGATAAGACGGCTACATCCCCATCGCAAATAGTTGTATTAGTTGCTGATAAAACGGGGGCCGCAGGTAGCGGACTAAGGGTTGCGGTTACCTGTGTACGTGTTGTACTGATACAGGTACCACCGGCCACTGCCTCGGCAAAGTAGTTAGTTGTTGCGGTGATAGCTCCTGTAGTAAAAGTATTACCGGTTGCTACAAGTGTGCCGCCTGTTGCCGCAGTGTACCAGTTTATAGTAATACCGCCAATTGCGGTAGCATTAAAAGTTGCGGATGCGCCGGGGCATACAATAACGTTGTTATTAGTAACAACAGGCGCTGCGGGTATTTGGTTAACCGTTATGGTTACAGGTGTACGTTCAGATTCATCGGTACAGCCTGCGCGCATGGCTGATACATAATAAGTAGTGGTAGCGCTTACCGTTGGGCTGTATGATACGCCGGTAAATATAGGCGAACCGCCGATTTCGGCAGTGTACCAGTTAAATGTGGTATTAGGTACGGTTGTGGCAGTTAAGGTAACTGCACTGCCTGCGCAGATCTGGGCGTTACTTACCACCGCACTGTTTACCTTAATTATCGGGCGGGGAATTAGCCGCTCTGCTTCAAAAAGATTAAGGCTTGATAATACATTGGCTATACCACCGCCTAACCTGAGCTGCACCCTATCGAACACTTTTGTTGGCGCGTATGTTACGGTTACTTTACGTCGGTTAGCACTTAGGTCGAGCAATCGCAATCTTAATAATGCATCATTAAAAGAGCGTGTATCGTTATTACTTGTGTTACCGTTGTAGGTTGATAATTCTATATTGGCTAAAACACCTGCATCTATCAATGCCTGTGGAATAGATAAGGTAAGCCTTACCGAATCGCCAATTACCGAAGTACTTTGATATATGATAGTTTGTTGTGCATATGCACCAACTGCCGCAATACTTGCATTTAAAGTTGATGCCGTATTTAAATTGCCATCAATAGCATTTTGTGGATTGGCAACCCCTCCTACATCTACCCCTAAATTTAACAGCCCTGCAGATACACCATGCAACTCATCAAATGCTGAATTACATGCTAAGGGGTTTGGCCCGTTGTAAAATGCATCGTACAGGTAAATGCTGCTTAGCGCACCAAGCAAGCCCCCGCTTAAGGTCACTCTTACCCTATCGTAAACTTGTGTTGGCGTAAGTGTTAACAATACCTGGTTGTTATTGCTTAAAGCGCTTACCAGCGTATTTGCAGCAATAGCTGCTCCTGCCGGCGAATTACCGTTGTAGGCCCGTATGGTAACGCGGCCCAGCAATGTAAGATCGAGCAGGTTGTCGCCCGTACCAAATTTGATGTAAACAGGTGTGTTTGCGGGTACTTTACCTGCCGCCGGGAATTTGAGTTCCTGGTAGGTTTGTGAGAGCAGCCCCACCGCAACGTTTATTACCGATGCAGTTTGCAGGTTACCATCGACTGCCGCCCCATCATTTGTTACAACGCAGCCAATACATAATAAGCCACTGTTTCCGTTTTCATAGGTTGTGGCAAAATTACGCTGTGCATAAAGTTTACAGGTTGTAAATACAAGCAGGATTAATAAAAGGATGTACCTGCCCAGGAAGGTAAAGGTTTTCATGCATATGGTTTTTTAGGTAGATAAAAAATGTTACACACCTAAATTACATGGCACTGTATTACATTGATTGAAATACTTTGTTCAGTTACCATTCACCTACCAGAACCCGTTCATTATAGAACCATTCTGTTCATTTTGTTCATTATTATAAAGTCAAAAAGTGCCTCTTCTATTATATAAATTAGTAAGGTGAGCTATAAAACAAGTATAATTACACACAAATAATTACTGTGCAACCGAATAGTTTTCGTAAACAAGCCTTAACTGTTACTATCACAAGTATTTAAATGAACAAGAAACAACACAAATCCCTTAACCTTTAATTCTTTATTTTTTATGAGCAACGAAAACAATTTATCAAACGGAGCCGAAGGCACTATTCCAGTAAGCGACGCCCTTACCATGACACAAAATTGGAGAACTTATCTCGCCGCATCCCAACAGGGATTTGTAGCCAGATCATTCGTGGTACCAATTATTAATTTTACAAATATCCTGGCAACTAACCCCGAAGCTGATGGTGTACGTGTTTACATTGGTTTAGAAGACGCTACAGACCCCATTACTGCAAAGCTTATATTTGTACCAACAGTCAACAATCATGATATACCATACATTCATCCTGAAGGAAATTTAGGTGGCGATGGCAATACAAATGTTTACGATCTAACAACAGTTTGCCCGCCTAATTGCGTAGTTGGCGATAGCTTACTCGACGGAAATTCCACAAATTAAAAAGTTAGTATAGTTAATGTTTATAAGCTTTATATATTTAAGGCTTATAAACATTACGATGTATAATTTATTTGTGGCAGTTATCGTTCCGCTCAGTGTACTTATTCCAATAATCAGTGCTGTTTACAATTATAAATACCTTACAAGGCCTTATAAGATAATTTTAAGCTTCATAGTTTTTTCGAGCTTACTTAATCTTGTAAATCTTATAGCAATCTATATTTTTCGTTTACAAACCACTTCTATATTTCATATATACACAGTGTTTGAATTCGTATTTATCTCTGCTTATTTTGGTGAGTTTTATAACAGGCAAAAAAAAACTATTATATATGTAACAGCCGGTGTATTTGTACTGTTTTGTTTAATCAACACCATATTTCTTCAGCATCCGGGAATTTTAAATACTTATGCCCGGTCGGTAGGAGCTATTTTAATAATTGTTTATAGCATGCTTTATTTTTTAAAATTTGGCAACAACGATGAAGAAACCTGGACAGATATTGGTTTTAACTGGATCTGTTCCGCATTGTTAATTTACTATGCAAGCTGTCTTTTTATGTTTATATTTTCTAACTACCTGTTAACAGCAAGCAAAACAGTAGTTATGATTGTTTGGGGAGGGCACGATACAATTTTGATGCTTGAATATATTTTATTTGCCGTAGGATTTTATAAATGCAGATCACAACCGATAATATCTACGTACTGATTATTTTAGGCATGGCCGGAACCTTTATCCTGGTTTCATCATTCATATTATTTTCTGTACGTAACCAAAATAAACTATTGAAACAGCGCCAGCAGTTTCACCAGGCCGAACTTACTCACCAGAAAGAATTATTGCATGCAATAATAGAATCACAGGAAGCAGAGCGTAAACGCATTGGGCAAGATCTGCATGATGATGTTGGCACTACCCTATCGGGCTTACGGCTACTCATAGAGATGTTTAATCCGGCAACGGCAACCGAAGGTGCTTATACCAGCTTTCTAACCTCCAGCAAAAGTATTATTGATAAGGTGGTGAAAGATGTAAGAAACATATCTCACAACCTGTCTCCGGCCACATTGGGGTATTACGGTTTGGCGGCAGCAGTTAATGAGCATAGTAGCATCATTAACCAATCGGGTAAATTAAATGTTACCATTACTAATAATGCCGATGCATTGCTGCAAAAGCTTGATCTTACTGTAGCTACAGCTATATACAGGGTTATAGAAGAGTTGCTGAATAATACCATTAAACATTCTGGCGCCAGTAAGGCTAACATCAGTTTTGAAGCAGTACAAAACAGACTGAACATTATTTATAATGATAATGGTAAAGGCCTGCCGCACGTTGCCGGGCAAATAAAAAAAGGCATGGGCTTGCAAAATATAGAAAGCCGGCTACTAAACATAAACGCAACACATAATATGGAATCCTATTCGGGCAAAGGGTTCCAGATAGAGATCAATTATATTTTTAGGTTTATCCTGATTTCTAAAGACACATGAAAGATATAAATATCGCGATAGTTGACGATCAGAACTTATTTCGCCAAAGCCTGGCATTGTTAATTAATTCTGTAGATGAATTTAACCTTGCAGCCGAATGCGAAGGCGGCTTTCAGTTTCTTGATACGCTTAAAAACCCCGATGTTAATGTTGATGTAGCTATTATTGATATGGATATGCCGGGTATGAACGGTATACAATTAAATAAGGTGCTTCATGAGCAATATCCCGGCATTAAGGTAGTAATACTTTCTGTACATGTAATTGAATCATTGATCACCCAAATGATAAACGCAGGCGCGGCATCCTATCTGGCCAAAAACTGCAATAAAGATGAGTTGATACTAACTATAAATACTGTTTATAAAAAAGGCTTCTATTTTAATAATGAAGTCTTAAAAGCTATTCGTAACAGCGAGAATCATAAAATTCTTTCTAATGATGCTTTGAATACTTTGCCTGTAGTGTTAACCAAACGCGAGAAACAAATACTGCAGCTTATATGCAAAGAATATAATAATGCAGAGATAGCAGATGAACTTTATTTAAGTGTACGTACAGTAGAAGGCCACCGTAATAACCTTACCAATAAAGTTAACTGTAGAAATACAGCCGGCCTGGTACTTTTTGCCATTAAATTTGGCTTGTTTAACGTGCCTTTATAACCACGTATTTCTACGTGATTATAAAAAAAAGTACCAATACAAAACATTCCCTTTTATACCTGATTGATATAATTTTTAATTAAAGAGAAACGAAAGCCTCTTAAACAACCTATATGGTTAATTATTTCTCCAAGAATGACAATGAACGATTGTGTTAATTAATCGGTCGAATTTTTCTTGGAACTTAATTTTTATATTTACGTATAAATGGCACTACCTAAATTTTAGAACAATGGACCTTGTTTTTATCAGTAATCAAATTAAATACGACATACTAACCATATGCGGTAAGCCCGCGCGGCAGGCTTACAACCTATTAACAGATACGCCACTATATTCAATTGGATACGACGATGATGATGACCTGTGCAGAAAACTTGAATACAAACTACAACTTATTGCCGAAGAATATAACACCGGTAAAAGCATTAGTTATGGGGCAGTGTCAAAAAACCTTACAGTTCGGCAGTGTATTCAATTAGTTATTTTTATAAGTGAGTGGCATTTCTAATTCAGCAAGATGACATTTTACATGTATGACTATATTTTTACCACAGTACTTTGAACTATTAAAAACCGCAGTAATAACAAAATCCGGATTTAAAAGTATATCGCCAAGCGATTGCCGCGTTATCTCTATAAACATACAGGAGAACACCCGGCACAGCGTAAGCGAGACTACACTAAAACGGGTATTCGGCTTTGCGTACAGCAAATTCAGGCCATCGTTATTCACTATTGATGCCATGTCGCAGTATTGTGGTTACGATGGCTGGGACGACTTTTGTGTCAAGCAGAAAAGCCGCCAGGCATCTACAGCGGCAGCAAATGTAAACTGGATAACGTTAATGCAAAATGCGGGCAAAATCACAAGCTTTACCTTACAAACGCTAAAAAATAAATCGGGCATCCCTTATAATCAAACCATAAAAAGGGAATTTATCAAAAGCCATTTAGATGCGTTTTTACAGTCTGAAGATACAGCCACCGTAGTAACTGCACCTGCAGGTTATGGTAAAACACTTGCATTGTGCCATTGGATTGAAGATACATTAAACAACAACGCCGCCGGCATCAGCAACGATGTGGTATTGTTTTTCAGCAGCAGCGCATTAATGAGCGTTTTCTTCAGCGGACGCGATCTTAACCACTGGCTGCTGGGGCTACTGGGATATTCTAACGATCAGGATATCCGGTCGCTGGTAGATGGGGGCGAAAAAAATCAGGGCCGTTTTTACCTGATAATCGACGGGTTGGACGAGTTTACCTACAAAACAGACCAGTTTCAGTTATTATTGCAGCAATTATCAGATGTATTCTCATTATACCAATCGGTGTTGTGGTTTAAGCTCATTGTAACAATGCGCTCTGCCACCTGGGTAAACCATAAGCACGAGTTAAGTACTGATAACAATAAATGGTTTACCAATTTTATTGAGGATAAAACTAACCCGGCGCTTAACGTGCCCCTGTTTAGCTTGCCCGAAATTAAAGAACTGTGCTTCAAAATAAACCCGGCAATACAAAACTTCCTGGCGCTGGATCTCACCGAAACTTTTAATCACCCGCTATATTTTCAGTTTTACTATAAAGAGTATAAGGATAATTTTTCGCTGACCAATATGGATCATGTATGTATATATGATCTTATTTCCACATTTGTATTAAACAAAGTTTACCTTGGCCACTACTCTGCAGATAAGCTTTCGCTCCTAAACGCTCTGATAGAAGAAATGGATTTTATAACCAACAGGTTTGATATCGAAAAACTAAAGGTTAATTCGCTTTTAAAACAGTACAGCCATGCATATAACGAACTACTTAGCGTTGGTTTTCTGCGCGAGTTCAATACCAGCAGTGGTATGCAATACAATACTTACATGCAATTTACCAATACAAACTTTTTAGATTTTACAATTGCAAAACACCTGCTGCTTAAGAACGATCATAAGTTCGATAGCCACCTTATTGATGTAATAAACAAAAACTTTGCAAACAGCCCTCGTAAATTATTTGTGCTAAAATGGTGCGTAAACTATGCTATTAAAACCGGCCAGCAAAAAAGCTTTGAATTACTATCACTAACAAAACTTAGCCCCGGCGAAAAATCTGATCTGCTGATATTTTTAGGAGAGCTATTAGATAAGGCGGCGTATCCTGTAAATCGTACGGAATCTATCTACCTCTACTTTAAACAAGATTGTAACGAAGATCTGTTCAACTATTTCTTCGGCTTAGAACTGCTTACGGTTGATTACAAAAAAACCTTGCAAACCCTGCTTAAGTTTGAGCTACGTAACCATAAGCGCATTCTTGTATACACTGCACTAAGCGTTATAGCTATTTTCCAGCTGGATATGGATAGTGTGGGTGATTATATATCCAAATTAAAAAGTATCCCGCAGGAAGATTACAACAGTTTCGGCATAAACCCGCTTGAATCTCTTGAGGCTTTACACGAGTTTTTTAAGAACGGAATTATCAAACGATCACATTTTACAAAACTCACTAAATTTTACTTTAACCCTCCTGCACATGGTGTTGGGCCTACCCAAAATAGTTCCACCGAACTGATATTTATACTTGGGGCGTATTCATTGCTTTTGTGCCGTAACCCCCATAAAATTTTACGATTTATGAATGCGGTAAAAAACACTTATAAAACCGACTCCAGTTCCTCACCCATATATTTGTTCTTTTCTGAGATCATCCTGGCCAACTCTTATTTTATTTTGAACCGCACAGGCGATGCCGAGGCGTCCTATGCATCTATCACTAATTTGTATGCGAACAGCGATGGCTCTTTTACAGCTTTTATGAAGGCCCTGTACTATGCTTTAAAAATAAAGATAGCCGTATTGAACGATGATTATGAAGAAGTATCCACATTAATAAAAACACTGGATGCAATAGGTATCGAATCAAACAATCGCTTAAGCCGGGTGTTTGTATACCTGTTCATCCTAAGCAACAAATACATTGCCCGGGCGCATGCTCAATTATATAAAGAGGTAAGTTTAAGCTTCAATAACCTGATGCGTGAGGCTGGTTTAAACCCAGAGATAATGTTTCACCCGGTAGTTTATAGATAATATTATTTGCAGGGTTACAGTAATTACTTAATCAGGGCACTTACTCCTTCCAAGTCAATTCTAATACTTTACAGATAAAAAAGCGGTTAAGAGTTTAAATTCTTAACCGCTTTTGGATAAATAGTAATTTAACAGCTATTAGTATTTCAGGATGAAGAACCCTGTTTTACGTTTGCGCACATTACCGTCCATATACTCCAATAAGTAAAAGTATGTACCTGCCTGCTGCAATTGTCCGTTAAGGTTAGAGTGCCCGTCGAACGCACCGTTCATGTTATCGTAATGAGATAACTCGTACACCCTGTCGCCGTTCTTATTAAGTAACACCAGCTTGTTTTCCGGATATGCGGCAATACCTTCAATAGTGAACACATCGTTACGGCCATCGCCATTTGGAGATACCGCCTGTACAATAACCGGTTCTGTTTTAGTTATATCCAACACCGTTTTTTCCTGCGGTTGAACTATCGATACTTTATCAGTGATCTTAACCGGCGCTGCAGCTATAGCAGGCGGGTTATTAACCGTGATATTGAAAGTAGAAGAACTGCTGCCATAATAATTATAAGCACTTATTGTGTAACCGGCCGCAGACATTAAAGTTGTTGGCGTACCGCTTAACACACCCGTTGTAGCATCAAAACTCATACCAGCCGGTACTGTTGGATTGCCCGGATAACTTGGAACAATTGCATACCCGGTAGTTACAATTTTACGAACATACCTGCTATCCATAACGTAAAGCATACCTGCCTTATCAACAACCAAGCCTATAGGGTTGGTAAACCTTGCGGCTGTGCCTACACCGTTAACATATCCGGAATTACTTATATTGCCAGCCAATCTTGTAACAACACCTGCAGGCGTAATCTTGCGGACATCCACTGTAGAAAGCTCTGATACATAAACGTTGTTCAATTGATCTACCGCAATGCCTATTGGCCCCCAAAAAGCAGCATTAGTGCCTGTACCATCAATAGTACCTCCTGTACCGCTGCCTGCAAAAGTAGATACTACACCAGTTGGGGTTATTTTACGAATGCGATGATTACCCTGATCTGCTACATATAAATTACCGTTATTATCTATAGCAATATCCGATGGATTGTTAAAAATTGCTGCGGTTCCGGCACCATTTGCAAAACCGGCAGTGCCATTGCCTGCAAAAGTAGTAACAACCCCGGCAGGCGTGATTTTACGTATATTATCATTGGATGACTCTGTTACATATAAATTATTGGATGCATCTATAGTGATTCCTAAAGGACTACTAAAACTTGCTGCCGTACCCGTGCCATTTGCAGAACCGGATAAGCCCGAACCAGCAAATGTGGTAACTACACCCGCAGGGGTGATCTTACGGATAAGTTGATTATTTCTATCTGTTACAAATAAATTATCATTTGCATCGATGGCGATATGATAAGGGAAATTAAAACTTGCCGCTGTGCCCGTACCATTTGCAGAACCTTGCACGCTGCTTCCTGCAAATGTAGAAACTTCTCCACCAGGTGTCATCTTACGAATACGGTGGCCGTACCACTCTGCAATAAACATATTCCCATGGCTGTCAAAAGCAGCACCGCTAACGCCCCCAAACCTGGCTGAAGTTGCAGGGCCATCCTGGTACCCGTCTGTACTGCCCGCATGGTAACTTACTTCTCCATAAACGGTTGCCGGCACTGCGCCGCCGCTATGCGTTGGCGCTACCGGTGTTATAACTACATTTTTAGTAAAAACCTGATCGGTATAACTTATAACAGGTGCAGAATTAATATTAACTGCTGGGTTAACAACCTCAATATTAAACGTTGAGGTAGCCACACCGCCTGCATTACCCGCTAAAACAGTGTAAGGTGTTACCGGGCTCAGCTCTGTAGGCGTACCGCTTATTATCCCTGTTGTGGTATTAAAGCTTAAACCTGCGGGCAATGCCGGGCTTATATCGTACCCTTTAAGTGAGATCTTTCTGATCCTGGCACCCGATTGTTCCGAAACCACCAGGTTGCCTTTGCCATCTATCGCAATACCAAACGGGCCTTTAAAGCTTGCTGCTGTACCATACCCATTGTTAGAACTGTTAGTACCATCTCCGGCCAGTGTGCTTACAACGCCAGTTGCGGTTATCTTCCTTATCAACCTGTTGTCTGTATCAGCTACATATACATTGCCTGCAGCATCTACTTTTAGTCCGTTAGGATTATTAAAGCGTGCGGCCGTGCCTGTACCGTTAACTGACCCCAATGTGCCGCTACCTGCAAGAACGCTTACCGTTCCTGCTGCACTAACCTTAAATATCCTCATAGAATAGTCTGCCACGTAAACATTGTTTGCCGCATCTACAGCAACACCAAACGGCGACTGGAATCCACTTGCAAAAACACTGGCTACACCACCAGGGGTAATTTTTCTGATGGTTGTACTACCACCCTCTGCTACAAACAGGTTGCCCGCATTATCAACAGCCACATCTGCCGGATAACTAAGGCCGGTTGCAAATGTGGTTACCAAACCTGCCGTTGTAATTTTACGGATCATATCGTTTTGCGCATCGGCCACGTATAAATTACCGGCTGCATCAGAAATTACTCCGGTTGGCTGATTAAAGCTTGCAGATGTACCAACGCCATTTACAGCACCTGCTGTTCCGCTGCCTGCAACGGTGATAACAATGCCCGATGGGGTGATCTTACGTATTTTATGGTTACCCATATCGGCCACATAAATATTGCCATAAGCATCTGCCGTCATACCCGATGGCTGTTTAAAGCTTGCAAGGGTATCATTTCCATTGGCCGAGCCCGATATGCCGCTGCCTGCATAGGTTGTTACCTGCCTGTAATTAGAAACAGGTATTGCACCACCCGAATTTGCAGATGTTAACGGTGTTATTGTTTCATTTTTAATAAAGGTTTTTGATGCATAGCTAATATTTGGCGCCTGCGTTGTTACTATTGCCGGGTTGTTTACCGCAATATTAAACGATGTTTGCATACTGCCGCTCGGGTTATATGCAATTACCTTATAAGTTACCGCAGCGTTAGCCGAAGGTGGTGTACCGGTAATTGTACCTGTTGTAGCATCAAAGTTTAAGCCTGCAGGTAAGGCCGGGGTAATAACATAACCGTTTATAGCCACTTTTCTGATCAGTTCATTGCTGGTATCGGCAACATACAGGTTGCCAAGATTATCCGCAGTCAATCCGTATGGGTTACTAAACCTGGCTGCTATGCCTACGCCATTTAAAGAACCATCAACATCGCCACCTGCTACTGTAGTTACCACACCTGTTGAAGTAATCCTCCTGATCTTGGATCCATCGGTAACAAACAAGTTCCCGGTTCTGTCTATGGCTATCCCGATGAGCCCCGAAAAACCTGCAGCTGTGCCGGTACCGTCCTGTACATTTGGCGCACCGCCTGCAAAGGTAGTTACAACCCCAATTGGTGAGATCTTCCTGATCAGCACACCATCTGCAACAAACAGGTTGTTTGCACCGTCAACAGCAATACCTACCGGGTTGCTAAAGCTTGCCACGATACCCTCGCCATTGGTTGATCCGCTTATACCACTACCGGCAAACGTACTTACCGCACCAACCGGATTGATCCTGCGGATAACATAGTTACCTTGATCGGCCACGTAAACGTTACCATAGGCATCTGTTGCAATACCTTTTGGTGAATCAAACTTAGCTAATGGACCGGTGTTAAGATTCAAATAGCCTTTAGTGCTGCCCGCATGTGTAGAAACAATGCCTGATGGGGTGATCTTACGGATGCGATCGTTACCCGTATCGCTTACATAAATATTCCCCGAAGCATCTATCGCAATCCCTTTAGGATCGTTAAAAGTTGCAAACAGGGCCGGTCCGTCAGCTGCACCTATTTCACTGCTTCCTGCAAACGTAGTAACTACTCCCGAAGGTGTAATCTTACGGATCTGCTGGTTATTTTCATCAACTACGTACACATTACCGGCCACATCTGCGGCAACTCCTCTCGGCCCGTCAAAAATTGCAGCGTTACCCGTGCCATTTGCCGATCCCGAAACACTGTCTTTACCGGCAAGCGTGGTTACCTGGCCATAATTAAGCGCCGGTACCGGCCCGCCGGTATTGGTTGGCGTTAAGGTTGGAATTGGTGTATCGGCTGTATACGTTTTATTTCCGTTATAGCTGATGTTTGGTGCAACAAGGCCCAGGTTAACCTGGATATCCAAAGTAGTAGGCGTATTACTATGCGCATTATACGCTGTTATGGTATAGGTCTTTCTTTCTGAAGCGGCCCTTGGAGTTCCGTAGATCACACCGTTTATGGCAGATAAGCTTAACCCTGCAGGTAAGCCCGGTGTTATCTTATAACCGCTCATCTCTACCCGGCGAACAAGGTTATTACCGCCATCTGTTACAAACAGGTATGCTTTACCATCATTTAAAATGCCGCGAGGGTATTGGAAACTGGCAGCCGTAGCCGTTGCGTTGGTTACACCTATTACACCGCTGCCCGCAAGCGTACTTACCGATGCGCCTGTGTTTATCCTTCTTATAACGTGGTTGTTATAATCTGATACATATAAGTTATTACCTGCATCTATGGTAATGCCATACGGCGCATTAAAGCTTGCATCGGTACCTGTACCGTTTGTAAAGCCTGCAATACCGGTTGCGCTACCTGCAAATATGGTTACTATACCGGCTTTTGTTACTCTCCTGATCTGGTTGTTCTGCTGATCTGCAACGTATACGTTATTGGCTAGTGCATCAACCACCAAGCTTGTTGGTTTTCTAAAGCTTGCAGCAAGACCTGTGGCGTTTGTTGCGCCTGCCTGCCCGCTTCCGGCCATGGTGGTTACAAGCCCTGCGGGTGTTATTTTACGGATAAGGTTATTCTCTGTATCGGCAACATAAACATTACCTGCAAAATCAGTTGCAACCCCTTCAGGGCCGTTAAATCTGGCCACAGTAGATGCACCATTTACAGAGCCCGCAGTTGTGCTGCCTGTAAAAGTGCTTACCCCTCCCGATGGGTTGATCTTACGGATCATATTATTACCCTTATCAGCTACGTAAAGTGTGCCCAGCGCATCTATTGCAATGCCCAATGGGTTATTAAAGCTTGCTGCAGCACCCGTTCCGTTTGCAGAACCGGCAATGCCACTGCCCGCAAATGTGGTAACCAAACCAGCTGGAGTAATCTTACGGATAAGGTTGTTTTGAGAATCTACAACATATACGTTACCAAACCCATCCCTTGCCATAGCATTAGGCGCATTAAATGTTGCTGCTGTACCTGTGCCGTTTGTGGCACCGGCTGTGATATTACCTGCAAAGGTTGTTACCGCGCTATAATTTGCCGGAGGCACTGCACCACCGGTATTTATTGGTGATAACGGCTCTATCGTGATACCTGTTGTATAGGTTTGCGGGCCATTATAGTTTATAAATGGCTTGGTTGCCGGCAATATTGGATTATTTACCAAAATATCCAGGTTAACCGTAGTGCTGCTGTTAGAGTTGTAAGCTGTTATAGCATATGTTCTCACCTCAGAAGCAACTGTAGGCGTACCACTGATAACGCCGGTCTGATTAGAAAAGGTTAAGCCTTGCGGTAGTGGTATATTGATCCTATAGCCGCTTATTTCTATCTTACGGATAAGATGGTTGCCATTATCAGATACATATATATTGGCTTTCCCATCGTGTACTATACCCAACGGATATTGGAAACTGGCGGCTGTGCCAATTCCATCAACCGCGCCTATTGTGCCATTACCGGCAAGTGTAGTTACCGATGCACCTGTATTTATCCTTCGGATAAGGTGGCTGTTATAATCGGCAACATATAAGTTGTTACCACCATCTATTGTAATACCATAAGGAGCATTAAAGCTTGCGGCTATACCCGTACCGTTGGTTGAACCCGTTGCACCGCTCCCCGCAAAAATAGTTACCACACCGGATTTTGTTACACGCCTGATCTGGTTATTTTGCTGGTCGGCCACGTAAATATTATTACCCGATGCATCAACCACTAAACTTGTTGGGTTGCTAAAGCTGGCTGCAGTACCGTTACCATTGGCGGCACCTGAAAATCCGCTGCCCGCCAGTGTAGTTACAAAACCGGCCGGGGTAATCTTGCGGATAAGATTATTTTGGGAATCGGCCACGTAAACGTTGCCAGTAACATCTGTTGCTACACCCAGCGGTCCGTTAAATCTTGCAGCTGCTGCGCTGCCGTTTACTGCCCCTGGTATAGTGCTGCCTGCAAATGTGCTTACCACTCCTTCAGGGGTTATCTTACGGATCATGTTATTCTGCTGATCGGCAACGTACAGATTCCCTGCCGGGTCTGATGCTATACCTATTGGGTTGTTAAAGCTTGCGGCCGTGCCTGTCCCGTTAGCAAAACCTGCCACACCATTACCGGCAAAGGTTGTAACAACACCTGCCGGGGTAATTTTTCTGATCAGCTGATTAAAGGTATCAGCAACATATATATTGCCCGCAACATCTTTTGCCAGTGAATATGAACCTTTAAAGGTTGCAGCAGTGCCGGTGCCATTAGTTGCGCCGGCAGCAGCGTTGCCGGCAAATGTAGCTACCGCGCCATAGTTACCCGGAGGAACTGAACCAGCGGTTACCACAGGCGACAAAGGTGTTGCGGCAGTACCTACAACATAGCTCTGAGGGCTATCATATGTAAATAGTGGTTTCTCTACAGGCGTAACAAATACAAACCCCTGTACTGTTCCGATACCGTTAGGATTAGTAACAGCTATAGACCCGGATGCACCGGCACCAACAATAGCTGTGATCTGTGTTGCGGAATTAACTACAAACGATGTTGCAGCTGTGCCGCCAAATGTAACTAATGTAGTGCCCGTAAAGTCGGTACCGGTTATCACAATACTGCTTCCCACTGTTCCGGAAGGTGTAAACGTGGCAATTTGCGGACCGGTTACAACCGGCGCCGTTACAGTTAATGTACCCGCTGCATAAATAAATGAATAGTTATTAGAGGTACCGCCCGATACACTTATCGGATAAGAACCTATCACCGAACTTGTTACTGCAGTAGTAGAAATAACCGGTTGCGTTGTTAAACTTGCCTGTGTTTCGCTATTTACAAAGCCTGTGTAAGTAACGGTTAAAGCTGGATTGGCAGTACCCGCTACCTTTGTTTTGTTATCGGCAGCAATGGTAAGCGCCGCCTTATTAACTGTTAAGATTTGTGTTTGGCTTGCACCCCCGCTTGTAGCCGTTATAGTTGATGTACCTGCTCCTGTTATGTGGACATTACCCGCAACAATTGTGGCAACCGAAGCATTACTGCTGGTGTAGGTAATAGCTGCCGAACTGGTTGCACCTGCGTTAAAATCAGCAGCGCCATATGTTTTAGCGGCAATAGTGTTAAACGTTAGGGTTGGCGATGTAATAGTTAACGTACCCGCTACATAAGTAAATGAATAATTATTTGCAGCCGCACCTAATACATTTATATCATAAACACCATTTACCGAATTTATCGTGGCCGAAGTACTTAGTACCGGCTGGGTAGTTAGTACAGCCTGCGTTTCGCCATTTACAAAACCACTGTAACTAACCGTTAAAGCCGGGTTAGTGGTTCCGTTGATCTTAGTTTTGTTATCAGCGGTTATTGTAAGAGGCGCTTTATTAATTGATAAGGTTTGGGTTTGGCTTGTAATGCCGTCTGTTGCGGTTATAATTGATGTTCCGCTTCCAACGACATGAATATTCCCTGCCACAATAGTTGCAACCGACGAGTTGCTGCTTGTGTATGTAATAGCTGCATTACTAGTTGCCCCTGCGTTAAAATCAGCAGCACCATACGTTTTGGCAGCAATAGCATTAAATGATAATGCAGGCTGTGTAACAGATAAAGCACCTGAAACATAATTGAATGAATAATTATCTGATGCCGCACCAATTGCATTAATAGGATAATTGCCTACCGGCGAAGCGGTAACCGCTGTAGTGCTAACTGTTGGTTGGGTGGTAAGGCTTGCCTGGGTATCGCCATTTACAAAACCTGCATAGCTTAAAGTAAGAGCCGGGTTAATAGTGCCTGCCTGCTTAGTTTTATTATCGGCAGTAATAGTAAGTATTGCTTTACCCACCATTAAAGCGCCCTGTGTATAACTTATAGTATACTTAGGAGCTACAGCCCCGCTTGCCGTTACTGGGTAAGATCCTGCCGGAGAAGATACAGTAGCAATTGTGATAACCGTTGGTAAAGTTGAAAGTGCGCTTTGCGTGTCGCCGTTTACAAAACCGGCATAAGTTACACCCAGGGCAGGATTTGCCGAACCATATGTTTTAGATACGCTGTTTGCAGCAATGGTAAGCGGCGCTGCAGTTACGGTTAACGTTTGCGATTGCGTTGAACTGCCGTTGCTGCTGGTGATGGTTGATGTGCCCACCCCTACTACGCGTATGTTACCGCCAACAATAGTAGCTACCGCAGTATTGCTACTGGTATAAGTAATAGTAGCGGCACTTGTTGCTCCCGGGGTAAAATCAGCATCGCCATAAACTTTGGATGCGATTGGGGTAAACGTAATAGGGACGCTGTTAACTGTTAATGTGCCTTGCAGATAGCTAATGGCGTAGTTTGCCGATGATGCACCACTGGCCGTAATTGAATAAGTACCAACCGGAGACGATGTTGTTGCAGCGGTAGTTAATACCGGCAGGCTTAATAAGCCCGCCTGGCTGTCGCCGTTAACAAAGCCTGTATAACTGGCTGTAAGTACCGGGTTAATATCGCCATAGAATTTGGCTTTATTATCAGGCCTGATACTCAATGCTGCCGGCGTAATAGTTAATGTACCCGGCGCATATGCAATAGAATAGTTTGATGCCGCAGCACCGCCTGCGGTAATAGTGTAACTACCCACAGCTGTACCGGCCGATGCCGAAGTGGTTACTGTTGGTAATGTGGTAAGTGCCGATGCCGCATCACCGTTAACAAAGCCAGAGTAGGTGTAGGTTAACGATGGAAGAGCCGCACCATAAACCTTGGTTTGGTTGCTTGCTGTAATGGTAAGCGCAGCCGGGTTTATGGTTAAAATTCCGGGCGTGTAGTTTACAGTGTAGTTTGGAGCCACTGCGCCGCTTACAGTAATCGCATAATTTCCGGCTGCTGAAACTGTAGTTGCCGTAGTGCTGATTGTAGGCTGCGTATTTAATATTGTGCTGGTTTCGCCATTTGCGAAACCAGTATAGGTATAGGTTAAAATAGGATTAGTTGTGCCATATATTTTAGATTTACTGGCAGCTATTACGGTTAATACCGCCGGATCAACCGTTAATGTCTGGCTTACAGGAGTAGCTTCATCAAAGTTGATGTTACCGGCCTGTGAAGCTGTAATGGTAGCTGTACCAACAGCTATCACATGTATATTTCCTTCCGGGGTGATAGTTGCTACCGCAGGGTTACTGCTTACATAAGTAACCGGGATAGTGTTGTTATTACTTACTGCACCCGGAGAAAAATCAGCAGCGCCGTAATTTTTGGTTGGCAGGGCCGAAAATGTTATGGTTTGTGTAGCCGCCCTGGTCATGGTTATGGTGTAGGTTTTTTTGGTAACCAAATCCTGGGCTGTAACCAGTGTGGTAATTGTATTTACACCCACATTAAGCGGCAGGTTGCCGGATGCCGATCCGCTGGCTACTGTTGTCCCATTGATAGTTAACGTAGCGTTTGAGCTGGCTGTAACAGGCGTTACTTTAAATGTGTTTACCGCATTGCTCACGTTAGCTACATAAGCTATAGTTCCTTGCGCAAAAACCGGCGATAAGGTACCCGCACTTATTGATAAGTTAGTAAGGTTGGCGTTTGACGACGGCGTATAAGTTAACGCAATTATTTTGGTAGCTGTTGTGCCATCTACTACCCCATCGTTAAGAATTAAGCTGATAGTACGGCTTGCCGTATTAGGATTAACGTTATTGGTATTATTGTAGGTTATAGCCCTTAAAGCTGCCTGCCATTGTGCAAGCGTTGCCGTAGCACCGGCCGATGTTAATGATATAATACCTATAGTAGCATTATAAGTACCGGCTATGTTCCCCATAGTTGCGGCATTATAATTATAAGCAAGCACATCCTGCCCCGCTACAAAATTGCCGGTTAAAGATACTTTACCGCTTGCCAATGTAGTTTTACTCAGATCTGTTACCGTGATGCTGCCATCAATAACAACAGGCACCGGCGGGATATCGCCCATAGAGGCAAAAGCCGTTGGAGGTGTGGTAGTAGTTGCAACAGGCGGATAGATTACGGTAATATTCACACTCGCGTTAGCTGTACCGGCTGCGTTGTTACCTTTAATATTGTAAGTAGTTGCCGGGGATGGAGCAGTTGGGCTGCCGCTTATTGTACCTGTAGTACCATCGAAAGCCAGGCCTGCCGGTAAATAAGCATCCATGGTGTAGCCGGATGTGTTAACTTTACGGATTTTGTTACTGCCTGCATCTGCTACGTAAACATTCCCCAGGTAATCTACAGATAACGAAGTGGGCGTATTAAAATTGGCATTGGTAGCAACTCCATCTTCTGAACCCGTACTTCCGTTACCAGAGATGGTTGTTACCACCCCGGCTGTAGTTATCTTCCTGATGAGTTTGTTACCGGCATCAGCTACATAAATGTTGCCGCCTGCATCTGTTGCCAAACTAAAATCGTTTGAGAAACTTGCAGCTGTACCTGTACCATCTGCAAAACCTGGGCTTCCGCTGCCTGCAAATGTGGTAACCGTGCCCGATGTACTTATTTTACGAATAACATAGTTATTGCAATCAGCAATATATAGCACATTAGAAGCATCAACTGCAACACTTTTTATACGGCCAAAACTTGCAGCTGTGCCAACCCCATTGGTGTTACCCGGGCTGCCGCTACCGGCAAAAGTACTTACTACGCCTGTAGATAATATTTTTCTGATGGCATAGTTATCGCCATCGGCAACATAAACTGTGTTGTTCTTGTCAACCGCAACACCTCCCGGATTGTAAAAAGTTGCAGTAGTACCCGCGCCATTATTTGCACCTGCAGCACCTGTGCCTGCCATGGTGGTTACTACACCTGCAGGAGATATTTTACGGATGCTTTGGTTATACATATCAGCTACGTAAACGTTACTGTTTTTATCAACAGCAATTCCCTGTGGATAATAAAAACTTGCAGCGTTACGGGTACCATTCACAAAACCGCCGGTACCAGAACCCGCAAGCGTGGTTACCGTACCTGTTGGCGATATGCGGCGTATAACATGATTTACATCATCTGTTACATAAACATTACCATAAACATCCGTGGCTATGCCCTTTAATCCGGCAAAATTGGTGGTTGTACCGGTGCCGTCAACACGGCCCGTGGTACCGTTTCCGGCAAGTGTGGCTGTATTGCCATATATAGCCGCCGGAATTACGCCACCTGTATTGGTTGGCGGTAGCGAAGTTATTGCCCTACCTACCACATATGTTTGTGGTGTTTGGTAAGCAATAATTGGCAATGTTGGCGCGGCAGGCGCTGTTGCCGTACCGGTAACCGCAATATTTACGGTAGTAGTGCTGCTGCCGCCCATATTATAGCCGCTAACTGTATAATTAGCCGCTGCTAAGGCAGACAAAGGTGTACCTGTAATAGTACCCGTAGTATTGTCAAAAACCAATCCTGTTGGCAAATTGCCCGTTAAAGTATAACCTGTGATAGCTACCTTGCGGATGGCATTACTATAATAAGCGTACGATCCTACATATAAATTCCCTGTAGCATCTGCTGAAATAGAATGCGGACTATAAAATGTAGCCGCGCTGCCAATACCGTTAACCTCGCCTGGGGTGCCGTTTCCTGCTAAAGTAGTAACGGCTCCTGCCTGTGTTATTTTTCGGATGGAATGATTGTTATAATTTGCAACATAAATATTGCCAGCCTGATCAATTGCTAACCCCTGCGGATTGCTAAAACTGGCAGTTGTGGCACTACCATCCTGAAAACCAGCTGTACCATTGCCCGCAAATGTGGTAACAACGCCTACCGGTGTTATCTTACGGATTGTATTTTGCGCTATATCCGAAAAATAGATATTACCTGCGCGGTCAATTGCTAAACTGGCGTTATTATTTAAACCCGCTTCTGCACCGGTTCCATTTGCTGTACCTGCAACCGTACTGCCCGCAAGGGTAGATACAATACCATCTGCACTTATCCGCCTGATCATATAACTTCCACTCTCGGATACATACAGGTTACCAAAGCTATCAATCGCCAGGTCATAAGGAGCGGCAAAACTGGCGGCACTGCCCACGCCATTTACAGAAGTATACGCGCCATTACCGGCAAGTGTTGTAACAACACCAGCTGGTGTAATTTTGCGGATGCGGTTATTGGTTGCATCAGCAACGTATAAATTACCTGCTGCATCAATTGCTAGCCCGCCGCAATTATTAAACATTGCCTCGGTACCGGTTCCATCGGCATAGCCGGTAATATCTTTACCAGCAAAAACACTTTTTACACCATCCGGAGTTATTTTAACTATCTGGTTATTGTATGATGCGTAGATATTGCCGGCTGCATCAAATACCATACGGCCATTATTGCCGTAATAAGAAAGTAAACCATCAGTTATAAATGTGGTTACCTGGCCATAATTAGCAGCAGGTATTGCACCACCGGTATTTGCCGGGGTAAGGTCGGCAATGGAAACTCCCGCCGGGTAACTTTTAGCCGTACCATAACTAATGCTTGGTGCTGCAATTGCATTTGGTGGTACGGTTATAGAGCCGGTTATAGTAATGTTTACCGTTGCTGTGCTGCTGCCGCCACGATTATAGGCAGTTACGCTATAATTTGCTGCAGCTTTTGCCTGTAAAGGTGTACCGCTTATTATACCTGTTGATTCATCAATATTTAAACCGGCAGGTAAACTACCGCTGAAAGAATAGCCTGTTATGGAAACTTTACGTAAGTACGAATAATAATCCCTTACGTATAACGCCCCTGTTGAATTATCAAACGTAACGCGCAATGGTGTATAAAAATTAGCTGATGCGCCTATGCCATCAACAATACCTAACGTTCCGTTACCGGCAACTGTACTTACTGTACCGGCAGGGGTAATTTTTCTGATAGCGTTGTTGTTATAATCAGCCACATATAAATTGCCTGTAGCATCAATAGTTATTCCGCGCGGGTTATAAAAGGTAGCTACGTTTGCCGCACCGTTAACAAAGCCTGCTTCACCTGTACCTGCAAATGTTGTAACCACGCCGGCTGGTGTTATTTTTCTTACTCCTTGTTTACCGCCATCAGTAACGTATAAATTACCTGCTTTATCTATAGTGATACCTGCGATAGAAAGAAAACTGGCCTCTTTGCCAACACCATCAGAATAACCACCCTGGAAATTCCCTGCAAGTGTAGTGACTACCCCCGCCTGGCTTATCTTACGGATGGTGTTTCCATTATCTACTACATAGATATTTCCATACGCATCTGCTACCAGGTCATCAGGGTTACTGAATGACGCGCTTGCACCCTTACCATCCGATCTGCCTGTATTAACGCCACCGGCAAACAGAGAGATAACCCCTGCCGGGCTGATCTTGCGGATGCTATTCTGTGTTTGATCTGTAAAGTATAAGTTACCTGCGGCATCAAACGCCATCCCCCTGATGTAGTTAAAATAGCACGGGGTGTTGGTTGCGTTGCCGCCTGCAAATATGCTGCTAACACCCTGTGGTGTGTATTTTTTTATCCGGTCGCCATCAGATATATATATGTTTCCGGATGCGTCAATAGTAGTTACACTATTGGATCCGTAAGAAGATTCGGTATTGATTATTGAAACAACCTTTCCATACGTATCTGAAGGAATTGTCCCTCCTGCATTAGCTGGTGCTAACGGGGTAATGGTGGTACCTGCTGCATAGCTTTTTGGCGTAGCATAACTAATAATAGGCGCAGCGGTAGTTACTGGCGGTATTGTAATTGTGCCCATAACTGCTATGTTTACCGTTGCGGTGCTGCTGCCGCCAAGATTATAAGCGGTAACGCTATAATTTGTTGAAGCCTTAGCCAATACCGGGGTGCCTGTAATGCCGCCGGTAGTTCTGTCTAACACCAAACCGGCCGGAAGATCGCCGTTAAATGAATATCCTGTTGTAGTGATCTTACGGATCTGGCTATAAGTATCTACCCCGTAGACTGTCCCTTCACCATCAATGGTAAGCCAAGAAAGGTTATTAAATGTTGCATCTGCACCTATACCGTTTTCTGTACCGGGAGTATCTCTTTTCCCGGCAATTGTTGTAACAACGCCAGCCGGGGTTATTTTTCTTAGTACAGTACCGGTCCCCACGTATAGATTACCCGCTTGGTCGGATGTGATACCTGTTAAGTTATAAAAGGTTGCGGCGGTACCTGCCCCATCTATCATACTGGCTTCGTCATTACCGGCAAGTGTGCTTACTGTACCACCTGTAGTAATTTTACGTATACGGTTATTTGCCTGGTCCGCAACGTATAAAAAGTTATTCACCCTGTCAAAAACCAGCCCGTATGGGTTATAAAACCTTGCAGCTGTATTGCTACCGTTTGCAAAGCCGTACTCACCAACAGCGCCTGCAAATGTGGTTACCACACCTGCGGGTGTAATTCTTCTGATCACCTGGTTACCCATATCTGCAACATACACGTTGCCGCTTGGGTCAACAGCTATACCTTGCAAGTATGAAAACACCGCGGCGGTACCTGTTCCGTTAGCAAAACCGGTATTACCTGCAGAACCGGCCAGCGTACTAACCACCCCGGAAGGACTAATTTTGCGCACAAGGAAGTTACCGGCTTCGGCAACATATAAATTACCGCTTGCATCAATTGCCAAACCGGTAATATTGTTAAAGCTTGCTACGGAACCTTTGCCGTTAGTAGCGCCGGCGATACCGTTACCTGCAAATGTTGTTAAAACACCGGCGGCAGTTACTTTATAGATCTTTTGCTGAAGGCCATCTGCCATATAAACATTACCTGCAGCATCAGACACGATACCAGAATAGTTTATATATCCATTGTATAAGGTTGAGGTTTGTGCGTATATTTTGTTAGGTACAGCGCCACCTGCGTTAGTTGGTAAAACAGTGCTTATGGCCGTGCCCGCTGTAAAACTTAAAGGGGTTGTGTAAGAAATTTGAGGCGGGCTTACAACCGCTGGCGTAACAACGCTTCCGGTTACTGCAAGGTTTATAGTTGCAGAACTGCTGCCACTGCCATTGTAAGCAGTAACAACATAGTTAGCTGCCGATACCGGGGCTGTTGGCGTACCTGTAATAGCACCCGTAGTGCCATCTAATTTCAAGCCGGCCGGTAAAGCATTATCTGTTACATAACCGGTTAATGTAATTTTACGAATGGCGTTTGCGCCAGCATCTGCCAGGTAAATGTTGCCGCTGGCATCTGCCGAAATACCTACTAAAGTACTACCTGTATTCGGTGAGTAAGTGCTTTCGTATGGTGTTAGTGTAGATACTAAGCCGGCTGATGTAATTTTTCGGATCAACCTGTTAGCAACATCGGCCACATATATATTGCCTGCTTTATCGGCTGCTAAACTGCCCGGATTATAAAAACTGGCTGCTGCGCCTAATCCATCTGTACTGCCGCCAGATCCGTCCCCTTTACCTGCAAAATTGGTCACCACACGTCCGGTGCTTATCTTGCGGATAAAGTTATAGCTTTGATCAGACACATACACGTTATTAGATGCATCTACAGTTATGTTCATTGGGTAATAAAAAGTAGCTGCTACACCTGTGCCGTTAGTTATACCCGCATTGCCATTACCCGCAAATGAGCTTACCGTACGGCCGGTTGTAATTCTGCGGATAACATGGTTGTATGTATCGGCTACGTAAACATTGCCCGATGCATCAACCGCTACGCCGCTTGGGTAATAAAAGCTGGCTGCTGTTCCAATACCATCGGCATATGCCGCAGTGCCACTACCGGCATAAGTTGATACCACACCAGCCGGCGTAATTTTACGAATAGCATTATTGTACATATCAGCAACAAAAACGTTACCTGATGCATCTACTGCGATCCCCTGTATATTTGAAAAACTTGCCTCGGTACCTACCCCATCTGTAAAGCCATAAACTCCGCTGCCGGCAAATGTTGTTACAATTCCGTTTGGAGATATTTTTCGGATAACCCGGTTCTGCGTATCCGAAACATAAATATTGCCATAGGCATCCGAAGCAGTTGCCACAGGGCCGTTGAATGATGCCGTTGAAAGCGGGCCGTTGTTATTTCCCTGTACACCCGAACGTGCAAAACTTAACGTTTGGCCGTAAGTAGTTGCAGGCACAGCGCCGCCAGTACTATTTGGTACAAGTGGCGTAATAGCCGTACCTGTTGTATAAGTTTGCGGGCCAGCATAAGAAAATGCCGGTGCTGCAACTGCTGCCGGGGCAGTAGCTGTGCCGGTAACTGTAATATTAAGCGTAGCCGCACTGCTGCCACCTTCGTTATAAGCAGTTATTATATAATTTTTAGCTGCGGTGGCTACAGTTGGCGTACCACTTATTGCACCACTGGCCGGATCAAATATTAACCCGGCAGGCAATACAGGCGTAATATTATAACCTGTTAAAGCTATCTTTTTCAAATAACTATCCGTAGCAATATATAAATAGCCGCTATCGTAAATAACCGCCCTCACGGTGCTGAAGCCGGCACCTGTACCTGTGCCGTCGCCAACGTTACCGCCTCCTGCGAGTGTACTTACAATGCCTGCCGGTGTTATTTTACGTACTAAAGGATTATTTTCTTCGGTAACTAAAATATTGCCCGATGGATCTACTGCCACCCCGTTAGGATACATAAAAGTTGCGTCAAGCGCATTGCCGTTTACTGAGCCATATTGGCCATTACCGGCAATAGTAGTTACCACACCAGCCTGCGTTACTTTACGGATACTGTTATTATACAGATCGGCAACATAAATATTACCGGTTCCATCTAATGTAATTCCTGCCGGATGATAAAAGGATGCTTCGTTGCCTGTTCCATCGCTATAGCCGGTAGTGTTACCCGCCATAGTGCTTACTATGCCTGATGGAGAGATGCGGCGAATAAGGTTATTCTCGTAATCACTTACGTAAAAATTACCAAACCTGTCTATCTCTATGTCGTAAGGGCTGTAAAACGATGCTGATGCAGCTAAACCGTTGATGCGCCCTGAAGCACCTGTACCTGCAAATGTGCTAACTACACCGGCTGGTGTAATTTTACGAATACGGTTGTTATTAATGTCGGCAACGTAGATATTACCGGATGCATCTATAGCAAGGCCTCTTGGGTTGTAAAAACTCGCCTCGGTACCGGTGCCATCTTTAAAGCCAGCGCTGCCCGAACCCGCAAATATGGTAGATACACCTTCGGGCGTGATCTTACGTATACCCTGCAAGCCAAGGTCTGATACATAAATATTATGGTTAGCATCAGTAACAATCCCTATTGGGCTGCTTAGGTTTCCAACCACGGTTGTAACCTGGCTATATAAACCACCTGGTACAGCCCCGCCTGTATTTACCGTTGCTAAAGACGTTATAGCTGCCCCCGCTGCATAACTCTTAGGCCCTGCGTAAGATATAGACGGTGCCAGTACAACAGGTGGTATACTTGTAATGGAGCCGGTTACTGTTAAATTTAGTGTTGCCGTGCTGACGCCACCAGTATTATATGCTGATATTGAATGGTTTTTTGCAGCCGACGCTAATAATGGCGTACCGGTAATGTTTCCGTTGAGCGGGTTAAAGCTTAGGCCTGTTGGCAGGTCTTCGCTTATTTTATAACCTGTTAAGGTAACTTTGCGTATGTCGCCATTTTCGGTTACTAACAGACTGCCCTCTGTATCATAAGTTAATCCGCTTATGTAACCGAAACTGCCGGCTGTGCCAATGCCATCGCCACCGCTGCCTCCTCCTGCTATGGTAGTAACCACGCCAGCAGGTGTCATTTTTCTGATACGGTAATTGTAGGTATCCGAAATATAAATATTGCCAATAGCATCTAGGGCCACACATTGCGGATAGATAAAGCTGGCTGCAGTGCCTGTCCCATCGGCATAACCATAAGTGCCGCCTGCTACAGTAGTTACAACACCAGCCGGGGTAATTTTACGAATGGCATTATTATATTGATCTGCCACATACAAATTACCTGCATAGTCCGAAACAATACCGCGAGGCTGATAAAATGCAGCTGCAGAACCGGTACCATCTGTTAAACCAATTGTTCCGTTACCTGCCAGTGTAGTTACTACGCCTGATGAATTTACCTTACGGATGCTTTGATTGTTTATATCACAAACATAAATATTGCCGAACCTATCTACAGTTATACCAGCCGGATTATTAAACAAGGCCACGTTAGAGGTTCCGTCATTAAAGCCTGCAGTACCGTTGCCGGCGAGGGTTGTTACCACGCCGGCTGGCGTAATTTTACGGATGCGGTTATTATTACCATCGGTAACATAAATATTGCCTGCTTCATCTATTGCTAAACCCTGTGGGGTATTGAATTTTGCCGCGGTACCCGATCCATCAGCAAAACCTACAATACCGCTACCTGCAAATATGCTTGTGGCACCGGTTGGTGTTACTTTACGAATAACGTGCGAACCCTGATCTGCTACGTATAAGTTATGGCTGGCATCATAAACAATACCTGCCGATGAACCCATGCCTGATGTTGTAGTAGATATTTGCGCGTAAATGTTTGCAGGCACAGCTCCGCCTGTATTACCTGGCGATAAAGCTGTTATTGCAGTACCAGCCGGGTAAGTTTTAGGGCTTGCATAGCTTATTACCGGCGCCGCTACGGGTGGTGCAATAGCTGGTATTGTGCCTGTTACTGTAATATTAAGCGCAGCTGTGCTGGTTCCGTTAGCATTATATGCGGTAATATTATAATTTTTAGCCGCGGTAGCCAGCAAAGGCAAACCGTTTACAGAACCTGTAGACGGATCGAAATTTAAACCTGCGGGTAATTGCGTGTCAAGCGAATACCCCAAAAGAGATACTTTGCGGATATAATTATAATCGCTGACGTACAGGCTTCCGGTACTATCAAACGTAATAGCCATGGGGCTAAAAAACGCGGCATTTACCCCTGTACCATTTTGCGAGATGCCACCGCCGGCAAACGGAGTTAAAACACCGGCAGGTGTTAGCTTTAGAATTCTATTCTCTGATGAGCTTAGTATGTATATATTATTTAATGCATCAATTGTTATACCTCTTGGGTAAATAGTTGCAGTATTGCCCGGATAATTTAGAATGTCGGTAGTGCCGTTGGCTGTTACTGTTGTAACCACACCCGCCGCTGTGATCTTACGGATACGATAATTATTTTCGTCTGCAACAAGCAGGTTGCCGGCACTATCAAAAACAATTCCGGAAGGGTATGAAAATCTTGCGGCTGCCCCTGTGCCATCGGCATAAGTAGCCTCGCCGTTACCTGCAAAAGTAGTTACAACACCTGCAGAAGTAATTTTGCGGATAACGTGGTTGTTATAGTCTGCAATAAAAATATTCCCGCTTTTATCAATAGCTACCGACCTTGGATTGTAAAAAGTGGCTGCAGCGCCCGTAGCGTTATTAGCACCAACTGTACCATTACCGGCAATGGTAGTTACTGTGCCAAAAGGTGTAATTTTACGTATTGCCTGGTTGCCTGCATCAGCCACGTATATATTACCGGCGACATCTATACATAAGCCTTGAGGATTATTAAAGCTTGCAGCAGTCCCTGTTCCGTTATTGAAACCAGCTCCTCCCGACCCTGCTAATATACTTAACACACCTGCGGGTGTAAGCTTGCGGATAACATTGTAAGAATAATCGCTGAAATAGATATTGTGTGCGGCATCGGTAACAATACCCATACCTGCTATATAGTTATAATTATTTCCGAATAATACCGTTGTAGTTTGTGAATACAGACCACCAGGTATTGCCCCGCCGGTAATTACAGGCGATACGGGTGTTATGGCTGTACCTGCCGCAAAAATTTTTGGCGCGCCATAGCTTATAGCAGGTGCCTGGGCGAAAATTTGGTTAACGCTTGTTAGTACAAACAGGAAAATTAGTGCAGGTAAAAATTTTCTCATAAAGGTTCAATCAAATAGCAAACTACTTAGGGTTAAACGTGTTAAAAAACTGGATATTAGACATTTACACATCATTATACCTTAGTTTTTTAACTTAGCATTAAGACTTATTTACAATTAAAGTATTTATTATTAAGCCGTAACTGCTCTGTAAAGCCAACATTTTGCTTTACTATACAAGTTTATTATAATAAACAGGGCAGGGCAATAGCCCATTTGGGCTAAATATTATCCATAAAAAATATTTACCAATAAGATAACATCTGCACAGAAAAGTGCCGATAAACGGGAGTTATTTAGACTTATATTTATTAATAGCCTCTATTTTGTTATGAACATGAAGCTTTTTATAAATGCTTTTGAGATGGTTTTTTACGGTATTGCTGCTGATGAATAACCTATCGGCAATTTGTTTGTAAAGTAGCCCGTCGCACATGAGTTTTAACACTTCATGTTCGCGTTCGCTCAGGCCGAAATTATCATCAAAACGATTGCTCTGCTGAAACAGCCCAACAATTTTTCGGGCTATGTAAGGGCTCATAGGTGCCCCGCCCATATGCAGTTCTTTTATGGCAATTGTAATATCATCAGCCGCAGTGCTTTTTAGTATATAGCCGGATGCACCTGCCCGTAATGCTTCAAAAACATTGTTATTATCCTGATGCAGGGTGCATACTAAAAACTGTGTTCGAGGCAGTTGAAACCTTATTTTTTCTATTAGCGTGATGCCCGACATGGCAGGGAGCTGAATATCAATAACAGCTACATCCGGCTGCAACGCCAATAAACTTGGCAATGCTTCTTCTGCTGAAGAGTAAACCCCTTTCAAAAGAAAGTGTTCGGAATTTTCGAGCAATTTTACAAGGGCGGACCGATAATGAATATTATCTTCAACAATGGCCACTTTTATCATATGAGTACCGGCTAACTTTAGTTTCTAAAGTATATAATTTATTTTATATTAATAATATTAAATGCACTTTTATAAAATATGCGCGTTGCCGGTATTATATTACTCTTATTATTGATATCCGCTAAGGCTGGCCGGTCGCAAACTAATTCTTTAAAGCAGGTAAACGGGCTGCCCACAAAGGAAATTTACGATCTGCATTTAGATTCCAAAGGATGTTTATGGATAGCGCATGATCTTGGTATATCCAGGTACGACGGCGTGAACTTTGTATCCTATTCAACCCCCGATCAAACATCATTAAGCGCGACAGACCTTCTCGAAGATAAACATGGCCGCATCTGGTTTCATAATTTTACGGGGCAGATATTCTATATCGAAAACGGTGAAATGAAATTGTTAGCCGGTTATGATGCTAAAAAGGAATCGTACTTTCCGCGCATTGCCCTTTATGACGATATGCTTGTGGCCAGCACGCAACGTGGGCTTTTTACCTGCACCATTGATGACTTAAAATGCAGTTATATCCCCTGTGCAAATGCACCTGATAAAGGCACAACATCCTTAGCTATTTTAAATAAAAGCATGGTTGCTTATGGCGATGGCAGCTGGTTTACCTACCATAAAGGCGGCCCATTAAAACTGGTTACGTTAAAAGGCGACGCTGGATATATCAAGGCCAGTTCGTCTACCCTGATTGTTAAAACCGTACAGGACACCATGTATCTTATTTCTAACCCGGACGGTATTGTAAGCGTTATAGCGCCTGATGGGGATAATTTAAAGCTGGTGAAAAAATCAAATGCTGGTAGTTTTCTTAATACATTAACCATTACACCAGGTAATATTTGGGTGCATACCATCCTCAAAAGTTATTCATATAAAAAACCTGCTTTGCAACTTGGAGGACACAATTTAACAGATATTGTAGTTGATAAAGAGGGTAACACATGGTATAGCAGTTTAAAGAACGGGTTATTGTTATCGCCACTATTTTTCCCCGGCGCACTCTCCCCTATCAACGCCACCAATAAAGATAACCCAGTAAGCTGGCTGGAAAAAAAAGACAAAAACCTGATATTAGGTACGCAGAACGGAAACATTATTACTTACGATCCGCAAGCAGAAAAAGTAATAAAAAGCCTGCAGCTACCGGGGAGTCCCGGTAATATAACCTACCTGTATAATTGGGGGGAAGACAAATATATAGTGGGAACACAGATAAATACCTACCACGCAGATCTTAACACAAAAAGGGTTGTTTTATACCCTATTAAAACACTTAAACAGGCTTTTAAAAGCAGCGAATTTCTTTTCCTCGCGTCTGCAAGGGAGCTGATGATCAAACCCCTTGCTAAAAACATAAACCTGAAAGATTTGGTAAAAAACCGGTTTAAAGGTTTTGAGGTACAGTCTGATGCCTTTGGTGAGTACCTGCATTACCAGATGCGTTGTCGTGCGGTTTGCTATGATGAAAAAAGCAATAAACTTTACGCTGCCTTTAAGGATGGGTTACATGTAATAGATAAAAACGGCATTACACCATTTCTGTACAAAGGTGCTACAGTTTATGCTACCGCTTTAAATTATATAGATGGTAAACTATTTATTGCAACCATAAATAAGGGGATAATTATACAGGGCGATAAAACCATTAATTTAACAGCAGATGATGGCCTTACATCAAACACCGTATTAAAACTAAAAAGAACAGGAAACTGGCTGTGGTTGTTCGGCGGCGGGGCAACCAAGGTGGTTGATTTAACTACTTTAAAATTAGTTAGCGATATTAACCTTACAGGGCTTACCGATAAGTTGCTTTTAGGTGTGGAGGTAATTGGTAAAAAAGCATTTGTAGCCACACCTGATGGTTTTTATAGCTTTGAGGTTACATCCCCTATTAAAAAATTCACCATAAAGAATTACCTGCAAACGGTTGAATTAAACAGCAAAACACTGCCAGCCAATCATTCGCACATGTTTGATTATTTTGAAAATAACATTCAGTTTAATTTAAGTGTGCCATTTTATAACGAGGCTAACAATATTTACATTAAATACTTACTCAAAGGCACCAGCAATAATAACTGGCAGGTAACAAAAGCCGGCGATAGAAGCATCACCTTTTCCGAACTATCGCCGGGTAAATACTATTTAAAAGCTTACGCTGTACACCCACGGTATGGTTACGCATCTGCACCTATCTCCTACGGCTTCACCATTGCCGAGCAGTGGTGGAAAACCTGGTGGTTCAGGTTAATAATCGTATTGTTTATTGTGTTGTTAGCAGGATATATAGCGGGTAGCTACTTTTTTAATCGGCTGCAACTGCAAAAAGCTTTGTACGAACAACAATTAACTATCCAAACCGAGAGGCAAAGGATCAGCAGCGAAATACATGACGATGTTGGCGCCGGCCTCTCTGCCATAAAACTGTATGTACAAATGGCCCAGGGCGGCGAAGACAAAAAAGTAGACCTTACACAAATAGGTGGCATGATCAACGACATGTCTGACAAGATAAACGAGATCATCTGGAGCACAAATACCGATAACGACACATTCGAAAGCCTGGTTTATTATATAGAATACCACTCTTATAAACTTTTTGAGCACTCCAACATAACTTTTAGGGCCATTGTACCTATTGATATTCCGGACTACGTAATAACCAGTGAGAAGCGGCGGAATATTTATTTAGTTGTAAAAGAAAGTCTGCATAACGCACTAAAACATGCGCGTGCAGATGTAATAATACTGAAGATTAAGTTTGAAAACGATGAGCTCCATATTAAAGTAACTGATAACGGCGTAGGAATAAACTTCCATAAAAAACATAAAGGGATGGGGATGAAAAACATCCGCACCAGAACAGCGCAAGCAAACGGTACGGTAACTATACATTCTGGCGCTAACGGCACATCCATATCCTTAATTTTTGATTTAAAGTAAACAATGGGCTAACCTTCTTGGTTGCTTTATTGCAATTGCTTTCCAATCCGCAAAAAATGTTATTATTTTGTAGTACATTCATAAACAATGTCACAATACGTAAATGAGTCGCCAAGCATACAGGCAGATGTTGACGCCGTAAATAAAATTCCTATTGTTGCTTCAATACTGGAAGTTGTGTGCCGTACCACAGGCATGGGGTTTTCTGCCATAGCCCGGGTTACCGAAGATAAATGGATAGCCTGCAGCGTACGCGATGAAATACAGTTTGGGCTTGTACCGGGCGGTGAACTAAAATTAGAAACCACCATTTGTAACGAAATAAGGCAAAACGGAAAAGCTGTAATTATAGACAGCGTTATTCATGATGCAACATTCGCAAACCACCACACCCCAGCTATGTATGGGTTTCAAAGTTATATCTCGGTACCAATTATTTTAAAGAACGGGCAGTTTTTTGGCACGCTGTGCGCTATCGATCCTCATCCGGCCAAACTGAATACGCCTCAGATCTCCGGAATGTTTACGCTTTTTGCTGATCTCATATCTTTTCACTTAAACGCTGCCGAACAGCTTAATTCCACCCGGGAACAACTTGTGGAAGAACAAAAAGCGACAGATGTTAAAGAGCAAATGAATAAAGAGCTTGCTTTGGCAAACGAAGAATTAAATACTATTCAAGGGCATTTGGAGGGCGTTATTAATAAATTACTTGAGAGCGAAGAAAAACTCAAACAAGCTATTGAGGTTGGCGAAATGGGCACCTGGAGCATCAACCCAACCGATTATAAATTCTTTTTATCAGACTTTGTAAGAGATCTGTTTGGCTTTCAGCATATTGAGATCCAGGTAGAGGATGTAATAATGGCTATTAACCCCGAATATCACCAGGCGTTAACTAATGTGTTAAAAAACAGCATCGAAAATAAACAAAGCAGCAGTACTGAGTTTTGTATAACTAACCAAACAACCGGCGAACGAAAGTGGGTACACGCCACCGGAAAAGTATTTACTGATGCTAACGGTAACCCTGCTGAATACTCGGGCCTGTTAATGGATATTACCGAACGTAAACTGGATGATCTGCGTAAGAACGATTTTATAGGGATGGTGAGCCATGAGCTAAAAACCCCGCTCACCACCCTCAGCGCCTACGTACAAATGCTACAGGCCAAAGCGCAAAAAAGCAATGATGCTTTTACCGGCAATGCTTTAGATAAAGTAAGCAACCAGGTAAAAAAGATGAGTACCATGATCAACGGCTTTCTCAACGTATCGAGACTTGATTCGGGTAAGATCATCCTAAACAAACAGGATTTTCCGCTAAATGAATTGCTGCAGGAAATGGTAGACGAGATAAAGTTAACAGCACCAAATTACCATATCAACCTGTTGCCCTCCTCTGTACTTATTGTTAATGCCGACCGCGACAAAATTGGCAGCGTAATTAGCAACCTGCTCAGCAACGCGGTTAAGTACTCCCCTAAAGGAGAGGTTATAGAATTGCAAGGCAAGGCAGAAAATAATTCTGTTATTGTAAGTATCCGCGACGAAGGGATGGGGATAAAACCCGAGCACCTGGATAAATTATTCAACCGTTTTTACCGTGTGGAAACCAAACATACCCAGCATATCGCTGGCTTTGGCATAGGATTATATCTCAGTGCCGAGATAATTAATAGGCATGGCGGTAAAATTTGGGCGGATAGCACAGTGGGTACAGGATCTACCTTTTACTTTAGCCTTCCGGTTGAATACTAATCGCTGTACCTGTCATTTCGCCATGGGTATGCAGTGTTTGAGTAGCCCCTGTCTTCCCAAAAGCCAGGTTTATCTTCGGTAAGAAATTCAATTCGCTTTATCCATTTACTTCCTTTCCATGCATATAGCTGCGGCGTTATCATTCGTACAGGTCCGCCATGTTCTATCGCCAGCGGCTGGGCTTCAAAAGTGTGTACCAGTAATACATCAGGTTTAAGCGCCTCTTCCAGCGAGAGGTTGGTGGTGTAAGTGTCGTATCCATAACAAAGCATGTGTGTAGCTGTTTCTTTAGGATGAACCAAAGAAGCCAGATCGAGCAAACTGACGCCTTTCCAATGCATGTTTAGTTTACTCCAGGTAGTAACACAATGAAAATCGGATGTATCCTTAGTTTGTGGCAGCGCCATAAACTCTTTCCAGGTAAGGTTTACGGGGTTTTCTACAGCACCATCTATCTTTAAACGCCAGCGATCAAGCGGTATATTGGGTTGATAACCCAGATCAAGCACCGGCCACTTAATAGTAGCGGTTTGCCCTATGGGTATAGCGGGCATACCATGCCGGTTTGGTTTGCCGGAGCCTTTGGGTGCATCATCGGACACCGATGGGGTAAGCTTCATCTTTTCCGCAAAGCGGGATCTGAGCTTCATTCGCGATTCAATGATCCTGTTAAGTTTATCTGCATCTTCCATACCCGGTAATTGTTTTATCAGTATAAAAATACATATTAATTAAACCAAAGCCAGTTATAAAATATCCGTTTCTGTGGCGTGTTGAATATTAGCACCTTCCTTTTGGAACGGCCATTCACCGTTTACCTTTGCTTTAATATAGTAAAATACGGTACCGGTAGCTATGGCAATAAAACCGCCCATAACCATTTTTAAGCTTGTAGAAATAAGGATACCTATCCATATCAGTATAGCTAAATACACCGGCAGTGGGAACAATGGCATTTTATATGGGAACATGCTTTCGTTACGTTTTTTTCTCAGCAGCAGTAAACCAACAGCCTGCGATATAAACTGGATCAGGATCCTCATAGCGAGTATAGCTTTAATAACATCCGTTAGCTTAAACAACATGCTGAACACGAAGGCTATGGCCCCTAACACCAGTAAAGAAACGTGCGGAAAATTGCCCTTTGGATGTAGTTTGGCAAATATCTTAAAAAATGCGCCGTCCACTGCTGCCGCGTACGGGATGCGGCTATACCCCAGCGTTGCCGAAAACACCGAAGAGAACGCTACCAGTAATATTAAACAGGTAACTATATTAGCCGCAGTATTGCCCGCAAGCTGCTGCATAAACTCGCTAATCACAAACTTGCTATCCTTAGCGGCATGCCATGGTATAACGCTTACCACGCTTACATTCATCAATAGGTATAATGTGGTTATGCCCAGGATAGATAAGAACATACTACGCGGGATATTGCGCGAAGGGTTTATAATTTCGCCACCCAGATGGCATACATTATAATAGCCCAGGTAGCTATAAACCGTTTTTACGCTGGCAAAACCGATGGCGGCGACAAAGGCATAATTTAGCGTAAGCCCATCGTTAATATGTTTAATGGGCTGTAAAAAATTGCCATTGGCTATACCCCCGCTGATAATCCAAAGCATGGTAACCATTACACCCGCCCAAAGTACAATGCTAATTTTACCTATTGCCTCTATTTTACGGTAAAGCAGTAAAACGATACATATAACCACAGCACCACTCATTATTTTTGATTGCAGCTCTGATAGCGGGGTTAAGAACGAAAAGTATTCAGCAAAGCCTATAGCGGCCGATGCGATCACAAGCGGTGCCTGTATCATGGTTTGCCATACAAACAAAAAGCTCATTAAGCGGCCAAACTTGGTTTTACCGTAAGTTTCTTTAAGGAAATTGTAAGAACCACCTGCCATCGGGAACGCTGCACCAAGCTCGCTCCACACCATAGCATCTACCAGGGATAAAGCAGCGCCGGCCAGCCACGCGTATAAAAAATAAGGGCCGCCCATTGTGCCTATTACCATGGGCAAGGTGATGAACGGGCCTATGCCCACCATGTCGGTCATATTGATGGCTGTGGCCTGTGCCAGGCCGAGGCGGCGTGCGAGCGATTTTTCAGCCATATCACAAAAATAGATTTTATAGCTGTTTAGGAAAATTTATTGGGTCAGTAGTTTGTAATTACTGTATTATCGAAATAGGTATTACTCGCAGGCAATACTCTTCAGCATAAACTGTTTAATTTTTACAGGTACAACGGGTGTTTTTTCTACCCTGCCCTTTAAAGCAAATATGGCTATGTAACGCGGCTTCAGGTCAAATTTTTTGCTTACAAGTTCTTTAAACGCCCCGTTCGGGTCGGCACCTCCCGAGTAAAGCAGGCGATAATGATTTCCTTTTTTTTCTACCCTTAAGGCAGTTTGCTTAAGGTTACTTTGCAGTATTCTTTTGTCTGTAACACTGTCTATCGTTAAAACGGTGTTATGTACAAACTCTTCCGGCTTTCCGCCATTACCCGGTACCGATATTGCCTGCACCAGTATTTCATCGGGCTTTTTAAAGCCGCCGAAAAAGTTATTATAAGCCAATGAGATGCGGATGCCGGGGCCGTTAAGGGTTGTATCTTCCAACAATAGTAGACCAGCCTGCTGCCACTCGCCTGCGGGTATAAAATCTTCCATCTGCAGCTCGGTAGTAAAGCAACCTTCTGGTAAACGGCGTATTAGTAAATTTTTTATTTCCGCTTTGTTTGTATCATCGGGCCAGTTATCGCCGGGCAAGGTAAACAGGGTTAAATTATTAGGGTTCTCAGTACGTTTTGCCCAGTAGAGGCTGTCTTTATTTAACACAGCCCAATTGCGTTGCTGCAAACCCTTCTCACTTAACTCCGTAAACTGATCGGTAAAAGCAATTTTAGAACTGCGCTGGTACCAGATGTATGCTACCATTATAATTAAAAGTAACCCAACCCCTCCCATTACTAAAAAGTTTACCTTTTTAGTAATGGGAGGGGCAATAGCTACGGCCAAGTGCTTCTCGCGGTACATATACCAGTAAGGGTGATGGCTTTCGTTATCCTTGCGGTCTATCTCGTTTGTGTAGGGCGCTTTTAGTACATAACGGGCCAGCGTATCCATAGATGCAATTGACGGGTTCTCTTTGGTTTTGGCTGAAAGCACAAAAAGAGAATAATTTTTAAGACTGCGCCAGCCAATAGTTAAACCCGATTGATCTAATATCTGCTGCGAAAATAATTTACCTTCAGTTTCGGATACAGGCTGTGCAAGCGTTAACCCAAAACAACGGGAATACGCCTCGCGGTACAACAAGGAAAACACCTTAAATTCAGCTTGATCCATAGGTTTGTAAGCTCCAAATATACAATTCCGTTACGTTTCCGCTGTGTTACCTCAACAGTTTATTATAAAAACTGAGTTTTGGCTAATAAAAATTAGTTGTAAAAAACTCATAATCAATATGAAATTATTAATTTATTTTATCGGAATATTTTTTGTCATACAAGTAAATGCACAATCATTGCAACTCCACTATGATGCCCGGCATTCTATCGACCCGGGCCGTAATTCTAAAAATTTCACGACTTTATATTTTGAATATTTTAAAACTCTGGATACCGGTAAGTTCTTTGTAAAACCAGGCGCTTTCCTGTTAAAGCTGCAAGCCGACTTTGCCGGCGAGCAATCTAACATAGGCAAATATTATATGCAGGTATCGCAGGAGATCCGCTTTTGGAAAACCTAAGATCTTTATTAACCTGCAATACAGTTGCGGCTTGGGTATAACTACACCAAGGGAATATAGTTACTATATTGTAAACACCTATTCGGCAGGCATAAGTTATCCATTCAGATGGGGCAGCGCGTACCTCAGCAGCGTGCTTAACTTCAAGTACATTCCGTTTGCCAGACCAAGCCGCGATTTTTATATATTATGTATTTTTACAAAGGCATTTGGAACTACCGGGCCGAACTTGCCGGCGATTTCTCTCTCTGGACGGAAAACAAAAACCGTGGTGATAATGCTACCAATATGCTTACGAGTAAACGTTTTTTCTTTTTTGCAGAACCTCAGTTTTGGTATCAATTAAAAGGCGGGCTTTCCATCGGTACCAAAATAAATACCTTTTACCATGTAAATACAACGGAAGATATGATACAAATTTACCCTACTGCTGCAATAAGAATTAAGTTATAATATTTTAGCCGGTTGGATCATCAGTATACAAAACAGCGTTAATGCCGATTAAACAGCTGGTTTTTCTATTTGTTAAGTGATAGAACAAACGCATTTTATAGGGAAGGTGTATCAGCAATTAAACATAATTTATCTCCGGAGTCATCACACAAAACAATAAGGATACTCCTCTTTACCGAACTTCTTTGATGCATATTTGTATTCATTATTATGAAGATATTTCAGCAAAGTTTAGATCTAAAACCACACCGCAGGGGTTTCCATATCATTACGTCCGAAGTTGTTGCCGCCCTGCCGCAGATAAGCGATTTACGGATTGGCATTTGCCAGGTGTTTATTCAGCATACATCGGCATCACTCAGCATTAATGAAAATGCCGACCCAACCGTTCGGCAGGATTTTGAAATGTACTTTAACAAATCCGTACCCGAGAACGACCCCGACTATCGCCACGATGACGAAGGCTCAGATGATATGCCCG
>Ga0247812_10000104_pt1 | contig 114747 bp, 96 predicted proteins | sample UWRJL149409B1_FD_178011 | JGI IMG/M metagenome (GOLD analysis project Ga0247812, IMG submission 178011) | Plant litter microbial communities from Arlington Agricultural Research Station in Wisconsin, United States - UWRJ-L149-409B-1 | ecosystem: Environmental > Terrestrial > Plant litter >... | reverse complement strand
CGTTCGATTTCCTGAACGATTTGTAATTTGAGTGACATAGTGTAGTCACGCTGGGTTCGCTTTACATAATTATTATCTTCTGACATAATGAAGGTTTTTTTATGTATCGCTATTTCAGGACGGGACACTGCAATATTTACAATCCCTCCGCAGCAACGCGGGGGGATTTTTTTATAAATTTGGTTCGGCATTTGCTATGCTGTACTTAAAGAACAATACCTAATATTATGAAAAAATATTTTTTGCTTATCGCAATTATAGTAGCGTCTACTTTTACAGCTGTAGCCCAGGATAGAGCATCGCTCGAAACTACCGCCCTTTCTATGTACAATAATACCGTAGCCGGTAATTATGAAGCTGTGGCAAATGGCACTTATCCTAAGATATTTGAGATATTGCCTAAGGATAAAATGATGGAGAGCCTAAAGAATATGCTAAACGGCGATGGTTACTCATTAATGCTCCTTAAAGCTGACCCTAAATTTGAATATGGCCCGGTTAAAAAAGTAGCCGATGGGCAGTACTGCCTGGTTAAGCATGACCTTGTAATGAAAATGACGTTTAAAGAGCCTGTTGGAGATGCGGAAAGCAAAGAGATGATGGTAAACTTTAAAAAAGCCATGCAAACTAATGATATAACTTTTGAAGCAAAGTCTAATTCATTTATAATAAAAAAGCGCGCTGATGTAGTTTTTGCATCTGATAAGATTACAAAAAATCAGTGGAAATACATGAACAGGGCAGGGGACAAACTTATGGAAAAGATTTTTGGCACAGAGGTTTTAAAACAACTTGGTATATAAATATCATACTATTTAATAGTAATTTACAGGTAAAGTTACTATCTTAACATCATTAAATATCAACCACAAAAAATAACGTTATGGCAAAAGGTCAGGATGTAAAAAAAGCAGTAAAGAAAGAACCCTTAAAAACTGCTAAAGAAAAAAAAGAAGAGAAAAGAGACAAGAAAAACTCTAAAAAAGATTTTAGTTAATCTTAATGATAATTTATAAAAAGCCCTGTAAATGCAGGGCTTTTTGCGTTGACAGAAGGTTTAAATTAGGTTTAAAGGGCTTTTTTTGTTATGTTTGTAACAATACGCTATTAACTTTCTTACTATTATAAGCCGATGGAATTATACTATTCACTCTCTGTGCTCATTGTACTCGCCTCTTTTTTTGCCTACTTAAACGTTCGTTTTCTTAAACTTCCTTCTACTATTGGTGTCATGGTAATTGCCATGGCAGTATCTATATTCCTGGTAATTTTTGGTAATATTGCCCCGGGTGCTTTAAGCAAGGTATCGAAGCTTATAAACGGTTTCGACTTTACCGAGCTGCTTATGGGTGCTATGCTTAATTTTTTGCTCTTTGCCGGTGCCATACACATTAACCTTAAAGACCTGAGGGAGCAGCGGGGGCCTATTGTAGTATTCTCTACCATAAGTGTTATAATATCTACGTTTGCAGTAGGCACGCTGGTATATTATATCCCGCTTGCCGATCTTAATATCCCTTACATCTACTGCCTGTTGTTTGGTGCACTAATCTCGCCTACAGATCCTGTCGCTGTACTCAGTATCCTAAAAGGGGCAAAGGTTAGAAAATCGCTTGAGACAAAAATTGCAGGTGAATCGCTTTTTAATGACGGTGTGGCGGTTGTGGTATTTGCGGTAATACTCGAACTTGCGCAAGGCACATCGGGCGATATAACGCCGTTTAATGTAGCCTGGCTTTTAATAAAAGAAGCAGGAGGTGGTTTTGTGTTAGGTATTATCCTTGGGGTAACAGCATCTCGTGCGCTGCGCAAAATAGACGATTATAAGGTATCTGTACTAATAACACTATCGGTAGTTATGGGTGGTTATCTTATAGCGCGCGAACTGCATATATCCGGGCCTCTTACCATGGTAATTGCCGGTATTATTATAGGTAACTTTAAAAGGAGGTTTATAATGTCGCCAGTAACAAAAGATTACCTTGATAAATTTTGGGAACTTAACGACGAAATACTCAATGCGATACTTTTCCTTTTCATAGGGTTTCACCTTTTAGTAATAAAAAACATAAACGATTACTGGATACCCGGTTTAACCTCTATTGTCCTGGTATTATTTTCGAGGTTTATATCAATCTGGATACCTACAACCTTTATCCCTTTTAGGGAAAAGTTTAGCAGGGGTACCATAAAAATACTGGTTTGGGGTGGCTTAAGAGGCGGAGTATCTATTGCGCTGGCACTATCTATTAACGATGGGCCATATAAAGACACCATTATAGCGATTACCTACTTTGTGGTGGTATTCTCTATAATTGTACAGGGATTATCTATTGGTAAAGTGGCAGGAAGGATATTAGAAAAATCGTAAAGATTTTAAATTCAAAATGTAGTGACTTTAAACGGGCAAAGCACCCATTACGGGTGCTTGCTCTATGCGTTGCAATTATTGTGGCAGGAGTTATACAAAAAGAGGAAATTCTTCTCCGTCGTATGTTCCATGGTCATGTTCTTCATTAAGCTCATCCTCGGTAAAATATCCGAATAGTTTTACAAGCCCAAATCCGGCAAATGCTGCGAGTACAAATTTTAGCAGTTTCATGTCGTCTTGATTTTTTGGGTTAATTATTGGTTTCATACTCAATTGTTGTGGTTTTGTTAGTATCACGAGTTGAAATTACTAATAATTTACTTTTGGATAAAATTTTTTAATACAATTTTGGCAGTTAAAACGTCAATTTGTAGCGAAAAGGAGATTTCGTGTAATGAAATTTTTTATGGAGTTATAATGCGTGCATATAATTTTAAAATAAGGTTAAATGTACTTTACCATTGTAATTTTGTCTATCATTTTACCGTCATTCACAAAATCCTTAATAAGGCCTGTTTTTTCAAAATTAAACTTTTCATACAGCCGAATACCCGGGGCATTGGTACTGTAAACTTCCAGCCAGATAAGTTTTAATGCATCGCTGTTAGCAGCCCATAGCAAAGCAGTTTCCATAAGGAAACTTCCTATCTTGCGGTTGTGCCACTCATAAGCTATGCCCATCCCTATCATAGCTGTATGATAAAGTTTTTTACGCTGGCTGCCGTTAACATCAAGATTGCCTATTAATGCATTGCCGTGTACGGCAACCAGCAAAAGGCTGTTATCTTCGGTTATGTAGCGTTCTATGAGCTGCTTTTCCTGTTCTATGTCGTTTTTATACTCATACTCGTACATTGGTATGGTAGCCGTATCCTTTATATATGACTTTTTAAGTTCCAACAGCTTCAGGGCATCATTCGGACGGGCACTACGAATAATGATTTCCTTACCATCGGGAGTAAAATAAATTTGGTGTACTGTTTTCATCACGCAGGCAATGAAAATTCAGGATTGTAAATAAGCCCGATAACATTACCCCAGGGATCTTTAAGAGTAGCAGCCATAATTTCGCCACCTACATTTTCGGGAACTTCATGTGCCGTAGCGCCAAGATTTATAAATCGGTTAAATTCTGTTTCAATATCATTAACGCCCCAATAGGTAGCAACGCTTTCACCTTTTGCTTCGGGCAGGGTATCGTCTGGCTGTAATCCCAGCTCATAACCGGCAATATTGAAGCCTACATAAAAAGGTTCGTCAAAGTAGGGTTGAGTATTAAAGGCTTTTGCATACCATGCTTTTGCAGCATCAATATCGGTTACTTTATAAATTACGGTACGCAGGCCAAGTAGAGATGTGCTCATTTATTTTACATTTGTGGTTGTACTCAAAGTTATATAATTTGTTGATTATGCAGTGATATTTATACACCGTTAATACCAATTTTATATTTATAAGGAATTATCTATGTTAATGTGGCTAATGCCTATATGGTTATGCACACGGTAAAGGTATAAACCCAAACATTTTATTATATTTGCTTTTTTGTAAAGCAAACGAACAAATTAACGTATGAAATTATTAGAAGGAAAAACGGCTATTATTACCGGTGCGAGCCGTGGTATAGGCCGTGGTATAGCCCTTACTTTTGCTCAACAGGGCGCTAATGTGGCTTTTACTTACAGCGCATCTGCCGAAGCAGCAAAAGAACTTGAAGAAGAAATTGCAACATTTGGCGGTAAAGTAAAAGGCTACCAGAGCAATGCGGCTGATTTTAACGAATCGCAAAAACTGGTTGATGATGTGCTTGCTGATTTTGGCGGTATCGATATATTAATAAATAACGCCGGTATTACTAAGGATAACCTGCTTATGAGGATATCTGAAGCTGATTTTGATAAAGTAATAGAGGTAAATCTTAAGTCGGTATTTAATATGACTAAGGCAGTGCAAAAAACAATGCTTAAGCAGCGTCACGGTTCTATTATTAACATGAGCTCTGTAGTAGGGGTTAAAGGTAATGCAGGCCAGTCTAACTATGCAGCATCTAAGGCGGGTATAATAGGCTTCTCTAAATCTATCGCTTTAGAGCTTGGCTCGCGTAACATTCGTTGCAACGTGATTGCTCCCGGCTTTATAGAAACAGAAATGACAGGCAAATTATCTGAAGAGGTAGTAAAAGGCTGGAGGGAAAATATTCCTTTAAAACGTGGTGGCAGTCCGGAAGATGTTGCTAACGCATGCGTATTTTTAGCATCAGATATGTCGGCTTACATAACAGGGCAAACCCTGAATGTAGATGGTGGTATGCTAACATAATTTTATTTTTTTACGTATTAACGACTTACAAATGACTGCATCTACGGTTTTATTATTACTATTTTCTGCATTTGCAGCATTGGCATTGTCGTTTTACCAATACTTTTTTAAAGCCAAAGCAAAGGGTAAACGCTATTTTGTTTTGGCTTTTTTACGTTTTGTAACATTGTTCTCCATCTTTGTGCTGCTTATAAATCCTATTGTAACGCGCAAAGAGCTCGAGACCGTAAAAATTCCGCTGCCGGTGCTTGTAGACAATTCGTTATCTATAAAAGAGTTAGGACAGGATAAACTCGCTAAACAGCTTGCCGATAAAATAGCATCAAATTCGGCTTTAAAAAATAAGTATGATGTGCAGCTTTATACCTTTGCCGATGGTTTTGAAGCCGGCAAAACTCCCAATTTTACCGGGAAACAAACACACATAGACCAGGCTGCACAAAATTTAAAGCAACTGTACCGCAACATTAATTATCCTGTAGTGTTGCTTACAGACGGTAACCAGACCATAGGTAACGATTACGTGTACAGCTTTAAAGAAAATACAGCGGTTTACCCATTAGTATTAGGTGATACAACCACATTTCTGGATCTTAGAGTTAGCCAGGTTAATGTAAACAAGTATGCCTTTTTAAAAAATAAATTTCCTGCTGAGGTTTTCCTGCAATATAGCGGCAATAAAACGGTAAACGCTGTATTTAGTATTATGCAGGGCAACTCTGTTTTGTACAAACAGGCAGTTACATTCTCTAAAGATAAAAAAGCAATTTCTTTATCTGTTTTACTCAATGCCGCTAAGGTAGGTGTACAAACTTATAAGGTAGTGATAACATCGGGCGAAACAGAGAAAAATAAATACAACAATACCAAGAATTTTGCAGTTGAGGTTATAGATCAACGGTCTGAGGTTGCTTTAGTGTCGGCTATAAACCATCCGGATCTCGGGGCATTAAAACGTTCTATAGAAACGAACCAGCAACGCAAGGTAACTATACTTAAACCCAGTGAGGTAAAATCACTGCAGGATTATAATGTGCTTATTTTATATCAGCCGGATGCATCATTCAAACAACTTTTAGAGCTTAATAAAAATGCAGGATTAAATACACTTATTGTTACGGGGCTTAGTACCGATTTTAATATGCTTAACCAGTATCAAAACCAATTAAGCTTTAAAATGACCTCGCAGCGAGAAGATTACCTGGCAGATTTTAATACCCAATTTAATCTCTTTGCCTTAACAGATATTGGTTTTGGCCAATTGCCACCTTTACAACATCCTTTTGGTACTATAACTGCTAAAAGTAATGTAAATGTGCTGCTTAAAGCGCGTATACGTAATGTACAGACAGACAATCCTGTAATGGCTTTTTCTGAAAATGGCGCTGCTCGTAATGCTTTTTTGTTAGGAGAAAATATCTGGAAGTGGAGGGTTGAGAGCCATGTAGTTACCAAATCATTTGAGCAATTCGATATTTTTATAGATAAAACCATACAGTTCCTGGCTTCAAACTCTAAGCGAAAATCGTTAGTAGTTAACCATGAAAGCTTTTATAATTCGGGCGAGGTAATTCCTATTACTGCACAGTACTTTAATAAAAATTATGAGTTTGAAGAGAATGCAAGGTTAACAATACAGCTAAAAAATAAAAAAACAAACTCTTCTAAATCATACGATTTCCTTAAGGGGAATAATGAATATAAAGTTAACCTTGATGGTCTTGAAGCAGGGCAGTATACTTTTACAGTACAGGAAACGGCGTCTAAAACATCTTATTCGGGCAGTTTTGAAGTCTTGGATTTTGAAATTGAAAAGCAGTTTGTAAATCCGGATCTTGCACGCCTGCAACAAACGGCTGCCAATACCGGCGGTGCGGTTTATTATCCTGATAAGGCAGACGATCTTGTGAAATTTTTAACTGATAACGAATCATATAAAGCTTTGCAAAAAGAAATAACCATAAAGTCGCCCTTAATAGACTGGATATGGCTATTGGTAATACTTGCGGTATCGCTTGCTGCAGAGTGGTTTATCCGTAAATATAACGGGCTTCTGTAATACAGCAGTATTAAAGTAATTATAAATAAGGTAGTTATAGTAGGAATATTCATTAAATTTGGAATAACCTAAATTAATTTACAATGAAACGATTACTAACCCTAGGTGCTATTGCCTTAATAGCCATTTTTGAAAGTTGTGGTACTGCAAAATCGGGTCCTGCTATAGATATGCTTACAGACACTAACTGGCAGTTAACTACTATTAATGGAAATGCAGCAGACTCTACAAGTTATAATAGCGGTCTTCCTGTAGCCTATTTTTCTAAAGATAATAAGATAACTGGTAACGGCGGCTGCAATCGCTACAATGGGTCTTATAACTTAAATGACGAAGGCGGTATTAATATTAGCCAGATGGCATCTACAAAAATGTTTTGCCCGGGTAATGGCGAGAGTGATTATCTTAAAGCATTAGAAAGTGCTGATGGCGCAAATGTAGAAAATGATAAGCTTGTACTGTATAAAGGTACAGATGAGATACTGGTATTTAAATCAAAAAAATAATATTGTTAGTAAAAAATGAATGCCCTTTTGAATATTCAAAAGGGCATTCATTTTTTGTTATAAACCATGCCGGCTTGGCTGGCTGTCTGTACGCGTTATGTTCCATCCTTCCCTTACAGGAGTGCGCCTGTTTACCAGGTGGCTTTGGTGGTCATAAAATCTGTGTTCCTCTAATGTTACCTGCTTAGGAAAAGTAGCAAGCTCATTAGGGTTAATCATTGCCGGGTCATCATAAGGTAACGATGTGTTGCCTGACAGATGGCTCATTTCCATGTTCTCACTACCACCTTCAGGGTAGTAAGAATAATTAGTAATTGGTGCCATAATAGATTAATTTATATATAAAGGTACTGTTTTTTAAGATATTACAAAAATATTATCGTAAAAATCTTTTATCCTTTAATACTACAACGGTTTATAACGTTTCTATATCGTTATATTCAACCAGCAACTGTACCTGGTCTTTAAGCCGCTCTATGATCATATTCATCATCCGTTTATTAAGGTTAGAAGAGTTTAAGGTATAAGATTTAAATTCTTCTACGGTAAACACACCCAGTACTATGCCTTTTAAAGCATTCCTGAACTTTATATCCTTATGGATGGCAGTATCTATATAATGAAGCTTTTTATCGAGTGTAAGGGTGTAAAACTGGCTCTTTTGCTTGTTGGCATAATTAAGAAATGCTTCTACAAGCAAATCGTTCTGTAATTTTAATACCGGCCTTAATGTAATGTTCTGAAAAATCTCTTCACCAGATGATTGCGGATGTATTGTACCTATTGCATCTCCTCTAAGGGCAAGCAGTCCTGTATCGCGTTGGCTCATATTCTTTTCTTTTAAAGATATAAAAAAACCCCTGCGTGGGCAGGGGTTTTTAAAAATATTATAGATTTCTTATTATTTGATAATAAAAGTAACTCTTCTAACGGTTTGACGGGCAAACGCAGATGATTTGTTTACTGAAGAATCTTCACCATTACCAATGATGTTAAGTCTTCCGGCATCAATACCAGAATCAACTAATATTTGTTTAACATTTGCAGCTCTTCTTGCAGATAATGCTTTGTTGTATTCAGCATCACCAACTTCGTCAGCATAACCAATTACGTCAGCACTTGCAGATGGATTTTCTTTTAAGTATCTTGTTAAGAAGTTAATACCGCTTATAGATTGTGCATTAGGCTGATCTTTACCAAAGTCGAAGTAAGCATTTATGTAACCACCATTGATTAGATCTGAAAGATCTGAACTGATAGATGATTTAGAGTTTTTGTCCCTTTCGTCAAGGTAAGACTCAAGTTCATCCGGCACACCGTTATTGTTTTTATCAATAGTTCTTCCTTTGCTGTCTACCGCTACACCTGCAATAGTGTTAGGTTCAGCATCAAGATAATCAGGAACACCATCTTTATCAGAGTCGTTCATCATAGTCTCAAGATCGCCTATACGTTTGTCAAGGTCATTAAGTTGTGTAGAAACATCTTCAATATACCAGTCAGCATGTTCAGCACCAGCATGGCCTCCAAAAGAATAAGTTAATCCAACAGTAGCCTGGTACAAGGTACTATCAAAACCTTGCTTAAGAGTATGCTCATAAGGGCCACCATCCCAGGTTCTTTGCTGAGAGTAGTTGTTATTCATGGTGAAATCACCTATAAGCGTAAACGTTCTTGATAATTTGAACTCTCCTGTTAAACCAATTAAGAAAGTACCTATGTGGTCATAGTATTTTTGTGATGTGTCGCTTTTAAATCTTCCAACACCTACACCTGTATGTGCTAAAATATTAAGGCGATTAGTCCAAGTCTGGAATTCTAATATACGGCCTAAATTTACAACACCTTGTAAGGAAACACCCTGTACATCAGTTTTGAATTTAGGCGTACCATCGTTGTTCTTTAGCTCATCATAAGTAACGCCAAGTTTTAAACCGAATTTGGTGTTGAACATATACCTTGCACCAAAGTTTGCGCTAAAAAAGTTATAAGAACCAACATCATAACCTGGAGACAATGGATTAGCCACAGTGTTTATGCCACCACCTAACTCAAGAGTCCATTTGTTGTAATCTTGTGCAGGCTTTTCTGTGTTTGCTTCCTGAGCTCTTAAAGCCGGTGCCAGGCAAAGCAGTAATAGGGGGAGTACAGCTTTCTTCATAAATAATTGTTTTGTTTATCAGTACGTTGAAAAATTTCTGTAAAAATAGTAAAATAAACTTAAGAAAATATGTGTTATTTTTATAAAAATTCTAAACAAAAGTAAAAAATGTTTTCTATAATCAATCCTTTCGATTCAACTTTTTTGTCTGAGCATCAATATATTACTGATACTGCTGCTGAAAATGTTCTAAAAATTAGTAAGAAATCCTTTTATATATGGGGGTTTATGCCACTTACCGACCGTTTAAACTTTATAAAAAAATTAGTATTTGCTTTAACAAAAAAACAACATTTATTGGCAAAACAGTGTTCTTTGGAGATGGGAAAACCCATTACCCAGGCACTTGCCGAAGTAAAAAAATGTCAACTTTTGTGTGAGTATTACATAAATAATGCGGAAAAATTTTTAGAAAACCGTCAAATTGAGACAGATGGCAGCGAAAGTTATGTTACTTATGAGCCCCTTGGTGTTGTATTGGGCGTCATGCCATGGAACTTTCCTTACTGGCAGGTTTTCAGGTTTGCTATACCTACAATTATTGCCGGAAATACTGTTGTAGTAAAGCATGCAAGTAACGTTGCAGGCTGCGCGGTGCTCATAGAAGAATTATTTAGAGATGCGGGTTTTGCCAATGGTATTTATACTAATTTGCTTATTGCCGGTAGCCAGGTTAAGGCAGTAATAGAGAATCCTGTAATTGCTGCAGTGTCGCTAACCGGGAGTGAAAAGGCAGGTGCATCTGTAGCATCAATTGCGGCTAATCAAATAAAAAAGGCTGTTTTAGAACTTGGCGGTAGCAATGGACTAATTGTTTGTGCAGATGCAGATATTGATAAAACAGTAGAAATCGCAGTAAATGCGCGTTTTCAGAATGCGGGGCAGAGCTGTATTGCCGCTAAAAGGTTTTTTGTACACAGCAGTATTTTCGATTCTTTTATAGAGAAGTTTAAAAAAGCGGTTAGCGAACTTAAAGCAGGAAACCCCCTCGATGAGGCTACTTACATTGGACCATTGGCGCGTATAGACCTTGCCGAAGATGTAGAAAAACAGGTAAACAAATCTGTAGCCATGGGAGCTAAAATAGTGCTTGGAGGTAACCGCAGGGATGCTTTTTATGAGCCAACTATTTTAGTAAATGTAACCACAGATATGCCTGTTTTTAGCGAAGAAGTTTTTGGTCCTGCAATCCCTGTACTGTCTTTTGATACTTTTGAAGAAGCAGTAACACTTAGTAATGCTACAAATTTTGGGCTTGGTGTTTCTGTGTTTACAGCCGACGTTGAAGGTTTAAAGAGTAGGGTAAATCTTTTTCAGGAAGGTGCCGTATTTATAAATGCCATGGTAAAATCAGACCCCGCATTACCGTTTGGAGGCGTAAAACGATCTGGCTATGGCCGTGAACTTGCCGAGAACGGCATTAAAGAGTTTGTAAATGTTAAGGCTGTTTATGTGGGATAAGGCAGTTTTCAATCGCACCAAAATTTTGGTGTGATAAACGATATAAAAAACAAAATCCCCAGCGCGAGTTGGGGATTTTCAATTTGTAGCTTCACAATCAGTAGCTAAAAAACCTAATACAAAACAGGAAACTCAGCAGGTTTAGCTTCATGCATTATGGCATATACTTTTTCGAAAATATCTTCGGCAGATGGTTTGCTAAAATAATCACCATCGGTGCCATAAGATGGGCGGTGTGCCTTAGCGCTTAATGTATCGGGCTTGCTGTCAAGATATTTGTAGGCATCCTGTACATCAATTATTTGTTGCAGTATATAAGCCGACCCTCCTCCCGGTACATCTTCATCAATTACCAATAACCTGTTGGTTTTGGCAATACTTTTTGCTATATCGCCGTTAACATCAAAAGGCAATAGCGACTGTAAGTCTATAACTTCTGCATCAATACCTATTTCCAGTAATTCTTTTGCGGCCTGTTCTACAACACGCAGGGTAGATCCATACGATACCAGCGTGATGTCGCTTCCCTCCTTAACAGTTTCTACAACGCCTATAGGAGTCTTAAATTCGCCAAGGTTTACGGGCATTTTTTCTTTAAGGCGGTAGCCGTTAAGGCATTCTATAACCAGTGCAGGTTCATCCGTTTCCATCAATGTATTGTAAAAGCCGGCAGCCTTAACCATATTTCTTGGTACTAAAACGTGTATTCCCCTCACAGCATTAACAATCATGCCCATAGGCGACCCTGAGTGCCATATACCCTCAAGCCTGTGCCCACGTGTGCGAATTATAAGCGGTGCTTTTTGCCTGCCTGCAGTGCGGTAATGCAGTGTAGCAAGATCGTCGCTCATTATTTGTAATGCATATAATAAATAATCAAGATACTGAATTTCGGCAATAGGGCGCAAACCTCTCATAGCCATACCAATACCCTGGCCTACTATGGTAGCTTCGCGTATACCGGCATCGCTCACACGGTTTTCGCCATATTTTTCCTGCATACCTTCAAGTCCCTGGTTTACGTCGCCAATGTTGCCCACATCTTCACCAAAAATTAATAATTCAGGATATTTTGCAAACAGCGCATCAAAGTTATTCCTGATGATCATGCGCCCATCGGCTTCTTCGGGGGCATCGCCATAATCAACAGCTTCTTCGGCAACACTAAATATATTCTTATCTGATTTACTGAATAAGTGCGAACTGTATTTAGGCTGAATTTTTTCGGTATATGTTTTTATCCAGTGCGATAGCGCACTTTTGGTATCTTCTTTTATAATAAGGCGCAACGTTTTGCGTGCCGTTATTAAAAGATCTTTGCGCATAGGCTCCCTTATGGCAGTAAGCTCGGCAATGTTCTTTTCTATAAAGACTTTGTTAGGGCTTTGTGCTGCTATACTGTTTAATACAGCTACCAGTTGTGCCTGTTCTTCTTTAAACGGAGCTACATAGGCCGCCCATGCTGCTTTTTTTGCATCAAGTACATCGGCTTTTGCCTGGTGGTCTATTGCGTTAAGGTCTTCTTCAGTTGCTATGTTGTTCTCTATCATCCATTTTTTCATTTGGGCAATACAGTCATATTCACTTTCCCAGGAAAGGCGGTCGGCATTTTTATAACGCTCATGCGATCCCGATGTAGAGTGGCCTTGCGGCTGTGTGAGTTGGTAAATATGCATAAGCACAGGCACGTGCTCTTCTCTGGCTATCCGGGCGGCTCTTTCGTAAGCAGATACAAGTTCTGCATAATCCCAGCCTTTTACGGTAATAATTTCGTAACCGTTAGTATCGTTTTCACGTTGAAAGCCTTTTAATATTTCAGAAATATTTTCTTTAGTAGTTTGATGGCGTGCATGAACAGATATACCATAATCATCATCCCAAACGCTTATAACCATAGGTACCTGCAGTACGCCGGCAGCATTTATGGTTTCAAAAAACAGGCCTTCGCTGGTACTGGCATTGCCTATAGTACCCCAGGCTATCTCATTACCATTTATAGAGAAATTTGTTTTATTGTTTATACCGGTTACATTCCTGTATATTTTAGAAGCTTGTGCCAATCCTAACAGGCGCGGCATTTGCCCGGCGGTAGGAGAAATATCTGAACTCGAGTTTTTTTGAAGCGTTAAGTTTTTCCAGTTGCCATCTTCGTCAAGGCTGTGGGTGGCAAAGTGGCCGCCCATTTGTCGCCCGCCAGACATTGGTTCATCTTCCAGGTCGGGGTGTCCGTACAGTCCTGCAAAAAACTGTTGCAGTGTAAGTTGCCCTATAGCCATCATAAAAGTTTGGTCGCGGTAGTAGCCCGAACGGAAATCGCCATTTTTAAAGGCCTTAGCCATGGCGAGCTGTGGTATTTCTTTACCATCGCCAAAAATGCCAAATTTTGCTTTACCGGTTAGCACTTCGCGGCGGCCCAAAAGGCTGCACTCCCTGCTGGTAATAGCAATTTTATAATCATTTAGCACTTCTGCCCTGAAATCTTTATAAGAAAGCGATTGTTTTGTTTCTGTCCCGGTCATAAAATAAAGTATTGTGCGAAATACAAATTTAATTAAAAGTATGACATAACATAAATATGAGGCAGGAATTTAAATTTCATTTTTCATAAAAAAATAAATATATAAATCCCGTGTACTGAATATTGTGTAACGAAAGTTTATTATTACTATGTATTATGAATTTTTAACGCATAATTTTTTTTAAAACCATTTACGTGTAAATAGTCCTAAAAGTGCACCGGGGCTAAGGGTAACTACAAAACGTATCTTCTGGCTGTAGTGTGCCTGCGTTACTTCAAACCCGTTACTGGATTGTACAGGCAGGTATAACTCAAAATAATCAGTAACAAGATTAAGGCGTATACCGCTGTCATAGCCAAATTTAGGGTTGCTGTATTTGTTTTTAAATAATCCGGCATCTCCATAAATTTCAATCCAGTTCCATATATTAAAACTTCCGTTTACAGTAGTCATCCACTGGTTTGCAAAACGGGTATCAAGCTGCGATTTAAAACCGCCTTCGGCAAGTATATATTGCCGGCTAAACAGGCTTGTAGTTTCAGATCTGCCATAGTAATTATAATCAAAAAGATAATCGGTAGGCCTGTCAAGACCAAAGCTAAAAAATTCTGATGCGGTACTGCGGTATATAAACATACCGGCAAATACACGTAGGTTTACCTGTCGGTTATCATTAAAAAGACGACGAAATTGTACTTCTCCGGCAAGCTTGCCAAAAGGGTCAGACAATTGTAAATCGGTATTAAAATTATAATGCCTTGTAATTTCAGAATCAGATTTGCTGAATCGGGCATTAAATACCGAGTAATTTTCGTTCTGGGTTTCTGTTAAAACATAATTTGTTTTTTCGCGGTTTACCGTTATCTGGCGTAGCGTTAAAAACTCTTTTCTGTTTTTGCGAAGGTCAGGATCCCTGAACCGGAACTGTACCGACGGGGTGAATTTTGTATAGCGCGCATCGGGCGTGTAATGAAACGTAGAGCCCGATACAGAGTAACGCACATTAAACATTTCGCCTTCGCGCACGTACTGATTGTATAATATTGAAAAAGACCCTGCAAGCTCACTCGTTTTTGACGAATAAGAAGGGCTTACATCAAATATAAAAGGTTTTTCGAGCAGCGATTTGTTGTGTATGCGAAGTCCCGGCGTAAAACCGTCGTAAATATTAAACGTAAAGCTGGGAACGTAAAATATCTGGTTGTAGTAAGGGTCTTCAAGATCCTGGAAAAACGTATATTTAACAGGGCGGTTGTTAGGAAAAATGCCGGTAAGCTTTTTATAATTATTACGACGGTTAAATTCCGGTACTTCGGCATTGTAATTTAGGGCAAGTTTATCGGCATCGGCACGGGCTATGGTAAAAGTAGTGTCTTTTGCAATGCCTGCAAACCACTGTTTATATACCACATTGTTTTTTTTAAGTCCGTATAATGATATTGGCGCGGCAGTGCCGGTAACATTTTTTATAGTTACCCTAAGCGAATCGCCTTCTTTTTTAACAGGGCCAAATTTATAATCTATAATATCCCGGGTGGCGACAAGCTTGTCAAAAAACCAGTTTATATCTTTATCTGTTTTGCTTTTAAGGATGTCCTCAAGATCCTGCCTGTTAGTTGTGCGTGCTATAATATTTAAGTTATAAAACTGTTGTAACGATTGTTCTACAATGTTGTTCCCTAAATATTGGTCAAGATAGTTTATAGCTAAGCCGGCTTTGTATTTACCTGCAATTTGCTCATTAAATTTTATAAGCGAGCTTTTAGGGTCGCCTATGGGCTGATCCTGATTGCGTCTTGCCATGAGTAAGGCAAGATAATCATATTGCCCGTTTATATTTATATTAAAAATATTATACGTTCTTATTACAGGGAGGCCGCTTAAATTACCCATCATTTTTTCGTTAGGGTAGTTTTCGTTTATATACTTCATTATGAGCTGCATTTGTATGCCGTCATAAATCCAGTTGTCTTTGCGGGGGTCGAGTTTAAGGGTGTTTTTTAAGTAGGTATTAAGGTATGTTTTAAGAAATCGCATTTCAAAAACAAACGAATCAGGAAACGGCCTTATAAATGCAGGCAACTGATTAAGGCCATACACAGGGTTACGGTCATAATCGGTCTGGCTTATCACAACCTCCCCATGCGGGTATGCCCCAAGGTTATCGGCAGCAAATGCGGTAATTTTATCTACTATTACAGCACGTTGCACATCGGTAACGCGGCTGTCTTTAAGGTTAGAGCTAACGGTTGCTGCTTTAAGTTTAAAAACTTCAAAACTATCCTGGGGTTCAATAATAAGGTTAAAGCCCATTCGGCTCTTGCCGGATAATGTATATTCAGTGTAATTTCCAGAATTTGTTTTACCTTCGGCAACAAGGTCTGTGGTTAATGTAAGTTCTTTAGGGAGCTGTAAATTAACGATATAATCGCATGCAGCGTTGGCAATATCGTCTATATTCTCGTTGCTGTAGGTAGTAAAAGCATGGTCTTCGTAGCGGGAAGGGGTAAGATACCAGTCGCGCAGGTTAAAAGATCCGTCCTTATCATCAAAACCAAACTTTGTAAAACGGTCGTTAGGCAGTTTTACATCATAATTTAAAGCAATAGTAACCTGCCCGTTTGGTACCAAAGGTTCCGTAAGCTGAATGGTAACAATATCCGGGTGGGCTTCAGGGCGGCTCCATTTTACAGTGGCTCCATCACCGGTTTTAGCAGATGCTATTGTGGTGCTTCCCCTGTCGTAGTCTTTGGCAAGGTGAAAAGCCTTTATAAACTGATCTGTAAAATGTTTTGCAAGCGGGGTGGTTTTACTGGAGTAAGAGTTGTTCCAGTCGTTTAGCTCTATAAAATTTAGTACGTCGGGGCTTTGGTTTATATACACAATTTCCTGCTTTACACTTACCGTTTTACTATCGGTATTAAGTGTTGCAGTAATGGTATTTTTATGCTGGGCCTGCACCAGGCAACCCATCATTATTGTAACTATGCAAAAAAGCCTCGTCTTTAAATTCAAAATGTATTTTTAAAGTTATTTGTACTAATTTTTTAAGTAGCGCACATCGGTTTGTTGAAAGGTGTACTTATAACTCTATATACGATGTAAAAATCTGTTTTGGGTTGCTTTACAAACTGTTAAATTTAATTTGATTAGAAATTTGGGCTAAGGCTGTACTTTTTATAAAAAGCATCTATAGCCTGTAAAACTTCATCGGCAGTATCTACCACTTTAATCAGGTCAAGATCTGTAGCACTGGCGTTGTGGTATTTATCAATTATTACATTGTGAATCCAGTCTATAAGGCCGCCCCAAAACTCTGTACCCACTAATATAATAGGGAATTTGGCAATCTTTTTAGTCTGGATAAGGGTAATTGCTTCAAACATTTCATCGAGCGTGCCAAAACCACCCGGCATAACCACAAACCCCTGGGAGTACTTTACAAACATTACTTTGCGCACAAAAAAGTAATCAAAGTTAAGGTTCTTGTCATGGTCTATATAAGGGTTAAAGTGCTGCTCGAAAGGCAGCTCTATGTTTAACCCTACAGATGGTGCAATACCACGGCTGGCACCTTTGTTACCGGCCTCCATAATACCCGGGCCACCACCAGTAATAACTCCGTATCCGGCGTTGGCAATCTTCTCGGCAATTTCCTCTGTAAGGAGGTAATATTTATCTTCGGGTTTTGTTCGTGCCGAACCAAATATAGAAATGCATGGCCCTATTTTAGCCATCGCTTCAAATCCATTTACAAACTCCGACATGATCTTGAAAATCGCCCAGGAGTCGTTACTCCTAATCTCATTCCATGGCTTTTGGGTAAGCCCTTCTTTAATCCACTCGTCGTCGCTGTTATATTTTTCTTTAGACATGTACTTTTTTAATTTTTTTCAAACGGTATAATTTGCTCGTTACACCTGTTTACTACATCATGTTCTATGCTCTCCTGCTGCCAAATATACCCAATTGCGTGCATTAAATTATTAAAAACATTATAGATGCATTAATAATTAGCAATTTGTTTAAATTAGGATAACGCCAATAGAATATGGTACTAATGTAATTCTTTTTTTAAAAATTGCGCCGTGTAGCTCTTTTTGTTTTTAATAACTTCTTCCGGAGTACCTTTAGCAATAAGCTGTCCGCCGCCTTTGCCACCCTCATAACCTATATCTATAATGTAGTCTGCCAGTTTAATAACATCCATATTGTGTTCTATAATAAGTATGGTGTTGCCTTTTTCTACAAGCTTGTTTATTACTTCCATGAGTACCCTTATATCTTCAAAATGCAACCCTGTGGTAGGTTCATCAAGAATATAAAAGGTGTTACCGGTATCTTTTTTACTAAGTTCTGATGCCAGCTTAATTCGCTGTGCCTCACCACCCGATAGTGTAGTGCTTTGCTGGCCCAGTGTTATATACCCAAGCCCCACATCCTGAATGGTTTGTATCTTGCGGTTAATTTTAGGAATGTTCTCAAAGAAAGGTACAGCCTCATCTACCGTCATGTCCAGCACATCAGATATTGATTTGCCTTTGTAACGTATCTCTAATGTTTCGCGGTTAAAACGCTTGCCGTTACAGGTTTCGCATTCTACATAAACATCGGGTAAAAAGCTCATTTCTATAACACGCAGCCCGCTGCCTTCGCAGGTTTCGCAACGGCCACCACTTACATTAAAGCTAAAACGCCCTGGTTTGTACCCGCGTATCATAGCCTCCGGGGTTTGGGTAAACAGCGAACGTATCTCGCTAAAAACCTCTGTATAAGTAGCCGGGTTAGAGCGTGGTGTGCGGCCTATAGGGCTTTGGTCTATATCTATAACTTTATCTATATGCTCCAGCCCCTCAATTTTTTTGTAGGGAGCCGGTTTTTTTACACCGTTAAAAAAGTGGGCGTTAAGGATAGGGTAGAGCGTGCCGTTTATAAGCGTACTCTTGCCACTGCCCGATACTCCTGTTACAACGATCATTTTACCTAAAGGGAACTCTACCGTAACATTTTTAAGGTTATTACCGGTAGCACCGCTAAGTTTAAGCATTTTGCCATTACCGGGGCGGCGCACTTTAGGTACCGCAATTTCTTTTTCGCCATTAAGGTATGCTGCGGTAAGGGTATGTTCTTTAAGCAATTCGGCAGGAGTGCCTTTACTAACTATCTGTCCTCCAAAACGGCCTGCGGCAGGGCCTATGTCTATAACATAGTCGGCGCGTTCTATCATGTCTTTATCGTGCTCAACTACTAATACCGAGTTGCCAAGGTCGCGCAATGACTCTAACGACTTTATAAGCTTTTCGTTATCACGCTGGTGGAGCCCAATACTCGGTTCATCCAGGATATACAGTACGCCCACCAATTGTGACCCAATTTGGGTTGCCAGCCTTATGCGCTGTGCCTCGCCACCGGATAAGGAGCCCGATCCCCGGTCTAACGACAGGTAGTTTAACCCCACATCTACCAGGAAGCTTAGGCGCGCTTTGATCTCTTTAATGATTTCTGTAGCAATAGCCTTTTGCTTGTCGGATAAATTTTCGTCGATGGCTTCAAACCAGTTGGCAAGGTCGGAGATATCCATGTGCGATACCTCTGCAATGTTAAGGCCGTTCAGTTTAAAGTACAGCGACTCTTTTTTAAGGCGTGTGCCGTGGCAAACCGGGCAAGGAACCTCATCCATAAACTCTTTAGCCCATCGTTTTAAGGCTGCCGTAGCACTCTCGCTGTACTGGTTTTTTATAAAGGCCGATATCCCCTCAAAATCAATTTTATATTCTTTGTTAACGCCAAGGTTTTTGTTGGTAACCGTAAATTTATCGTTGCCGCCGTTAAGGATCATCTCCATAGCCTCTGCCGGGATCTTCTCTATGGCATCGGTAATTTTAAAGTTGAATTTTTCGCCAATGGCTTCCAGTTGTTTGAATATCCAGGAGTTTTTATATTCGCCAATGGGCACAATACCGCCCTGTTTAATAGAGAGTTTAGGATTTGGAATTATCTTTTTAAGGTTGATCTCGCTTACAATTCCCAGTCCGTTACAATTATCGCACGCACCTTTGGGCGAGTTAAACGAAAAGTTGTTGGGCTCCGGGTTAGGGTACGAAATACCACTCGACGGGCACATAAGGTTACGGCTGTAGTAGCGCGCCTCGTTAGTATCATGCTCTATAACCATCATAACATCTTCGCCATGGTACATAGCCGTTTTAATACTGTCGGCGAGGCGTTTATCAGTATCAGGCGTATCGTCTACCGCCATGCGGTCTATTACGGTCTCAATATCGTGGTTTTTGTAGCGGTCCAGTTTCATACCGCTTTCAATATCCAGGATGTCGCCGTCTACACGGACCTTAAGGAACCCCTGTTTAGATATTTGTTCGAACAGCTCACGGTAATGTCCCTTACGCGAACGCACTATGGGTGCGAGTATGGTAATGCGCTTACCATTAAATTTTTCGAGGATAAGGCCACGAATCTGCTCGTCGTTATAGCTCACCATCTTTTCATTGGTTACGTAGCTGTAAGCATCGGCGGCGCGGGCGTAAAGCAGTCGTAAAAAGTCATAAATCTCTGTAATGGTACCCACGGTAGATCGGGGGCTTTTGCTTGTGGTTTTTTGCTCAATGGCAATAACCGGGCTAAGTCCGTCTATCTTATCAACATCGGGGCGCTCCAGGCCGCCGAGGAACTGGCGTGCGTAAGCAGAGAAGGTCTCTATATAACGGCGCTGCCCTTCGGCATAAATGGTATCAAAAGCGAGGGATGACTTACCCGACCCTGAAAGGCCGGTGATAACCACCAGCTTTTCGCGCGGAATGGTTACATCTATATTTTTGAGGTTGTGAACGCGGGCGCCTAAAACCTCTATATTATCGGTAGAATCTAACATAGTTTTGTGCAAAACGCAAAGGTACTGATTTTTGGGCTATTTTTATGTGAGGGGTTTGTGTAAGAAATTGTTAAACTGTGGGGAGAGGTTTTAGCAATTCCGAGTACATTTGTAAAAAATATATTTACACCTTACTATTTCTATTTATATGAATAAGATTTTAATTTATGTATTCTTAATTTGCGGTTTAACAATTAATGCTCAAAGTAAGATATTAGAAATTTCTATAGAGTTATACGAATGTCCCCAAAAAGAACAGGCTACATTTGAAGATTTAACTTTTATTGAATCTAAACTATTTAAGTTTAATTCGATTCAAACTTTAGAATTATTGACTGGTAGTAAAGGGGTTGATTTTCATTTTACCAAAGATTATTATAAAAACTTAGACATACATTTTTTTATTAAAAAACAATAATAAGGATAATGAGTTTTTGGGCCAATTGACATTAAATTCAGAAAATTATAGTTTCTTCGTGGAATGAGTTGAAGTTTTTAAACGGTGATAATAAGGAGAACAATTTTATATTTAATACAGATAATAACCTTAAATATTGGATTGTTGCACTTATTACTTTGAAGAAAGTTAATTAAAATCCTGAGCTTATCGTTAACAAAACCAAAAAAGCAGGTTTTTTATTCTGACCCAAGCGCAGTTTAGGAACTTCATAAATATTATACATTTCTCCTATCATCGAAATGGAAGAGCTGTGTGTTCTATTTCGAATACATTGCAACCAAATTGAGGAATCGTTATTTACCATTTAGAAATCTCTCTTAGCGTTTAAAGGATTGCATTGTTCCATTTCGACCGAAGCGCAGCGTAGTGGAGAAATCTCAAATCTTAAATTTCGTCATTAAGAAATTTCCAGTCAGGATTAAATCCTGTTATTAAAACTTCTTTCTTATCTCTACTCCATTTTTTTAACTGAGTTTCTCTGTCTATGGCAGTTTCTACATCAGAATAGTGTTCCCAATAAATCAGGTAAAAACATTTATATTTGGCAGTAAAAGCCTTCGAATTAGCTTCGGGATTCTCATGGAAGTATAAACGGTCCTTCAATTCATTTGTAAAACCAATGTATAAAACGGTTTTGGTTTTATTGGTTAGAATATACACATAATAATTGTGGGTGCCGAGAGTATGGAGCATTTATCCGATGATTTATGTAAATATAGGATAATTCGAGATTTCTCCTATGTCGAAATTGAAAAGTCGAGTGTTCCATTCCGAATGAAGCGAAGCGAAATTAAGGAATCTCTGTTTATCGTTTAGAGATTTCTCGACTTCGTTGCACTCCGCTCGAAATGGAAGAACTGCATATATTTAACTTTACGGATTACATTCCGTAGTACATAAAATATAATTACAAATGATTTTTTTTTTGCTTAAAGATATTAAGTAAAGCATTTTGTTAATTATTTGCATTTATATGTAAAAGTTAAGGTAATCATAATACTGTGTCACAACTCTTTACTTTTCAACTTCTTAATATACTATTTATAAACGGTCTATTTACAAATAGCTCAAATACAGTAATTTAGAATTTCTCTAACATATATTCTGCGTAAATTTACTGTATTAATAACCCAAAAAAATAAAAGTCATGGATATTACATTAGCAAATTGTTGCGGTAACTGCGGCCACCATGTAAAAGGTCAGTTATGCAACGTACACGAAATAATTACTGCCGAAACTCAGGCTTGCCATGCTTACGAATTTCGCGCGGTACTTAGCAGAGAATCAGATTGTTTAAAATGTGCCAAATTCCAGACAGAGCATTGCGCCCACCCGCTTAAAGCAGGCGATGGCATGTTGTGCACCGTTTACTACCCAAGGATATCAGCGTAAACTACGATACACTATACGATACACTATTAGAACTAAGAAAAGCTGCCTTATAATGAGCAGCTTTCTTGTTTTATAGTGTTACGACGTACTACTTAATGTTTCTTATAAGCCTTTACGCCAGCCTTAATATCGGTATCAAGAAAATTTTGAGACGGCGGTATAGGGCACGAGTAATCGTGGTTATACGTGCAGTATGGGTTATATGCTGCATTAAAATCTATCTGCATAGTGCTTCCGTTTGGTATTTTAAGGTCTATGTAACGGCCACCGGCATAAGTGCCTTCACCATTAGTATTGTCTGTAAAGGGTAAAAAGAGGTGGTCTTTATATTGGGCTATCTTTAAAAGGTCCGGGCTTTGATAAATGTCAAGTTTAAATTGTTTGCCACCCAGTGTAAAACTAAGTTCTCCATATTTTACATACTGTGCCTTACGGCCGGTAGTGGTAGCCATATTAAACGGCTTCTCCCTGGGCGTACGTAAAAATTTTGCGGTTACGCAGTACTTCATATCTACCGGATAAAAATCGAGCGATTTAAAAGTCTTTATATCCTCTTTAGTAAGTGGCGATGTTTTAGGGTCGGCATATTCTGCATTAAGTTTTTTCTGGGTTTCCTTACTGGCTGCTTCGCTGCAATCCTGGGCATAGCCAAAGCTCAATATAAAAAGTGTTGCAGCGGTAAAAAGTTTTTTCATGGCGTTTAGTTTTTACAAAAATAGGTAATTATAGTTAAGTGGTAAAAGCGAAGATTTCTTGTATGTAGAAACAGAAAACTCATGCTTTTGTTTATTTTTGGCATATATTAAATAAAACATCATGAGCCAGAGCGCAAGCCTTTACCCAGTAACACCAGCCGAATTTGAATTGCTTAAGCAGGAAGCTAACCTGGACCAGTTGCAGGACATAAGCTTTAGGGCTGAGGTGTTTGAACAAAATTTTGAAGGACTGCAGTATATACTTGCCAAATTTTTTGAGGGTAATGACTTAAATGTTATTGATTTGATTTTTAGCCCAACTGAATTTTTAGGCGAAGAAATAGACTATACTGCCATAGAGTTTGATGAAGATTTTGATGAGGTAGAGCAACCGTTGTTTTATGTGTCTCCGGCAAACGTTTTGGCAATAAATGCGCTGCTACAAGCTGTTGATGATAAAAAATTTGCGGCCTTTTATAATGCCGACGAACTTAATGCTAATGAGGTTTATCCTGAAATTTGGCACAATGATGAGTCCGACGATCAGGCATTTAACAAAAGGCATCTGGCAGAAGGGCTGCGCTATTTAAAACAATTGTTTAATGAAGCGGCGGCAAATGGCAACTACATTTTTTCTTTTATAGAGTAAACTATGACTCCTACGTTCCAGATACTCCAGCCTAAAATGCTTGTGGGCAAGCGGCTCACTATGTCGTTTATTAATAACAGGACACCAGAGCTGTGGAAAAGTTTTATGCCACTGCGCAATACTGTTCTAAATGTTGTGGACAGCGACCGCTACTCACTACAAATTTATCCTTCAAATTTCTTCGAATTATTTAACCCCGCTACCGAATTTGAAAAATGGGCCGCAGTTGAAGTTACGTCTTTAGATAGTGTGCCGGATGATATGAAAACCCTGATAGTGCCCGGAGGTTTGTACGCTGTTTTTCATTACAAGGGCAACCCTTCTAACGGAGATAAGATTTTTAAAGAGATCTTTACAGAATTGCTGCCACTATCAGGCTATAGGTTAGATAACCGCCCGCACTTTGAAGTATTAGGAGAGAAATATCAAAATGGAAGTGATGAGAGTGAAGAAGAAATATGGATACCAATAAAAAAATAGATTTTTAGATTATTGATTAAGACAGTAGTAATACTTATAACGACTTACTAAAATCGCTATCTAAAAGGTTTGTAAAGGCGTTTTTAATAGTGCCGTCTGCATTAAGGATAATAGTTCGGTTAATTTTTGTTATTACCCATTTTTTTCTGAGTGCATCAAAATTGGCACTACGCAATTGCAGCACATCATTAAATTTGTAAAGGCTCATGGTTTTTTTCCATTCAGCATCGTTATCAACATTTACGGCTATAAATTCTATTCCAGGGTGTAGCTTTTTAAGTTCGGTTACTTTTTGGGTTACGCGTTCTATGTGTGCACGGGCACAACTTGTCCAAAAGAAAATTACCGCTTCTTTCTTTATATCGTTGTCAATGTTAAATTCTTTGCCATTAATATCTACAAGGTCTATTAGTGGTAATTTGCTGCCCACTTTAAGTTTTTTTATAGCCTGGCCTATTTTTCGTATCTCGTTATCGCTACCCTTATCTGTAGATAATTGCATGTAGCGGTTAAGGAATTTCTGGTTATTGGTAATATTCTGGTCTTCCAGTAAATAATTAAACGCTACGGTATTAAGCGCTTCATTCTTAACGCTTTTATTGGTAAAGAGAGAATCGGCAATATTAAGTTTGTCTACGTTGTTTTCAAGAGCATCCTCTACAACACTATTTACAGTAAAATGACGTGTAATAGCCATATTGTTAAGCCTTGCGTTTAAGTAACGCATGTAAGGGGAAAAACCTATTAGCTTAGCACTGTTAACATCTACCTTTTTCCTGTAATTATAATAATCTTTAGGTAAAGATGGAGTTATATCCTGTCCGCTGCGGCGGGCATGTACATAAGGGTAATATTCTTTTTTAGAAAAATAATTTAAGTCTAAGCGTGATTTTGCGTAAAAGTCAAAATCCTCGCTCCAGTGTATATCCTTTTTATTCTTGTTATAAAATGCCTTGCGCAGCGCGTATGTAGAATCTATGTTTTTGCTAAAATCAGGATAATCATAATTATAAATGTCATACGCTTTATGGCGGTCTATTTCATTAAGCATATACAGCTCCATCATGAAATTGTTTTTACGGTCGCCACGCCCGCTAAAGGTTACAGAATGGTCAAAATCTGCCGTGTTAACTGTTACCATGAGGCTGTCATTTTTGTCAAAATAAACATACTGGTATTCAGGGTCGTGCTTAAAGCTATAAAGGCCCGGGGCAAGAGAATCAAACTTTATAAAAAACCGGTTATTTTCATCAAGCTTTAAGGTATCAATAACTTTATTGCCCTTGCTAAACAGTACATAACGCGTGTGTGGGTTAATAACTTCACCACTAAAATAAGCGCTATAGTCTGCTTCCTTAGCGCAGGAGTACAGCAATAACAGCAGCAATAGTATAGAGCCAAATTTGAGTGAGTAAGACATAAGGTAATTTAGAGTGCAAACGCAAAAATATTTTTATTCTTTGGTTATTCCTGTTAAAACACCGTTAAAATAACCTTTACACGACTAATGGATGCATATAATAAATAACTGGTATAAATTTTATACTTTTGCAAAAAATTTTATAATGCTATCAGTTTCAAATTTATCGGTACAATTTGGTAAACGAATTTTATTCGACGAAGTTAACACTACTTTCACGCAGGGTAACTGCTATGGTATAATAGGGGCAAACGGTGCAGGAAAATCTACTTTTCTTAAAATCATTGCCGGCGATATAGACCCTACATCGGGCCACGTACACCTGGAGCCTGGCAAGCGTATGAGCGTTCTTAACCAGAACCATAATATGTTTGACGAAAACACCGTGCTTGAAACAGTAATGATGGGTAACAAAACCCTGTTTGCTGTTAAAAAAGAAATGGATGATATCTACCTTAAGCCAGACTTTAGCGATAAAGATGCCGACAGGGTAGGGGCATTGCAGGTAATTTTTGAAGAAATGAACGGCTGGAATGCCGATAGCGATGCAGCTGCCATGCTATCGAGCCTTGGTATAACGGCCGATTATCATTACACATTAATGGGCGATCTTGATGGTAAGCTTAAAGTGCGTGTGCTATTGGCACAGGCATTATTTGGCAATCCTGATGTGCTTATTATGGATGAACCTACCAACGACCTGGATTTTGAGACCATTAACTGGTTAGAAAATTTTCTTGCTAATTATGACAATACAGTAATTGTAGTAAGCCACGACAGGCACTTTCTGGATGCGGTTTGTACACATATATCTGACATTGATTTTAGTAAAATAAATCAATACTCCGGGAACTATACTTTCTGGTACGAGAGTAGCCAGCTTGCTGCAAGGCAACGCGCCCAGCAAAACAAGAAAGCCGACGAGAAAAAGAAAGAGCTACAGGAATTTATTATGCGCTTTAGTGCTAACGTGGCAAAATCTAAACAGGCTACAAGCCGTAAAAAGATGCTTGAAAAGCTTAAGGTAGATGATATTAAGCCATCAAGCAGGCGTTATCCTGCCATTATTTTTGATCAGGAGCGTGAAGCCGGAGACCAGATACTTAATGTTAAAGACCTTAGCGCATCTATAGATGGCGAAGTGTTGTTTAAAGACGTAGACCTTAACATGAACAAAGGCGATAAGATCGTGATCTTCTCTAAAGACAGCCGTGCAACATCTGCCTTTTATGAAATACTAAATGGTAACCTTACTGCCGATAGTGGTACTTTTGATTGGGGTATTACTACAATACAGTCATACCTGCCTGGAGATAACCACTCATTTTTTGAGAACGACCTTACACTTGTAGACTGGCTGCGCCAGTGGGCTAAGACCGAAGAGGAGCGCGATGAGGTTTACTTACGTGGTTTCCTTGGTAAAATGATCTTTAGTGGTGAAGAGGCCCTTAAAACGGGACGTGTACTATCAGGTGGAGAAAAAGTGCGTTGTATGCTTAGCCGGATGATGATGATGCGTGCTAACGTATTAATGCTTGATGAGCCTACCAATCACCTGGATCTTGAGAGTATTACGGCGTTTAACAATTCTCTTAAAAACTTTAAGGGATCGGTACTGTTTACTACCCATGACCACGAATTTGCACAAACAGTTGCTAACCGTGTTTTAGAGATTACTCCTAAAGGGGTTATAGACCGCCACATGACATTTGATGAATACCTTGACGACGAAAAAGTACAGGAATTAAGGAAGAAAATGTATGCCTAAGTTTCTAAGAAACTTATAGCCTTAGTACCTAAGATAAAAAATCCCGTGAGTGTAGTACTTACGGGATTTTTGTTTAATATAATCGTAAATTTATTTGTTAAGGTTTGCTTAAGATAATTGTTTGGGCATATAAAAGGAGCGGTAATAATCGTTATATTAGTACTGATTTTACTTACTATGAAAAATATAATTTTAGGGTTGTTTTTAACCTTGTCATCAGCTGTATTTGCACAAAACTGGCAATCAAATTTTGAAGATGCCAAGGCTCTTGCGGTTAAGGAAAATAAAAATATAGTCTTGGTATTTTCCGGGTCAGACTGGTGTGCACCATGCATGAAGCTGGATAAAAACATTTGGCAATCGGACGATTTTAAAAATGAATCTGCTGCAAACTGGGTATTGTATAAAGCAGATTTTCCTAAGAAAAAAGGGAATGCCTTGTCTCCCGAAAAAAAGCAGCAAAATGATGTGTTAGCCGAAAAATACAATAGTGACGGAAATTTTCCTCTTGTAGTGGTATTAGATAAAAATGGTAAAGTATTGGGAAAAACAGGTTTTAAAAATATATCTGCTACGGATTATATTGCGTTTTTACATTCTTTAGAAAAAAAATAAATGAAAAGTTTATTTCTAATCGCGTTATGCCTGTTCTTTTTTAACAGCTTTGGGCAGGTAAGCCACAAACGTAAACTATTTCTGTTAAGCAGTCCGTTCGAAATTACTGTGGTTGCAAAAGATACTGTTCAGGCTAATGCTTATATAGATATGGCTATAAGCGAGGTAAAGCGCATAGAGAACATTATATCCGACTGGATACCTGCTACACCTGTATCGCAAATTAACCGCAATGCAGGTATTAAACCGGTGCAGGTAGATGATGAGTTGATTATGCTTGTAGAGAGAGCTAATAAAATAGCGAAGGTTACAGACGGTGCTTTTGATATATCATATGCCTCTATGGATAAGATATGGAAGTTTGATGGCAGTATGAAAACCATGCCAACCGAAGAAGCCATTAAAAAATCGGTTGAAAAGATAGGGTACCAAAAAATTGTAATTGATAAAGCAAATAAAACAATTTTCCTGAAAGATGCAGGAATGAAACTTGGCCTGGGAGGGATTGGGCAGGGATATATTGCCGATAAAATACATATGTTGTTAGTTTCTAAAGGATGCACTTCGGGGTTGGTAAACGTGTCGGGAGATATTAACGCCTGGGGCAAACAACCAGATGGTAAACCGTGGACTGTGGGTATTGTTAACCCATTAAACAAAAGTAAAGTCTTTGCTATGTTTCCGCTTGAAGACAGTGCTGTAGAAACCTCCGGTAGCTACGAAAAGTATGTTACGTTTAATGGCAGGCGTTACTCGCACATTATAGATCCTAGAACAGGTTATCCTGCTACGGGAATTGTGAGTGTATCTGTGTTTGCTAAAACCACAGAGGTTGCCGATGCCCTTGCAACGGGTGTTTTTGTAATGGGTATAGAAGCGGGGATAGGTATGATAAACCAAATGAAAGGTATAGGCTGCATAATTGTAGATGATAAGGGGGGTATACATACCTCTAAAAATATTGATATAGAAAATTATAAACCATGAAAAATTTATTTGTTACTGGCCTTATTTTGTTGTTGCTAACTTCTTGCAGTAGCGTAAAAGAGTATCAAAAGCAATATATTAATGATCCTGATATGAAACTTAGTGCACATCAAAGTGAACGGTTTGAAACTAATTTTCAGGTATACCGTGAAGCATCATCTGGTGCAAATGGTGGTAAAACAGGGGGCGGCTGTGGCTGTAATTAGATTATGAAAAATTTATTTTTTGCGATAGCCGGTTTTTTTTTGGTAGCCTTCTCTGTTGCGGCCCAGGAGCAGGACAGTACATCTGTTTATAAAAAGCGCGTGCTTGAAAGTACCGAGGTGGATTTTCTTATGAGCTACTATAGTCAGGATGGTATTCATTCTGCGGTATCCGGCGGTAAAGGAATGGAGAAGCTTACAGATATTACACCTACAATAATAGTGGCGATACCGCTTAATGATGATGATGTACTCACCGCAGATGCAGGACTTTCGGCATATACATCTGCCTCGTCGGGTAATATAAATCCTTTCGACAGCCGTACGCCAAGCCCGTGGCAGGCGAGTTCTGGTGCCTCGGCGTCAGACCAGCTTACGTCGTTAGTTTTAACGTATAGCCATAGCAGCGAAGACAGGAACACTGTATGGAATGCGCACATCTCAGGTTCTGCAGAGTATGATTATTCTTCCCTTGGTTTTGGAGGAGGGTATACAAGGCTGTTTAATAATAAAAATTCTGAAATAACCGTATCAGGTAATGTTTACCTCGATACATGGAAACCTATTTATCCTAAAGAATTACAGGATTTTAAAGATAATGGCAATAGTACTAATGGAGGAATATTCAATTATTTTGATATAACAGGCAATCCTAATTATAACCCGTCCGGGTTTATATTTCACGATAATAAAAACAGAAATTCTTATTCACTTTCGTTAAGCTTTTCACATATAGTAAATACAAAACTGCAATTTTCGCTTTTTGCAGATGTCCTGCAACAACAGGGCCTGCTTTCTACGCCGTATCAAAGGGTATATTTTGCCGATAGGGCCGATTCTTTTATTAATGAATTTCAGCTCGCAGATGATATAGAGCGATTGCCGGGTACGCGTTTTAAGATACCGTTAGGTGCAAGGCTTAATTATTATGTAAACGAGTGGCTGGTACTGCGCACTTACTACCGTTTTTATAGCGATGATTGGGGTATAACTGCACATACAGCCAATATAGAATTGCCAATAAAATTGAGCGATAAATTTACCATTTTTCCTATGTATAGGTATTATACGCAAACAGCATCTAAATACTTTGCACCCTACGAGGCACATCTTAGTACGGAGAAGTATTACACATCAGATTACGATCTTTCAGCTTTCCATGCAAACCAATATGGTGCAGGAGCTATTTATACAGATATTTTTACTACTGCCCATATATCGAGTTTTGGCTTAAAAACTATAGAGCTAAGGTATAATCATTATGTACGCAGTGACGGGTTGGATGCTAATATAATATCCTTTGGGCTTAAGCTTGTAAAACTATAACGCTACCTTTTAATCTTCATACACTCTTAACCTGCTGCGTAGGGTATTTAATTCGGTTTGCAGCATGTCTACTTTTTCAAGCAGGTGTGTTGCAATGGCAAGAGCATCGGCATCCAGTTTAAAATCATGGTGTAGCCGTATTAGTTTCTCTACCTGTGGCAGGTGGGTAATGGGTATATATTGTATATTATCTACAATAGTAATATCTACTAATTGTAGGTCGTACAGCGAAGTTATAAAGGTTTCCTCTACATGATAATGCAGGTGAAATAGTTGTACGGGTATTAATTCATTGCTTTCCATAGTTGTATTTATTTAGAGATAGCGGCCAGCTCGTTAAATAATTCCTTTTGCCTGTCGGTTAAGTTGGTAGGTATAGTAACCGAATAGGTAACATACAGGTTGCCAAATTCGCCCTCTTTTTTATACACTGGGAACCCCTTGCCTTTTAACCTCACCTTTGCACCATTTTGGGTTCCGGGGGCTACATTTAGCTTAATAGTGCCGCTCATTGCGGTTATAAGGGTTTCTCCTCCCAACACTGCGGTAAAAAGGTCTATTTCTTTAGTAGTATAAAGGTCGTTGCCCACACGCTTATACTGTGCGTTATTAGCAACTGTAAAGTTAATGTATAGGTCTCCATTTGGGCCGCCATTACTACCGGGAGCTCCCTGCCCGCCAAGTTTAATAACCTGCGCATCGGCCACACCGGCAGGAACGGTTATGCGTATGCTCTTGCCATTAACGTTAAATGTTTGCTTGTGTGTGGTATAAGCCTCATCAAGCGTAAGGCTAACCTGGCTGTTATAATCCTGGCCTTTGTATTGCGCCCTGCTTCGCCCACTATTACCGGACTGCCTGCCAAACATGGAGCTGAAAAAATCGGAGAAATCTTCGCCACCACCTCCAAAATTTCCTTCAAAGCCCCCAAAGCCTCCTGTGCCATTACTACCCTGCGAACGCCTTTGCTGTTGCTGCGCCTGCTCGTATTTTTCATACTCTTCGCCTCGCTCCCAGTCTTTGCCATATTTATCATATTTGGCTCTTTTTTCAGGATCGGTAAGCACAGCATTTACTTCATTTAATTGCTGAAATTTTGCATTGGCATCCTTATCATCCGGGTTAAGGTCGGGGTGCAGTTTGCGGGCCATTTTTTTGTAAGCACTTTTTATCTGGGCCTGTGTAGCGCTTTTGTCCAGGCCAAGTACTTTGTAGTAATCTATAAAATCCATGTGTGTTTACCGTTTATTGATAGAATAAATTTACAAAATAATATGTTTCTAAAATCGTACTAAGATTTTGTTAACGTGTTTTATAAATTATTTAACGCCAATGCCATAAAAAAAATCCCGCAAGCACTAATTGCCACGGGATTTTTGAAGTCTGAGTATATAAGCTGCTAAGTCTCTTAGCACCTTTTTACTTAAAATAAGAAAAAGTTTCCTCGTTCTCTATATTTAGCAGCGTTTCGTAAATTAGTTTAATAACGTTCTCTACATCTTCGCGGTGTACCATCTCTACAGTAGTGTGCATATAACGTAGCGGAAGCGATATTAATGCTGAAGCCACGCCGCCGTTGCTGTATGCAAAAGCATCGGTATCTGTACCAGTTACACGGCTTGATGCCAGGCGCTGAAACGGGATTTCGTTTTTAGTAGCAGTATCAAGTATAAGCTCGCGAAGATTGTTTTGTACAGCAGGCGCATAAGTAATAACCGGCCCTTTGCCTATCTGTGTATCGCCTTCAATACGTTTTTCAATCATTGGGGTGGTACTGTCATGGCACACATCAGTCACTATAGCTACATTAGGTTTAATGGTCTGGGTAATCATTTCGGCACCACGCAGTCCTACTTCTTCCTGAACAGAATTGGTTATGTACAAACCAAAAGGTAGTTTCTTGCCGTTTTCTTTAAGCAAACGGGCAACCTCGGCAATCATAAATCCGCCAATGCGGTTATCTATGGCGCGACACACAAATTTGTTTTCGTTAAGCACCATAAACTCGTCAGGGTAGGTAATCACGCAGCCCACATGCACGCCAAGATTTTCTACCTCCTCCTTGGTATTGCACCCCAGGTCTATAAATATGGTCTCTATTTTTGCAGGCTCTTCTTTACCGCGATTTCGGGTATGTATTGCCGGCCAGCCAAAAACTCCTTTTATAATTCCTTTTTTGGTATGGATATTGACACGCTTAGAAGGGGCAATCATGTGGTCGCTGCCACCATTGCGAATTACGTATACCAGTCCGTTATCTGTAATATAATTTACGTACCATGAAATTTCGTCGCTATGGCCTTCTATAACTACTTTATAGGGAGCATCAGGGTTGATAACGCCCACGGCAGTACCGTAAGTATCGGTAATAAAAGTATCAACGTAGGGTGTAAGGTATTCCATCCATAGTTTTTGTCCGGCAGACTCATAACCTGTGGGAGAAGCATTGTTTAAATACTGCTCTAAGAAAGTAAGAGAAGCATTATTAAGTATGGTTTTTAACGACATAAATTTAATTTTTGGCTAAAATAGAAATTTGATTACAGAGTTATGTATTATTGTATAATTTTGACACTAAATTTTTGAAGATGAAGGCAGGGATTTTTTTAATAGTACTTTTGTTTTTAGGATTTGCTGCAAAGGCACAGGATCCTGTACGAGATAGCATAGCAACCGACTCTATTGCGTTTAATATGCAGCTGCAGGAAATAGTACTTTCTAACGTTAAGGATACATTATCTGAAGAAACAAAAAAACAGCTGCTCCTGTTAAGGAGGAGGGTTTTAAAAGTATATCCATTTGCTAAAGTTGCGGCAGAGCGTCTTGTTATTCTAAATTCGACCATGGCCAAACTGAAAACCGACAGGGAAAAGAAAAAATACAGTAAAATAGTTGAAAAGTATCTTGAAGAAGAATTTGAGGGACAGCTAAAGAAACTTTCGCGTAAGGAAGGACAAATACTCGTTAAACTTGTTTACAGGCAAACGGGGCTGTCTACTTTCGATTTAATAAAAGAACATAAAAGTGGCTGGAAGGCATTTTGGTACAGTAAGATAGGGAAGGCGTTTAGTATAGATATTAAGGCTAAATACAGCCCGGATGTCACTGCCGAGGATTTTCTAATAGAAGGTTTCCTTCTTAAAGCTTTTGATGAGCATAAACTACCAAGACAGGAACCTGCTTTTAAAATAGATTATGCAGCTCTTAAAAAAGCCTGGCACAGTAAAAGCAAGAAGGAAAGCTAAACATAAGTAAGGGTGTTTACTATGCTATATTATCAATAACCTTGTAATGAAGATCTTACTTTTAAAATGATTAAAGTATAAAATTTACATTTATTAATGCCGGTCATTACTGCACCTAAAAAAAAGCAAATATGATACATGCTTTTTTAGGTTTTTAGCAACTTTTCCGTAGATGCATCAGGACATTTTAGATTATAATCTAAATGTAAATCCGTCCGAAACTTTTGTTTTATATTTTACTTCATCAAACATATAAAAGTAAGACCCTTTCCTGGACGAGCCCATATCTTTCTCGTCGGTTTTAAGCAGAATATCAAGGGCATTTATCTTGTTAATAAAATTTCTTTTGTCCAGAGTTTCGCCCAAAATTGCCTCATACAGCGTTTGCAACTGCTTCATGGTAAATTTTTTAGGCAACAATTCGAATCCAATCGGTTTTGTAGAGGCACGGTATCTTAAACGTAGCATTGCATTAGCTACCATAACGTTATGGTCAAAAATAAGATGGGGTGCTTCGTCTATATTAAACCATTTAGCCGAATAATTTTCATTAATTTCGGCGGTATGCTCTGTAATATTGATAAGAGCATAATAGGATATAGATACCGTTCTGTCTACCGGGTCCCGGTTTATAGCGCTGTAGGCACGCAACTGCTCCATATATATATTATGCAGCCCTGTAAGTTGGTTAAGTACCCTTACAGCGGCATCATCAAGGTTTTCATCGTTTTGTAAAAATCCACCCATAAGAGACCATCGCCCTTTTTCGGGCTCAAAATTTCTTTTAATGAGCAGTATCTTTAAATTTTGGTTATCAAAGCCAAAAATTATGCAGTCTACCGCCAGTAATACTTTTTCCTGATCGTTATAGTTATCCATTTATACCTTATAAAAACGCAGCAAGATACTAACATTGCCGGTAATTAGCAAAACTTTTGCAAATATCGGGCAGATATGTTTTTTGATGGCTACTACGTTTTAGTAATGTAAGTTTGATACTTTATTTGTGTTAATATTTTATTTCGGAATTTTATTTGCTTTTTATGAAAATGTTTTGTTAAATTTGGAAGTGTGTAAAATACATTTATTTAGTAAACCGTGTATTTATGATTTTAGGAGTCGATATTAGCAATAATAGCTTTGCCTAACTCAGCAATTAAAACCTTTTTAATAGTATTCCATACAAGCAGATAGTATGCTTATATGGTTTTAAACGATAAACCTACATGAAAAAATTATTTACTGCTGCTTTTTTATTATCAGCCACATTATCTCTTTCAGCGCAGCAAAAGTCAACTATTACCCTTGCCCCACAAGAAAATGCACCTACAATAAATAAACACATCTATGGCCATTTTGCAGAGCATTTGGGCCGTTGTATATATGATGGTTTTTATGTAGGCGAAAACAGTAAAATACCTAACACTAATGGTGTTCGTAACGATATAATTGTTGCGTTAAAAGATTTAGGTATCCCTAACCTGCGCTGGCCGGGGGGCTGCTTTGCAGATACCTACCACTGGAAAGATGGTATAGGCCCTAAAGATGAAAGGCCCGAAATGGTTAACCAGTGGTGGGGCGGCACAACTGAAGATAACAGCTTTGGTACACACGATTTCTTAGATTTGTGCGAAACACTGGGCACAGAGCCATACCTTGCTGCAAATGTGGGCAGTGGAACAGTAAAAGAATTTACAGACTGGGTACAATATGTAAACCACAGCGGTAAAAGCCCAATGGCCGACCTTAGAAAGAAAAATAAAAGGGATAAGGCATGGGGTGTATCTATATGGGGAATAGGTAACGAAATGTGGGGTTGCGGCGGTAACATGACTCCTGAATATTATGCTAACCTCTACAAACAGTATGCTACTTTTATGGCCGACTGGGAAAATACCGGTAAGCTTTTCAGGATAGCATCCGGTGCCAACGCAGGCGATTTTCACTGGACAGAAGTTTTAATGCGCGATATACCCAAAAATCTTGTTGAGGGTGTAGCACTACATTCATATTCGGTAATAAACTGGGATAAAAAAGGCTCTGCGACAAAATTTAATGAGGAGCAGTATTTTTCCAGTATGGAGGCTGCCATTAAAATGGAGGAGCTGGTTACAAAGCACAGCGAAATTATGGACAAGTATGACCCTGCTAAAAAAATTGCACTTATAGTAGATGAGTGGGGCGGATGGTATGATGTAGAAGAGGGTACAAACCCCGGCTTTTTATATCAGCAAAATACTATGAGGGATGCCATGATTGCGGGTACAACCTTAAATATTTTTAACAACCACAGCGACCGTGTGCGTATGGCTAACCTTGCACAAACGGTAAATGTACTACAGGCAGTTATACTTACAAAAGGGGATAAGATGCTTCTTACACCTACATACCATGTAATGCATTTATACAAGGTGCACCAGGATGCCAAGCTTATCCCGATAAAAGTAGATTCTCCGGAATATAAATTTGGCGATAAAAAACTTCCTGCAATATCAGCTTCGGCATCGGTTAAAGATGGTAAAACGCACATATCTCTGGTAAACATTCACGCTAAAGATAAAATTACCGTAGATGTAGACCTTGCCAAATTAAACCTTAAAGATTTTACGGCTAAGATAATCGCATCTGCAAAACTACAGGACGATAACACATTTGAAAACCCAAATGCAATAACTCCAAAAGAGTTCAAAGATTTTAAATTTAAAAAAGGAACGCTGTCTGTAACCCTCCCACCATTCTCGGTAGTAGTGTTAGAGTCTAAATAATATAAGAGGCTATAAAATGTAGTAATTCCATAAAATATAAAATTGCGGCAGGGAGTTTGTTGCCTGCAGCAAGGTTGTGAAGAATTGGCTTAACCCCAAATAATGGAAGTGTAAACAAGGTAAGCTTCTTAATGAATATAAAAACACTAACAAACCCATAATGAAAAACTTTTTTTTTAAAACAGCTGCACTGTCTGCGTTTGCATTAACCGGCACAATGCTGTGCAATGCACAAAATAGATCGGCTGCTAAAGAACACAAACTGGTGCTTAACCTGGCTAATACAGGCGTAAAAATTCAGCCTACCATGTACGGTATCTTTTTTGAGGATATTAACTTTGGTGCCGATGGTGGCCTGTATGCAGAGATGGTTAAAAACCGCTCGTTTGAGTTTGACGACCCTTTAATGGGGTGGAAACAGCCTAACAGCGACAGGCATAAGTTTAATGAAAAATCGGGCTATGCAAGCGCTATAGAAAATGACCATCCTACAAACAAACACCTCTTGCGCGTTGAGGTAAAAGACGACAAAGGATATACCTTAATAAACGAAGGTTTTCGTGGTATGGGTGTTAAGGCAAACGATTTATACAATGTATCTATAATGGCTGCTAACCAGGAAGGTAACATATCGCAAATCAAATTTCAGTTTACAGATGCTGCCGGTAATGTAATTGGCGAAACTACGGTAAGCCCATCCGGCAAAGAATTTAAAAAATATACGGCTCAAATAAAAGCTGCAAAAACAGAAGCTAAGGCAAACTTAAAAATAACGTTTACGGGTAAAGGGACTATTAACCTTGACATGATTTCTATCTTTCCTCAGGACACATGGAAAGGCCGTCCCGGCGGATTGCGTAAAGACCTTGTTCAAAAATTATACGACCTTAACCCAGGTTTCCTTCGTTTTCCGGGAGGATGTATTGTAGAGGGCCGTACGCTGGAACAACGTTACCAGTGGAAAAAATCTGTAGGTAAAGTGGAAGATCGCGAGCTTATCGTTAATCGCTGGAATACCGAATTTGCGCATCGCCTTACACCGGATTACTTCCAGACATTTGGTTTAGGTTTCTTTGAATATTTCCAGATGGCAGAAGACATTGGGGCAGAGCCATTACCGGTTCTTAGCTGTGGCATTGCCTGCCAGTTTAATACAGGCGAAATGGTACCAATGGCAGAACTTGACCCGTATGTTAAGGACGCGACGGACCTAATTGAATTTGCTAATGGTTCCGTTAGCACTAAGTGGGGTAAGCTGCGCAGCGATATGGGGCATCCAAAACCATTTAATATGAAATATATTGGGGTGGGTAACGAGCAGTGGGGCCCTGATTACATAGAACGCTACAAAGTGTTCGAAAAAGCGATCCATGATAAATATCCGGACATAACTATAGTATCAGGGGCGGGGCCTTTCCCTGATGGTGACTATTTTGATTACGGTTGGAAAGAGCTTACAAAGCTTGGGGTAAAAATTGTTGATGAACATTATTATAATTCTCCCGACTGGTTTAAAAAAAATGTGACCCGTTATGATAAGTATGATCGAAAGGGGCCTAAAGTTTTTGCGGGGGAATATGCTGCGCAAAGTATAAATGCTGTAAATCCTGAAAACAAAAATAACTGGGATTGTGCCCTGGCAGAAGCAGCCTTTATGACGGGCCTTGAGCGTAATGCAGAGGTGGTTAACCTTACCTCTTATGCGCCATTATTTGCACATGCCGAAGGATGGCAATGGACGCCCGACCTTATTTGGTTTAATAACCTTAAGAGCTATGCTACTCCTAATTATTATGTGCAGCAACTTTATGGCAATAACGCCGGTACCGACCTTGTTGCTGTTACCGAAGATGGCAAAGCTATAACAGGACAACACGACCTGTTTGCTACTGCTGTAACCGATAAAAACACAAAGGAAGTTATTGTTAAGGTGGTTAATACATCTAAAGAAGCGCAACGAACAAACATGAGCGTTAAAGGGAGTAAGCTGGCTAAGACGGGTAAAATAATTACATTAATGAGCGATAGTTTATCTGCAGAGAACTCATTTGACGCAGAGCCTGTTAGTCCTAAAGAGTCTGAATTTAAGCTTAATGGCAGTGCAATAGATGTTACAGTGCCGGCTCAGTCTTTTGTAGTTATAAAAGTTAAGATTTCTTAAAAATATTAAGTGTTTAATGTACATTTATTATCTTTTTTCCGTTTATATTTGCCATAGCAATAAAACATACGTTAACGTGATAGTTACACACCATCACGTTAGCTAAATAAAATAAAGACGAATGAAAAAATATGTAATTGGGTTAGACTACGGTACAGATTCTGTTCGTGCGGTGTTAATCGATACTGATAATGGTGCAGAACTTGCCTCGGAAGTGCACATGTATGCCCGTTGGAAAAACAAACAATACTGTAACCCTGAAACGAACCGCTTTAGGCAACACCCCCTGGACCATATAGAAGGTTTAGAGCACACTATAAAATCAGTTGTTTCTACAAGTGAGGTTAACCCGGCATCTGTAGTAGGTATTTGTATTGATACTACCGGTTCTTCGCCAATACCTGTAGCTGCCGATGGCACTCCGCTGGCATTAGTTAAAGGTTTTGAAGAAAACCCTAACGCGATGATGATCTTATGGAAAGACCACACTGCTATAAAAGAAGCTAACGAAATTAACGAGCTTGCTGCCTCATGGGGTGGGGAAGACTTCACCAAGTTTGAAGGCGGTATTTACTCATCTGAATGGTTCTGGGCAAAAATACTTCACATTGTAAGGGAAGACGAAGCGGTTAAAAATGCTGCGCACACCTGGATGGAGCATTGCGACCTAATGACCTATTTATTGATTGACGATAAAGACTTAAAAAGCTTTAAACGCAGCCGTTGCGCCGCAGGCCATAAAGCTATGTGGCACGAAAGCTGGAACGGTTTACCGTCTGAGGAATTTCTTGGGCAACTGCACCCTTACCTTGCTGCACTTCGTGGCAATTTATACGATGAAACCTACACGTCTGACCTTGTTGCCGGTACTCTTAATGCCGAATGGGCTGCAAAACTGGGCCTTAATACAGATACTGTTGTAGCTGTGGGCACCTTTGATGCACACTCAGGTGCAGTAGGGGCTAAAGTAGATGAGAACGTACTGGTACGTATCATGGGTACATCTACCTGCGATATCATGATCTCCCAGCCGGACATTATTGGTAACAATACTGTAAAAGGTATTTGTGGCCAGGTAGATGGTTCTGTAATTCCGGGCCTTATTGGCCTTGAAGCAGGGCAGTCAGCTTTTGGCGATGTACTGGCGTGGTTTAAAGACATCCTGTCATGGCCAATAGACAATCTGGTAATGAAATCGGATATTCTTTCTGCCGAGCAAAAAGCTAAGTTACAGATAGAAATAGACAATAACTTTATCCGTACACTTACACAGCAGGCAGAGCACATTCCGTTATCTGAAGCTGTTCCTGTAGCACTTGACTGGGTTAACGGCCGCCGTACTCCGGATGCTAACCAGGAACTTAAAAGTGCTATGACAGGTTTATCGCTTGGTACAAAGGCACCACATATATTTAAAGCTTTGGTTAACGCTATTTGCTTTGGTTCTAAAATGATCGTAGACCGTTTTGAGGCAGAAGGTGTTAAAATTAACGGTGTTATAGGTATTGGTGGTGTAGCACGTAAGTCGCCATTTATTATGCAAACTCTTGCTAACGTACTTGATATGCCGATAAAAGTAGCAGAATCTGACCAGGCTCCTGCTCTTGGTGCTGCTATTTATGCTGCTGTTGCTGCCGGTGTTTACAGTAATGTAATTGAGGCAAGCAAAGTAATGGGCAGCGATTTTGAGGCAGAATATTTCCCTCAGGCAGACCAGGTTGCTAAATTTGAAGGCCAAATACAATCGTACATACAATTAGGAGAATTTGTAGAAACGGTAATTAAATCTAAAAACTATGAGTTCCATATATAAAGATCTTAAGGAAGAATGTTATGAAGCTAACATGCAGCTCGATGCATTAAAGCTTGTAATATATACCTTTGGTAATGTGAGCGCGGTAGACAGGAGTAAAGGCATTTTTGCCATTAAGCCAAGCGGTGTTCCTTATGAAATTTTAAAACCTGAAGATATTGTTATTGTAGATTTTGATAACAATATTGTTGAGGGAAGTATGCGTCCGTCGTCCGACACTAAAACGCATGCTTACCTTTATAAACACTGGGAAAAAATAGGAGGTATAGTACATACACACTCTACCTATGCTGTGGCATGGGGGCAGGCGCAACGCGACATACCAATTTTTGGCACTACGCATGCAGATCATCTTACTACAGATATTCCCTGCGCACCTCCAATGGCAGATGCATTAATTCAGGGTAATTACGAACACAACACCGGTATACAGATACTGGACTGCTTTAAGGAAAAAGGCCTGAACTACGAAGAGGTAGAGATGGTACTCCTGGGTAACCACGGTCCGTTTACGTGGGGTAAAAATGCTGCTAAGGCAGTATATAACAGTAAAGTTCTTGAGGCAGTAGCCGAAATGGCCTACCTAACGCTGCAGATAAACCCTAACGCGCCAAGGCTTAAAGATTCGCTTATTAAAAAACATTACGACCGTAAACACGGAACCGATTCGTACTATGGGCAAAGCTAAAGATTTCGTGTTGCTGCCTTTGTAGCAATACTATTGCCGGTACAGGTGCGTTATCTTAACTAATACAGGCACCTGTGCCGGAAATATAAACAATCAAACCAATAACCAATTATGAACACAGTAAAAATGGGTGTTTGCCTTTTGCTTACCGGCTCTATGCTTGTAGGTTGTAAGGAAGAAAAGAAAGAAGAAACTGCCATGCCGGAAAAAACAGAACAAGTCGCTGCCACTAAAGTGGGAATTACCAAAGCAGATTATGGTACAACTCCGGAAGGAGTTAAAATTGAAGAATATACGCTTACAAATGCGAAAGGCATGAAAGTAAATGTAATTACCCTGGGTGGTATTATTACATCGCTTACTGCACCAAACAAAGATGGTAAGTATGAAGATGTTGTTCTTGGCTACAAAAACAAAGAGGAGTACTTTAAAGGCAACCCCTATTATTTTGGTGCTTTAATAGGCCGTTATGGCAACCGTATTGCTAAAGGTAAATTTAGCCTTGATGGTAAAGCATACCAATTACCGCTAAACGATGGCCCTAATTCACTTCACGGTGGTAAAGGGTTTGACAAAAGGGTATGGACTGCCGAAGAGGTGGCAGGTGCTAACCCTACACTTAAACTAAGCTATACCGCTAAAGATGGCGAAGAGGGATACCCTGGTAACCTTAAGACCGTTGTTACTTATGTACTTACAGATGATAACGCCCTTGAAATTAGCTATGAAGCTGAGACTGATAAGAAAACTGTGGTTAACTTAACACAGCATTCTTACTTTAACCTGTCTGGCGATTTTAGTAAACTTATTACAGACCATGTATTAGAAATTAAAGCAGATAAATTCCTTCCTGTAGATGCTACACTTATCCCTACGGGAGAACTTAAAGCTGTTGCCGGTACACCATTTGATTTTACTACTGCTAAAGAGATAGGTAAAGATATTAACGCTACTGATGACCAACTTAAAAAAGGTGGCGGTTACGATCATTGCTGGGTATTTACAGACAGCAGCAACAAGCTGAAAGAAGTGGCAAGCGTATACCACAAAGCATCTGGCCGTTATATGGAAGTTTATACAGACCAGCCTGCTGTACAGTTTTACAGTGGTAACTTTATAGATGGTACTAAAGCCAGTAAAACCGGTGGTAACTACGAAAAACGCAGCGGCCTTTGTTTAGAAACACAACATTATCCGGATGCACCTAACCAGCCTAAGTTCCCTTCGACTGTGTTAAGCCCCGGAGAAAAATATACTACAAAAACCACTTATAAATTTTCTGTAAAGTAATTGCTTGTAATGTTTAATCTTAGCATTGTTTGGGTTTGCTAAGGTTAGCGCAACATTATATTTCTCTCAGGAGGCATTACCACATTAAATTTTAAGAATGTAGTACACGACAAATTATTGGGACATATTTTGTTAAGTTTAAGGGTTAAGTTTGAGAAAGCCGGCATCAGTAATGAAGCCGGTTTTTTTTATGATTATTTTTCACCATCAATTACAAGAATTAGCACCAATTGTATATTAGATGAATTGTAGTAATAAAAAAGCCTGTCTAAATTAATACACAGGCTTATATAAAATGTTTTTCGGGTAATTAAAACTTCATTACAAATCCGCCATTAGGCTTTAATTTAATTGTTGTTTTACCCGGCTTAACATCGGTTTTATCAAACAATGATGTAGCTCCATCGGTAATCATGTAACCATCTTTTTTAATAAAGCTAAGGTCTACAGCAATGTCTTTAGGTTTGTCTTCGCCGTTAATGCCGGTGATAAACCAGGTATCGCCTTTGCGGCGTGCCATAACCACATCTTTACCCGGGAAACCTGCAAGCAGTTTACTCTCATCCCAATTTGTGTGTATATCTTGTAAATAAGTAACCACATAGTCGGGCATTTTAGCCATCCCTTGTGGTGTTTCAGCTAAGTGCTCAATACCTGACAGGAATAGCGTAGGCAAAGCCAACTCAAACCCGCTCGTAGTTTTCCTTTTTATGTTCGGGATAATGTCGAGTGCCATAGGAGTAAAGTCCATTGGCTCATAAAGGTTGCGGGTAAACGGCAACATAGCACAATGGCTGGGTGCAAGGTCGGCAGTTTTCTGGTCGAAAGTTATAAACTCAAAACCTTTAATGGCTTCGGCAGTCATGAGGTTAGGGTAGGTGCGCTGCCATCCTCGTGGTAGAGTAGCCCCATGAAAGTTAACTAATATTTTGTGTTTTAAAGCGGCGTCTAAAATGTTGTGGTAGTAGGCAATCATCGACTGGCCATCGCCGCCAAAAAAATCAATCTTAACACCTGCAATGCCCCAGTCGGCAAGCTTTTTAAATTCAGTATCCCTCGATTCCACGGTTAGGAATTTATCTTTTGGAGTATACTTTACACTGTTCCATGCCCCTGCAGAATTATACCACAAGATAAGTTTTACGTTTTTAGTTTTGGCATACGCCACAAGCTCTTTAATTTTTGCTTCGCCTATCTTCCTGTCCCAGTCTGCATCAATAAGGCAGTACGGCCACTTCATTTTATTGGCATAATCAATAAATTCTTTGGTGGTATCATAATTAACCGAATCATCTTTCAATATAGCCCAGCTCCACGAGGCAATGCCGGGTTTAACATAAGCAATATCATCACTAAGGGCTTTATCGGCAAGATCGGTGCTCAATGTACCATTAGTTACTTTTGCAAGGTCGCCTATTGCAACAATTCTCCAGGGGGTTTCCCACGGTAGTTTTGCTTCAGGATATAAGGCAGCGTCTGGTGTAAAAGTTTCTTTTTCCTGTGGGAAAACAACTTTTATTGTTTTAGCAGCAGTATCATAATCAAGGTGTGTACCGCAGTAGGTCCTGCCTAATCCGGTTTCAGATACTGCTATCCAGGTAGCACCCGTTTTAAACAGGGCAGGATATACCCATCCTTCTCCGCTAAGTGATGGTGTGCCTAAGGCAACATCCATTTGGTAATGCTCTTCGTATGATGGGTTCGTGTTTTCCCAACCGGTTTTAGCCTTACTCATAGGCTGTAGCCAGGCTTTGGTTTCAGTTTTAAAGTTATAGGCAGTTTTCTCCTCAGTAATATATTTTACATCATCCGATTTTTCAGGGAATTTATACTTAAAGGCAAAACCGTCATCAGACACATTAAAAATAATGTCTAATTTTTTGCCACCTTTATTTTCAAGGTGCAACACTTTTTGATTGGCACTATAGTTTACATCTTTCTTTTTGCCATGAAGCAGGCTGTACGAATCTTCAATTTTTTCTGAATCGGAGATTGATTCAATTTTAAGGTCTTTAAAGAAGTCTTCGTCTTTTCTTATAAGCCCTACAAGAGAGGTGTCTATAACAACATCGTTGTCTTTTTTTACAAGATACCAGGCCTGTTTCTTTTTATTAACCCCGAAGTCTACACTCAAAGAGTTGTCTGGGCTTGATACAGTGCCGGATGATTTTGTTTCGGTTGAAGCGCATGATGCGAGCAGAAGCAACATAACGCCTCCACGGCAATAATTTTTTATCATATTATAAGTGTTTATTTAACATTTATAAAAATATAAAAAATATGCTTACTAAAAAACGTTTGCGCGATTTTATTGAGATTTATAAATGACAGAATTAGTATAAATATCTATAATTTATTGTCTAATATCTAACAATATCCTCTAAATTTTTGCTCTTGTAGAAAAAACAACAACACTAACACCCATAGCGGCCAGGAATATAAAAGAAATTTTTAAGCTAAATAATCCGGCAAGAAAACCAATTATGGGCGGGCCAATTAAAAAGCCTAAAAAACTTATAGTAGATACTGCCGCAATAGCAGCACCGGGTTTCATGGTTGTCGATTTTCCGGCGGCACTGTATACCATAGGTACTACAGATGATATGCCTGCACCCACAAACATAAACCCTATTATTGCAGGCACAAGGGTAGGGAATACCACCACGGCTAGCAGGCCTGCAGTACTTAAAAATCCGCTTACCTGTAAGGTAGTTTTGAGCCCAAATTTATGCGAGAACCAGTCGGCCACAAAACGTCCTGCGGCCATAAAACACATTCCGGCAGTATAACCGGCACCTATCCACGCGCCTTGGGCAAGCACAATTTTTTTTAAATAAATAACACTCCAGTCAAACATGGCACCCTCTATAACCATAGAGCAAAAAGCTATAAGCCCCAAAGTTATAAGTGATTTATCTGGCTTAACAAATGCAGGGCCCGTACTCTCCGGGTTGTGGTCGTGGTGCAGGTATTTCCAGCAAATACAAATAGTAACAATGGTTATAATAGCTATACCTGTAAAGTGGGGAGCAGGGAGTATGCCTTTACCTATCATAAAAGTACCTATTCCGGCACCTATAAAACCTGCCAGGCTCCAAAGGCCATGAAACGAAGCCATTATGGGTTTGGTGTACATTGCCTCTGTTGCAACTGCCTGTGTATTTACTGATATATTTACGGCGTTGCTCGCAAGGCCAAAAACAGTAAGGCAACAGGTTAATAAAAAGACGTTATCTACCAAACCTAAAAATACCAGCGCAATGCCATATAATGCCAATGCGGCAGCAACTACTTTGCGGCTGCCTATTTTTGTGACTGCCCAGCCCGATAGCGGAAGTGACAGCATTAAACCTACAGGCAATGCAAACAATACGGCTCCCAATGCGGCATCGGACAAATTTAATTTTTGCTGTATGGTAGCTATGCGCGAAGCCCAGCTTGAAAAAACAAGCCCTGCCATAAAAAACATGGCCGCAACTGCTGCCCTTGCAACTTTGGGTAAAAGTTTCATTCTTTAAATAATAATAATGTTTACAATTGAAGCAAAGATAATTGATTAAATGTAGGTTAAATACTTATTAATTTAGACAAATTCTTCCGTGAGAAAAAATTTGAACTAAAATTTGGAAACCAAATTAATTATAGTATTTTTGACTATAAGTTATTCGTTCTGTAATGTTAAAATACGGAATGTTTTAAATTATAAATTATGTTAAAGAAATCATAGCATAGATTCAGGAATGTATTGCTTACAAAGTCTTGTGTTAAAGTGTATCTGCTATTTTTTAATGCCTATAATGATCAAAATGTATTTATACCTGCAAATTGTGATGTTAAAATTGTGTAATGTTTATTTTTTTTACCAAACGCTTGTGTATGTCAAAAAATTAGTGTTATTTCGACACTTATTATTTTTTATTTTTATTAACGTTTGCGTTAACAACTTTTTGGAAATAAGAAGTTTAAATCAGGGACACAAATTAATTTTATTATAAACAGCATGATCAATTTAAAGACATTCGAAGTTTGGTTCATAACAGGAAGCCAGCATTTATATGGTGAAGAAACATTAAACCTTGTAGCAGAGCACTCTAAAGCTATTGCCGCAGGTTTAGATAATGCAAGCGAAATACCTGTTCGTGTGGTATTTAAGCCTACTGTAAAAACGACCGATGAGATATATGAAACCCTGCTTGCAGCAAACTCTGCCGAAAATGTTATAGGAGTTATTACATGGATGCATACATTTTCTCCTGCTAAAATGTGGATACGTGGCCTTAGCATCTTAAAAAAACCATTACTTCACTTCCATACACAGTTTAACCGCGACATACCGTGGAGTACTATGGATATGGATTTCATGAACCTTAACCAAAGTGCTCACGGAGACAGGGAATTTGGTTTTATGGTATCGCGCATGCGCAAAAACCGTAAGGTAGTTGTAGGGCACTGGCAGGATACTGAGGCATTAGCCGAGATAGGTTCATGGACAAGGGCTGCTGCAGGATGGAACGACTGGCAGGGTGCTAAATTTGCACGTTTTGGCGATAATATGCGTTACGTTGCCGTTACAGATGGTGATAAAGTGGAGGCCGAACTTAAATTTGGCTTCGCAGTAAACAGTTATGGTATTGGCGACCTTGTTGCATTAATTGACGCTGTTAGCGATAACGATATAAAAGCTTTAGTTGCTGAATATCAGGAGGCTTACACGATGGCAGATGATTTGCTACCGGGTGGCGAAAGGCACTCATCAGTATATGAGGCTGCAAGGATAGAGATAGGATTACGAAAATTTTTAGTTGATGGTGGTTTTAAAGGATTTTCTGATACCTTTGAGGACCTTCATGGAATGATACAATTACCGGGACTTGCAGTACAGCGTTTGCTTGCTGACGGTTATGGTTTTGCGGGCGAAGGCGACTGGAAAACAGCTGCTTTAGTGCGTGCATTTAAGGTTATGGGTAGTGGCCTTGAGGGAGGTAATGGTTTTATGGAAGATTACACTTACCATTTTGATCCTAATAACTCATTAGTTCTTGGCTCACACATGCTGGAAATAGATGCATCATTAGCTGCTACAAAACCAAGCCTTGAGGTGCACCCACTGGGTATTGGTGGCAAAGAAGATCCTGCAAGGCTTGTGTTTAATGTTGCAGGCGGCGAGGCTTTAAATGCATCATTAATAGATATGGGTAACCGTTTCCGTTTACTTGTAAATACTGTAAAGGCAGTAGATGTTACTGAAGAATTGCCTAAACTGCCTGTGGCACGTGTGCTATGGCAGCCGTACCCGGATATGAAAACCGGATGTGCAGCATGGATATATGGTGGTGGTGCTCACCACACGGCTTATAGCCAGAACCTTTCGGCAGAACTGTTACAGGATTTTGCAGATATGGCAGATATTGAATACTTACTAATTGGTAAAGATACACGTTTAAGCGAGTTTAGGAACGAACTTAGATGGAATGATATTGCTTACAAATAGCATTTTAACCCTGGCCGCAATGTAAAATTGCGGCCTTTTTAACAAAACTTATTTTAAAGTTATGGGCAAGTTTTCTACAATTGATTATGTTATTTTCATTGTTTATTTCTTACTGGTATCCGGCTACGGATATTATATTTACAAGAGCAAGAAGAAAAAAGAAGGGGAAGTATCTGACTCTAAAGATTTCTTTTTAGCAGAAGGATCGCTTACATGGTGGGCAATAGGTGCCTCGTTAATTGCTTCTAACATATCTGCAGAGCAGTTTATAGGTATGAGTGGTAACGGGTTTGTAGTAGGTGTTGCGGTAGCAGCCTATGAATGGATCGCGGCAATAGCGCTTATTATAGTGGCGGTATGGTTTATCCCGGTTTACTTAAAGAACAGGATATTTACAATGCCACAGTTTCTTGAAACACGGTACAACCAGACAACCAGCTTAATCATGGCTATATTCTGGCTGTTTTTATATGTGTTTGTAAACCTTACATCAATATTATATTTGGGAGCTATCGCTATAGCAAATATGGCCGGCCCTGAGCATTTTCACGCAATCGTAATCGCCATGGCTATTTTCTCACTTATCATTACGCTGGGTGGTATGAAGGTTATAGGCTTTACCGATGTTATACAGGTAGTGGTGTTGGTAATAGGTGGCCTTGCAACAACTTACATTGCATTAACGCTTGTAAGTGAGCACTTTGGGCTTGGTAAAGATGCTCTTGCCGGTTTTACTACCATGCTAAAACAAGCTCCTGACCATTTTACCATGTTAATTGAGAAACCGGGTCCCGGTGCTACACAGGGCGAAGTTAACAAATATCTTATGTTACCGGGTATCGCAATGTATTTTGCAGGTATGTGGATCGTAAACCTTAACTACTGGGGTTGTAACCAGTATATTACACAACGTGCACTTGGAGCCGACCTTAAAACCGCACGTACAGGTATCCTTTTTGCAGGCCTTATGAAACTTGCCATGCCGGTTATTGTTATGCTTCCTGGTATTGCTGCTTATGTACTATATAAAGACGGTGCATTGCAAAATGAAATGGCGCCGGGAGGTGTATTTAATTCAGATAACGCCTATTCATCTATTCTGGGCTTTTTACCAACAGGTTTAAAAGGGCTTTCTGTAGCGGCATTAACCGCTGCTATCGTAGCGTCTCTTGCAGGTAAGGCAAATAGTATATCAACTATTTTTACTTTAGATATTTACAAAAGGTACATTAATAAAGATGCCGAAGAGAAAAAACTTGTAATCGTTGGGCGTTTAGCCATCTTAGCGGCAATTATCTTCTCTGTTATCCTTACCTGGAGCGATGCCCTTGGTATTGGCGGCGAAGGAGGATTTACCTTTATTCAAAAGTATACCGGTTTCTTTAGTCCGGGTGTATTTGCGATGTTCATCTTAGGTATGTTCTGGAAACGTACTACCGGTGGTGCAGCTGTAGCGGGTGTTATTACGGGTTTTGTATTATCTATATTTTTTAACAACTATGCAGCGTCATTATTTGGTCCGGAAACATTATTATGGACGGCCTATATAAATAAAGATGGCATTTACGAGATACCTTTCCTTATTTGTATGGGATGGTCATTCTTCTTTACTATGGTGCTTATGGTAGGCATGAGCCTTGCCGGCCCTAAAATTAACCCTAAGGCCTTTGAACTTGACACAACCATGTTTAGAGTAGCACCATCTACACTGGCGCTTATTGTAATAACAGTATTATGTGTTGCAGGTCTTTACATTACATTTTGGTAAAACAAACCTAAAAATAACAATATGAAATTTTTTATTGACACGGCAAACCTTGCCCAAATTAAGGAAGCCCACGAACTTGGTATACTTGATGGTGTAACAACAAACCCATCGCTTATGGCTAAGGAAGGTATTAGCGGTAAAGACAGGGTACTAAAACATTATGTTGATATTTGTAATATTACTGATGGCGATGTGAGTGCCGAAGTGATTGCAACAACATTTGATGAAATGGTTATTGAGGGCGAAGAGCTTGCATCATTGCACGAGCGTATTGTAGTGAAATTGCCTATGATAAAAGACGGTGTAAAAGCTGCCAGATATTTTTCTGAAAAAGGCATTAAAACTAATGTAACGTTAGTATTCTCTGCGGGTCAGGCTTTGCTTGCTGCTAAGGCAGGTGCTACATATGTATCTCCATTTGTAGGCCGCCTTGACGATATCTCTACAGATGGTTTACAGCTTATAGAGGATATCCGCCTAATTTATGATAACTATGGCTATGAGACCGAAATTCTTGCAGCCTCTGTACGTCACCCTATGCACATTATTAACTGTGCTAAACTTGGTGCCGATGTTATTACAGGCCCGTTAAGCGCAATCGAAGCTTTACTTAAACATCCGCTTACTGATAATGGTCTTGCACAATTTCTTGCAGACCATGCTAAAGCAGCAGCGGCTACAGCAAAATAATATAGTATGAAACACGATATAAAAGAATTAGAAAGTATAGCATCGCAGGTGCGCCGCGATATTGTGCGCATGGTACACAGTTGCCAGAGTGGCCACCCGGGTGGATCTCTTGGTTGTGCAGATTTTTTAGTTGCCCTTTATTTTGAGGTTATGAACCGCAAAGAAGGTTTTGATATGAACGGTTATGGCGAAGATCTTTTCTTCCTTTCTAACGGCCATATATCTCCGGTATTTTACAGTGTTTTAGCACATGCCGGTTATTTTGATAAATCAGAGCTTGCTACGTTCCGTAAGCTTAATTCGCGCTTGCAGGGCCACCCTACAACGCATGAGCACCTTCCGGGCGTTCGCATTGCATCGGGTTCATTAGGTCAGGGTATGAGTGTTGCAATTGGTGCTGCATTAGCTAAAAAGCTTAATGGCGACAAATCTATAGTTTACACGCTTCATGGCGATGGTGAATTACAGGAAGGCCAGATATGGGAAGCTGCTATGTTTGCACCGCACAACAGGGTAGATAACCTTATTTGTACTGTAGATTATAATGGCCAGCAAATTGACGGCCCTACAAGCCAGGTGCTTTCTTTAGGCGACCTTAAAGCTAAGTTTGCGGCTTTTGACTGGATCGTTCTTGAAAGTGAAGGTAACGATATGGCACAGGTTGTTAAAGTTCTTGAAGAGGCTAAATCGCTTACAGGCCAGGGTAAACCAATTATGATCCTGCTTAAAACAGGTATGGGGCATGGTGTAGACTACATGATGGGAAGCCACAAATGGCATGGCGCAGCGCCTAATGACGCTCAGCTTGATACGGCATTAGCTCAACTTGAAGAAACTTTAGGAGACTACTAAAAGGATTTAAGATTTTAGATTGTAGATTTCAGATTTAGCTTCGGTGGCGCAATGGGTTCTTAACTCTGCAAAATCAAACTATCCGGCATCTAACTCACATAACAGTGGCAATCTGAAATCTGAAATCTGAAATCATAAATTAAGGATGAAAAAATATACATACACAGATAAAAAAGATACCCGCTCCGGGTTTGGCGACGGCCTTCTGGAAGCAGGTAGAAGAAACGACCAGGTGGTAGCTTTATGTGCCGATCTTGTTGGGTCTTTAAAAATGCAGGACTTTATTAATGAGTTTCCTGAGCGTTTTGTACAGGTAGGTATTGCCGAGGCTAATATGATAGGTATTGCTGCAGGCCTTACTATAGGCGGTAAGATACCTTTTACAGGTACGTTTGCAAACTTTTCTACAGGAAGGGTTTACGACCAGATCCGTCAGTCGGTAGCTTATTCTGATAAGAATGTAAAAATATGTGCTTCCCACGCTGGCCTAACGCTTGGTGAGGATGGTGCAACCCACCAGATATTAGAAGACATAGGTTTAATGAAAATGCTTCCGGGCATGACTGTTATAAACCCATGCGATTATAACCAGACAAAAGCTGCTACCATTGCAATTGCAGAGTATGAAGGTCCTGTTTACCTGCGTTTTGGACGCCCTGTGGTGCCAATATTTACGGATGCCGACCAAAAGTTTGAAATTGGTAAAGCATGGATGGTAAACGAAGGTGCAGATGTATCTATATTCGCAACAGGCCACTTAGTATGGGAGGCTATACAGGCTGGTGAAAAACTTGCAGAAATGGGTATCGATGCCGAGATTATTAACATACACACTATAAAACCTCTTGATGCTGAAGCAGTATTAAAATCGGTAGCTAAAACAGGCTGCGTTGTTACTGCCGAAGAGCACAACAGGCTTGGTGGCCTTGGCGACAGCATTGCTCAGCTGCTGGCGGTAAACAACCCTACACCACAAGAGTATGTAGCTGTAGATGATAGTTTTGGCGAAAGTGGGACTCCTGCGCAGCTTATGACTAAATATGGCCTTGATGCTGAACATATTGTTAAAGCAGTACAGAAAGTTATAGCACGTAAAAAAGCATAAAGATTATTTTTGTAAGATACAAACCGCCTTGTTGAGTAATCAGCAAGGCGGTTTTTTTATGCACTATATCTAAGGGATATTTGTTATTCATCAAATTCTGTAAAAGATCTGATTTTACAGTGTAAATCCTTCACCTGTCTTATAATTATGTATATATGATTTATTTTTTAGCTTAAAAATATTATTCTTATAAAAATATTGTTAAATTTGATTTTTTAAATTTGATTTTCAGGTTGTTGTATGTCCCCAACAATTAAAAATCTCAAGGTTTGTCTATATTATTTTAACTAATGCCTATGGATACCTATACCTATTTACTTATATCATTATTATTGTTTTTACCATGGCTAACTATATATAGCCTTGGGAAAGGCCTGCGAAAAAAAATGCTTAAAGTAAGTGTTATAGGCGGTTTAGCCGGCTTTATTGCAGAGTACTGGTATTTTAAAGATTACTGGCATCCGCCTACGTTAATGGGACAATCTATAATTTCTATCGAAGATTTTTTATTTGGTTTTACTATTATGGGTATCGCTGTAAGTATTTACGAATTTGCTTTTTCGATTAAAAAAGAACCGCTTTATAAGAATAGGAGGAGACTGTTTGGGCATATGTTTTTAGTAGGTATATTGTGTTTAACACTGTTTAATGTGGTTTTAGGTATTAATTCTATAATTGTGAGCTGTGCAGTTTTTGTGACTTTTACCATATTTATACTTTTTTTGCGACATGATTTAGTACTGCAGGCTATAGCGTCGGGAGTATTAACTGTAGTTGTAGTATTGCCTATATATGCTTTACTTTTTAATGTTATAAACCCTGACTATTGGGATTCGTACTGGTTTTTAGCACGAACAAAACTTGGGGTAACGGTGCTGGGCAATATCCCTGTTACAGAGTTATCATGGTATTTTACCTTAGGAAGTTTTGCCGGTGCTGCACATAGTTTTGCATCGGGCAGGGGCCGGGTAAAAGTACAACTAAGCATAAGCGATGTACAGGTACCTATATTACAGTTAGATATAATTTATGATGATATAAGCATTACAGAGTAGCATTTCTAAAAAGCCCGCCCTTTTACAGGCAAGCCTTTAACAAAACAAACAAACAAACAAAGAAATTGTAGTAGCCTACTTATAAATTGGCAAGTTCAAAAGTTAGTGCTATATAGTATAATCCGCCAATTGTTGGGCCGGCTGCATACTGGTAATATCTATTGTTAAGAATGTTAGTTCCGCCTATTTTTGCGGTAGCATAAATAACCGGTATTTTAACATTTACCTGGGCATCAAGCGTTACATAAGCAGGTACATCGCCATTTGCTAATGTGCTTTCCCAGTAAAAGGCATCCTGCCAGCGGCCGGTAATATTAAAACCTACATTTTTAATAACCTGCCGGTTACCAAAAGAAAGATTTGTTACCCATTTTGGAGTATTGAATGATGTAAGAAAGATATCTGATTTACTGTTGGTTATTAAATCGTTGTAACTCACGTTAAAACCGGCATTGTAATTTTCGTAAAAGTTATATTTTATACCAAACGTAGAACCATAGCTTTTGTATTTATTGGCGCTATTGGTAAACACACGGTAACGATCCTGGTTGGCGCGGGTAAGCATATCCGTTACAGAAGCATCAGATCCTACCACGCCATTTTTAGGCACGGCAACCTCAACCTGGCCTAAAAAGCCATCGTAAATATTTAGGTAAGCATCCCAGTCTATAGATATCGAATTATTTAATACAACGCTTTTATAACCAATTTCAAAAGAGTTTATCTGTTCCGGTTTCATTACGGGCAGGTTAGCCTTTACAAGAACATTACGGTTCTCTAAAGCAGCCTGCGCGCGTGGTGTACCTGCATCTACAGCAGTATTTACGGCGGCGTTAAAGGCATCTATAGAAGTTAGTGTGTATGAATTTTCAAGGAAACCAATTCCCTGGTTTACTCTTGCTAAACCGCCCACACGCCTTACATTACCATTATTTACAAACGATAAAGCCTCGAACAATGATGGGAAACGGAAACCATTCTGGAAAGATGCCCTAAAGTTATGGTTATCTTTTGGGGAGTATACTACAGCAATTCTTGGGTTTAGCTTAGTATCAAATTCAGGGTTGCGGTCTGCACGTAACGATGCGTTTATTTTTAACTTATTATCAAAAAAGCGTTTGGTTACCTGTCCAAAAACGCCATATTTTTCATAACGCTGCTTATCGCCAAAGCTACCATCGGGCAAGGCTACGTTACGTTCTGCCACGGGTCGCGCAAAATCTACAAAGTTATTACCATCGGGGGTAACAAGGTATTGCCTGTAATCGGCACCCACCTGCAGGTCGAATAGTTTTACGTATTTAGAAAGGTCGTACTGGCCTTCTGCATGGTACAATGCCGATTTTTGTTTAAGCCATGCACCACCTGTCGCAGGGGCTCCTGCCACACCAGAGTTTAAATGATCCCAGTTGTTGGTTTTAATAATGATGTCTTTAAGTGCTTCAAACTCGGGAGTGCCGGGTTCTGCGCGGCCAGCATCGGCAACAGTACGGGCTTCTTCAAAAGCTTGTGGCAAAGCAGTGCCGCTGTTAATAGAGCTTTGCAGTGCCGTTTGAAATGTATTTCTCCAATTGGTATTGCTGGCGTGTGTAAGGTCAAGATTGTCGGCAAGGGGTTTAAGATTGTAAGAGTCACCTGTACTTTCGATAGAGGCATAACTACGAATGTAAAACTCTTCACCCTTAAGTTCAATTTTATGGTTTTGTACTACAGCATTATCCAGCCTAATTTTGTTACCACGCTGAAAAGTACCATCCATAAGGCCGTAACGATAAACATAAGATGCTTCAAGGTTGTTTTTAATTTTATAGTAACCACCGGCATCAAACTTTATATTTGTAACAGTAGGATCTACAAGGTCTTTTTCAAGATATCCCGTACGCGATACATTGTAGGTTTTAGCTACACCATTTACCGTTGCGTTTACAGTAACCCTGTTGTTGCGCTCATCGCCATAATTGTTCCATAAATCGGCAGCCGGGTTATTAGCACCATTAAGGGACGGAACTGTGGGGTTAGCTGTAGCAAGATTATTAGGGTTTTGGTCGGTTAGTGTGTTCGATATCCAGTCGGTTCCCCTAAAAAAGGATCCGTTAACTTTTATAGCAAATTTTTCCTTAAACACTTTTGCATAACGCAGTGCAAACTCTGTAAGCAATGCAGGGTCTTTTTCGTCATTACCTACATGGTTAATGCCGGTGCGCTGGTAAAGGCTAAGGCCCTGATGGGTAAACGGGCTGCGGGTTTGAAGGCTTGCAAGGCCGTTGATGGCGTTCATGCCGTATAAGGCAGATGCTGCACCGGGAGTAATCTCTACACTTTGTATATCGAGTTCTGTGGGGCCTATAGCATTACCAAGCGGTACGCCCAGCGTTGCCGCCTGCACATCTACACCATCTACAAGCTGCATAAATCTAAAATTGTTGGGTACATTAAAACCACGCGCATTAGGTACCTTAAGCGTAAGGCTCGATGTAAGCAATTGTATACCTTTTACATTATCTAACGCTTCATAAAAAGTAGGTGCAGGGCTGTCTTTTATTGCCTTAATATCTATTTTTTCGATAGAAATGGGCGATTGCAGGATGCGTTCTTCAACACGCGATGCAGATACTACCACTTCGTTAAGCAACGTATTCTCTGTGTTTAGTGCTACGGCAATTTTACTTTGAGCCGATAAGACCTGTAGCTCCTGCGATTTAAAACCAACCCACGAAAATACCAGTGTAAAAGGATACCTGATATTTGTTTTAATATAAAATTCACCATTTTCTTTTGTGGCTGTGGTAATAGCTGTACCCTTTATAGTAACGGTTACACCGGGTAATGGACCCCTTACTTCATTGTCGTTTACAATACCTGTTATTTCTATTATTTGATCCTGTGCAAAAAGGGGCAGGGTACTAAAGGTGATTAAAAAAAGTGCAAATGCCAGGCTTAGGCGTATGCTAAAGTAGTTGTGCTTCATTGTTTTTTATTGAGGTGGTTAACGGTGCCAAATGTAGTAAATTATTTAAAAAATACAAACCCTATGGTTTTAGTAGACTAATAAAATTTTTATTTTATAATTAGTTAGTGATTAACATGGAAAAGTATATAACTAACACATAAATATTCACTTGTTAAATTAACAAGCTTTTAACTTATTGTTTTATACTTTTGAATTGTGCATCAAACCTATAAAACAATATTTTTAGTAGATGATGATCCGGATGATCAGCTGCTTTTTTCTGAGGCTCTTAGAGAGGCTGATGCTACAGCATTATGCTTTACTGCCATGAATGGTATTGATGCACTAGAGAAACTAAAATCTGATTTTGCAGTAATGCCAAACCTTGTTTTTATGGATGTTAACATGCCAAGGATGAATGGTATAGACTGCCTTAAAAAAATGCAGCAGGATACTGTTTTAAAAGTTATTCCCGTTATTATGTATTCTACCTCATGCTCACCAGCCTATCAAAAAGAATGTTTTGAGAACGGCGCAGTTTATTATATGGAAAAACCAAACGATTTTGCCCAGCTTTGCAACGCTTTAAAAAGCATTGTTGCACACGGTATACCACAAGTAAAAACTACATGTAACCATACTTTATGATACTTATAGTAGACGACAAACGGGAAAATATTGTTCCTCTTATTAAAATACTGGATTTACATAACCTTAAGGCTGATTCTGCCGAATCGGGCGAAGAGGCGTTAAGGCTGATCCTTAAAAAAAGCTATTCGCTTATAATAATGGATGTGCAGATGCCCGGTATGGATGGTTTTGAAGTGGCAGAAGCATTATCTGGCAGTAACAGGACTAAAGATATACCTGTTATATTTTTATCGGCAATAAGTAAAGAAAAAAAATATATTTCTAAAGGCTACGAAACCGGTGCTGTAGATTACATTACTAAGCCTGTAGACCCGGATTTACTAATCTTAAAAGTGAAAACATTTTTAAAGCTGTACGAGCAAAAAAATGAACTTAAAGACATTCGCGACCTGCTCTCTAAAGAAATTGAAATTCGTAAAGAAGCTCAGGAAAACCTCGAACTCAAAGTAGCTGAGCGTACCAAAGAACTAAGTGAAAAAAATGAGGAGCTGGAAATGCGTAATCATGAGCTGCAACAATTTGCCTGGGTGGTATCGCACGATTTAAAAGAGCCGTTGCGCAAAATTGAGACTTTTATAAAAATTATAAAAGAACGCTATTTACTACATGATGAAAAGGCTTATGATTATGTAAACCGTACAGTGCGCTCGTCTCAAAGAATGGGTAAATTAATTACTGATTTACTGGATTATTCGAGGTTATCATCTGATGTACTGCCAGAAACGGTAGTGTTAAATGATGTATTACAAGAGGTGCTGTCTGACTTTGATCATCTTGTAGAGCAAAAAGAGGCACAATTAAAGATAGACATCCTGCCGGATATAACCGGTGTACCAAGCCAGTTACGACAGCTGTTTCAAAATTTAATTGGTAACTCCCTCAAATTCACAAAACCAGATACAATTCCTCAAATAACCATTACTGCCCAACGTATAAGTGATAAAGATTTTAATAGTCCGGTTACGGCATTAGGGAATTATTGTCGTATTATTGTTGCCGATAATGGAATTGGCTTTAATGAGGTATATCTGGATAAAATTTTCAAGATATTCCAGAGCCTTAATGATCGCAACAGCTATGAGGGTACCGGTATAGGGCTTGCTATTGCAAAAAAGATAATAGAAAAACATAATGGTATAATAACGGCTAAAAGCCACGATGGTAATGGCGCAACCTTTATTATTGTACTGCCTGTTTAAACCTTAAAATAATAATATTACTAAAATAACTGCATGAACGGTACTTTTAAACGGAATTTAATTATTAGCTCCGGGGCATCAATGCTTATACTTCTTGTAAGCTCTATTGCCTCTTTCATTAGTATTAGGAGCCTACTGGATAGCAATAGTTGGGTAAACCACACTCAGGAAGTTATTTACAATATTAACGCCGGCCGTGCAGAATTGGTAGATGCCCAAACCAGTATGCGTGGCTTTTTAGTTACCGGCAATCCCGAATTTTTAGACCAATATAAAAATACCGAGGAAGATGCTACATCCTATTTTAGGAATGTAGAAGAGCTTACTATTGACAACCCTCAGCAACAGGCAAGTATAAAACAACTAAAGCCTTATATGGCGGAGTTTTATAAATATATGCAGCTTAGGATTGACGAAAAGAAAAGAGGGCAGCTATCTCTTGCGGCCGATCTTGATGCTGGTAAAAACCTTATGGACGAAATGCGTGTTATTTTAAAGCGTATGGAAAACAAGGAACAGGGATTGCTTACAGAAAGGGTTGTAAAATCAGAAAATTATGGTACTTATAGCTCTATACTTATAGTTGTAGCGGCATTAATTGCGTTATTTATAAGTTTATTGTTCTTTGTAAGGATACTTAGAGATTACAATTCGCGTGTTAAACTGCAGCTCGCGCTTGAAAAAAGCGATGTAGAAACTGCCGAAAGGATACGTGTTATAAGTGGTATTGCTGGTCAGATATCACAAGGCAATTACGAAGTAAGGGTAGAAAGCAGTGAAGGAGATGCGCTGGGTAGTGTAGGGGAATCGCTAAATAATATGGCGCATGCACTTAGCACCTCGTTTAAAGCTCTATCTGATAACGAGTGGAGACAATCGGGAATTGCTGAACTCAACCAGGTAATGATAGGCGAAAAAAGCCTTGAGCAACTTACTAAAGATATTATAGAATACCTTGCCGTTTATACTAACAGTAATGCGGGTGTACTGTATTTACTTGAAGAAAATTACCTTTTTGTATCAGCAGGGTATAGCTATATTCCAAGCCCTGAAAGAGAACGCATTAATATAGGCGAGGGATTAACAGGCCAGGCAGTAGCGTCGGGTAAAATGCTTGAACTAAAAGGTATAGCCGCTGATGATATAAAAATTACGTATGTTTTAGGAGAAGTTATCCCTGCACATGTTATTGCACTTCCGTTAATGGATCAACAGGCAGAGGGTGTTATTGAGCTTGCTGCGGTGCGCAACTATAGCAAACGGGAAATAGAATTCTTAAAATCTGTAGCTAATAACATAGGTATAGCCATTAAGGCTGCACAAAACAGGAAGCGTGTACAGGAATTGCTTGAAGAAACCCAGGCGCAAAGTGAAGAGCTTAAAGCACAGCACAGCGAACTGGAGGGCATGAATGCCGAACTCGAAGCACAAACACAAAAACTTCAGGCATCTGAAGAAGAGCTGCGCGTACAACAGGAAGAGCTGCAGCAAACTAATGAGGAGCTTGCCGAGCGAAGCGTTTTGCTGGAAGAAAAGAATACCGAGATACAAAAAAAATCGGAAGACCTTGAGTTAACCACACGTTACAAGTCAGAATTTTTAGCTAATATGTCGCACGAGTTGCGCACACCACTTAACTCAATATTGCTTTTAAGCAGGTTGTTGTCTGAAAATATAGACCATAACATGAGCGAGGAGCAAATAGAATTTGCAAAGGTAATACAAAGTTCCGGTAACGGGCTTTTAGGCCTTATAGACGAGATCCTGGACCTTAGTAAGATAGAGGCGGGTAAAATGGAGCTTGAGCTAATTGATATTTCTACCAAAGAAATTACCGATGGTATGAAAGCCATGTTTACCGAAGTTGCCAAGCAAAAGGGCATAGAATTTAAGATAGATGATGAAAATGCACCATTAGTTATCAGGACAGATAAAATGCGCCTGGAGCAGATACTTAAAAACCTGTTATCAAATGCGTTAAAATTTACATCTGAAGGTTCTGTTACGCTTGTGGTTAAAAAACATCCTACAGATGAGAAACGTGTATTATTTTCTGTAAAAGATACGGGTATTGGCATACCCCGCGAAAAGCAGCCTCTTGTTTTTGAGGCGTTCCAGCAGGCAGATGGCTCTACAAAACGTAAGTATGGCGGTACTGGTTTAGGGTTGTCTATTAGCCGTGAACTTGCTAAATTATTACGTGGCGAAATAGGCCTTAGCAGCGTGGTTGATGAAGGTAGTGAGTTTACACTTAATATTCCGGTAATAGGATCTATGCTATTACAGCCGGAAGAGTTTGAAGACAGACAAATACAGGCTCCGCAGATTATTACAGGAGAGGATGGCGACAGAGAAATGCCCGATCTTAGATACCGCTACATAAGTCCTTTTATTCCGGAAAGCGTACCGGATGACAGGGAAAATATTGCCGATAATGACAAGGTTGTACTTATAGTAGAAGACGATATTAATTTTGCAAAATCGTTATTGGAGTTTAGCCGTAAACGCGGTTATAAAGGTGTGGTATCTGTGCGAGGTGACCATGCTTTAAACCTTGCTATGCTTTATAAGCCTGCAGGAATCCTGCTCGATATCCAGTTACCTATAAAAAGCGGATGGGAAGTAATGGAAGAGTTAAAAAACAACTCTCAAACTAAGCATATACCGGTACATATAATGTCTTCGCACAAACTAAAACAGGAAAGCCTGCTTAAAGGAGCAGTTAACTTTCTTGATAAACCTGTTGCTTTTGAGCAAATGCCGGAAGTCTTTAAAAGAATTGAGCATATTATAAGCCGCGAATCTCAAAAAGTTCTTATCCTTGAAGATAATCCCAAGCATGCTAAGGCACTGGCCTACTTTTTAGAGACTTACAATATTAATTCGGAAATTAAGAGCGAGATAGAAGAAGGTGTGAGTGCCCTTAAACAAGCAGATATAGACTGCGTGATCCTTGATATGGGCATACCGGACCGGCAGGCGTATGAAATACTTGAAAGCGTAAAGAAAAATCCGGGGCTTGAAAATCTTCCTGTAATTGTATTTACAGGTAAAAGCTTATCAATGAAAGAGGAGCTTAAGATTAAAAAATATGCCGACTCTATAGTTGTTAAAACGGCGCATTCGTATAAGCGTATGCTCGATGAAGTTTCTTTATTCCTGCACCTTGTAGAAGAAAATAAAGGTACTGAAGGAAAAAGAGAGCACTATAAAAAACTAAGCTTGCTAAATAACGTACTTCATAATAAGACTGTACTGGTAGTTGATGATGATGTGCGTAATATTTATTCGCTTACAAAATCGCTGGAGTCGTTAAAGATGAATATTGTAACGGCCATAGATGGTAAAGAAGCACTAAAAGCTTTAGAAGAACATCCGGAGATAGATGTTGTATTGCTGGACATGATGATGCCTAATATGGATGGTTATGAAACAGCGACCCATATTCGCGAAAATAAAAAATATAAGAACCTGCCGGTTATTGCTGTAACAGCAAAGGCCATGACGGGCGACAGGGAAAAATGCATTAATGCAGGTGCTTCTGATTATATAACAAAACCGGTAGATATAGACCAGTTATTATCCCTGCTTAGGGTTTGGCTTTACGACCAGCATTAATATATTGCTTATTACAAAATGACGAAAAAGAGAGTTTTAATTGTTGATGATGATTCGCGTAATATTTTTGCGCTTAGTGCAACGCTGCGGTCGCGGTCGTTTGATTGTGTTTCCTGCCTTAGTGCAGAGGAAGCCTTAAAACTGCTTAACACAGATGAGCATATTGATGCAGTGCTAATGGATATGATGATGCCCGAAATGGATGGCTACGAGGCTATACCACTTATAAAAAAAATACCTTCGAGGGCAGATACCCCGGTAATATCTGTTACGGCGCTGGCCATGATGGGCGATAAGGAAAAATGCCTTGCCGCAGGTGCAGACGGTTATATATCTAAGCCCATAGACATGGATAAACTGCTGGAATTGCTTAGCACGATATAGTATTGTTATGGTAAATGACCGCCAGCTCGAAGTGCTTATTAATGATGTATATGAATACCACGGTTTCGACTTTAGTGGTTACTCGCGCGCGTCGTTAAAACGGCGTGTAGACAGGTTAATACAATTAGATGGTTTCCCTGATTTTATGGTATTTCTTTCTAAAGTACGGTCAGATGCTGAATATTTTAAGCACATGGTAGAGGAAATCACGGTAAATGTTACTGAGATGTTTCGCGACCCTTATTTTTATAAAGTATTACGCGAAGATATACTTCCCTTACTTGCTACAAAACCATTTATAAGGTTTTGGCATGCAGGCTGTTCTACCGGCGAAGAGGTGTACTCTATGGCTATTTTATTAAAAGAAGCTAACCTGCTGCACAAATCGTTACTGTATGCTACAGATATTAACCCCCTTGTTTTAGATACTGCCAAAAAAGGTATTTTTCAGTTGAGGATGATAAAATCCTATTCAGAAAATTACATGGCATCGGGTGGTAAAAACGACTTTTCACAATACTATACTGCAAATTACGGCCTTGCAAAATTTAGCGAAGACTTATCGGAAAAAATGGTGTTTTCGTTGCATAATTTAGTTTCAGATGGCTCTTTTAATGAGTTTGACATTATATTGTGCCGAAATGTGCTTATTTATTTTGACAAAGATTTGCAGGAACGTGCCTTACAGCTTTTTGATGACAGCCTTTCTAAACTTGGTTACCTTGCTCTGGGTACTAAGGAAACTATAAAATTTTCGTCCATGCAGGATCGCTATGAGCAGATTCATAAGGAAAAGATATGGAAGAAAGTAAAATAGGTTTTAAAGTAGTTATAATTGGCGGATCTGCCGGCAGCCTGGAAGTACTTATGAAGGTATTGCCACAGTTAGTTCCTATATATAAATTTGCACTTGTATTTGTTTTACATAGAAAAAGTACCGAAGACAATACCCTTGAAGAGCTTATAGCTATGAAAACTGTTATTCCGGTTAAGCAGGTAGAAGACAAAACACCATTACTTCCCGGTTTTATTTACGTAGCTCCTTCAGATTATCATTTGCTTTTTGAAACATATCATCAGTTATCCCTTGATACATCGGATAAAGTAAATTACAGCAGGCCAAGCATTGATGTGTCTTTTGAATCGGCTGCCCAAGTTTATGGGCCATTGCTAACCGGTATATTACTTTCTGGTGCTAATGCCGATGGTACCTATGGACTTCAAATAATTAAGCAACAAGGCGGTACAGTTGTTATTCAGGATCCTGCAACTGCAGAGATGCCCTTTATGCCAAAAACGGCGTTAGAGAGCGTAACTCCTGATTTTGTATTGAACATAGATGAGTTACTTCAGTTTATAAACAATATGGAATAAAGATCACGGGTATTTATAAGATCAATATTTGTGATATATACCGTTTTTTCTTTAACACTATAATTAAAGTTTTTGCCTTAATTTTAAGGCTATGGAAACAAGCAATAAAAAAGGTTTTATATTTAGGCAATATGAAGCTCCCCATGTGTCTCCGTTTGATAAACTCTTTGAAATTTTTACCGAACTGATAACGCATACTTCCGGCGATCTTGATGAAGCACTGGACTGGTTGCGGGAACTTGATAAAGAATATAAACTTACAGATAAGAACTACACAATAGATGATTTTATAGAAGACCTTAAAAAGAAAGGCTATATAAAAGATGAAGTTAAAGATGATGGAAGCAGCGGGTTAAAAATTACTGCAAAAACAGAGCGTAACATTCGCCAGCAGGCACTTAACCAAATTTTTGGCAATCTTAAAAAAAGCGGAAGCGGCAACCACAAAACCAAACATTCCGGCAGCAGCGACGAGCATACCGGTGAGTTAAGAGAATATAACTTTGGCGATGGGTTAGACAGGATATCACTTACCGAAAGTTTAAAGAATGCCCAGATAAATAACGGTACAGAAACTTTTATGCTTACTGAGCAGGATTTAGTGGTCGAGGATAGCCAGCATAAATCGCAAATGAGTACCGTGCTCATGATAGACATTAGCCATAGTATGATACTTTATGGGGAAGACCGTATTACACCTGCAAAAAAAGTGGCAATGGCACTTGCCGAATTAATTACTACCCGCTATCCTAAAGATACGCTTGATATTTTGGTTTTTGGCAACGATGCATGGCCTATTGCTATTAAAGATCTACCATACCTACAGGTAGGCCCTTACCATACCAATACTGTTGCCGGACTTCAGCTGGCAATGGATCTTTTGCGCCGCAAACGTAATACCAATAAGCAAATTTTTATGATTACCGATGGTAAGCCCAGTTGCATTAAGGAAAAGGATGGTACATACTATATGAACAGTAACGGCCTTGACGAGTATATTACAGATAAATGCTATACCATGGCAGCACAGGCGCGTAAGCTGCATATACCCATTACCACATTCATGATTGCCAGCGACCCTTACCTGCAGCGCTTTGTAAATGCATTTACAGAGGCTAACCAGGGCAAAGCATTTTATACCGGGCTTAAAGGACTGGGAGAAATGATATTTGAAGATTATGAAACTAACAGGAAGAAGAGAGTTAAGTAATTTAAAGTTGAGAGACTTAAGATAATAGACGAAAGAAAATAGACAAAAGAATAGGCAATTGGCAATAATCAAACATCAATTGTAAATAGTAAAATTAGAAAGTTAAAAATGGACATACAAAATATAAAAACATTAGGAGCCTTAAAACAGGCAGGATACAAGAGTAAAAGTATAAAGGACGAATTAAGGACTAACCTTCGCAGCAAAATAAGCAAAGGTGAAACGGTATTTACCGGTGTATGGGGTTTTGAGAATACTGTTATACCAGAGCTGGAACGTGCTATTTTATCGCGCCACAATATTAACCTTTTAGGTCTGCGCGGCCAGGCAAAAACAAGGCTGGCAAGGTTAATGGTTAACCTTCTGGACGAATATATTCCGGTAGTGGAAGGATCTGAAATTAATGACGACCCTTTACAGCCCATTTCGCGTTATGCTAAAAACCTTATTGAAGAAAAAGGAGATAACACTCCAATAAGCTGGTTGCACCGCAGCGACCGCTTTTATGAAAAACTGGCTACGCCCGATGTTACCGTTGCAGATCTTATAGGTGATATTGACCCTATAAAGGCGGCTAATCTTAAATTATCGTATGCCGATGACAGGGTTATCCACTTCGGGATGATACCACGTGCTAACCGTTGTATTTTTGTTATTAATGAGTTGCCCGATTTGCAGGCGCGTATTCAGGTAGCGTTATTCAATATATTATCAGAGGGTGACATACAAATACGCGGTTTTAAAGTACGTATGAATTTAGACCTTCAGTTTGTGTTTACCGCTAACCCCGAAGATTACACAAACCGGGGCAGCATTGTAACACCGCTTAAAGACAGGATAGGTTCGCAAATATTAACACATTACCCTGAAACAGTTGCTATTGCACGCACCATTACAGAGCAGGAAGCTAACCTTGATGGCCGCCAGAGCGATATCATATATGTACCTTCATTAGCTAAAGACCTGTTAGAGCAAATAGGTTTTGAAGCCCGCGAGAGCGAATTTGTAGATTATAAGAGCGGTGTAAGTGCCCGTATGAGCATTACAGCTTTCGAAAATTTATTAAGTACTGCAGAGCGCAGGGCTTTGCGCAGCGGTACCGAAAAAACTACCGTACGCCTTGCTGATTTTATGGGGATAATTCCTGCAATAACCGGTAAGGTAGAGTTAGTGTATGAAGGGGAGCAGGAGGGAGCAGCCGTAGTTGCAGAACTTTTAATAAGTAGTGCGATTAAAAACTTTTTCCCTGGCTATTTCCCTAAGATTGAGAAACTCGAAAAACCAAATGAGAAAAGTCCGTACCAGGAAATTATAGACTGGTTCTTTAACGAAAGTGGCTTTGAATTGCTCGATGACTCTACTGATGAAGAATATAAACAACAACTTGACTCTATTATTCCGCTTAAGCAGCTGTTGCAAAAATATCAGCCAAATATTACTGAAGAAGACCAATACTTTTTTAAAGAATTTATATTGTGGGGGCTTGCCGAATATAAAAAACTAAGCAAAGACCGCCTTGACGAAGGGTATCAGTTTAAAGATATTTATGGTAGTTACATTAGTAAATTATAGTAAGAGTTTACAAGCATAAAAAAAACCTGTTCAGCGATGAACAGGTTTTTTTGTTTTATAAAAAAGCCTACAGCTTGTTTAATTCGGCAAGGTCTTCTTCAGACAATTGAATATCGCCGGTTTTTAAATTTTGCTCCAGGTGAGCCACTTTAGATGTTCCCGGAATCAACAATATATTATCAGCATGGTATAATAACCAGCTTAATGCTATTTGCTGTGGTGTAGCGCCATGTTTCTGTGCTATTGTTTGTAAAACTTCTAATGCTTTTACGTTGCCGGCATTTAACGGGTACCACGGAATGAAAGCAATATTGTTAGCTTTACAGTATTCCAGCACACCTTCCCATTTGCGGTTATCTACACTGTACATGTTTTGTACCGATACCACTTCAAAATACTGTTGTGCATGTTTAATATCCTCTACACTAACTTCAGACAGGCCAATGTGTTTTATCTTACCGTCCTGTTGCGCTTGCTTTAAAAACTCAAAAGTTTCCGCGGCAGGAACTTTAGGGTCAATGCGGTGCAGTTGGTAAAGGTGTATCCTTTCAAGTTTAAGGCGTTTCAGGCTGCCTTCCAGCGCTTCTTTCAGGTGTTCCGGGCTTGCATCAACCGGCCATTGGTCGGGTCCTGTGCGAAGCAATCCACCTTTAGTACCTATAACCAGTCCGTCAGGGTAAGGGTATAGCGCTTCGGCAATTAACTCTTCCGATACGTGCGGCCCATAGCTATCTGCAGTATCAATAAAGTTAACTCCCAGTTCTACAGCGCGTTTTAGCACTCTTATAGCTTCGTCCCTGTCTTCGGGTTCACCCCATATGCCTTTTCCGGTTATACGCATTGCGCCAAAACCTAAACGGTTTATAGTTAGGTCTCCACCTATGGTAAATGTTTTTTTAATATTTGTATTGCTCATCGTAAATATATAATTATGTTGACTATTAATTCAAGTTAGAATTTTACCAGTTCGACCCTGCGGTTTTTGGCTTTATTCTCGTCAGATGTGTTGGGTGCCAATGGCTTTTCTGAGCCATAGCCTGTAGCTTTAAGGTTAGCTTTTGGGATGCCAATAGCTACAAGGTAATTCATCACGGTAGTTGCCCGGTCTACAGAAAGTTTTTTGTTTTTATCTGTAGTACCCGTATTATCTGTATGGCCTTCAATAGATAATTTCAGGGTAGGGCTGGCCTTAAGCACGGCAGCGATTTGGTTAACAACTTCCTGCCCATCTGCCTTTAGCGTAGCTTTATCGGTATCAAAATTAATATTAAGTATTGCTTTACCCGCAGCATCTATATCTTTCTTAATGGTTTCGGCAGTAATCTTAGTTACGGCAAGGGTTTCAAGGTTGCCTTTTTCTAAAATAGTAATGTCGCCGCTCTCGTTATTCATGAGGCTAAACTGGATCCATACTTCTTTATCCTTAGTTCTTATTACAAATGTTTTAATATCATCCAATAAGTTAAAGTCAATGGAATGTCCAAACTTTTTATCAATAAGTTCTTTATTGCCCACACGGTCAATTTCAGATTTTGGCACGGGTATATTATTAACCTGAACACCACCTAATGCAAGTATGGCTTTTTCATAACTTTTCTCTACCACAAGACTGTTAAAAGATCCTGTTTCCTGCTTCTTTTCAATACGCACCTTACAGGTTTTGCCTTCCTGCGGGATAAGCTTTCCGTTTACGGCAAAATACTCTTTGTCAAAATCTGATATTTCGTTGGGTTTAATTCCGTCATCGCCATAACCATATTTGTAGGTGTCGGGTGCGTTGAGGTAAGGAAACTTACCCAAGTCTTTGTTAGATACCGGGATGGTGTTTATATCAAAAGTGCCATTTTCAGGAGAGTCACTTGCGGTTTGTGTAACTGGTGTTACGCTGTCCTTTACCGTTTCAGTAGTTTTGGTTTCAGCATTTTGCTCTTTTTTACAAGAAAGAAGGCTAAGAAATAAGGCAGTACATAAAAGTATTCTTTTCATATTACGATTGGTTGATTGTAGTATGAAGGTAAGAATAATCTGCGAATGTAATGTTTATTCTATGCTAATATTGTATTTCATTAATAACCCGGCAACACCCTCGCGGCTAAAGCGGGCTTTTTTAATGCGATTTAGTTCTGGGTCAAAGCTATAATTATAGGCTGTCCTAAAGTCAGCTTTCTCTAAAACTGCCTGTTGAAATATTGCTTTGTTAAGGTCGCAGTCGATAAAGGTTGCCCCGGTAAGATCGGTTTCATTAAAATCGGCCTCCTGTAGCCCGCATTTTACAAACTTAGTATTCTTAATCTTCAACCGGTAAAAAGAGGCAAGCTGCATATTACAACTCTCAAATTTAAGCGAAAGCAGAAATGGATCGCAAATGCTGAAGTTAAAACCCAGCAGCTTGCAGTTTACAAAAGTTACGTCTTTAAAGGCGGTACCTTTTGCAGTAGCCATACCCAGGTTGCAGTCTTCAAAGCGGCATTCGGTAAAAATAAAACCGGTAAGGTTAGCATCGGTAAAGTTACAGTCAGTAAAGGTGCAATTATCATATTCGCCGTATGCCAGTGCATTGCGGCTAAAATCATTTTTTTTAAAAACAGTAGTTTCTATAATATCCATGCGTTGGTTTTATACCGCTAAAATAAGAACTAAAAATTATTATTTTTTCCTTTTCACAAAGAATTGTTTTACCGCCGGCTTATCATTTCGGGTACCCGATATTTGAATGATAAACGAGTTATTAGCAATCCTGATGCAGGTAATGTTTTGCTTAAAATCGTGCTGCTTATTCCCGAAAATGTAACTGTGAATGGTAAAGCATTTAACGTAAGCAAAACCGCTTTTACATCTTGTTTAGGTGTGGTAGCACTATGATGTAGTGAGTTACTGGTTTATTAACTTAATCATACGTACAGCTTTTAAAAAAAAACATTTGAACTGTGTTATATTTTCATTTGTTAGTGCATATCAAAACTAAAGAACTCGATATTACATAACAAAAATCCCGTTATTACGGGATTAATAATGATTGATTTACAGAGTTCTATTTGATTGATGACTGAACTATAGATTTGTTTTCGATTTTATTTATAATAGGCAATTAATTTTTTACCAGTGCTACATCGCCATATTGCGATTTAATATATACACGACCCACACCACTTGTCTTATAATATCCTTTGTAGATAGATGTAGATGATTTTTCTATTTTTTCAGATATTTTAATGCTACCTAATCCGGATATATCCGCATAAGAACCTGTAAACTCAAAATCAAATGCAATCTCGGGGTCAAAACCCAATGTTACATCGGCATAAGCATTTACTATAGTTACATTTTTTACCTGCCTGCCTAATTTTGATACAGATAAGTCGCCATAATTAGTAGTAATGTTAAGCAGTTGGTCTATTGCGCCAAAAGACAGGTCTGAGTAACTTCCTGATCCTGTAACCCTGTCGGCAGATCGTACTGTTAGGTCGCCATATTGGCATTTATAATTTACGGTGCCAGCATTTGAAATAATAACATCGCTATACTGGCTGTCAAGTTGCAGGCTGCCCACTCTTGTTAAGTTAAAATCAGAATACTGAGCAATTATATCAGCGCTTTTAAAGTAGTTAAGCTTGCCACTGTTACAATATTGCATTTTAAGGTTGTTAGCATCTCCATTAAGTTCATCTATAGAAACCTCACCATACTGGCAGCTAAGATTAATATTGCCATAAATTTTGCCCAGCTTGATAGCTCCATATTGATTAGAAACTCCCAATGTACCATTTTTAGGTATTTTTATGGTGTAGTTAATTTCCATATTTATATTTCGGCCCCTAAAATTTTCTATAATTGTTTTTGCTGTTACAGATGCTTTTGATGCCGAAAATTCTACATCTATGCCATCAAGCCTTTTAGTAACAACATCTTCATCATTACCGCTTACTTTAATAAGCACATCAATTTCTGTCCTGTTTTCATCCCAGGTAGTAATATAAATACTACCATACCTGTTAGCAATAGTAGTACCGGCATTACCGTTTACTATGTATGCTTTACTAATGCGTTTTTCTTTACTATACTTTCCTTTTGGCGTTCCTGCCACCATAATAGCAGGCAATACAAGCATTATAAGCAGGATTTTATATAATATTGTTTTCATGATGGTTTTCTTTTATTTTTTTAATATTGTCTATTTGTGCCAATACCTTTTCCAGAAATGCTATGCGCACCTGGAGGTTAGTAATCATGGCGTGCAAAATCTTTTTGTTCTCTCCCTTTTCCTGAAGCTCCAGAGTAAGCTTGTTATAATCAGCTTCAAGCAGTTGCATGTGGGTTAAAGCATCCTGAACGATTTTTTTAGTTTCGGGACTGTTCTCCTTTTCTACTTTAGTAAGTTCCTTCTCTATAATAGACGAGAAGTATACCTGAGCCTCCTTAGCCTGTGGCGACATTTTATTGAGTGCCATATTTTTATCCTGCATAGGGTTAAAAACAATAAGTAACCCCATGAGTATTACAACAGCTGCCGCTATAGGTGCTGTAAGTTTAAAAGGGAAGCGTTGTTTCTTTTTACCATCAAGCCGGTTTAAAAAGCGTTCCTGGTGCCCAAGATCAGGATGATCTGTATCCCATTGGCCTTCTAAAAGGCCAAATAACTCGTCTAAGTTGTCTTTTTCATTTTTCATCATGCATTCAGTTTTTTTAGCAGGCTTTCTTTCGCCCTGCTTATGGTAGTACGGCAATTACCGGGGGTAATAGCCATAATTTCACTAATTTCTTCCTGGTCGTAACCTTCAATGTACAGTAGGGTAAGGGCAATGCGGTAATTTTCTTTAAGCGACTGCAGGGCCGCCATAACCTGCTGAATCTTCATGTTAGTAAAGTCCAGCTTTGCCTCTTCCTTATAACCGTCATCCTCTACCTTATACAAAATATCATCAAGGCTGTCCGTGGCATTCTTGTTTATTTTCTTATAATTATCGAGGGTTTGGTTAACAACAATTTTTTTTAACCATGCACCAAAAGTAACCTCACCCTTAAACGAATCCAGCTTGGTAAATGCCTTTAAAAATGCTTCCTGCATAATATCTTCGGCCCAGTGGCTGTCTTTAACAATACGCAATGCTGTGTTAAACATGGTTTTATAATAGCGGTTATACACTTCAAACTGCGCGCTGCGGTTGCCCTGCCTGCACAGGGTTATTAAAGTATCAATATCCGGGTTTGCGTTGCTCAACTTTAGTTGCTTGGTTTATACTAATGACGTTGCAAAACTGAAGATGTTACAGTTTCATCAAAAAAAGGTAATAATTTATATATACTAGTGGGTAAATTTTTAAGTTAATAAATTTGCCAGCATTTTTTGAATATATAACTCAGTCAAAATTTACACTTTTTTATTTAAATAATGAATTTAGAATTTTAAATTGTTAAATTTATTTATAATTTATATTCATATGGGTAATTTATATAATTGGTTTATTAGCGAAGGAAATATTTATGTAAAAAGTTTATCATTACCTATAATTTTAGGTCTGATTTATAAAATTATTATATATTCTTATTTGAAATTTTCAGATTATCATGAAAAGAAAAATTTATTTCCATTTTATAGCTATCAAACTATTAGAAATGCAAAAAATAACTATATACGTACAAAATGTCAAAATATTGATCCAGCTAAAGAAGATCTTCTAAAATTTTTCTTAAAAAAAAATTTTAAAATTGAAGAAAATGAAAATCGATTTTATTTAATTTTAGGAGATTCGGGGATGGGAAAATCTACATTCATGCTCAATTTATTTTCTAAATATACTTCGTTTTTTAACATCGAAATTGGAAAAAAGAATATAAAGCTATATCCTCTGGGTGAAAATTTTGATGTCATCAAAGATAAAATTCTCTTAATACAAAATCCTAAAAATACGATTTTGCTATTAGATGGCTTGGACGAAACGCCTACAATTGAAGAAGGTGACATTCATACAAAATTTAATGAGATAATTGATTTAGTCAAAGAATTTTATATCGTAATAATCACTTGTCGAACACATTTTTTTTCTTCAGAACAAGATGAACCCTTTGAATTAAAAATCAAAAAATTTAATACTGACGGTAATGGATTCCATACGGTAAAAAAAATGTATTTATCACCTTTTGATGAAAGAGATATAAAGAAATATATAAGGAAAATATTTCATATTTATGAATTTAATAAAAAAATGAAAGCCTATAAAATCGTCAAAAACACAAATGATTTGATGGTGCGGCCCATGCTACTATCATATATTAAGGAAATAATTCAGTCTGATAGAAAAAGTTTAAATACAACTTTTGATATTTATGAAACACTAATTTCGAATTGGCTTAAGAGAGAAACTAATAAATATGAGGCTAATAAAAGATTTGAGTTTAAATCAAACCTTATTTATTTTTCATATTCTATCGCTAAATATATATACGATAATTATGATCGTAACGGCATATTTATACCCATTGATGAAGCAGCAAAAATTTCTGCTGATTTTGAAATAAATTTAGATGATATTGAAATCAAAAGTAGATCACTTCTTAATAGAAATTCAAAAGGTAATTATAAGTTCTCTCATAAATCCATATTTGAATTTTTTATTGCGTACCTAAGTTATATTAATAGAAAGATAAGTAATGAAGGAGAAATATATACTATAGACTACAATTTGTCAAATTATGATCAAGCTAAAAAATTTATAGAAGATATACTAATTTCTAATAAAACAAAATTTGAATTGCCTTCTATAAATGCACATCAGATGAATTATAATATTGAACTTTATCAACAGATAATTAAGGAGAAAAACAAGATGGGAAATATTAATATTGAATGGATTGATGGTAATTCATTTATAGTTATAAGAAGATTAGAGCCAATTGCCGAAAAAAGAATAAATTGGATTCCAGGAAGAGAAAAAATGTAAAATTCAACAAAGGCCACCTCACGGCAGCCTTCATTATCATATATCAGTAGAGAGTATTACTCCTGCATAGTGTGGTACACGTTCATAACGTCGTCGTCTTCCTCAATTTTTTCAAGAAGTTTTTCAACATCGGCAACCTGCTCTTCGGTTAGCTCTTTCGTAATTTGCGGAATCCTTTCGAAGCCTGAAGACAATATTTCGATACCTCTGTGTTCTAACTCTTTCTGGATGGCACCAAAACTTTCAAAAGGGGCATACATAACGATACCACCATCTTCATCGGCAAAAATTTCTTCTACACCAAAGTCGATCATTTCAAGTTCCATTTCTTCCACATCGCGGCCTTCGGCAGGAATACGGAAGTTACAGGTATGGTCGAACATAAATTCTACCGATCCCTGCGTACCCATAGTACCGTTGCATTTATTAAAATAACTGCGAATGTTTGCTACCGTACGGTTGTTATTATCTGTGGCGGTTTCTATAAGTATGGCAATACCGTGAGGTGCATACCCTTCAAACAATACCTCTTTAAAGTTGGCAGTATCCTTGTCAGATGCTTTTTTAATGGCACGCTCTACATTGTCTTTAGGCATATTAGCTGCCTTGGCATTTTGTATAACCGCCCTTAGCCTGGAGTTCGTTTCGGCATTTGGTCCGCCTTCTTTAACTGCCATTACTATATCTTTACCTATCCTTGTAAACGTTTTGGCCATAGCCGACCAACGTTTCATTTTCCTGGCTTTCCTAAATTCAAACGCTCTTCCCATAGTTAAATAATTTGCAGCACAAATTTATAATTATTCGTTGTTTTTTCAAACACAAATTTTGCTGCTATCTCTTTTTATAATTGTTCATGTCCTGTAGTATTTTCAGGCTCTCGTATATGTACGGGTCTGTCCGCACCGATTTTACTTTAGATTCTCTAACGGTCTTTAAAAACAAGTCATTATCAGCTTCTGCCGTACCCATAACAGGGGTAACAGTTACACTACTTTCCTTATCCATTTCTCCCGATATTTCCTTCCACAGGTTATCGGTAACATGCACATCGTCATAAACGGTGTCAAATGTAACAGGCAGTGGCGGCTTTTGGTTTTTATAAATACCGTTTATTTTTGTGTTAACCTCTTTTATATGGTTAAGCGATTTACTTTTATCTACACGCTCTTTGCTTTGCACTACTGCATCTTTTAAAGCCTCATCGGGCATTTTGCTGTAACGCAGGCTAATGTTTATACTATCGTTTTTTAGGGCGGTAGGCATGGTCTTTTCGCGGGGCAGCATATCGTTAAAGAAGGTAGGCAGTTCTACATCGGGTAAAATGCCTATGTACTGGCTGCTCTTGCCGGTAACTCGGTAAAATTTATCAATGGTAACCTTTACAAAATCGTTAGGGTTGTCGTTATCCAGTTGCTGAATGGTTTGCATTGTAGCTTTACCCACTGTAGGCGTACCCACAATAATAGCACGGTTATAATCCTGCATTACCCCGGCAAAAAATTCGCTTGCCGACGCTGTAAAGCCGTTAACCAAAACGATCATGGGGCCATTGTATAACATGCCGCGGTTATAATCGCGAATAGTATTGTATTGCATATTCCTGTCGGTCACTACAGATATAGGCCCGAAACTAATAAACATGCCCGCCATACGGATAACCTCGTCCATAGAGCCGCCGCCATTGTATTGCAGGTCGATTATCAGCCCGCTGATTTCACTTTTTTTAAGCTTGGCAACCTCTTTAGCCACATCATCGGCAACACCGGCATTTTGGTCGCCATTTTCGAAAGCGGTATAAAAGCTCGGTATTTTTATGTAGCCTGTTTTTTGTTTGCCTTCGCCCAGTATAAAGCTGTAAACGCTATGGTCGTCGGCTTTCATAATTTGTTTTTCGAGGCTAACGTTGTAGAGCGTACCATCTTTTTTACGCATGGTAAGGTCTACTTTTTTATAAGTGTCACTACTTACAATATTATTTATGGCCTCCATAGAAGCACATGATACGGTATATTCTATATCATTGGCAGCAAGTTTAATGATCTTGTCTCCCTTTTCTACCTTTTTAGTACTAAAGGCGGGGCCTCCGGGAACCACTTCTTCAACCACGATCTCTTCTTTTTCGTTTTGGCTTACATAAATGCCAAGCGAATAATTCTCGGTAGAGATAGATGATACAAAAGACGCCTTCTCGTTATAATTAAAATAAGTAGAATGCGGATCGAAATAGGAGCAGAAAACCGAATAAAACCTGTTGTACACACTATCATCAAACCCTTCCGAAGGGTTTAGCTGGCTGTTTACACGGCACAGGTACGTGTCTATAATTTTGTTTTTAGATGCTTCAAAAATTCCGGCTACTTTACCGCGCAGCGAATCTTTGTTTTTACTGAGCATCGAAATATCTTCCAGTATATCGAAGGTTATTTTTTTGCGCAGGAATTTTTTTATACGTTCCGGGTCAGAATGGTAGGGGAATGTCTTTTTACTGTAAAAAATAGTGTCTTTAGAGTTGTAGGAGAGGGGCTCTTTTGCAATCTCTTCTACAAACCTTTTGTTGCGCTCCAGCGCTTTTTTATAAGCACCTATAAAGTCGCCAAAAAAAACACAGTCTTTACCGGTAAGGTAATCGTCTATTTTATACTTATGTTTTTCAAGCAGGATATTTTCCTGGGCTAAAAACAATATCTTATTGTCATCCAGCTGCTCCATTACAGTATTAAAAACATAAACCGAAAGGCTGTCGTCTACGGGTTTTGGTTTATAATGTCTGGTTTGCAGCACATCGTTAATGCGGCTAAAAACGCTGCATGCCTTTTCCTGCCGCTGGGCAATTGCCTGTAGGGAGCAAAAAAAGGCCAATACAGCTATTTTTTTCATACTATTCTTTTTCTTCTTTTTTGTAGAATGGCAGTTTAACTACCGTTGCAGCCACATCGTTTTTACGGATGCGGATAAATATCTCACTTCCCGGTGCAGCATATTCTACAGGTACATAGCCCATGCCAATACCTTTATTAAGCGATGGCGCCATAGTGCCCGATGTTACAATACCTATAACGCTACCTTCGGCATCTACAATTTCATAATCATGGCGTGGCACACCTCTTTCTAAAAGTTCAAAACCTATAAGTTTGCGGCTCACGCCAACTTCTTTTTGCTGCTTTAGAGATTCTGAATTTACGAAATTTTTATTAAACTTGGTAATCCATCCTAAACCTGCTTCAAGTGGCGATGTTGTATCGTTAATATCGTTACCGTAAAGGCAAAAGCCCATCTCTAAACGTAATGTATCGCGGGCGGCAAGACCTATTGGTTTAATATCATAAGCAGCGCCGGCTTCAAATACCTTATTCCAAATTTGTTCTATCTCGCTGTTTTTTGCATAGATCTCGAAACCACCACTACCGGTATATCCTGTAGCCGAAATGATTACATGCTCAATCCCTGCAAAATCGGCCACTTCAAAATGGTAATATTTTATGGCAGCAAGGTCTATAGATGTAAGCGATTGCATAGCTTCCATAGCCATAGGGCCCTGGATGGCAAGCAGCGAATAATCATCGCTCAGGTTACGCATTGTAACACCAAGGTCGTTGTGAGACGATATCCATTCCCAGTCTTTTTCTATATTACTTGCATTTACAACAAGCAAATACTCTTCTTCTTTAAGTTTATAAACAATAAGGTCGTCTACAATACCGCCTATAAGGTTAGGCAAACACGAATACTGAGCCCTGCCAATGGTAAGCTGGGAGGCATCATTACTGGTAACTTTTTGTATCAGGTCTAATGCTTTAGGGCCGCTTAAAAGGAATTCTCCCATGTGCGACACATCAAAAACACCCACGCCGTTGCGCACCGTGTCGTGTTCTGCATTAACTCCTTCATAAAGTACAGGCATATTAAAGCCCGCAAACGGAACCATTTTGGCACCAAGGCCCTCGTGTATGTGCGTAAGCGCAGTATTTTTCATTTATGTGTAAAGTAAAAGTTTGAATGCGCTAATTTATTGAAAAAACCGCAACCAATGTATCTGTATTTTAACAATTATGATTTATTAACGAAATTACAGGAAGGAGTTATTACTTGTCTATTCGATTACTTTAAATATTATTCAGATAGAAGAAAAATTATCTGTTAAAACAGCAAACTAATTTAGCATCTTATTCTTTTGTCTTCCACTTCAATCGCTTTTTAAAACGGCACAACTACACAGATAATAAATACTCCTTCAGTCCCTCATAACTGTTTACCGCAATAACTTTTTTCTCGCCATCCATAACGCTTTTTATCTGCTCAGGGATAGTAATCTCAATGGCAAGGTTTTTAATAATGCTGTCGGCAAATTTAACAGGGTGGGCAGTTTCAAGGAACACACCTGTGTACTCGCCATGCTTATCGGCCATGTATTTTTTAAGGCCTAAGTAGCCCACAGCCCCATGAGGGTCGCACAGGTATTCATCTTCTGTATATACTTTTTGCAGGGCGGTAATGGTTTCCTTGTCAGTAAAACTGTACGAAGTCAATTCTTCATCAAGCTTGCCAAATTGCTTGCCGAACAATTCCAGTATGCGTACAAAATTGCTTGGGTTACTAACATCCATAGCATTAGATAATGTTTCTATAGTGCTTTTGGGTGTGTATTCCTGCGTATTCATATATCGTGGCACGGTATCATTAGCGTTAGTAGCGGCAACAAAATGAGCAACGGGCAGTCCCATTTTTTTAGCCATCATGCCGGCGCAAATGTTTCCAAAGTTGCCGCTGGGTACTGCTACAACAAGTGGCTTGCCTGCTTTCTTTAAAGACTTGTAGGCAAAAAAGTAATAGAACATTTGTGGCAGCCAGCGTGCAATATTAATTGAGTTGGCCGACGTTAAGCTCACATCCTTAAGCTCTTCATCGAGAAATGCTTTTTTTACCATATCCTGACAATCGTCAAATGTGCCTTCTACCTCAAGGGCAGTAATGTTCTGGCCAAGTGTAGTTAACTGTTTTTCCTGTACATCGCTTACTTTACCGCTTGGGTATAGTATAACAACATTAATGCCATCCACACCAAGAAATCCGCTTGCCACGGCACCACCCGTATCGCCGGATGTTGCTACGAGTATGGTTATCTTTTTATCGGCTTCATCCTTTGTAAAGTAGTTAAGGCAGCGCGACATAAAGCGGGCACCTACATCTTTAAACGCCATAGTAGGCCCGTGGAATAACTCCAGCGCATACACGTCTTCCTCAACTTCAACTAATGGGAAATCAAAAGACAATGTTTCCTCTACAATTTGCCTGAGTTTGGCTTCCGGTATTTCGTCGCCTATAAATGGGGCAATTACTTTGTAAGCAATTTCTGCCCCGGTATAATTTTCTATATTATCTATAAAATCAGCATCAAGCTGCGGTATGCTTTCCGGGAAGTACAGGCCTTTGTCGGGCGCAATGCCAGTTATTGCAGCATCCTTAAACGATACTTTATGCGATGGATTATTTAAACTGTAGTATTTCATTTGGCTTAGGCTTAGTTTTGTTTCAAATACATTTCAGGCGTTAAAACAGCCAAAGTACTTTTTTGATAATCTTTAATATTCCTGGTAATAATAATTGTTACTTCACCATGTTTAATAGCTGAGAAGTTTTGCAGGGCATCTTCAAAGTCTGTAAAATCCGAATGCAGCGCTTCAAGTATAACTTCTTTAGAAATCTGGGCTATAGCCAAAATTTCTAATATCCTATTTATACCATACCTAACATCGTTTTTGCTATATGTTTTTCTTAATATGTAATACACGTTAGATATTATAACGGGTGTTGTATAGCCTTTTATTTTACCTTTCTCGCATAACATAAAAATCTCAGTAGAAGAAGTTGAAAATGGGTGACGATCCAAAAGCATATCAAGAATGACATCACTATCAATAAGAATATGCTCCATTTATAAATATTTTTCTTCAAGCCTTTTCATGCGCTCTTCTTTATAATCAATATTGCCAACATTTTTGAAAGCACCGCGCAGTGATTTTGTAATGGGAGTGAGTTCGTCTTTCCTGTCTTCAGTATTTTTATTAGTTAGTGATTTAAGATAATTTTCTATAATGCCGGAAAGGCTGGAGTTTTGCGACTTAGCAAATGCTTTTGCTTTGCTTATCACATCTTCATTTATCGTTAATGTCAGTTTGGTATTCATAATTAAAAAAGTTTAATCAAAGATACAAATTTATTATTACACGTGTAAAAATATAGATTATTACACGTGCGTTATTTTTATCCCTTCAGGGTTTATTGCCGATACATGCACCTCAAACGGTATTCCTGTGTCTTTCATTACAGCTGCCATTACACCGGCGGCTCTTTTTGCCGTAATTAACCCTTTAGATAACGCAAATACCGATGGTCCGCTACCTGATATCCCCCCACCTAATGCGCCTGCTCCAATGGCTGCTGCCTTAAGCTCGTCAAATTTCGGGATAAGGATACTGCGCACTGGCTCTACAAGTTCGTCATGAAGGGACCGGCCTATAAGGTCGTAATCGCTGGTGTACAAACCACTAATAAGCCCGCCCAGGTTACCGCATTGTATGGTCGCTTTTTTAAGGCTTATGTTTTCTTTAAGTACCGATCGCGCATCTTTAGTCTTTAATTCTATTTGCGGATGAATAACCGTTGCATACAATTCTGCCGGCGATTTAATAGCGATGATATCCAGCGGGTCGTAACTGCGCACGAGTGTAAAACCGCCCAAAAGGGCAGGGGCTACATTATCGGCATGGGCGGTGCCGCTGGCAAGTTTTTCGCCCTGCATAGCATATTGTACCAGCTCTTTAGCCGTTAGTGGGCTACCCAATAACTGGTTAATGCCAAATACCACACCCGCAGCACTGGCGGCACTGCTGCCTATACCGCTGCCTGCTTTTATGTTTTTTGTAATGCTGATGCTAAAACCAAAATTGGGTTTTAAAGCTTCAATTAATGCCAAAGCAGCAACGCCTGCAACATTTTTCCCGGTTTCAAGCGGCAGGTCGGCACCAATAATTTCTGTTATCCTGATACCCTTTTCAGGGGTTTTGGTAATCGTCATGGTATCGCCAACGCTTTCCAGGCAAAGGCCAAGCACATCGAACCCGCAGGAAACGTTTGCTATGGTAGCAGGGCAAAATAATTGTATAGCTTCCATTAATTTATATCGAACCAGTTATAATGATTCTTTTTTTTGACACTATTTATCACAAATTAATTAGTGTGAATACGTGAAATTAGTGTCTTTATTTTTTATTTATTCCCAATCCTTATTACATCTGCAAAAATACCCGAAGCCGTTACCGCTGCACCTGCACCCGCACCTTTTATAATAAGGGGCTGGTCGGCATAACGGTCGGTGTAAAACAACACAATATTATCTTTACCTTCCAAATTATAGAATGGGTGGGTTAAAGGAATAAACTGAAGCCCTACGTTTGCTTTGCCTTTTTCGAACGACGCAACAAACTTCAGTCGGTCGCCATTTAAGTGAGACCTTTTATATAAGTCATCAAAGTGCGAAGCATTATTAACGAGCGACTGTAAAAAATCGTCGTTATTGGTTGTTACCAGGCATTCTTCCGGCAGGAAAGAAATAGTATCTATATCATCAATTTCCATCGCATAACCGCTCTCGCGGATAAGGATAACCAGTTTGCGCTTCACGTCAATCCCGCTAAGGTCAATCTTAGGGTCAGGTTCCGTGTAACCTTCTGCCATAGCCTGTTTTACAACATTTACAAACGGAGTGTTTTCGCCAAAATTATTAAATATAAAGTTAAGGCTGCCGCTAAGAACCGCCTGTATTTTATGCACCCTGTCGCCACTGGCAATAAGGTTTTTAAGCGTGTCTATAATGGGTAATCCTGCACCAACATTAGTTTCAAAAAGGAAAGGCGCGTTATATTGCCTCGACAGGTTTTTAAGGTGTTTGTAGTTTGCATATTCAGATGAGCAAGCTACTTTGTTACAGGTAACCACGGCAATGCTGCTCTTTAAATATTCGGCATAGGTATCTGCAACAGTATCACTTGCCGTATTATCTACAAAAATACTGTTGCGCAGGTTAAGATCTTTTATTTTGCTAATAAAGCCATTGGTACTGGTAGCCTCGCCGGTTTCAAGAAGGGGCTTAAAGCCATTAAGGTCTATACCTTCTTCATCAAAATACATTTTTCGGGAGTTAGACAATCCCACAATGCGAACATTGATCCTCAAATTATCTTTAAGGTAGCTGTACTGCGATTTTATCTGGTCAAGGAATTTTTCGCCCACATTGCCCACACCCATTACAAAGAGGTTAAGCTGAATGGTAGCATCTTCAAAAAACGTTTCGTGCAAGGTATTCAATGCTTTCTTAACGTCTTTTTTATCGATTACTGCAGAGATATTCCTTTCCGAAGCGCCTTGTGCAATCGCCCTGATGTTAATGTTATTTTTACCAAGGGTACTAAACATACGTCCGCTCAGTCCCTGGTGGTTTTTCATGTTCTCGCCCACTACGGCAATGATGGAAAGGCCATTCTCTATAATGGCAGGATATATTTTAAGCTGTTTAATCTCAAAATCAAATTCGGCATCAATTGCAGCCTGCGCTTTTTTGGCTTCAGCCTCCACAATACCCAGACATATAGAATGCTCAGACGATGCCTGAGTAATAAAGATCACATTAATGTTCTCTTTAGAGATTACTTCGAACAATCGTTTAGAGAAACCTGCCACACCCACCATGCCGGGGCCTTCAAGGGTTATAAGCGTAACATCATCAACATTACTGATACCGCGAATAGGGTTCTCACTTTTTACTTCGGGCACTTTATTTATCGTGCTGCCATGAGCTTCGGGCTCAAAAGTGTTTTTTATATGAAGCGTAATATCTTTATTTAATATCGGCTGAATAGTAGGGGGGTACAATACTTTAGCGCCAAAATGTGAGAGTTCCATAGCTTCCTCAAACGTAATGTAAGGTATCGGTTTTGCCTGTTTTACTATTTTAGGGTTGGCGGTATAAATCCCGTTCACATCCGTCCATATTTCAAGGCTTTCCACATCAAGTGCTGCGGCAACAATGGCAGCAGTATAATCGCTTCCGCCACGGCCCAGGGTAGTGGTATGGCCGTCGGCAGCCTGTGCAATGAAGCCCGGCATTACAGTAATATTGTGCTTATTTGTACTAAAATAATCAGCAATTAGCGCATTGGTAACTTCAAAATTTACAACCGCTTTACCAAAACGGCTATTGGTTTTAATAAGGTCGCGGCTATCGGCAAGCATGGCATCTTCGCCTTGTGTCTTTAAAACTTCTGATATAATGTAAGACGAAAGCACTTCGCCAAATGACAGGATTAAATCTTTTGTACGTTCCGATAATTCGCCCAACAGGAAACAGCCGTCTAACAAAGTTTCAAGGCGGTTCAGTTCCCTTTTGGCATGGCTTAAAACGCTGCTTTGCCCTGTGGCAGGTACTAATGTTTTAATAACCTCAAGATGGCGTGCCTCAACTTTTTCGAGCACGGGTTTGTAATCTTCACTTTTTTCTGATGCAATTATGGCAGCAGCAAGCAATAAATCGGTCACTCCGCCAAGGGCAGAAACAACTACCACCACTGGGGCATTTTGCTTTTTTTGTTTAACAATATTTATGCAAAGCGATATATTTTGGGCATTGGCAACAGATGTTCCGCCAAATTTTATAATGTTCATGGGAGTTGTTTTGTAATTAGGGTATACGGGTGGCTCAGGATATTTGTGTAAATAACCATGGTACGCGGTCTATATGTAATAATTATACCCCAAATGGGGTGATCGTAGTTGTGGTAATAGAAATATTTACAACCCCTGTAAGAGTAGGAGTTGCTGTAGTTAAATATTTGTTGCTATTAGCCATCATATACTTACAAATGTAATAAATTTACATAGCTGCCCAAGTTAAACAAGGCTTTTTACGGATATTTTATAAATACAACAAATTGACTGGTAAATGAAGATTTTTGACACAACAAACATACGTGAGGCTGATAAAATAACAATTACCAACCAGAACATTACCTCCATTCAGCTTATGGAAAGAGCTTCGTTTGAAGTTTTTTTATGGCTTAAAAAGCATTTTCCTGATAAGGAAACTACCTTTCATGTTTTTTGTGGACAAGGAAATAATGGAGGTGATGGGCTTGTTGTTGCCCGCTTGCTTAAGGAAGATGGATATCCGCTGATGCTGGATATTATGGAGGATGCCGGCAAACCAACACCTGAATTTGAAGTTGCATTGCAACATATTAAAGAAAGTAACATTGCCTATAACACCGGCGAAGTGTATGATTTTGAAAAGGGAAAGCTTATTTACATTGATGCATTATTTGGCATTGGCATGAACCGTGAATTGCCCGAAACTGTTGTGCATGTAATTGATAAAATAAATCAGTGCAAAGGCACCATTATATCTATAGATACACCATCGGGCATGTATATGGATAAGCCTACAAAGTTTGCCGTTCACAGCGATATTGTGCTCACCTTTATGTTCCCTAAATTGGCTTTTTATATGGCAGGCAACAGTGATTTTATAAACCGCATTGAAATACTGAATATTGGCTTAGACAAAACTTTTATACGCGATACACTTTCTGACTATGAACTTATAGACAGCGACCAGATTAAAAAACGTTACCGCCCTGTAAAACCACATGCTCATAAAGGTACTCAGGGGCATGCATTAATTATTGGTGGTAGCTATGGTAAAATAGGGGCAGTGTGCCTTTCGGCAAAAGCGGCGCTAAAATCGGGATGCGGACTTGTAACGGCATACCTGCCTAAATGCGGATACGAAATTATCCAGTCTTCATTTCCTGAAGCTATGGCGCTAACCAATGGCAATGAGTATATTACGAAAATAAGTTTTGAAATGCAGCCAAAAGCAATTGGCATAGGCCCTGGTATTGGGCAACACCCAGAAACCCAACAGGCTGTTCATGAATTTTTGAAACTTGCAACTGTACCGGTGGTTGTTGATGCAGATGCGCTCAACATTTTATCATACAATAAAGAATGGCTGGAGTTATTGCCCGAGTATAGCATTATAACCCCACACCCTAAAGAACTGGAAGGCCTTTTAGGTAAATGGAATGACGATTTTGATAAACTGGAAAAAGCAAAAGCTTTTTCAACTCAAAATAAGTTGGTCATAGTTGCTAAAGATGCCCACACTTTTATTGTTAACGGCAATAAGGTGTACATAAATTCTACAGGCAATGCCGCTTTAGCAACCGGGGGAACGGGCGATGTGCTTACGGGTATCATTACCGGACTTCTTGCGCAGGGTTATGCATCGGCAGATGCTGCAATATTTGGTGTTTACCTGCACGGGCTTACGGCCGATATCGCGGTTACAGACACGGGGCAACAGGCATTTACAGCGTCGGATGTTATTAATTATTTGGGCAAAGCCTACCTTAAAATTGAAGCAGAATGCAGGCAAAAATGAAAAATTGCTAAAAATGTTGTTTTTTAGTTGCGAATTAGTGAATTTTGCGAATTCAAAACCACAGCCTAACATGGATACCATACATTATATTAGCAGCGACATCTTATCTCTTGAAACCGTGAACGATATCCTTTCGCAGGATAAAAAACTTGCCCTGTCGGAGGAAGCACGTGCTAACATTGAGAAATGCCGCAACTACCTTGATAACAAAATGCTGGATAATGACAGGCCCATCTACGGTATCAATACCGGTTTTGGCTCGCTGTACAATATCAGGATATCTAACGATGATCTTTCTAAGTTACAGGAAAACCTTGTAAAATCGCATGCGTGCGGTACCGGAGACGAAGTGCCCGGCGCTGTGGTAAAGATCATGCTTTTGCTTAAAATACAATCGCTTAGCTATGGCCACAGCGGTGTACAGTTAGTTACGGTAGAAAGGCTTATCGACTTTTATAATAATGACATCTTACCTATTATATATACGTTAGGGTCGCTTGGTGCTTCGGGCGACCTTGCACCTCTGGCGCACCTCTCTTTGCCACTTATAGGCGAAGGCGAAGTATATGCCGACGGTTTCCGCCAGCCGGCACATAAGGTATTGCAAAAAATGGGGTGGGAGCCTATTGTCCTTAAATCGAAAGAAGGTTTGGCACTGCTTAACGGTACCCAGTTTATGAGTGCTTATGGAGTTCATGTGTTGCTAAGGAGCACTAAGTTTTGCTATCTGGCCGATGTTATAGGGGCTATTTCTCTGGAAGGTTTTGATGGACGTATAGAACCATTTAATGAACATATACACATGATTCGTCCGCACAAGGGGCAAATTATTACTGCACGCAGGTTTAACGAGCTGCTTGAAGACAGCGAGATCATTGCACACCCTAAACAGCACGTTCAGGATCCATACTCTTTCCGTTGTATACCGCAGGTACATGGCGCAACAAAGGACACTATAGACTATGTAAAAAAAGTATTCAAGACCGAGATCAATTCGGTAACCGATAACCCTAATATATTTGTAGAAAGCGATGAGATCATCTCTGGTGGTAACTTTCACGGGCAGCCGCTCGCACTTACGCTCGACTTTTTAGGCATTGCCCTTGCCGAGCTTGGCAGCATATCCGAAAGGCGCACCTACCAGCTTATTTCAGGGTTGCGTGGCCTGCCGCCGTTCCTTGTAAGCAACCCCGGACTTAATTCAGGTTTTATGATTCCGCAATATACTGCCGCAAGCATTGTGAGCCAAAATAAACAACTGGCTACCCCTGCAAGTATAGATAGTATAGTATCGAGCAACGGTCAGGAAGACCACGTTAGTATGGGTGCCAATGCTGCTACAAAAGCACTTCGCATTATGGAAAATCTGGAACGCATCCTTGCCATAGAACTTATGAATGCTTCTCAGGCATTAGAATTCAGGAGGCCGCTTAAATCAAGCGATTTTATCGAGATGTTCATCAAGTCGTACCGTGAAGAGGTACCATTAGTTACCGAAGACCGCATACTTCATTACGATATAGAAAATACGATATCGTTCCTGAATAACCTGCATCTTGATGAAGGTGTTATAGAATAGATCCATTTCAAATTTTTAATTTCAGAATGAACCGCATATGTTGGGTTATATAGTTAAACCAAACCAGCATTTCACTCTATCAATAAACCAACAGCTACCAATTATAAAATATATGTTTTAGCTGTTTAAGGAAAATATGATACTTTAGTTATAAATAATGTAACGGTGCAGTAAAAACTTAGGTCAGACCGTGCTCTTACAGTATCTCTAATTTCTCTTATCCTTTTGGGATGATAGAGTCTAAACGACAGCTAATACGCCCCATTGTCGCGAAGGCTACCAGGGGCAGTAAATGGATGGTGAGGGTAAGGGAGAGGTTAACAATTTAGACTATACCTTATACAGGAACAAAACAAGGAAAAACTATATAGAAGCAATTTGAAGATATAGTTTCTTAATCAACAAAAAGCAGTACCAATCACTGAGTAATGAATACAATAGATATTTTATTAAATAAAAATATAGTAGGTACTTATAATCTATCGGTCAAAAGCGATATTGATTATGAATTAGACGATACAATTATTATTAAACTTGATAATTACAAATATCTTCAACTTTTAATAGATAATCATAATTTGACAATTCATGAGATTTTGAAAGAGAGATTTATAATATTAGGAGAAGATAGTCATGCTAAAGTTGAGACTAAATTATTACCAATTGAAAAAGTTGATAAAGGTAATGTATATACAATTGTTAACTATAATCTAACAAATTATACATTCGCTACCAAATTATTAAATAAAGCTAAGGATTATATATTTGGATTTGTTTATGGATTTGATGAAATTCGTTTTATTAAGAATGAGGATTTTATATCAATGCTAAGTTCATTTACGGAATATGAAGAAATTATTTTCGAAAATAGAATCGATATTTAAGAGTTAGAATAGTATGCGTTCCTGAGCTAACATTGCGTTATGTTATTTTTTATAAGCAGGATAATCCGTATAGCCTTTTTCGCCCGGAGTATAAAAGGTGCTTTCTTCTGCCTGGGTAAGGTAGTGGTCGTTTTCAAAACGATCTGCCAGGTCAGGATTACTAATATATAATGTTCCGAATGATATCATATCGGCTTCATTACTTTCTATGGCGGCAGTTGCCTTTTCTTTTGTATAACCGCTGTTAAGGATTAATATCCCATTAAAATAAGCACGTATTGCCGATATAAGTTCTAATCCTTTTTGCTCTTTTCGTGCTGCGCCATCTAACAGGTGAATGTATAGAATACCTATTTTATTAATCTCTTTTGCAAGGTATTCATACGTTTCGTACACTTCATCATACGGTGGCATGGTATTAAAATCATTGTAAGGCGAAAAACGGATGCCTGTTTTATCTTTACCAATGGCATCTGCAACGGCTTTAGTGACTTCAATTACAAAACGCGCACGATTCTCAATACTGCCGCCGTAGTTATCGGTTCGTGTATTGGCATTAGGGTTTAAAAATTGCTCCAGCAAGTAGCCGTTGGCACTGTGCAATTCTACACCATCAAAACCAGCGGCTATAGCATTTTTAGCTGCCTGTACAAATTCTTCAATAGTATTTTTAATGCCTTCTGTGGTAATTGCTTCAGGAGTATCGGTTTTTACCATTCCTTTAGTATCGGTAAACATATCCCCAAAGGCCGAAATAGCCGATGGTGCAACCAGTGTCGCTCCGTCGGGTAAATTTTCGTAACTGCCTACGCGGCCCACATGCATAAACTGTATAAATATCTTCCCGCCTTTTGCATGAACGGCTTCAGTAATTTTCTTCCAGCCTTCTATCTGTTCTTCACTGAAAATGCCGGGAATGCGCGGGTAACCAAGCCCGTTAGGCGATGGCGATGTCCCTTCTGTAATAATCAGCCCGGCCGTTGCGCGCTGGCTGTAGTATTCGGCCATCAGTTCATTCGGGATGTTATCAATAGCACGCGAACGCGTCATGGGTGCCATGACAATACGGTTGCTGAAATGCTGTATAGGGCTTAGGAGTATATTGCTTTCTGTTGCCATTTTTGTTACAGTTTAAATGTAGGTACAATTTACAAAATAATGCAGTAAGCATTTGCACGCTATAGGTTAACCTTGCCTTAAAATATTCCTGATTATCTTAATTATGTTAAGGCTTTTTTACCTGTGCCAGCCATTGCCTCAGCACATTTTGAAGGTTTTCTTTTTTAGAAGCAAGATCATCCATATCGGTTACGGTTACTATACGGCGGCCATCGGAATATTTACCTTCCAATAACCCCGAAGTATCGATTATGGTCGCGCCTGTTGGAAAAATGAGTAGGATTTGATTGGTTTTACGCAGGTTAAAAACAACAATGTCGCGTTTATATTCTTTGGCATCAAAATCAGCCATGGCACCATTATAGTAAAAGGCAGGCGAGTTCCACTTAATTTGTTCGCTTATACCTGCATCAGTACTCAAAATTACGTTCCGTAAAGCCTGCATCACATCTGCCAACGGATGTGTTGAGGTTGTTATGTATTGGGTAACCTGATCTGAATCTGAAAGTTTAGCTTTAGTCATTTTTTAACAAAGATAGATGCTGCAATTGATCCTGATACAGTGTTAAACGGACAATAAAGGGAGGGGAGTGAGACGGTGATTAGCTTTTTTTCTCTTCGCTTTTAACCAGGTACACTTTATCCTCACGCCTAAATTTAGGGTCAGTCGCTATTTTTATACGCTGAGTATAAGAGCTGTCTTTTGCCCTTGTAATCATTACTGTCATAGTTCCCGATTTGTTTACATCCTTAATGCGCGCCGCCGTTGCAGGGGTAGGGCTCACGGTGTAGGTACAATCATCTATCCATACAATATCAAAATCGTAAACCTCTTCGGCATTTTCCATCTTTTCAGTCTGGATGTTACCTTTGCGGGTTATGTAACTAATTTTTTTACTCGCAGGATCGGTAACTTTAAAGGTGCCTTCCTTAAATTTTGAACATGCTCTATCCTGTGCCTGAGTAAAAAAAGATAGTAATACTGTAAAAGCTATAAATGTAATTTTCTGAATCATGTTTTATTGTTTTTAGTAGGCGATGGAGCCATTAGCGACCTTATAACCAGTTTACCAAGTGCTATAACCTCGGCAACCATGCCGGCAATAAGTATAACTGTAGAGCCCGGCCAATGCATTATCCTGAATAAAGCCCCCACAAGTACAACAATCATTCCTGCGAGCATTAGTATAAGCAGCCCTTTGTTTTTCATTTTTATAGTTTAAAGTAAATAGCAAGCAGCCCCAGCAGCGCAGGGACTGCCTGTACATATAATATTTTTTTCTGGACTGTAATTGCACCATAAATTCCTGCTACTAAAACGCAGCCAAGAAAAAATGCAGCAACATTAGCACTCCATGCAGCATCATTTATAAAGAAACACCATATAAGCCCAGCTGCCAGGAAGCCATTGTAAAGCCCTTGGTTTCCAGCCATAGCTTTAGTTTTTTCGAACATATCTGCAGGTAAAGTACGAAAAACTTTTCTTGCACGGGTAGTCCAGGCAAACATTTCGAGCCACATTATATAAATATGTATTATGGCAACAATGGCTATAAGTAAAGTGCTTACAATCATAAATTACACTACATTATGCCATTTAAAATTTTTTTCTATGGCTCGTATCATTTCCGCTGCAATATCCTTGTTTGTGGCACCTTCTATACCTTCAAGACCAGGCGATGAGTTTACTTCAAGCAATAATGGGCCCTTAGCAGAGCGAATAATATCTACACCTGCAACCTTGAGATTCATAGCTTTGGCTGCTCTTATGGCAATACGCTTTTCATCGGCAGTAACTTTTATTATAGATGCCGTACCACCAAGATGAATATTAGCACGGAACTCTCCCGGTAATGCCTCCCGCTGAATAGCAGCCACAACTTTACCGTCTATTACAAAACAACGTATGTCTTTACCATTTGCTTCTTTAATAAACTCCTGAACTAATATATTAGCATTTAAGCTTTTAAAAGCATTAATAACACTTTCTGCTGCTTTTTTTGTTTCGGCTAATACAACACCTTTTCCTTGTGTACCTTCTAACAGCTTAACAATAAGCGGCGAGCCGCCCACCATTTTAATTAGGTCATTAGTATCAAGCGGCGAATTTGCAAAGCCTGTTGTAGGGATATCTATACCGCTGTTAAGTAATAACTGTAAAGAATATAGTTTATCGCGGCTCTGGCTGATAGCCATCGCAGAGTTTAGGCAAAATACTTTAAGTGCTTCAAAATGACGTGTTAATGCACAGCCATAAAAAGTCATACTTGGACGAATACGGGGTATAACCGCGTCAAAATCGTTAAGTACACGACCTCCCCTGTAATGTATTTCGGGGGTATCGGCATCCAGTTTCATGTAACAATACTTAAGGTTTAAAAAGTGCATCTCATGTCCGCGTGCTTCGCCGGCTTCCATAATGCGCTTATTACTGTAAAGTTCAGGATTACTGGCAAGTACACCTATACGAAGGCCTCGTTTGGGTTCTTCGCCTTTTTCGTAATATTCTAAAAGCTTTTCGCGGGTAGGCTGGCCCAGTAAATACTTTTGTTCCGGATCTACCAGTAAACGCCCGCTCATGGCTTCACGGCCTAAAAGCATCCTGAAACCCATGGAGTCGCGGTTGGTTAGTGTAAATTCTGCCTCCCAGCTTATCTCGCCTACCTGTATTTGCGACCTTATAACATAACGTTGCTCACGGTAGCCGCTGCTGCTTTTTACCACACGCTTGTCTACCAGTTGTGCCTGGCAATGTATAACGGTTTTAGAGTTATTTTGTATAGGGTTTATATCAAACTTTACCCAGTTTTCTCCATCTTTTTCAAAAGGGGCAATGTTGATGGCATGTAGTGCCGATGTTTTTGCGCCAGAGTCTACACGTGCTTTAATGGTGGGTATTCCAAGTTCAGGGAAGGAGCACCATTCTTCGCTTCCTACTATTACTTTCTCGTGCATTTTAGATTTAATTTCTTAATCTAAATTACTACTTTTTTTAATAGTGGAATAAGGCTGTGCAATATTTAGCAAAAAAATAATATGGTTACTTTTAAACGTAAATACCTTGGGTTTGATTTAAAGTTTATATAGTTTCCAAGTTCAAAAATATACCAATATTAAGTATAGTTTATTTTTTTATATAAATATATTGATACTATTTTACAATAATCGTTACAAATTTAAGTAACCTGCTTATAAAGACCCGGATACGCTATATATTTGTTATCAATAACTATATCGATTTATGAATATAAAAATACTGTTACTGTTATTACATTTCAATTTTTTGCAGGCGCAAAATGCAGCTACACCCAGGGAGCATATTAACATAGATAAAGGCTGGTATTTTGCTTTTGGGCATCCGTCAGATACTAAAAAGGATTTTAATAATGGTACGGCTTATTTTTCATATCTGGCAAAGGCGGGCTATGGCGAAGGTGTTACTACTCCTAAATTTGATAATAGAAGCTGGCGCAAACTCGACCTGCCACACGACTGGGCTGTAGAGCAGCCATTTGACGAAAAGGCAAGCCTGAGCCACGGTTTTAAAGCCATAGGGCATAATTTTCCTGATGCAAGCATTGGCTGGTACCGAAAAAACATTACTATTCCCACAGCAGATCTTGGCAAGAGAATTACACTTGCCTTTGATGGCGTTTTTCGTAACAGCATAGTTTGGGTTAACGGCCATTACCTTGGCCTGGAGCCAAGCGGATACCTGGGTTTTGAATATGATATAAGTGCATACATAAACTACGGAGGCGATAATACTATTGTTGTGCGTGCAGATGCTATGATGGAAGAAGGCTGGTTTTATGAAGGGGCCGGTATTTACAGGCATGTATGGCTTAACAAGACCAGTAACGTGCATGTAGCCACTAACGGTACTTTTGTAACGAGTACGGTAAATGGAAATTATGCCACCTTAAATATTGAGGCTACAGTAAATAACGATGGCCTTAAAGCCGAAAGCTTTACAGTTACCCAAACAATAGTTGATGCGACAGGCAAGACAGTTGCGACTAAAACAACCAACAAGGTGCTTTTGGCATCAATGAAAAATGAATTGCTTGCAACAAGCTTTACAATTCAAAATCCTGTACTTTGGGATATTGAAACCCCCTATCTATACACTTTAAAAACAACCATAGTACAAGACAATAAAACTATCGACACTTATAGTACGCCATTTGGTATACGAACGATACGTTTTAATGCTAACGAAGGTTTTTTTCTTAATGGTAAACATGTAAAAATTAAAGGGACAAATAATCACCAGGACCATGCGGGGGTAGGAGCAGCACTGCCGGACGACCTTCAGGAATACAGGATAAAACAATTAAAGGCTTTTGGTAGTAATGCTTACAGGTGTTCGCACAACCCACCAACGCCCGAACTGCTTGATGCCTGCGACCGTTTAGGCATACTTGTTATAGACGAGCACAGGCTTATGGGTATTACGCAAACGCACCTTAACGATGTAAAACGACTTATAGACCGCGACAGGAACCACCCCAGTATTATTAGCTGGAGTGTGGGCAATGAAGAATGGGGAATAGAAAACAAGATAGAGGGTGCGCGTATAGCCACTACTATGCAGGCCTATGTAAAATCGTTAGACACAACGCGCCCTGCCACAGCGGCTTTTAGCGGTGGTATTGGCAGTAAAGGGATTACTACAGTAATGGAGTTATTGGGTATTAATTATATTGCGAACAAAAGTACCGATGAGCAGCATAAATTATTCCCTAACCAAAGCCTTTGGGGTACAGAGGAGGGAAGTACTAATGCTACGCGTGGCGCGTACTTTAGGGACGATGCAAAACATATTATTCCGGCCTATGATAAAGCACCAAACAGTAGTTTTATAAGCATAGAAGATGGATGGAAACATTATGCATCGCGCCCATACCTTGGCGGCATGTTCATCTGGACAGGGTTTGATTACCGTGGCGAGCCTACACCTTATGGCTGGCCTTCTATAACGTCTTATTTTGGGATGGTAGATCTTTGTGGTTTCCCTAAAGACGATACATGGTACCTTAAAAGCTGGTGGGCTAATGAAACTGTTTTGCACCTGCTGCCACACTGGAACTGGCAGTGCAAAGAAGGCCAGCCCATAGAAGTTTGGGCCTACAGCAATTGTGACGAAGTGGAGCTGTTTTTAAATAAAAAAAGCTTGGGGAAAAAAGTAATGCAGCCAAACAGCCATTTGCAATGGGAAGTTAAGTATGCTCCCGGCACCCTGGAAGCTGTAGGCTATAAAAATGGTAAAAAGGTGCTTACAGACAAAGTACAAACAACCAAAGAAGCCACGACAATACAAGTAACATCAGATAAGAATAGAATTATGGCTAATGGCAGCAGCCTCGCCATGATTACAATAGATGTAAAAGACCGTAATGGCCTTCATGTTCCTACGGCTAATGAAGAGATAACTTTTTCTATAAAAGGGCCGGGTAAAATAATAGGTGTGGGTAATGGTAACCCAACATCGTTAGAGAAAGACCGTTTTATAGAAACTATTGAGGTTGCAGCCATTCAGGGTTTAAAAGAAAAGATTGTACAGAGTTTAGATGGCAACACTAAGGAGGTTGCTTCCACTTATAACGATGCTGCATGGGATATTGCATTTAAAGATGACCGTACTGCGGAGTTTGGTAAAAAAGCACCAGTTGTAATTTACAGAGGCACATTCACACTACCGCAATGGCAAAAGGGAGCTGTTATACACTTTTTTAGCAATAATGTAGGTGTCGAAGAAACCATTTACATTAACGGTACTGCTATAGCTGCCAGCCTACAAGAAAGTAAAGAGTTTGTAATAGACCAGTCGCTGGTGCATGCGGGTAACAATAGTATAGCCATAGTTGCAACGCCATTGTTAAAAAAACGTCTGTGGGATGTTGTTAACAATAACCCCGGCCTTTTCCAAATAGTAACCCCGGCACCGGCATGGAAACGTAAATTATTTAATTGCCTGGCACAGGTTATTGTACAATCTGCCGGAGAAGTGGGAGATATTATACTTACAGCAACATCGGGTTCATTAAAAACCGGATCGGTAGTTATAAAGGCAGAAAAATAATATTTTTTTAACCCAATTAAATGACATACATTTAGTTGGGTTAAAACATCAAATAATCTTATAGTCAAATTAACCAATATTAATATAGTTATGGCCTGTAACAATTTAAAATTTAAAATTTTTTTAGGGACAATTTTGTTTTATGCCCTGTCAACTTTTGCACAGGAAGGTATTAAAAACCTTAGTGATGGCGTAGAAATTAAAATATTAAAACCTGCAAAAAACGATGCCGCATTTATGAGGCTTCAGGTAATTACAGATGATATTATACATGTTTCTGCAAGCCCTGTGGCAGTTTTTGACGGTACCAGGAGCCTCATATTATCGGATACTAAACCTGCTGCAGTAAAATTTGAATCAAAAAATTCAAACGATTTAGTTACAGTATCAACAAAAAATCTTGATGCAGTTGTTTCAACCCTAACGGGCGAGGTTGTTTTTAAAGATAAATCGGGGAAGATATTGTTACAGGAAATTGCAAACGGCGGTAAAACTTTTACGGGTACCACGCTTGAGGGAGAGCAGTCATATACTATAAGGCAATCGTTTACATCAGATGATGATGAGGCTTTTTATGGGCTTGGGCAACATCAAAACGGTGCTTTTAATTACAAGGGTACAAAGGTTTTATTATCGCAATATAATACAGAGGTGGGTGTGCCATTCCTTATATCGAGCAAAAATTATGGTATTTTATGGGATAACAATTCAATAACAAAATCGGTTGACACGCATGAATATGATAAGTTATCTACACTAAAATTATTTTCAGATAAAGGAGAGCAGGGCTGGCTAACAGCCACCTATTATGATAAAAATAATCCTGAAAAAGTTATCACTTCACGCCCGGAGTCTTTTATTGATTATAGTTACATACCATCGCTTAAAAACTTACCCGAAGGTATCGACTTAAAAAATACTTTGGTAAAATGGGAGGGTTCGTTCGAATCCGGGTTTACCGGCGAGCACCAGTTTAATTTATGGTATTCAGGCTATATAAAACTTTATATTGATGATAAACTGGTAGCCGACAGGTGGCGCCAGGGCTGGAACGCCAGTACTCATTTAATAAAGCTTAACCTTGAAAAAGGCAAAAAATATAAGATTAGGATAGATTGGGACCCTGTTTCTACAGAGTCGTTCCTTGCCCTTACGTGGTCTAAGCCATTAACGAATGAATTAAAAAATGAATTTGCTTTTGAATCGGAAGCAGGGCAGAAGATTGATTACTATTTCATATCGGGCAATAGCATGGATAAGGTAATTAGCGGCTACAGGCAGCTTACAGGCAAAGCTACTTTGTTGCCCAAATGGACAATGGGTTTTTGGCAAAGCCGTGAACGCTACAACAATCAGGAAGAGATTTTAAGCACTGTGGCCGAGTTCAGGAAGCGTAAAATAGGGTTAGATAATATAGTGCTTGACTGGAGGTACTGGAAAGAAGGCCAATGGGGTACACAACAGTTTGATGCAGATCGTTTTCCTGATGCTACAGGCATGATTAAAACGCTGCACGATAAATACCATACAAACTTTATGATATCTGTATGGGCTAAATTCTATGAAAATACCCAAAACTATCAGGACCTTAAAGCAAAAGGTTTTATGCTTACCAGAAATGTAGCCGATGGCAGGTTAGACTGGCTTGGTTTTAAAAACGCCATTTACGATCCTTATAATCCCGAAGCAAGAAAAGCATTTTGGAAATTATTAGATAGTAACCTGTATAAAAAAGGTATAGATGCCTGGTGGATGGACGCCTCTGAACCTGATGTGCACAGCAACATGCCTCCCGATGTACGTAAGGAAATGATAGGGCACAACTACCTTGGCGCACCCGAAAAAAATTACAATGCCTTTTCTTTAGTAAATGCAAAGGGTATTTATGAGGGTCAACGAAGTGCTAATCCTGATAAACGTGTTTTTATTTTAACACGATCGGGCTTTGCAGGTTTGCAGCGTTATGCAGCCGCCACATGGAGTGGAGATATAGGTTCGCGCTGGGAAGACTTTCAAAACCAGATACCTGCCGGGTTAAACTTTTCAATGTCGGGAATGCCATACTGGACATCTGATATTGGCGGATTCTCGGTAGAAACACGTTATGAAAATGCAACAGGAGAAACGCTCGAAGAGTGGCGTGAGCTAAATGCACGCTGGCATCAGTATGGAGTTTTCTGCCCACTATTCAGGGCACATGGGCAGTTTCCGTACAGGGAAATTTATAACATAGCGCCGGATGATCATCCTGCCTACAAAAGTATTTTGTATTACAACAAGTTGCGTTACAGGTTAATGCCTTATATATACTCGCTTGCGGGTAAAGTATATCATGAAGATTATACTATGATGCGCGGCCTGCCAATGGATTTTAGCTCTGACAAAAAAGTGCTTAACATTGCCAACCAGTTTATGTTTGGCCCATCTATACTTGTAAACCCTGTTACCGAGTATAAAAAGAGGAGTAGGGATTTGTATTTGCCAGACACTAACGGATGGTACAATTTTTATACAAGCGAATTTACAGAAGGTGGCAAAACGATTACTGCCGAAGCTACATACGAGAAAATTCCTCTTTATATTAAAGAAGGTTCTATACTTATTGCAGGTGCTAATATTGAGTATACGTCTCAAAAATCGGCAGAACCACTTACCGTTTATGTATATACAGGTAAGAATGCGGCGTTTACTTTATATGAAGATGAGGGTGTAAACAACAATTATGAAAAAGGACAGTTTGCAACGATCAATTTTAATTATGATGAAGCTACTAAAACCCTTACCGTAAGCGACCGTAAAGGCAGCTTTAAGGGCATGGAAAAAAGCAGGATTTTTAATATAGTATTTGTAAGCAAAACTAAAAAATCAGTATTCAGCCTGCTTTCAGATGGTAAATATGATAAGCAGTTAAAATATTCAGGCAAAAAAGCTGAGGTTAAGCTATAAGAGTATCAGGTGGCTTTACTTGCTTATACTTGCAATGGTATTTACTGTTAAAGCCACAATGATGGTATTAAACACAAACGATATAAGGCTGTGTAGTAGTACATAGCGCCTTACTGTTTTAGAAGAAACTGTAACATCTGACACCTGGAACGTCATACCTATTACAAACGAGAAATAGGCAAAGTCTATATAATCGGGCTGCTCTGCATTAGGGAAATCTATGCCGTGGTTACCGGCCAGCTTCTTATCGTGGTTATGATACAGGTGTGCATAACGAATGGTAAAGATGGTGTGTAGTAATATCCAGGAAACTGTAATTGCGGTAAGTGTAACAATGGTTCTTAACTCTTTTTCAAAAACAGATTCATGTGTGTTTATTATTAAGAGTACAGTACCAATTAAACTTGTACATATAGCAGTAAGTACAATTGCAAAGGTTACCCTAATATCGTCGTCCTGCCTTTTTACAATCTCGGGCTGCTGCTGGGCTGTAGTTCTAAAAAAAAGAAACCAGCTAAGCGTTATCATGGTAATCGCGAATACATCCCAGCAAATTATTAATCGGGTCGAAGAACTTATTGTAAATAAATTTGTTGCAGCAAAAGAAATTGTTGCAACAAAAAGCGAGATGAGCAGTTTTTGGTAGCCACTTGTGGCCGATACCCATTTAGGAGGAATAGTATTTTTAGTCATGGTTATATCATCAATAAATTCTGCTTTTTGCAGATACTTTGTCAAAAGTACTACTTATAATCGTTGTTAATAGAATAGGTACTTAGACATCTTAAAAAATCATGGTTGGTAAACTCTGACTAACAATATTATTGTATTTTTAAATGTTTTTTTTAGGATCTCAAATATTTAATGCTTTAAAATTAAGCATACTACAAATTTAACAAAATAAGCAACAATATAAAAACCATCAATAAGACAAACAAAATGAATAGAAGATTATTTCTCGAAAATACAGGCAAATTTAGCATGGCTTTAGGGCTGGCGCAAATTATAAACCCATTAGATCATTTGTTTGACATCATGAGCGAATCACAATTAGAAAAAGACTTATTCTTTAAGTTTTCGCTTGCACAATGGTCGCTGCATAAAGCTATATGGACAAAAACGTTAGACCCTTTAGATTTTGCTAAAAAAGCAAAAGAACTTGGTTTTGATGCGGTAGAATATGTAAGTCAGCTATACACTGTAGATCAGAATAACGCCACAGCATCTATAGATAAACTTGTTAAAGAACTTAAAATTCGCAGTAAAGATAATGGCGTAAGCAATGTGCTCATCATGATTGACAATGAGGGCGAACTTGCCGGTGTAAATAAAGCTACACGTAATGACGCAATAGTTAGGCATTCGCGATGGGTAGATGCCGCCGCCGGGCTGGGCTGCCACTCTATAAGGGTAAATTTGTCAGGCAAGGGAGCCGAAACTTTTGATATCTGGAAAGAAAAATCGGTTTATGGTTTGGGCAGGCTTGCAGAATATGCTGCTAAAAGCAAAATAAATGTAATTGTAGAAAATCACGGTGGGCTATCGTCTGACGCAGGTAAGCTTACAGATGTAATAAAAACCATTAACCTTAAAAACTGCGGCACATTACCCGATTTTGGTAATTTTTGCATTAAGCGCGAAGGCGAAAAATGTGTAGATGAATATGATAAGTATAAAGGCGTTGCACAACTAATGCCGTTTGCAAAAGGTGTTAGCGCTAAAGCCTACGATTTTGACGGTAATGGCAATGAAACCACTATAGATTACGTAAAGATGTTACAAATAGTAAAAGATGCGGGCTACACAGGCAGAATAGGTATTGAATATGAAGGTAATGGATTAAGTGAAGAAGAAGGTATTAAAGCCACAAAATCGTTATTACTAAAGGCAGCAGCTAAATTAAGTTAACTAATGAACATACAAATACGTACACGGTTATCGTTAATGATGTTCCTTGAGTTTTTTATATGGGGTGGCTGGTTTGTTACATTAGGTACTTACCTGGCTAACAATCTTAATGCTACAGGAGCACAAAGTGCTATGGTTTTTGCTACTCAATCGTGGGGTGCTATTATTGCACCATTTATTATTGGCCTTGTAGCCGACCGTTTTTTTAATGCCGAAAAAATACTGGGTATACTACACCTTGCCGGTGCTGTATTAATGTACCTGCTATTTAAGGCAGATAGTTTTGAGGCTTTTTATCCGTATGTACTGGCTTATATGGTTGCTTTTATGCCCACGCTTGCATTAGTAAACTCGGTTTCTTTTAACCAGATGAAAGACCCATCGCGCGACTTCTCGTCAATAAGGGTATGGGGAACAGTAGGCTGGATTGTTGCCGGGCTTGCAATTAGTTATATATTTGAATGGGATTCTCTTTCTGCAATAAAAATGGGATTTCTCCAAAATACATTTTTAATCACGGCAATAGCCTCGGCTGTTCTCGGGGCATATAGTTTTACACTTCCGGCAACACCGCCCAGGGTATCATCGGGCAAAAAAACTTCTGTTAGCCAGATGTTAGGACTCGATGCCTTAAAGCTTTTAGCTAACAAGAACTTCTTAGTGTTTTTTGTCGCCTCGGTACTAATTTGTATTCCGCTTGCTTTTTATTACCAAAATGCCAACCCTTTTTTCTCAGAAATTGGTATGGCAAATCCCACAGGTAAAATGACTATTGGGCAGGCGTCTGAAGTTGGCTTTATGCTCCTGTTGCCTGTTTTCTTTAAGCGTTTTGGCATAAAGGTAACTTTAATTGCTGCTATGCTGGCATGGGCGGTGCGTTATATATTTTTTGCTTATGGTAACGCTGGCGAACTTTCTTTTATGCTTATTACAGGTATTGCGCTGCATGGCGTATGTTATGATTTCTTTTTTGTAAGTGGGCAAATATACACAAACTCTAAAGCTGGCGAACATCAAAAAAGTGCTGCTCAGGGTCTTATTACCCTTGCTACTTATGGTGTGGGTATGCTGGTAGGGTTTTGGGTTGCAGGTGTAATTACAGATAGTTACAGCAATATACAGCATGGGCATAACTGGCAGTCTATATGGCTGTTCCCGGCAGGGTTTGCTCTTGCGGTAATGGTATTGTTTGCCATTTTCTTTAAAAATGAAAAAATAGAATATAAGGAATAAGCTATGAGAAAATTACGAATGGGTATGGTGGGTGGTGGCATTGGTTCCTTTATAGGCGATGTACACCGCAAAGCCGCTGCTATAGACGGGATGATAGAGTTGGTTTGCGGGTCGTTTAGCAGTTCGGCAGAAAAATCTAAAGAAAGTGGCAAAGCATTGTTTCTGCCTGAAGATAGATGCTACGCCAATTTTGAAGAAATGATATTGGCAGAAAAGCAATTGCCCGCAGGAGAACGCATGGATTTTATTGCGATTACAACACCTAATTATCTGCATTTTACACCTGCAAAACTGGCATTGCAAAATGGTTTTCATGTGGTGTGCGATAAGCCTATGACATTAAATGTTGAGGAGGCTAAAGAGTTAGTAGCCCTGGTAGAGCAAACAGGATTGCTTTTTGCACTTACCCACAATTATACAGGCCACCCTATGGTGCGCCAGGCTAAGGCTATGGTTGCTAATGGAGATATAGGCAAAATACGTAAAATACAAGTACAATATTTGCAGGGATGGATGGCTGCACCGGTAGAAAAAATGGAAAGTCCAAAAGACTTTTGGCGCATAGACCCTGCAAAATCGGGGTTGGGTGGGGCGCTGGGCGATATTGGCACCCATGCTGAAAACCTGACCGAATTTATTACCGGCTTAAAAATTACAGAACTGGCTGCCGACCTTGGACGTTTTGGCGAGGGCCGCATCCTTGATGACGACGGCAATATATTGTTACGTATGGATAATGGCGCTAAAGGCACTATGTCGTTCTCGCAAATTGCAGCAGGCGAAGAAAATAACCTTGCTATTAAGGTTTATGGCGAAAAGGGCAGTTTAGAATGGCATCAGGAAAATCCTAATGAACTTACAACGCGTTGGCTAAATGAGCCAAAAAAGATATTTACACCCAATGGTAACGGCTTATATCCTGAAGCTGCCTTAGTTTCGCGCATACCATCCGGGCATCCGGAAGGATATCTTGAAGCTTTTGCTACCGTATACCGTGGTTTTGCCAATCATTTAATGGCTCTTGTAGCATGCGAAACTGACCATAAACCCGTATACCCAACAGTTTACGACGGATTAAGGGGTTTACAATTTATAAGCGCAACGGTGCAAAGTGATAGTAATAATGCTGCGTGGACAAAACTATAATAATATGAAAACAGTAAAAGGGCCGGGCATTTTTTTGGCACAGTTTATAGGTAATGATGCACCATACAATTCGTTAGATGGTTTATGCCAATGGGCGGCGGGGCTGGGATATAAGGGAATACAAATTCCAACATCTGATTCCTGGCTTATAGACCTTGATAAAGCTGCCGATAGCCAGGGTTATTGTGACGAACTTAAAGGTATAATAAACAGCTATGGACTGGAAATAACAGAACTATCAACACATTTGCAGGGACAGCTTATAGCAGTTAATCCGGCTTATGATGTCATGTTTGATAATTTTGCACCTCCTGCAGTAAAAAACAACCCTAAAGCCCGTACCCAGTGGGCTGTAGAAACCGTTAAGAAAGCAGCAACGGCATCGCGCAGGCTGGGGCTTACCACGCATGCAACATTTTCCGGGGCATTGCTATGGCATACCATGTATCCGTGGCCACAGCGCCCGCCGGGACTTGTAACCGCCGGATTTGAAGAACTTGCCAAACGCTGGATGCCTATACTAAACCATTTTGAAGATAATGGGGTAGACGTGTGTTATGAAATACATCCGGGTGAAGATTTGCATGACGGAATTTCGTTTGAGCGTTTTCTTAAAGCAACGGGTAACCATAAAAGGGTAAATATGCTGTATGACCCCAGTCATTTTTTACTGCAGCAGCTTGATTATTTAGCTTATATAGACCATTACCACGAGTTTATTAAAGCCTTTCATGTTAAGGATGCCGAGTTTAACCCTACAGGTAAACAAGGTGTTTATGGCGGATATGCCGATTGGGCCAACAGGGCAGGCAGGTTTAGGTCGCCGGGTGACGGACAGATAGATTTTAAGGGAATTTTTAGTAAACTAACACAATATGGCTGCGATGTATGGGCAGTGATGGAGTGGGAGTGTTGTATTAAAAGCCCTGAACAGGGTGCAAGGGAAGGAGCTCCGTTTATAAATAAGCATATTATAGAAGCTACCCAAAAAACATTTGACGATTTTGCCGGAGGCGCAACGGACCCGGCAAAATTTAAAAAAATATTGGGATTGGACTAATAAAAGTAAAGAAGCAGCTAAAATTAAATTCTTAGCTGCTTTTTACTTTTAAATTTTATAAGTGTTTTATTTAAAGTAAGATGTGAATTGTGCGGGTAAGGTTTTAAGTTCCTTTATCATTACATCTTTATAAAAAGTCTCGGCGGCCTCGCTTTGCATTTGTATTTTACCTTTTGTTAACGGGATCGATTTGCCATTTTCTGCATAGCGGGAGTTTTGCAGTACCATGACTACATGACCGTTTACAATATGAAGGCTCTTGCCTTCAAAACATATAAGTTCTATCTGGGTCCATTCACCTTTAGGGCTTTCATGGTTTTCGCTGCGAAGGCAAAAACCACTTGTACCGGTATTACTGCCAATAGGCAGCAAAGGTTGTTTATCATTGGCCACAGGGTTCATAATACCTTCCGGAATATAAGCGCGCACATCTATAGCCGAATTGGCAATATTCCAGTAATCGCCCATGTGGCCTTCCATTATCTGGAATTCCTGCGCCAGCATCCAGGCACGCCAGTAATCTTTACCGGCTTCCCCAACAGAGTGATACAAAATTCCGGAGTCCCGTAATTTATCAGTTCGTGGATCCCATTTCTTTTCGCCCCACTTTACCTTAGCCTTAAAATGATAATTTTCATATTCAGCTTTTGTAAAAATACAGCCATAAATTTCACCACTTACGCGTAGTACAGGCTGGCCTTTATCTTCTGTAACGGTAAAAACGTTAGCTTCGTTTTTATTATAGCCAACAGGCTGTATTTGCTGGCCTTTATCATTAACAGGAACTTTACCATCATAGCCGGGCTTATGCCTGTAACTAAGATACATTTCCCATTGTGAAAGATTTTTATCCAGCAGGTTATTCCATTCAGGTTTATGCGTAAAGCTTGTTAAAGCAATAACTATGAATGAAAGGCCTAAAATTTTTACAACTGTTTTATTTAGAGACATAAAGCTTGTTTTTATAGCATTGTAAATATACTTTTTTTAATTGTATTAACATTTATTAGTCTTAAATATCTCATTTCATTGCTGTCTTTTTTGATACTATTTTGTTAATCGGATATCCAAAAAATGCACTAAAATTGCGTTTCGTTATTTTCGATATCCAAAATACCAAAAATATGTTTGATTACCTTAACTTTGCATTATGGATGAAGAGATAAATAACTGCGCACCGGATTTTAAGGGATCAGATCTAAAACTAAAAGGTTTTAGGGTCTATGAAATTATGAACAACGCTGTTGCTGTACCTACGTACAATAGGAGAGACTTTTACAAGATAGCCATAAACACCGGTAAAAATACCATTCATTATGCCGATAGGGGTATTGATACTGATGGTACAATATTATTTTTTGGCAATCCCCGTGTGCCATATTCGTGGGAGGTAAAAGCACCTGATTATATTGGTTTTGCGTGTGTTTTTACCGAAGATTTTTTGAGGGTTACCGACAGGTCTGACTGCCTGAATGAATCGCCATTGTTTAAGGCAGGGGGTACCCCGGTATTTTCGCTAAGTGAAGAACAAAAAGATTTTATAAACAGCATGTTCATGAGGATGATAGCAGAGCAGGATTCTGATTATGTGTTTAAGGATGATCTTATTCGTAACTATCTTACAATTATAATACACGAGGCACTTAAAATGCAGCCGTCTGACAGTTTTTTTAAACATAAAAATGCCTCTTCAAGAATAACTACACTGTTTCTTGAGTTGCTGGAAAGGCAGTTTCCTATAGAAACTAAAGAGAATCCGCTTAAACTAAAATCGCCGCAGGATTTTGCACAAAATATGGCAATACATGTAAACCACCTTAACAGGTCGGTTAAAGAAATTACGGGCAGGCCTACTTCTTCGCATATTGCCGACAGGGTAATAACTGAGTCTAAAGCATTATTACAGCATACCGACTGGAGTATTGCTGATATTGCTTATTCGCTTGGGTTTGAATATCCCAGTTATTTTAATAATTATTATAAACGCTTAACGGGTACAATACCTAAAGCAATCAGAATATAAATTGTTTCAAATTCATAATTTTTTGTTTGATATGTGTTATCATTGCATAGTAGTATGCACGTAACTTTGCTGCTTATAACAGTAAAGACTATGGATACATCATTAAAACAACAAGGAGGTACAACAGATACTAAAAGAGTGCAGGTGCCAAATAGTTATGTTACAGGTACGGCATGGGCACAAATTATTGTTCCTAACAACCGTGTTTACAATAACATGATTAAAAATGTTTTTTTTGAACCCGGATCGAGAATAAACTGGCATACCTACCCCGGTATACAAATACTAATTGTGACTGATGGTGCCGGTTATTACCAGGAAAGAGATAAACCTGTGCAATTATTGCGTAACGGAGATGGTGTTACCATACATCCCGGTGTAGAGCACTGGTATGGTGCATGCCCCGATAGCGAATTTAAGTATATTGCTATTATTACTAATACCAATACAGGATCGGTTGAATGGAAAGAAAGGGTAACCGACGAACAGTATACGAGCGTATTATAAGCGCAGGTAGTGATAATAAGGCTACTAAAAAAGGTGCTGAATCTAAATGATTCGGCACCTTTTTTTATAAATAATCTTTCAATTTTAACTGCCTAAAATTGGGATAGAATATTGTTAATCTCTAATTTTCTGAAAGGTACTTGTGTACAAACGATATAGCCATAGAGCCTTCGCCCACGGCAGATGCTATACGGTTCATAGCGCCAGACCGTACATCGCCGGCAGCAAAAATGCCGGGTGTACTTGTTTCCAGTAAAAAAGGGTCGCGTTTAAGTTTCCAGCGTTGTGCAAAATCTTTATATACTTTTAATTCGTGGCCGGTTTCTATAAAGCCTCTTGGATCGCGCTGAATTTCGCTGCCCAGCCAATCGGTAAAAGGCTTGGCACCAATAAAAATATATAACGCAGCAGCATTGCCTGTAGTTTTTTGTCCTGTAACAATGTTTTCTATTGTAAGGCATTCAAGATGTTTATCTCCTGTAGCTTCCCTCACTTCGGTATCTGTAAGTACCTCAATGTTTGGCAGGTTGGCTATTTGCTGTATCAGGTAGGCCGACATGGTGTAAGAAAGGCTGTCTTTACGAATAACAATATATACTTTACTTGCAAATTTAGATAAGTAAACTGCAGATTGCCCTGCCGAATTTCCGCCGCCTACTATATAAACACTTTGGCCTTTACAGGCAGATGCCTCTGTAATTGCAGCACCATAGTATACCCCTGCACCGGTAAAATCTTCAACTCCTTTAGTTTTCAGTTTTTTATAATCTACACCTGTAGTAATAATAATGGCGCGACAATTAATCTCGCTGCCATCTGTAAGTATTATTTTTTTATAATTATCAACTTCTTTAATAGCAACAACTTCCTTTGGCGATAAAAATTCTGCACCCAGGCGCCGTGTCTGGCTTATTGCCCTCTGCGCTAAATCGGCGCCGGTAAGGCCGGACGGAAACCCAAGATAGTTTTCTATGCGCGAGCTGGTACCAGCCTGTCCACCCGGTGCTTTTCGTTCTATTACCAATGTCCTTAACCCTTCAGATGCGCCATAAACAGCCGCTGCGAGCCCTGCGGGCCCTGCGCCAATTATTACAACATCATAAACCTCGGCAGTTATTTCAGGGTTTGTACCTATACTTTCGGCAAGTGTTATAATATCCGGCTGTTTTAATATCGTACCATCTTCCAATAATACTATGGGTAAGCAATCTTTAGAAAGGTTATTAATTTCAAGCAGGTTAATGGCCTCCGTATTTTTTTCTATATCCATCCAGTGGTAAGGCATAAGGTTGCCTGCAAGAAAATCTTTAATGGTGTGCGATAAGGGCGAATACTGGTAGCCTATTACACGAATACCTTTAAAATCGGGCTTATAATTTCTCTGCCAGTCGGTAAGTAAATCATTAAGCAATGGATATAGTTTATCTTCGGCAGGGTCCCACGGCTTCATAAGGTAATAATCCAGCTGAATTTTGTTAATGGCACTAATGGCAGCTTCGGTATCAGAGTAAGCAGTAAGTAAAATACGTTTTGCCTCAGGATGAATTTTAATAGCCAGTTCTAAAAATTCCACACCTTCCATTTCGGGCATGCGTTGGTCGCAAATAAACATTGCAATGGCACGGGCTTCATTTTTAAGTTCGGTAATCAGTTCAAGCGCTTCCCTGGCCGATGTGGTACTTATAATTTTGTATTCGCGGCTGTATTTTGCCTTGAGGTCTCTTGCAATGGCATTTAATACCTGCTGATCGTCATCTATCGAAAATATGATTGGTTTTTCCATTTTGTGTGTTCTTATTGTTACTGTAAGCTATCGTTACTGTCTATAGGAAAGCAAACTATAAAAGTTGTGTTTCCTTGTACAGATTCTACTTTAACAGATCCATTATGTTTTAAAACTATTCGCTGTACTGTTTCAAGTCCCATACCGGTCCCTTTGCCAACCTCTTTAGTAGTAAAAAAAGGATCAAAAATATTTTGCATTATATCTTCCGGAATTCCGGGGCCATCATCTGTAATGCTAACTTTTATAAACTCACGATCCTTTTCTGTACCTATAATAATTTTACCTTTTCGGTTCATTTCCATACTATCCAGCGCATTATCTATAAGGTTAGTCCATACCTGGTTTAGCTCGCCGGTATATGCCATAATGTTAGGCAGCGCGTTGTCAAAATTTTGTTCCAGTTCTATATTTCCTTTTCTTATTTTATGGCCCAGTATGCTTAGGGTGTTCAGGATGCCGTCATGTATGTTTGTCAGGATCTTTTCTGCACCCCTGTCCATGTGCGTATATATTTTTACCGATTTTATCAGTTCAGATATCCTGCCCGATGATACCTGTATATCCTGTATAATTTTCTCTGTAGTAAGGATATTGTACACCCAGTTAAATACCGGAGATAAGGCATTTTGAGGAAGCAGCTGCCCTAAAGTTTCTAACTTTTCAAAGTCAAAGTTAAAATCAGTAAATATTTCGCTCATATCTTCATAATTCTCAATGCCGCGTTCATCAAGCCAGTCGGCAATTGCCTCTTCTTTCTTTGTTTTTTCTTTAAGGCTTAAATTTGGCTTATCGGTAGCCGCTATTATATTTTTTATTTCGGTATTTATATTGTCCAGCTGAGATGCATTTAGGGATAATCCTGCAAGTTTTTTAAAAGTATCAGGTTCAAGTAACAAATGCTGCCTCAGCGAGAGGGAGTCACTTACTAATGCTGCTGCAGGATTATTTAACTCATGGGCAAGCCCTGCGGCTAACTTACCTAATGCGGCCATTTTATCATTTTGCTGCTGCATTGTGGTAAAATCGCGCACCCGATTGTTCATAATGTGCACGAGTGCCTGGGTAAGTTCAAAGTGGTCGTGCATCATGGTACGAATCTCATCAGTATTAAAAGACAGCAATTTAACAGGGCTTACCGCCTGTGCATGTACACTCGAATTTATACCACGGGAGTAGGGCAGGTAACCAAAAATATTGCCTTCCTCAAATATGGTTATTTCCCGGTTTGCATTTCCCTGCTTCATGTATATATAGACACGGCCCTCAAGAATAAAATGCGGCCCGGATATTTTTGTACCTTCTACTGTAATAAATTCCTGATTGGCATAAGTAATAATTTTACTATGCTGCTCAAGCCATTCCAACTGGTTTTCAGGTACAGAAATAAGTGCTTCAAATTGTTGTAATTGCTTTGTATAAAGTGCCATGTTGTTAGGTAATTATATACCATAAGATTACGTGAAAAATATTAATTATCCCGTTTTATTGCAAATTTTTTTACATTAGGGTAGCTAATTTTATATTGTTTTTAGGATCTCTTTAGCACCCTAATCTTCCTTTCCTGAGAAGAATGCTTTATTGTATCGCTATTTCAGGACAGGACACAAGCTAAAATAAAAAAACCTGCAAATAAATTCGCAGGTTTTTTTTAAGTGGGGAGAGAAGGATTCGAACTACATGTCCGAAACCCTTACCAATGCTGCATTTTCAAATTCTCAAGGTCTGTTTTGCCATGATTTTGCCACAACAACAAAACATTCTGATTTTGAAGATTTATTTATACTTTTTAGCCCTGTTTTTAAAAGCTAACTGATTTTATATGAACGTTATAATTGCATGAAGTTAGATAGCAAAAATACTAAAAATATTATTTTCGGCAACATAAAATCAATGGAAACGATGGGTTTCGAACATACTATTCAAAAAGTACATCTAGGATGTCAATTGATACCAGTATCGGATCTGTCCCGTAACTGTTATCTGCGTCATTTAGGATATAAATATTCCTTTTTGTCCCAGTGTTAATTCCTTGAAAATTTTTGTAGCCTTCGATAATTTGTGTTGCTGACGATCCGCCAAGCACTACTGGCCAATAATCGTGGCGTTTTAGAAGTCCGTCTGCGCCAAAGTAAAATACCTGTCTTTTGCTATGCGTGGCAAATCCGTCAGGATAAATCACTTCGAGCCTTTGAAAGGTTTCCCCTTTTTCAACCCAGTCTTCAAGCTGTGTAATCTCTACACCTGGGACAAGAAAATTAAAAGGTGTAGTAGCGTAGTTCCAGGTAGCATAGCTTGAAAAATATACAAGTTGAGCTTTGGTCCATGGGGTTTCAACACCATGTCCTTTAAAAGATTCCCTTGGATTTTCCAGTTCCTCAACTAATATGCCATTGTCATCAAATAAAGCTACTTTTCCCGGTTCGAAGGTTGATGTATAACCTGGTTGGAAAAGATTTTTCCAAGAAGCTTTTTGCTCAGTTAAAGATCCGGTAAATTCTACATCCTCTAGGGCGCTGGGATGTCCTTTTATAGACCAGATTACACCACCAATATTTGTATGTAGTTTTACAGTTTTAAATGGAGCGGCATTAGCTCCGCCATGAGCTGTTATAACTTTGTTTACTAATTCCTGAGTTGAAATATTCATATTTTTATTCTTAAAGGTTACTTTGTATCGTTGTTACTTCTGTAGGCGATTGCCATGTTGTAGATGGCCGTGGTTATATATAACTCTTAGCAGAGCATAAATAGGAGCGGAGGTATCTTTTGCAATCTATAATCGTACTGCATCAGACTTATCATACATCTAAATATTCTCCATCTATCCATTTAATCAGGTGATTTAGATAATTTTCGTGCTCATCCTCCCAGACATAATGACCTGTTTCCAATATGTATAGTTTGCTTTTGGGTAATTGCTGGTTCAGTATTATTCCATTCTCTACGATTGCCAAGGGATCATTTTTACCCCATAAGATCAGGACAGGTGTATCTAATTTTGTATAATCCATTGACGGAAGCTCCTTGGGCAGTGCTTTCAAGAAAAGCATAGTATCCCAAAACCTTCCATCAGCGTAACTGTCAATATAATCCTGCTTGCGTTCTTTTGGAAGCTGAAATACTGAAATATTATCAAGCGCGCCGCTTATAATATCCGCCGATGCGTACTTTTTAAGCCCATCAAGGGTAGGATCCATTATCATATCTGTAAGAATACCTGCAGATTGTATAGGGAAAACGCAGGCTGCACTTCCGCCGATAACGCTTCTTACCCTTTCAGGATGTGCCTCAGCAGCAAAAAATCCTACTGTGGTTCCAATGTCTGGGCCTACAATGTGAGCAGCATCTATATTGAAATGGTCCATAATCTTAAAAATAAAAGCAGACATAGCTTTTGGGGATAGTAAAGATGACCGGCTCTGCGACTTACCAAAATTCGGCAGATCAACGGCTACAATATTATACTTTGAGACAAGACCTTCCCAAATTGGCACAAAAGCAAGTAAGTTTTCCGGTAGGGGACTGAGTAGTAAAAGTGTTTCGGCACTATTTTTTACACTCTGTGCATAGTTGATTGATAGATCATCTATAATAGTTGTTTTGATTTCCATTATATTTTTTTTATTGCTATTATTTTTAAGACAGTTCTTTAATTCTGTGATGCTTAGGGAATGTTGTAAAAAAAGTATCTACAATTATATGTGTGAACCATCTATGTTTTAGCAAATGTAAGTCGTGCTAAGTGAAGAGAATAGTCCATATGTGGGTTGTTGTAGCACAAAATTACGTTGGGCTAACAGAGTATGTACAATAGCTTTCTCAGTACTCGCGTTTAAATTCCAAAAGGAACTATATATTGTGTTATCACTATTTCGCTCCTTTATGAGCTTTTTCTTTTGCTAAAAGTTTAGTATCAGCTGATGATACTATGAAGGCAATTGGTATACGTTTAAAAGTAGTTTTATCTTTTACTGTAATTTGCTAAGCAAAGTTATATTGTATGAAGAAGGGGTGTAGAGCCCTCAGGTGAATGTAACTGAATAATGATAATGGATAATTTTGTTACGCCTGGCTATAATAGTGAAGCTGCAATCGTTAAATTGATTGTTCTAATACGTCTTATAGCAAGTGGTTTGAATTCAATTAAAAAAATCCACCGATATTTATAGAAACTACCGGTGGGAAATTTTCAGCATTGCTTATTAGCCGTGCGCTTCAACGGATACATCATTCCATTCTTTCCAGGTCTGGAGTTTCTCGCTGTAAATACGTTCAGTTTTTCTAAGTCCAACTTTTCCAAGGAATAATCGCAATGGAGGGTTCTTGCTATCTATTAGTTTAAGGATTGCAGGTACGGTGGCTTCCGGTTTACCATAATCTTCGGCCGTTAATCCTTCTGCTTCGCCTAAACCTGATTTCAGCTTGTCATAGGCTGCTATAGCTTCGCTCTGTACAGCAGATGCTCCTCCAAAATCTGTGGCATATCCATTTGGTTCCACGAGAGTAACGTTAATTCCAAATTCTGCCACCTCACTCGCTAATGCTTCACTTAAGCCTTCTACAGCAAATTTGGTAGCATTGTAAATCCCTAATGTTGGCAACGTCCATATACCAAGAACACTTGATAGTTGGATAATATGTCCGCTTTGTTGTTCCCTGAGTATTGGAAGTGCTGCTTGAGTTACCCATAGTGTGCCGAAAACATTGGCGTCAAAAACGTCTTTTGCGGCTTGTTCACTAACTTCTTCTACCGCACCAAAAACACCATAACCAGCGTTGTTGATGACCACATCTAATTGGCCAAAATGCTTTTTTGCCGTATTAACTGCTTCAAATACTGCTTTTCTATCGGTAATGTCAAGTTGTATTGGCAAAAAATTATTTTTATATCTCAACGTTAAATCTTTATACGAATCGGCAGCCCTTGATGTTGCAACTACATTATCACCACGTTTTAATAACGCTTCTATCCAAAGTTTTCCAAAACCTCTTGAGGCACCTGTAATAAATATTGTTTTCATTCTTTTATGTTTATATGTTAATTATAATACAAAGATATAATGCACAATTATTGTAGAATAGTTCATTTACGTCAGAAAGTAGCACAGATTTACGTCCATCTAGTATTATGTGGGTTCTAAAACTTAATCAAAGATATATTTCAGTTTCAATATATAAAATGACTGAAAACTGAAATTAAAGAAACGTCTTTGGCTGTTTTTTCTGCACCTATGCTACCGCCCAAAACGATAAGAATTGCCAGAGAAAGTCTATATGATTATACGGTTTCCGTGGGTAATGATCAATTCGGATTAAGAATGGGGTTTAATTTTCGGCCAAATATTTATGTACCAAGGAAATGGCCATGGATCCTTCTCCTACTGCAGAGGCGACACGATTCATAGCACCTGAACGTACATCGCCAGCTGCAAAAATTCCAGGTGTGCTGGTTTCCAGTAAAAAGGGATCTCTTGTAAGTTTCCAACGCTTTGTAAATTCGGGGTATGCCGTTAAGTCCCGGCCGGTTTCTATATATCCTTTTCCATCACGCTGAACCGAATCGCCGATCCAGTCGGTAAAGGGTTTGGCACCAATAAAAATATATAGTGCTGCAGCATCCCCGGTCATTTTTTCGCCCGTAATTACATTCTCAATGATAAGCTGCTCCAAATGTCCTTCACCCTTAGTTTCCCAAATTTCTGTATTGGTTAGAATTTGTATATTTGGTAAATCCGCAATTTGTTGAATAAGATATGCCGACATAGTATAGGAAAGGCTGTCCCTGCGGATGACAATATGCACTTTATTGGCAAATTTTGATAGATAGACTGCCGATTGTCCAGCTGAATTTCCTCCTCCGACGATATAGACATTTTTGTCCTTGCATGCGGACGCTTCGGTGATGGCAGCGCCATAATACACACCAGCACCGGTGAGACTTTCAATTCCTTTCTTTTCGAGTTTTCTGTAATCTACCCCAGTCGTAATAATTATAGCACGGCAATTAATTTCCATTCCATCGTTCAGCGTAATTATTTTATAATTATCGACTTCTTTTATGGATACTACTGCTTTAGGTGATATAAATTCTGCCCCAAGTCGTCGTGCCTGGGTTATTGCCCTGCGTGCCAAATCAGAACCAGTTAATCCGGCGGGGAAACCAAGGTAATTTTCAATACGCGAGCTTATAGCTGCTTGTCCACCCGGAGCTTTACGTTCAACTACTAAAGTTCTAAGACCTTCTGAAGCTCCGTATACTGCTGCTGCGAGACCGGCGGGGCCTGCTCCAATTATGACGACATCATAGATTTCAGAAGTAATTTCAGGATTGGTGCCGATACTCTCGGCAAGGGCAGCAACATCAGGCTGTTTTAGGATAAGGCCGTCTTCCAAGAGTACTACAGGCAGGTTATCTTCCGTTAGTTTATTTAGTTCGAGAATGGTTTTAGCTTCTGGATTTTTTTCGATATCCAGCCATAAATAGGGCACAAGGTTACCAGCGAGATAATCTTTTATATTGTGGGACAATGGCGAATATTGGTAACCAATTATACGTATACCTTTAAAATCAGGTTTGTAATTACCCTGCCAATCGTTGAGCAAGTCATCTAAAACCGGGTATAGCCTTTCTTCTGCAGGATCCCAGGGCTTTGTAAGATAATAATCGAGTTGAACTTTATTTATTGCACTAATTGCAGCTTCCGTATCCGAGTAAGCAGTTAGCAAAACCCGCTTGGCTTCGGGATAGATTTTAATTGCCTGTTCAAGAAATTCAACACCCTCCATTTCCGGCATTCTTTGGTCGCAAACAAACATGGCTAATGGTAACGCTTCATTTTTTAATTCTATAATGTGTTCCAGTGCTTCTGCTGCAGATGTTGTACTGATGATCTTATAGTCGTTGCTATATTTCGCTTTTAGATCCCGGGAAATTGCATTGAGTACCTGTTGATCATCATCTATTGAGAAAATTATTGGTTTTTCCATATCTTCAATATTATTTTTTAGGAATAGGGGTGCTGTCAATTGGAATGCAGATGATGAAGGTTGTACTGCCTGGTACAGATTCTGCTTTTATCGACCCTCTATGCTTTAAAATTATCCTCTGGACTGTTTCAAGCCCCATTCCTGTTCCTTTACCAATTTCTTTAGTTGTAAAGAAAGGGTCGAATATATTTGACTTTATATTTTCAGGTATACCAGGCCCATCATCATTTACCTTCACCTTTACAAACTCACGTTCTTTTTCTGTAGTTATGGTTATTTTGCCTTTTTTATTAGATTCCAGACTATCTAGTGCATTGTCAATTAGATTTGTCCAAACCTGATTTAATTCGCCTATGTACGCCATAATAGGCGGAAGACTTTCATCATAATTTTCGTGTATCTCTACATTTCCCTTTCTAAATTTATGCCCCAGAATGCTAAGGGTGTTTCGGATTCCATCATGAATGTCAGAAGCCATTTTTTCAGCTCCGCGGTCCATATGGGTATAAATTTTGACCGATTTAATTAATTCTGCAATTCTGCCTGAGGATATCTGTATATCCCGTAACATTTTTTCTGTCACTAACATATTCATTATCCAGTTAAATATTGAAGAATGTGCGTGTTTAGGTAGTATTTCCCCAAATGTATCAAGGTTGCCTAGACTAAAATTGAAATCGGCAAAAATCTCAGACATTTCATCGGTGTTAGCAATTGATTTTTTGATTAGCCAATCAGAAAGAGCTTCCTCTTTTTTAGTTTTTTCCCTTAAACTTAACCTTGGTAAATCGGTTAATTCCAATATCTTTTGTAATTCTTTATTTACTCCATCTACCTGAAAAGGCTCTAATTGTAAGGCTGTAAGTTCTTTTAAGACAGATGGTTGT